>Ga0070683_100004197_pt1 | contig 11820 bp, 11 predicted proteins | sample KBSC713LmetaG_FD_64662 | JGI IMG/M metagenome (GOLD analysis project Ga0070683, IMG submission 64662) | Corn rhizosphere microbial communities from Kellogg Biological Station, Michigan, USA - KBS C7.1-3L metaG | ecosystem: Host-associated > Plants > Roots > Rhizosphere ...
CGCGCGTCGCGATCACCGAGTTCTACAACCAGTGGATCGGGACCAGCCGTCTCGACATCACGAGCAAGGCCGCCGCGCAGTTTCCGCTGTACTCGGACGCCGTTCGCGACGCGATGAAGGCGGAGACGCCCGCGTTCGTGCAGTACGTGCTGTGGTCGGGCGACCACAAGCTGAACACGCTGCTGACGTCGCCGGCGGCGTTCGTCTCCAGCGCGCTGGCGCCAATCTACGGCGTGTCGGTCGCGTCGACGACACCGCAGATGACGATGCTGCCCGCCACCCAGAACCGGGCCGGCATCCTGACGCAGGCGAGCTTCCTGGCCGTGCAGGCCCACCCCGATCAGACGTCGCCGGTGCTGCGTGGGAAGTTCGTGCGCACCAAGCTGATGTGCCAGACGGTGCCGCCGCCGCCGATGGACGTCGACATCACGCCGCCCGCCGTCACGTCGGCGGCGACGGCGCGCGACCGGTTCACGGCGCACGAGATGGCGGGCTCGAGCTGCAACAGCTGCCACCAGCTGATGGATCCGATCGGCTTCGCGTTCGAGAGCTTCGACGCCGTCGGGCAGTACCGGACGACGGAGAACGGCGCCACCATCGACGTGTCCGGGAACGTCCTCGCATCGGCGGACGCGTCACTCAACGGCAAGTTCACGGGCGTGCGCGAGCTGGCCACGAAGCTCGCCGCCAGCGATCAGGTGCGCGACTGTGTGGCGACGCAGTGGTTCCGTTACGCGACCGGGCGCACCGAGGAGGTCCCGGACGGCTGCTCGCTGACCAACCTGCAGGACGCGTTCGGCACGTCGGGCGGCGACCTCAGCGAGCTGGTGGTCGCGATGACCCAAACCGATGCCTTCTGGTATCGCGCCCCCTACACGCAGTGACGGAGAGGACACCAGCATGAACTCGAAGCCCCTTCGTTTCACTCGGCGAAACCTCCTTCGCGGCGGCCTCGCGGCGACGGCCACGATTCCGCTGCTGGACGCGCGCATGGCGGCCAGTCAGACGATGACGTACCCCACGCGCCTCGTCGTGTTCGCGACGCCGAACGGCACGCGCAACAGCCTGTTCTGGCCGACGGGCACCGAGACGAACTTCACGCTGAACACGTTCATGCCCGACCTCGGGCCCTACAAGAACAAGCTGACGTTCCTCAAGGGCATCAAGCTGAACCCGGCGCTGCAGAACGGCATGCTGGGCGGCACGGTCGGCTCCGAGCACGCGCGCGGCACCGGCGGCATGCTGACCGGGCGGCCGCTGAAGTCCGGGACGCAGTTCAAGAGCTTCGGCAACACGACGTCGGGCTGGGGCAGCGGTCAGTCGCTGGATCAGTATCTGGTCGGCAAGCTGGCGCCAAACACGACGTTCCCCAGCCTCCAGGTCGGCGTGCACGTGCGCGACACCGAGGTGCGGGCGCGCATCTCGTACGCGGGCGCGGACATGCCGATCCCGCCCCGCGAGGATCCGAAGGACGTGTTCTCGGCGCTGTTCGGCATGCAGTCGGGCGGCACGACCACCGACCCGGCTCTGGCGCGCCTGTGGGCGCAGCGCAAGAGCGTGTTCGACGCGAACAACGGCGAGACGACGCGGATCAAGTCGTTCCTCGGCCAGTCCGACAAGGACAAGCTGGACGCGCACCTGACGGCCATGCGCGACGTCGAGAAGCGGCTGGTGGGCATGACGGGGACCGGCACGGGTTCGGGCGGCCTCGCGTGCACGAAGCCGACGATGCCGGCGGACGTCGATCTGAAGAACGACGACCTCTATCTCAAGGCTGGCCAGGCGCAGATCGATCTGTCGGTGGCGGCGCTGGCGTGCGACCAGACGCGCATCCTCACGTTCCAGTGGTCGTACTCGGAGAGCGAGCACCTGTTCGGGTTCCTCAACATCACCGGGAACCACCACGCGATCTCGCACGACTTCTCGTCGAGCGGCGTGAACTACGACGCCTACAACAAGATCCAGACCTGGTACCAGTCCCAGTTCGCCTACCTGCTGGGGAAGATGGACGCGATCAAGGAAGGGACCGGGACGCTGCTGGACCACAGCATCGTGCTTTGGGCGACCGAGATCGGCGAATCGACGCAGCACGACCTGATGCAGATGCCGTACGTGCTGGCGGGCAGCGCCAACGGCAAGATCAAGGCGGGCCGCCTCCTCGACTTCAGCAGCAACAAGCGCGACAACAACCAGATGCTGGTCTCGATCGGCCAGGCGATGGGCGACAACCTGACGTCGTTCGGCGATTCGTCCGGCGCGACGGGCCCGCTCCCCGGCCTGGCGGCCTAGCCCGATCCCGCAGCCTCATGTCCCCTCGCCCCGCGCAGCGGCGGTGTGGGAGAGGGTTAGGGTGAGGGGTCTGCCGCGCGCTGCCTTACTGCGGCCATTCTTTGTTGCTGGCGCAGGTCCACTTACGGTCGGCGCTGCAGACGCAGAAGCCAGCCTTGAGCCCCCCGGCGGAGTCGAGGTACGAGTTCAGCGACGCCGAGCCGCAGGGCTTGCAAGCCTCCCGCGTGCAGGCGGTGCCGACCTGGGGCAACGTCTGGCCGGCGTCATTCGGGTCGACCGGGCAAGCCTCAGGTGGATCCGGCAACCGGTAGCACGAGTAGTCTCCCGGTACGTATTCGCACCTCGGGCAATCCCACGCGTCCGAGAAGCAGTCGCAGTTCTTGTAGCCGGACTTGTTCGGGCCACAGCCGTTCGCGCATTGCACGTCGGTCGCGGTCGAGCAGACGCCCTTGTTGCTCACCGTCGCCGGGCACGCCATCGCGTAAGGCGGCGCGTGCGCGTCCAGCGTGCCCATGAAAGCGTCCGCCACGCCGCCGTCGTTCGGCCCGATGCTGCCGCCCGTGCCGGCGGTCCCGCTCGTGCCGGCATCGCCCGACGTGCCCGCCGTACCCGCGGTGGCGCTCGTTCCTGCGGCGCCCGTCGTACCCGCGACGCCGGACGCGGTCGATCCACCCGTGCCCGTCTTGTTGTTCGAGCTGCTGCAGGCGGTCGCCAGCCCGCCGACGGTCAAGGCAACGATGCCAGTCCAGGTTCTAAGCATGTTCATGCGTCGACGGGAGACGACGACTACCACCACTGCGACTGGCAATCCCAGACGTACCAGCCGCTGCCCGCCTGGTAGTAGCCGGGCTTCATCACACAGACGCAGTACTTGCTGTCGCTGTCCTTGCCCCAGGCCCACTGCGTGGAGCAGGAGGCGTTGCCGGTGACGGTCGACGTCGCCATGCTGCTGTTCGTGCTCGCCAGCTTGGAGGCCGCGGTCGCGTCGGTCGGCATCAGGCAGGACGACGCCCCGGGGTCGGAGTACTTGCCGCTCGCGCAGGTGATCTGCTTGAACCCGTAGGAGCCTGGCGCGCAGCCCTTGAGGCAGGTGTCGAAGCCGCTGACGCAAGCGGTGGCGGTCGAACCGGTCTTCGCCGAGTTCGGTCCGGTGCAGAGCACGTCGGTGGTCGCCGCGCCCGTGACGTGATCGACGAGCGCGTGGGTGTCCGCGGCGGTGTAGACGCAGTTCGCGCTCGGGCCCTCGCCGACGCCGTTGGCGCCGACGGTCGCGTCCGTGTCGCTGCCCGGCTGGTAGGCGTGGCAGATCTGCGGCGTCTTGTAGGCGCAGATGTTCTTCAGCGTCGCGGTGTCGTTGGTGCTGACGCCCAGCAGCTGGCCGACGCCGATCGCGTAGATGTTGGTCGCGTTCACCTTGCGCTTCGCCGAGGACGACCCGCAGCCCGAGCCCTCGCCGCACGAGCGGTACAGCTTGCCCGCCGTCTCGACGTAGATGTTGTTGAACGTGACCGTGCTGCCGTCGCCGTTGTGCTGGACCGTCTTGTCGCGCGCGTTCTTGAAGCCGCTGTTCGAGATGGTCGCCGTCTTGCCCGAGCCGCCCAGCATCGTGACCGCGTCGTCGCAGATGTACGGGAACCACACGTTATCGATCGTGCAGCTGCCGAGGCAGTGGATGCCGTCGCCGACCTTCGTCCCGAAGATCACGTTCTTGACGGAGCCGCCGTCGGCGACCTCGAAGATCGCGTTGGTGCTGCTCTGGCCGTTCACCGAGCAGTCCTCCAGCGTCCCCTGCACGGTCTTCATCCCGCCGTCGTAGTTGGTGACGCTCATCGTGCCCGAGATGGTCACGGACCCCGAGGCCGTCGGCCACGTCGGCATCTTGCAGGTCGACGACACCGTCACGCCGGCGCCGGTGCCGCCCGTGCCGGTGCTACCGGCGGTGCCCATCGTGCCGCCGCGTCCGGCGGTGCCCGTGGTGCCGGCCGTACCGGTCGTGCCGCCGCGTCCCGCGGTGCCGGTCGTGCCCGCAATGCCGGTTGTGCCGGCGGAGCCCGTCGTACCTCCGCGTCCGGCGGTGCCGGTCGTACCCGCGGTCCCGGTCGCGCTCGAACCTGCCGAGCCAGTGGTGCCCGCGGAGCCGGTGGTGCCCGCGTTCCCGGTCGCGTTTCCGGTGGTGCCCGCCGAACCCGTGGTCCCGGCCGACCCGGTCGTCGTGCTCCCCGCCGATCCGGTCGTGCCCGCATTCCCGGTCGCGTTCCCGGTGGTACCGGCTGACCCGTTGTTGCCGGCGTTGCCCGTGGTGCCGGCGCTGCCGCTCGTCGAACTTCCGCCGGTCCCGGTCCCCGGCGACTCGGTCGGGGCGCAACCAAGAGCCAGCAAACCAAGCGACCAGATCACGACCTTAGTGGCCTTCATGGGCTCACCAGTCGTCGGTCCCCGGCGGAACGGCTCACGCGCGCGCGCCTGGACGCTCACGTGCGCCGGATGGAAACGGTTTCCTAAGTAGCGGTTATCGTGCGAAATCCGACGCACGCCTCCCGGCGCCGCGTGCCTGCGCTACGCTAGCCGCATGTTCATCACCCATCTCGTGCTGCACCTGGTTGTGTTGACCGCGACGGTCCTCCTGCTCGCGCGCTTCCTCCCATCGGTGAGGGTCAAGAGCGTGGGCGCCGCGATCCTCGTGGCGGTCGTCTTCTCGCTGCTGAACTTCTTCCTCGGGTGGTTCATCCGGGCGGTGTTGTTCGTGCCGGCGGTGCTGACGCTCGGGCTGCTGTTCCTGTTCGTGCCGTTCATCGTGAACACCGTGATGCTGTGGCTGACCGACAAGCTCATCAGGACGTTCGCGATCGAGACGATGGCCGGCCTGCTGACGTCGGCGGCGGTGATCACGGCGGTGAACTGGCTGCTTCAGGTCGCCGTGCACACGCAGTATCTGCGCGGACACGGCGGCGGCCCGACGCGCTGGATCTAAGCCCAAACGCGTGTAATCTCTCGCGGATGCGAACCCCCCATCCGCTCGTTAGATTCTCGCTGCTCACCGTCACGGCGTGTCTCGCGCTCGGCGTTTCCGCCTGCAACAAGAGGACGAAGGGCAAGGCGAAGAGCGGTGGCGGCGATCCCTCGCAGGTGGTCGCCAAGGTCGACGACGCGGTGATCACCGTCGGCGAGGTGCAGGAACGCATCAACAAGCAGTCGCCGTTCGTCCGGGCGCGCTACACGACGAACGAGAAGAAGAAGGAGTTCCTCGACAGCCTGATTAGGTTCGAGGTCATGGCTAACGAGGCCGAGCGCCGCGGCTACGACAAGGACCCCGAGGTCCTGCGGGTGATGAAGCAGCAGATGATCTCGAAGTTCCTGCAGAAGGACTTCGAGTCGAAGCTGAAGGTCGAGGACGTCCCCGACGCCGACGTCGAGAAGTACTACAAGGAGCACCCCGCAGAGTTCAACCAGAAGGACGAGGTGCGCGTCAGCGAGGTGGTCGTGAAGGACAAGGGGAAGGCCGACAAGGCGTTCGCCGAGGCGAAGGCGCTGCCCAAGACGCCCCCGGTCACGCCGACGCCCGACCAGAAGCAGTTCAAGGACATCGTGAGCAAGTACTCGGACGACGAGGACGCGAAGCAGCGCGGCGGCGATCTCGGGTTCTTCGACAAGGACTCGACCCGCTACCCGAAGCCGATCGTCGAGGCGGCGTTCAAGCTCGCCGAGGTGGGCGACGTCGCGCCGCCGATGAAGACCGACAAGGGCTGGGTGGTCATCCGCCTGACGCAGAAGCGCCCCGGCTTCAATCGTCCCCTGGCCGAGGTCAAGCGCCAGATCCAGCAGCGCCTGTTCCGCGACACGCGCACGAAGGCGATGGACAACTTCGTCGCCGAGCTGAAGAAGAAGAGCAACATCGAGGTCAACGAGGCGAACCTGTCCAAGGTCGTGATCGACACGGGCGCGGGCGGACCGATGAGCGGCGCGCCGGGCATGCCGCTGACGCCGCCGGGGATGGCCCCGGGCATGGCGCCGATGCAGCCGCCGCCGGGGACGCCGGCGATGCGGCCGGTCCCGCAGGGCAAGCCGTAATGAGCAACAGCGGACGCTTCCTGGTCGCGGCGTTGCCGCTGGCCGGTCTGCTCATCGGTGGACGGGGCGCGACCGCGCGCACCGTCGAGAAGATCGCGGCGGTGGTCGGCGAGAACGTCGTGCTCGCGAGCGAGGTCGAGGAGAAGGCGGCCCCGCTGCTGGCGGACGTCAGCAAGGTGCCCGACCCGGACAAGCGGGCGGCGCGCGCGGCGTCGCTGCGCCACGAGGTGCTGGACCGCCTGATCGACGACGAGCTGATCCTGCAGCAGGCCGCCGAGCTGAAGCTGAGCGTGACCAGCGAGCAGATCGACTCGTCGATCGACGAGATCAAGAAGCAGAACAACATCGACGACGACCAGCTGCGAGATGCGCTCCGCGGGCAGGGCATGTCGATGGCGGCGTACCGCGCCGACCTGAAGCGCCAGCTGCTGCGCTTCCGCGTCCTCAACATCGCGGTCGGTTCGCGCGTCAACGTTTCGGACGAAGAGGTGAAGGCGTATTACGAGCGCCACATGAAGGGCGCGGCGAACGTCCAGGTGCGCGCCAGCCACATCTTCATCGCGATCCCCGACGGCGCGGACCTGACCGTGGCGTCCGAGAAGGAAGCGCAGGCGAAGAAGATCCTCGAACGCGCCAAGACCGAGGACTTCGCGAAGCTGGCGCGCGAGGTGTCGGACGACGCGGCGACGCGCGCCGAGGGCGGCGACCTCGGCTTCTTCGGGCGCGACATGCTGCCCAAGCCGATCGAGGAGCTGGTGTTCGCGATGAAGCCGGGCGAGGTGCGCGGCCCGGTGCGCGCGGACCGCGGCTTCCACGTCATCAAGCTGGTCGACAGGAAGACCAAGGACGCGAAGCCGCTCGACGACGTGAAGGACGACATCCGCATGCAGCTCCGCCAGAAGGACATGGAGCGGCAGACGAAGATCTACCTCGCCGAGCTTCGCAAGAAGACGCTCGTCGACATCCGCTACTAGTCGCTCCGCGCGCGGGCGGCTAGCTACTTCACGTAGGCCGCGAGCGGCAGCGTCGATTCGGTGACGCCCTGGGCGACCAGGCCCGCGAGGATGTTCGCGCCCATCTCCTGGAAGTGCGTGCCGTCGACGGTGCCGTCGGCGCGGATCAGGAAGAAGTTTGCGCTCGCCCAGTCACAGTCGGTCTTGCCGTTCAGGTACGTCACCGCGCGGGCGCCGAGATCGACGACGGTGACGCTGTTCGTTTGCCCGAGCTCCTTCATCGCGGTCGCATACGCGGTGAACGAGTAGTTGAACGAAACGCCGTCGCTGCGGCACGAGTTGCGGGGCGGTGGCGTCACGAGGACCGGCGTCACGCCGCGCCCCTTGGCGCCGTCGATGTACATCTGCATGTACGTCTTGAAGTCGGTCGCGGCCGGCAGGTAGTAGGGCTCGCCGTCGTCATACGTCGCGGTCTGGTTGCTGTCGTTCGTGCCGAACTGAACGAACAGGTAGTCGCCCGCGCGCGCGGCGGACAGGATCGTCGTGAGGCGGCCTTCCTCGATGAACCGCCGCGACGTCCGGCCGCCGATGGCACGATTGTCGACGGTGACCTGCGCGACGAAGTAGGGGTCGAAGAACTGGCCCCAGCCGCCCTGGTGAATGGTGCTGTTGACGTAGGTCTGGACGGTGGAGTCGCCCGCGACGAAGACCGTCACGTTCGCGAGCGTGCCCGACCCGGCGCTCCCGCCGCGGCCGCTCGCGCCCGCGCCGCCGGTCGCGCCGCCGGCGCCCGCGCCGCCCGCCGCGCCGCCGCGACCGCCCGTTCCCGCACCGCCGGCAGCGCCGCCACGACCGCTCGCACCGGCGCCGCCCGCCGCGCCGCCATGACCGCCGGCGCCGGCGCCGCCGCTGGTTCCCGCGCTGCCGGTGTCGCCTGCGGCGCCGGTGTCTCCACCGACGCCAGATCCCGCCCCGCCGCCGTTGCCGGCGATCGGTGCGCCGCCCGTGCCCGTGGTGCCTGCCTCGCCTGTCGCGCCGCTTGAACCTCCCGCACCTCCCTTGCCGGCCGCGCCGCCCGCGCCTGCGCTGCCGCCTGCGTCAGGACTACCGGTCGCCTCACCCCCGCCGCAGCCAAGTCCCGAGACGAGCGCGATCAGGCCCAGCGCAACAAGTCGCGTCGTCGACGGCAACCTCACGGTCCTTCATGTCCGCTGACGCCGATTCCTTCGCGGAGGGGCTCACCGAAAAAAGGGTGATGTCCCGCGCCGGGATCCGACATTCAAGCAGTTGCGATGCGAAGGCCCGCGGCGCGCCATACGTATGTCCTTCTGCTGACGTGCGCCGGCTTTGTCGCCTGCGGCGCCGACCCCTCGGACACGAGCGGGACTGGCGGCTCCGGCGGGTCGAGCGGGTCGATGGGCGCCGCCGGCGCTGGCGGGACGGCCGGCGGCGGTGCGAGCGGGGCGGCCGGCGGTCCGGGCGGTAGCAACGGCGGTGCCGGCGCGGGCGGTGGCAGCGGCAGCCCGGGAACGGGGGGAGCCGCGGGCGACAGCGGCGGCGCGGCGGGTGGCCGGGGGGGCACGACCGGGGGTGGCGGCGGCGCGGCGGGCAACAACGGAGGTGGTGGTGGCGCGGGTCGCGGCGGCGCTTCGGGTGGAGCCGGTGGTAGTGGTGGCGGTGCGGGCCGCGGCGGCGCTTCGGGTGGTCCCGGTGGCGGCGGTGGTGGTGGCCGCGGTGGCACGTCGGCTGGCGCGGGCGGTGGCGCGGGGCGCGGCGGTTCCTCGGGTGGAAGCGGCGCGGGCGGTAGCAGCGCGGGCCGAGGCGGCTCGGGAGGCACCGGCGGCGCGCTGCCTCCGGTGAAGGTCTGGATCGCCGGCGACTCGACGGTCGCGAGCAACGGCGGCACCCCCTGCCCGATCGGCTGGGGCGGACCGTTCTCGACGTACTTCGGACCCGGCGTCAGCGTCACCAACAGCGCGGTCGGCGGCCGCAGCGTGCGCACCTGGCTGTACAGCGTGCAGACGGTGATGGACGCGACCGGCGAATGCGTCCTCGACAAGGACAGCAGCGGCAACCCGATCCTGCAGTCGCGCTGGCAGGCGATGCTCAACGCGACGTCCGGGATGAAGACCGGCGACTATCTCTTCATCCAGTTCGGCATCAACGACAGCGATTCGACCTGCGATCGCCACGTCGGCGTCGACGCGTTCAAGATGTCCTACGGGATGATGGCGCAGGCCGCGAAGGACCGCGGCGCGAACCCGATCTTCGTGACCCCGCTGGCGATGATCCGCTGCAGCGGCACCACGGTAACCGCCAGCCGCGAACCGTACGTGACCGCCACGAAAGACGCGGGCACTCAGTACGGCGTGCCGGTGATCGACCTGAACGGTCTCGCGATCGCGCTCTACAAGCAGCACGCGTTCTGTCCGATCCCGGGCGGTGACGTCAGCGCGACGACCACCGGGCCCGTCGGCGACTTCTTCTGCGACGATCACACGCACCTCTCGTCGGCGGGCGCGCTCGAGATCGCGGGACTCGTGGCGAAGGCGCTGCGCGATCAGAACGTCGGACTCGCGGCCTATCTGAAGTAGCGGCTCCGGCGAATCTGGGATCGCCCTACCTCCGCGCGGGGCGGCGGATGATCACGTTTGTCGTTCACGCATGAGTGCGCATTCGGCGCGACGCCTGATGTGCGGGGCGGTCCCGCTGCTGCTCCTGCTCGCGTGCGGCGGCACGCCGGGCACGACGATCGGGATGGTCGGCGCGACCGCCGGGGTGGGCGGCATCGGCGGCGTCGCGGCCGGTGGCTCGACGGGCAGCGGGGGAACCACCGGGGCGGCCGGCGCGGTCGCCTGCACGTTCACCGTCTCGTCGACGCTCAGCTCGAGGATCCCGACCGTCGGCATCGTGACCTGGTCGACGACGCTCGCCGACGTGCAGTCGGCGCGCATCGACTTCGGTCCCGCCGCGTCGTACGGCATGACCGCGCCCGTCGACCTGTCGCAGCCGAGCTACCGGACGCTGCTCCTCGGGATGAAGACCTCGCGCCTGTATCACTTCCGCATCACGGCCGCGACGGCAGCCGGCGAATGCCGCAGCGACGACTACACCATCATGACCGGACCGATCGCGAACGGGCTGCAGAAGCCGACGGTGACGACGCGCGCCGCGGCCGCCCTCTATGGCGGATTCCTGGTCACCGGACAGCACGCGACGAACGCCGGCATCACGATGGCGCCGGCCTACATCCTCGACGCGGACGGCGACTATGTCTGGTGGATGTCCGTGAGCGACGACGTCAGCGGCGCGGTCATGAGCACCGACGGCACCCACATGTGGATCAACAGCGTCAACGTGCCCAGAGCCACCGCGCAGGTTCACCGCGTGACGATGGACGGCCTCACCGACGAGGATCTGTCCGGCCAGTTCGCTGGGCAAAGTCACCAGCTCACGGTGCTGCCCGACGAGACCGTCGCGTTCTACGCGTACGGCGCGAACGGCTGTGACGACATCAAGGAACGCGCGCCGGACGGAACCGTCCGCACCGTGGTGAACGCGCAGGCGGCGCTGCGCGCGACCGGCGACTGCCACCTGAACAACGTCCAGTACTCGCCGCCGGACGACACGCTGGTGTTCTCGGACCTGAACCACAACCAGGTCGCCAAGGTGAAGCGGTCGGACGGGTCCACGGTGTGGATCCTGAACGGCGCGACCGCGACGCTGACCGGCGCGACGTGGGCGGGCGGCCAGCACGGCCTGCACCTCCTCGACCCGACGCACATCCTGGTCTTCAACAACAACATCAACGGCAGCGGCGGCGCGAACGCGTTCGAGTTCCTGCTGGACCCGACCGCGCGCACCGTCGCGCGGATCTGGAGCTACACGGCCAGCCCGGCGATCGCGCTCCAGGTCATGGGCGATCTGCAGCGGCTGCCGAACGGCAACACCGTCGTCGGCTATTCGACCAAGGGCGTGCTGCACGAAGTGTCGTCCAGCGGTGCGCTGCTGCAAAGCTGGGCCTGGCCGGGCGGCGCGACCTTCGGCTACATCGAGAAGCGCGCGACGCTCTACGGTCCGCCGCCCCGCTGACGTTAACCCGGCGGCCAGGCCAGCGTGCGGCCCGCGAGCACGTGCAGGTGGACGTGGAACACCGACTGCCCGGCGGCGGGACCGGCGTTCATGACGACGCGAAAGCCGTCGCCGGCCTGCCCGCTCTCCTTCGCGCGCTGCGCGGCGACCACCATCAGGCGGCCGTACATCGCGGCGTCCTCGGGCTTCGCGTCGGCCAGCGTCGGCACGTGACGGATCGGCACCACCAGCTCGTGCAGCGGCGCCTTCGGCCCGACGTCCTTGAACGCGAACACGTCGTCGTCGCGGTAGGTGATGGTCGACGGGATCTTCCCGTCGCGGATCTTGCAGAACAGGCAGTCGTCACTCATGGTCGCTCCTCGCTCGCGCGTCAGTCTGCCACCAGCGCCCGCAGGCGCGCCACCGTGTCCGCGAAGGG
>Ga0070683_100004198_pt1 | contig 11818 bp, 9 predicted proteins | sample KBSC713LmetaG_FD_64662 | JGI IMG/M metagenome (GOLD analysis project Ga0070683, IMG submission 64662) | Corn rhizosphere microbial communities from Kellogg Biological Station, Michigan, USA - KBS C7.1-3L metaG | ecosystem: Host-associated > Plants > Roots > Rhizosphere ...
GCCGACGGGCTGGTGCAGCGCTACCCGACCTGGTCGCGGGCGCTGGTGCTGCGCGCGCGGGCGTTCGAGGCGGCCGGGCGCGTCGACGAGGCGGCGCGCGATCTGGAGGTGGCCGTGAACCTCGCGCCATCGAACGCCCAGGCGTGGCGGATGCTGGGCAAGATCCTCGCACAGCACGGCGGCGCGCTGGAGGCAGAGCGCGCCGACGATGCCCTGCGCAACGCGCTGACGCTGGAACCTGGATGGACCGACCTGCGCGAGCTGCGCGACAAGCTCGCGCGGCGCCGCGCCGCCGAACACACGGAGCAGCGACCGGGACGCGCGACCCACCCGTCGGACATCGCGCGCGGCCTCTACCAGCAGGCCGAGGAATGGATTCGCGTGGGCGATCCGGTGGGTCTCGGCCGCGAGCTGCTCGACCAGGCGCTGGCCGATTCGCCCGGGTTCGTCGCCGCGGCGGTCAGCTCGTACGCGCTGACCGGAAAGCTGCCGCCCGCGACGCTGGAGGCGCTGAAGAACGACGGCCCCGGCATGTGGGCGCTGGCGTCGGGCGTGCGCAAGCTCGGGCAGACCGGGAACACGGGGAACAGCGCCGGCAGCGGGAAGAAGGCGGCGAGCGCCGACGACGTCGAGTCCCTGGTCCGCCCGCTGATCGACAGGGCGGTCGCGCTGGACGTGCAGGAGGCACGCTTCGCCCGCGCCATCGCGCGCGGGGCGACGGGCGATCGGGCGGGCGCGCTCGCCGATCTGACCGCATACGTCGCGCGCGAGCCGAACCCCGAGCACCTGGCGGAGGCGCGGGCGCTGCGCGCGGAGATCGAGGACCGGGCGAGCCCGCGGGGTGACGCCCAGCCGTCGCCGCAGCTGCTCGCGCGCATCCGCCTGCTCGAGGACAAGCCCGAGTGGGCGCTGCGGGCCCTCGGCGGCCCGTGCACGCGCGACGTCCCCGCCGATCGTCTGCTCGCGCTCGGCCTGGTCAACGAGTACGCGGACCGGTTGCCAGCGGCGCGCCAGTGCTACGAGATGGCGGCCGCGACGGGCGGGACGCAGGGCGCCGCGGCCCTCGCCCGGGCGGCGAGCCTGGACGCGCGTCTCCCCGATGCCGAGCTGCGCAAAGTCGACCGCCGTACCCTCGCCGCCGCGGCCGGCGCGCACATGGGCGCGGCAGAGTGGGCGCTGGCCCGACTCGCGGAGATGGAGGGCGATCGCACGACGGCGCTCGGGCGCACCCAGCAGGCGCTGGCGCTCGCGGTCGGCACGACGACCGACGGCGACCAGTGGGTCGAGGCGGCGCGCGCCGCCGGCCGCCGCCTGTCGGACACGCTGCGCGCCGACGAGGACGTGCGCCGGAACCGGCGGCACCTCAGCGGCCTGGCGGTCGTCGGCGCGATCGCCGCGGCGGGCGGGCTGTTCGCGCGCCGGCGCTGGCGCGGGCGGCCCGTCGCGACCGCGCTGCGCCGCCGCCCCGCCCTCTTCCCCGACGTCGCGCGCGCGGTGAACGAGCTTCGCCACGACGTCCTCAAGCACCGCGCGAGCCTGCTCGGGCTCCTCTCCGACGCGAACGCGCCGCGCGAGGAGATCATCCGGACGATGACCGAGCCGCGGCCGACGTCGGTGATGGTCGCGACGATCTACGAACGCCTCACCCAGGCGGCGCTGGGCCACGGCGTCACGCTGCGGGCGCTCGCGCGCGAGCCGGTGTTCGGCGCGCTGCACGCGGATCTGGCACGCGCCGAGGCATTGCTCGCAGGTCCGGGCGGCGACGCCGAGCTCGCCGCGATCGATCAACGCCTGCGCGGCCCCGACGCGGAGGCGCTCGCGGGGCTGCTGCAGCTCGGGCCGCGAACGCGTCTCGACGCGGCGACGCTGTCGGGCTGGATCGCGTCGGTCGAAGCTTCCGCGCGGCAGGCCGGCGGCGGGTGGACGGCGCCCGCGCTGTCGCTCGCTGATCTCGCGGTCGACTTTCCGATCGAGCACGACGCCCTCGCCGCGATCTTCACGAACCTGCTGCGGAACGCGCAGGCTGCGGTGGCCGGCCAGGAAGACGGCCGCGTCATCGTGCGCATCGACCGTTCGCGCGATATCACCGGGCGCCAGGAGGTCAGCCTCGCGCTCGGCGACTCGGCCACCGCGCCGCTGTCGCTGGAGGCGATCGAGGCGCGCGAGAGCGGGCGCGGTCTCGCGATCGTTCGCGACCTGGTTCGCGAATGGCGCGGGCACATGGTGGTGCGCCCGGACGCCGGCCCGTTCACCAAGACCGTGGGGGCCTCCTTTCCGCTATGACCGCCGCGCGGCCCCGCTTCGTCGTCTGCGAGGACGGCACCGAGTACCTCGACCGCTTCAGCCGGTTCCTGGGCGACGACTTCGCGTTCATCGCCGCGGGCGACTTCGAAGCCGCCCGCACGCTCGCCGCCGACGCCGACGGCGTGCTGCTGGACCTCGACTTTCGGCGCACGCCGCCCGATCGGCTGGTCGACGAGCGCGGGCCGGTGTCGGGCGCGCCGGATCCCGAACGGCGGCGCCGGCTGGCCGAGACACAGGGGATCCTCATCCTGCGGCAGCTGCGCGCGGCCGGCGTCGCGCTGCCCGCGGTCCTGTTCGCGGACCTCGAGGACGATCAGCGGCGATTCCTGGAGCAGACCCTCGCGCCGCTGGCGATCGGATCCAGCCACCTCGGCATTCGCGAGATCGGCGCGCTGCTACGCGGCGCGCTCGCGCGCCGTTGAAGGCGCTGAGGATGACGAACGGCGCGCGCGGCGCGCGGCCAGGTAAGGCGCGACGGCGCCCGCCGAGCAAGCGGCGGCGACCAGCCAGACGAGCGCGACCGTCGCCGACGTCGCGTGGGCCGGCGACGAGATCGCCCCGGCGCCCAGGCCGATGACGGGCCCGGCGAAGTAACCGGCCCCGATCAGCGCCTCGAAGTTGCCTCCGGCGTCGACGGCCGCGTGCCCGACCGACAGCGAGTAGTAGATCGCGGCGTAGTACGTGAGCCCCATGCCCACGCCGAACAGCAACAGGCCGGCCGCCAGCACGACCAGCGTCGGCGCGAGGAGGATCGTCGCCAGCCCGACCGCGATCGCGGCGGCGCCCAGCGCCAGCGTCGCCCAGCGCCCGTGCCAGAACCCGGTGCGCCACATGGTCAGCAACGTCGCGAAGCGGGCGACCATCCACAGGCCCGCGATGCCGGCGCCGGCGCGCCCGCCGCTGACCTCCGCGAGCCGGTGCGGCAGCAGCGGCGACATCACCGAGCAGAGGACGTAGCTCATGGGCAGCAACCAGGACGCGGCGCGCACGAGGAACTTGTATTCGGGGCCGACCGCCGCCAGCGCGGCCTCGGCCTCGTGGGCGCCCGGCCGGGCGGGCAGCGCGCAGCCAGCGGCGAGCGCGACCGCCGTCCCCCCCGCCGATAGCGCGAGCGCCGCGAGCATTCCCGCCTGGCTGACGATCGGAATCAACAACAGCCCCATCGCCGTCGCGGGCGTCCAGGTGACGTTGAACCACCCGATCGCGGCGCGCATCTCCCCGCCATGACGTCCGGCCGAGAGGTAGCTCTCGACGATCGGCCACGTCATCGCCGACGCGGCCGCGCCCAGCAGCGCCCCCGCCCACAGCATCGCTTCGCTTTGCGGCGCCAGCAGCGGCAGCGACGCCGCGATCGTCCACGCCGTCAGCGCGGCCCTGAGGACCGCGCGCGGTGACGACGCCGCCGACAACCGCCGGACCATCGGCCCCGCCCCGCCGGCGGCCAGCGCGTAGATCGCGCCCATGACCGCCGCCAGCACGAGGTTGCGCGCGGGCGAGAACCCGTAGTGACCGGCCGTCACGAAGAAGATCGCCGCCCAGAACACGCCGCCGCTCAGCGACGCGGCGAACGTCACCGTCAGCACGACCGCGAGCGGCGCGGGCCGGTCTCTACCAGAGGTCATTTGGGGCGGACATCATGTACGACTGTGCCGCCGATGCCAGGCCGCATACGCGCCGCCGCCCGCGATCAGCGTCGCCAGCGCGGCCGCGCTCTCCCAGGGCCGCTCGCGAACCGCGAGCACGATCATGAACGCGGCCAGCGCCACGAACAGGACGCCCGAGTACGGCCAGCCCAGCGCGCTGTGCGGCCGGTCGGCTGGCTCGCGCCGCCGCAGCACGAACGCCGCCAGCACAGCCGCCGCCGCGTTCAGGGTCAGCGTGAACCCGACGTAGACCAGCAGCTGGTCGTACTTCGCGGTCAGCACGGCGACGATCGCCAGCGCGCCCTGCAGCCCGACCGCGCGCGTGGGCGCGCCGCGCGCGTTGCTGCGGCCGAGCGCGCGGAAGAACGCCCCGTCCTCGCCCATCGCGACGGCGACGCGCGGACCCGACATCAGCATCGCGCTGACGAAGCCGGCGTTCGTCAGCGCGATCAGCGAAGACACCACGTCCGCGCCGCGCGCGCCGAACAGCGCCCCCGCCGCGATGTGGCCAACGTTGATCTGTCCCGCCAGCGCGCCGGGCGGCACGGCGCACAGGTAGACGACGTTCAGCGCCAGGTACAGAACCGTCACCAGGCCCGTTCCCAGCACCAGCGCGCGCGGCAGCGCCCGCACGGGATCGCGGACCTCGCCGGCGACGTAAGCGGCGCCATTCCAGCCCGAGTACGCGTACGACACCTGGACCAGCGCGATCGCGAACGCGCCCGCGGCAGCGAGCGCGCCAGCCCCGCGCGCGGGCGCACTGGCGGCAGCGGGCACGGTGGCCGCCAGATTCGCACCGCTCAGGCGGCCGGACGCGACCGCCGCGACGACGAAGACGACGATGACCGCCACGACCAGGCCGGCCAGCCCCGCCTGGACGCGTCCGCCCAGACGAACGTCGGTCATGTGCAGCGCCGTGACCGCGACGATGAGCGCGATCGCGACCGCCTTCGGCGGCAACGAAGGTACGACCGCGTTCACGTAGCTGGCAAATCCGATCGCGCCGCCCGCCGTCGGCGCCGCGAAGCCGACGATCAGCGCGACCCAACCCGACATGAAGCCAGCCACCGGGCCGAAGGCGCGCGACACGTAGACGTACTCACCGCCCACGCGCGGCATCATCGCGCCCAGCTCGGCGTACACGGCGGCGCCGCACAGCGCGAGCACGCCGGAGATCGCCCACGCCGCCAGCACGACCGCCGGCGACGACAGTGACATCAGCAGCACGCCCGTCGTCGTGAAGATCCCGGTGCCGACCATGCTGGCGACGACCAGCGCCGCGGCGTGGATGGCCCCGAGGGGGCGCTGCGCCGTCATCTTGATCGCGTCGGGCGCAGGCGGGCTTTCCCCGCCGGAGCCCATCGCGGGAGGGGTTGGGAACCCGTTGCGGGTGCCCATTAAAGTCAGAACCCGCTGCCCGGCTGCGCGATGAAGGCCTGTTCCTCGGGCGTGCTCTCGCGGCCCAGCACGGTGTTGCGGTGCGGGAAGCGGCCGTAGCGCGCGATGATCTCGCGGTGCTTCTCCGCGTACTGCACGCCCGCGAGCGCGCTGCCCCGCAGCTCGGACGGCGCGTTCGCCGCCAGCTCGGTGAACAGCGCGACCGACCGCTCTTGCATGCCGATGTCCTCGCTGTGCATGAACGGCATGTACAGGAACGATCGTTCGTTGACGGTCAGGTCGACGTCGTCGTGGCGGGCGACGCCCTCGACGGCGGCCGCCAGCGCCTGCCGGTCGCCCTCGAACATGCGCGCCGTCCCGCGGAACATGTTGCGCGGAAACTGATCCAGCACGATGACGTACGCGACCCGCCCGCGCGGATCGTCCAGCCAGCTCTCGCGCTGGCCGGCCCGCACGTCCGCGTACGTGTCGCCGAAGCGGTCCGCGATCTCGCGATCGAACGCGTCGTCCTTCATGAACCAGCGACGCGAATGCTGCACATCCGGGCGGCCCAGCTCATCGACGTCGCCGAACCAGAACTGCAGGATGGGAACGAACCAGGATCTCATCGCCGCCTCGCGGCGACGATACTACTTCAGTTGGGCGTCCGCGGTGGGCGCCACTGTCGGCGCCGGCGTGGAGGCCACGATCCAGGCGTCGACCTGCTCGCGCAGCACCGGCAGGCTGACCGCGCCGCCCGCCAGAAGACGATCGTGGAACGCCTTCACGTCGAACTTCGGCCCCAGGCGCTTCTCCGCGTCGGCGCGCAGGCGCCGGATCTCGCGCTCGCCCATCTTGTAGGCCAGCGCCTGCCCCGGCCACGCGATGTAGCGATCGACCTCGTTGACGATGTTGTCCTTGGCGAGGATCGCGTTCTCCTCGAAGAACGCGATCGCCTTCGATCGGCTCCAGCCCAGCGCGTGGATGCCCGTGTCGACGACCAGCCGGCTCGCCCGCCAGGCGTCGAAGTTCAATCGCCCCAGGCGTTCGCGCGGGCCCTTGTACAGGCCCAGCTCGTCGGCCAGGCCCTCGGCGTAGAGGCCCCACCCCTCGACGAAAGCCGTGACGCCGGCGTGCTTGCGGAACTCGGGCAGCCCGGTCAGCTCCTGCGCGATCGCAATCTGGATGTGGTGGCCCGGCACCGATTCATGAAAGGCGAGCGCCTCGACCTCGTAGCGCGCCCGCGTCTCGGGCTTGTAGGTGTTGACGAAGTACGCCGCCGGGCGCGAGCCGTCGATGGCCGCCGGGCGGTAGTACGCGATCGGCGCGTCCTTCTCCTCGAACTCCTCGATGCGCTTGACCACGCAGGGCTGGCGCGGCACGCGCCCGAGAAAGCGCGCCTCCGCCGCCTGCGCGCGGGCCAGCGCCTTGCGCGCCGCGGTCTCGACGTCGCCGCGCGTCTTGAAGAACGCCGACGGCTCGCCGCGCAGCTTCCGCCGCAGCTCGGGCAGCGACCCGGCGCCGAACGCCTTCTTGCCGATCACCGCCATCTCGGCGTGGATGCGGTCCAGCTCCTCCAGCCCGATGCGGTGGATCTCCGCGGCCGGGATGTCCAGCGACGTGTGGACCTTGACCAGCTTCTCGTAGCAGGCGGCGCCGCCAGGAACGTTCGCGATGCCGGCGTGGGCGTCGTCGCGCGCGCGCGGCAGGATCTCCTCGCGCAACACCAGGCGGTAGCGCTCGAACGCCGGCCGGATCGCGCCTGCGATCGCCGCGTCGATCGAGCGCGTGAACGCGAGCCGCTCGGCCGGTGGCCAGTCCGCGTGAGGCGCCGCCGCCGGCGCGCGCAGCGGCCACTTGTCATCCGGCTTCGCGAGCAGATCGTCCAGCTGGCCGAGGACGCGCCGGATCTCCTCCGCCGTCGCGACCTTCCCCGCCGCGAGCCCGCGCCGCAGGTTCGCCGTCTCCTGGTCGATGAACGCCCCCATCTTTTCCCAGCGCGCCACCAGCTTCCAGCCTTCGGCCGTGGTCCGCACCGCCTGCAACTCGGGCATCTGCAGGAAAGCGACCTGCGGGCCGACGCGCGCGTCGACGGTCCAGTCGTCCAGCGCGCAGCTTCCCACCGCCAGCTCGGCGTCGATCTCGCCCAGCAGCAAGGCCCGCGTCACGCGATCGTCGGCTGACAACGCCGCGGCGGGCACGGCCGCCACGCGGGTCCGCAACGCGCCGAGCGCGGCCATCTCGCGCTCGCGACCGGCCGGCGTCTCGTCGGGCAACCGATCGTCGAACCGCCGGTCGCCCAGCTCCGTCGCCTCGATCGGGTGGTCGCGCAGGTGCGCGTCCCAGTACTCGATCGCGAGCGCGGCCAGCGCCTGCGGAGGCGGCAACGTCCGCGTGGGATCGGCGGGCGCCGTGGGCGTCTGCCCCGCGGGCGGCGTCCCGGCCGTCCGACACCCGAAGACACCCACCAGCAGCAGCAACGCCGCTTTTTTCAACGTGCGCGCCACTGCTGGCTGGCTGTCGCTGTCAAACGAACGATCAGCTCTTCTGATCGCTCTTGGTCGAATCTTTCTTGCCGTCCTTCTTGGCCTGCGTATCCGTCTTCTCCGACTTCTCGTGGCCCTTCATGCCGTCACAGGCATAGGTGGCCGCCGCCGTGAACGAGAACGCCGAGAGCACCGCTGCGAGCACGAGCTTCTTCATGATCAGCCTCCTTGAGCGCACCTCTGCTTACCACCCGGCCCCACCGCGCGCCAGCCGAGCCGCGCTCATTAGATGATGGCGAACGGGCGCTCGGGGCACTCACGGACAGGACGAAACATCGTCGTCATTCCGGCGGGTTAGAAAAAGATCGCCTGCCTGCCTGGCCTCCAGACGACCGTAGATGGGGAAATTCCATGTCCGACTGGCGGTCGCCTACAGGAACACGTCAACGAGCCGGTCGGGCGGCCGGGCTGCTCGCCTTCATGGCTGTGGGGGTGTTCCCATCGCGGGGCGATCCGGCCGACGATCCCTCCGCGGTCGTCGTCATCGGCGGCATCGAGCCCGAGGGCGCGCTCGCCGCCGCCGACCGCGAGGTGCCGCGGCACTGGCGCCTCGAGACGCTGGCGCCGCGCGCGCTGTCGGTCATGACCGCGCGCGACGAGCTGGACACGCTGGCCCGCAGCTACCGCGAGGCGGATTTCCTCCGCTGCCTGACCCGCGTCGAGCGCGCGCTGGATCCCGAGGATCTCCTCCAGCGCGGGCACCGCGCCGAAGCGGCCCGCGCCGGGACGCTGGCCGCCGCCTGCGCGCTGGGCGCCGGGGACGAGGCGCGCGCGCGCGATCTGCTGCGGCGCCTGTCCGTGCGCGAGCTGGTCGAACCGGGCCTGCTCCGCGATACGACGCCGGCCTTCCAGCGGCTGGCCGACGAGGAGCGGCAGGCGGCGCAGCGCCGCGGCTGGATCGCGGTCGACGTTCGCAGCGAGCCCGACGGCGCGTCCATCGACGTCAACGGCGTCGAGCGTTGCCCCACCGCCCCCTGCCGCGTCCACCTGCTGCGTGGCGAGCACGTGCTGGTCGCGAAGAAGCTGGGCCACCGCCCGCGCACGCTGACGCCGGTGCTCGAGGGCGATCACGCGGTCACGCTGAAGCTGGATCCCGCCTCCGCCGACGAGACGCGGGGCCAGCTCGCGGCCGCGCTGGGCGCCGGCGTCGATCCGTCGGGTGTCGAGATCCCGCGCGCGACCGCGTCTGCTTTCGGCGTCGATCTGCTGGTGCTGGTGTGGACGCGCAACTGGCAGGTCCATGCGGCCGCGTATCAGGCGGGCAGCGGGACGATGACGCACGTCGCGGTCGACGGGCGCCAGGCCACGCCCCGGGCGGTCGCCGCCGCGCTGCACGGCTGGCGCGCCGCCGCCGGGACGCAGGCCGACGCGCACGCCGATCGCGTCTCTATCTCGATGTCCCGCGAAGTCGTGCTGTGGTCGTTAGGTGTCGCAGCCGTCATTGCAAGTCTCGCGCTGGCGTTCCGATTGCACCGTTCGAGACAGGTGCGCCAACGAGTTGCCGTCCACTAGTCCGTGCTGGCCCATTTTTCGCTTATCCGCCCGTTCCCATAAGGAGCCTTGCATGGGCGAGCCGACCGAGCTTCATCTCGAACGCGTACATCCAACCGTCAGACGGCTGCGCGTGCGCATCGCCGAAGGTCCCGACCGCGACCGCGTCATCGAGCACTTTGGCGAACGCGTCGGCGTCGGCACCTCGCCCGCCAACGAGCTCACGCTGACCGATCCGACCGTCAGCCACTACCACCTCGAGCTGCGCTGCGAGGACGGCGTCCTGGTGAAGGATCTGGGGAGCCGCAACGGCACGTTCATCGGCGACGTGCGCGTCAACGAGGCGGTCGTCCCGATCGGGACGCGCGTACGCGTCGGGCGCACCGTGCTGGTGCTGCTGGACGCGACGATCGCGCCGCCCGAGATCTCGCTGCCGCCGCCCGAGGTGCCGGGCCTTGTCGCCGCCAGCCCGACCATGCAGGAGATCGGGCGCACCGTCGAGCGGCTCGCGCAGTCGAACGTGTCCGTGCTGATCCAGGGCGAGACGGGCACGGGCAAGGAGCTGGTGGCGCGCGCGATCCACGACCTCAGCGCGCGCGCCAAACGGCCGTTCATCGTCGTCGATCCGGGGGCGCTGCCCGCAACACTGATCGCGTCGCAGCTGTTCGGGCACGAGCGCGGCGCGTTCACAGGCGCCGAGAAGCGCCAGGAGGGCGCGTTCGAGCTGGCCGATGGGGGCTCGATCTTCCTCGACGAGATCGGCGAGCTTCCGCTGGCGGTCCAACCGGCGCTGCTGGGCGTGCTGGAACGCCGGTCGTTCCGACGCCTCGGCGGCAAGGACGACATCAATGTCGACGTCCGCGTCATCTCGGCCACGCACCGCGACCTGCGCTCGGAGGCGAACCAGGGCACCTTCCGCGCGGATCTGTACTTCCGCCTGGCGGTCGCGCGCGTCGAGATCCCGCCGCTGCGCGAGCGTCCCGAGGACATCGATCCGCTCGTCGCCCACTTCGCCGCCGAGATCACCGGCGCGCCCGGATTCCTGTTCTCCGAGGCGACGATGAGCGCGCTGCGCGGCCACCGCTGGTCCGGCAACGTGCGCGAGCTGCGCAACGTCGTCGAGAGCGCGCTCGCGATGGGCAGCATCAACCTGAACGGCCTCGCGCAGCCCGCGCCGCCCGCGACGAACGCCGCGGCGATCCCGCAATACCGCCTGGCGCGTGCCGAGGCGCTGGCGACGTTCGAGCGCGCCTACCTGCGGCGGCTGATCGAGACGACGGGCGGCAACGCGTCCGCGGCGGCGCGGACGGCCAACATGGATCGGCCGTACCTGCTGTCGCTGCTGCGCCGTCACGGGCTCCGCTAGTTCGCGGCGATCGAGTCGGCGCGTGCGCGCTGCGATCGTTGCGCGCGCCGTCGTCCAGCCGACAGGCCGTGCCCTGTGTCGGCGGTCGTCACGATTCTTGCTGACGGTACGGGCACGTCAGGCATCGCCCGACATCTTGCCGCGCGTAACCCGCGGCCCCCCGGAGGCAAGAATGGCTCACGCAGCGAACATCAGCGCACGAATCAGCGGACACGCTTCCGGTACGCCGGAAACTGTCGTTGGTCTACGCCAACAGGGAATCGCATCGCAGCCAACATCGCCGCGTCGCGATCGTTGGCGGCGCACAACGCTGATCGTGGCCGCGGCCTTCGTCACCGCAGCCGTCGTGCTGCCGGCGCGCGCCGCGCACGCGACCGACGTGAAGAAGATCTTCAACCAGCGGTGCACGGCCTGCCACACGTTCGGCAAGGGCGTGAAGGTCGGTCCCGACCTGAAGGGCGTGACCGCGCGGCGGCAGCGACCGTGGCTGCTGAAGTTCGTCCGCTCATCGCAGCAGGTGATCGCGGGCGGCGACAAGACAGCGAACGATCTTTTCCGGACGTTCAAGCGGCAGCGCATGCCCGACTGGACGGACCTGACGCCGCAGGACGTGAACGCGATCCTCGACTGGCTCGCGGTTGACGGACCGGACCAGAAGCCGGCCGACGAGCGCGACGCCGAGCTGGCGACCGCCGCCGACGTCACCCGGGGCCGCGCGCTGTTCGCGGGGCGCGCGCCGCTCGCCAGCGGCGGGCTGACCTGCGCCGCCTGCCACGCCGTGCGCGACAACGGCCACCGCGCCGGCGGGACGCTGGGGCCCGAGCTGACCGACACGTACGTGAAGTATCGCGATCGCGCGCTCACGCTGCAGCTGCGGCACCCGTGCACGCCGCGCCAGCCCGAGCTCGGTTCGGGCCGCTACCTCGAACCCGACGAGGCGTTCGCGCTGAAGGCCTACCTGCGCGAGGTGGCGCTCGCCGCCGCGCCCTTTGCCACGTACCCGATCGCCGAAGCGAAGCGAGGCAGACCATGAACACGACGACGAGCAGCTTCTTGTTTCGAGGGTGGCCCTACCTGGCGCTGGTGCTGGC
>Ga0070683_100004201_pt1 | contig 11815 bp, 9 predicted proteins | sample KBSC713LmetaG_FD_64662 | JGI IMG/M metagenome (GOLD analysis project Ga0070683, IMG submission 64662) | Corn rhizosphere microbial communities from Kellogg Biological Station, Michigan, USA - KBS C7.1-3L metaG | ecosystem: Host-associated > Plants > Roots > Rhizosphere ...
GCGACCCTGGCGCTGAACCTCACCTTCACCTTCAACCTGCTGATGCTCGGGCTGCTGATCGCGTCTTCGCCGATGATGGCGACCGCGCTCGGACAGCGGTTCAATGCGGTGCGCGATGTTCGGCGCACGTTCCGCGCGGGCCTGTGGCTGCTCGCCTTCATGCTCCCGCCTTACTGGCTGGTGCTGTGGCACGTCGGCACCTTCATGCGCGTCTTCGGTGAGTCGGCCGAGCTGGCGGACCAGGGGCAGAGCTTCCTGCGCGCCTACATGTGGTGCACTGCGCCGTGGCTCATTTTCCAGCTCCTGCGCAACTTCGTGTCGGCGCTCGAGCGGCCGCGGATCGTGCTGTGGCTCAGCCTTGGCGGCATCCTTCTCAACGCGCTGCTGAGCTGGTCGCTGATCTTCGGTCATTTCGGCCTGCCGGCACTCGGCCTTGCCGGCGGCGGCCTCGGCAGCACGCTGACATGGCTGATGCTCTGCGCCGCTTTGTTCATCGTGACCCAGTCAGATCGCCAGTTCAGGCGGTTTCATCTGTTTGGCCATTGGTGGCGCTTCGACCGCCAGCGAACCGCCGCGATGATCAGGCTCGGCTGGCCGATTGGCGTGACCATGGCGCTGGAGATGGGCGTGTTCGCGCTTGCCGCCTATTTCATGGGCTGGATCGGCGCTCCGGCGGTGGCAGCCCATGCCGTCGCGCTGCAGCTTGCGGCGTTGACCTTCATGGTGCCGCTCGGCCTCGGCCAGGCGGCGACGGTGCGCGTGGGTCTCGCGCTCGGCCGCCGCGACGAGGCCGGAATCGCGCGCGCCGGCTGGACGGCCTGGGTGATGGGGGTCGCCTTCATGGGCACGATGGCGCTGGTCATGTGGAGCATGCCGCGCACGCTGGTCACTCTCTTTCTCAAGGACGTGCCGGCAAATGCGGAAACGATCGCTCTTGCCGTCAGCTTCCTCACCGTCGCCGCGGCTTTCCAGCTGGTCGATGGCGCGCAGGTGATTGGCGCCGGCATGCTCCGGGGCCTCCACGATACGCGCTGGCCGCTGCTGTTCGCGCTAGTCGGCTATTGGGTGGTGGGGCTCGGGATCGGCGTGTGGCTCGCCTTCGGCCGCGACTGGAAGGGGGTCGGCATCTGGGTCGGCCTTGCCAGCGGCCTTGCCGCCGTTGCCGCGCTGATGCTCGCGCGGTGGATCATGCGCGGGCGGCTCGGCCTGACACGCTACGCTCACTCCTGAACGTTACACGCTGAAAAATCCGCGCGCGCAGGCGTTGACTGATGAACGGAGCACAACCATATGCGCCGCATCGCTGGCACTCTCATAGCGGGAGTGCCAGCGGCCATGTTCAACCTTTAAAGAGAGAAGAGGGGGTTAAACCCATGGGTTTCAGACCGCTTCATGACCGAGTCCTCGTCCGCCGGGTCGAGGCTGAAGAAAAGACTGCCGGCGGGATCATCATTCCGGACACCGCCAAGGAAAAGCCGCAGGAAGGCGAAGTGATCGCCGTCGGCGCGGGCACCCGCGACGAAACCGGCAAGCTCGTCGAACTCGACGTGAAGCCCGGCGATCGCATCCTGTTCGGCAAGTGGTCGGGCACCGAGGTCCGCCTCGAGGGCGAAGATCTCCTGATCATGAAGGAGAGCGACATCCTCGGAATCATCGAAGGCCGGGCCGAGGTCCGCAAGGCTGCCTAAGCCAGCTCAAAGGTCAATTCAGAGAGATAGGGGTTAGCAACTATGGCTGCCAAAGACGTGAAATTCAGCCGCGATGCGCGCGAGCGCATCCTCAACGGCGTCGACATCCTCGCCAATGCGGTGAAGGTGACGCTGGGGCCCAAGGGCCGCAACGTCGTCATCGAGAAGAGCTTCGGCGCTCCCAGGATCACCAAAGACGGCGTCACCGTCGCGAAGGAGATCGAGCTCAAGGACAAGTTCGAGAACATGGGCGCGCAAATGGTGCGCGAAGTGGCGTCGAAGACCAACGACATCGCCGGCGACGGCACCACCACCGCGACCGTGCTTGCGCAATCGATCGTCCGCGAGGGCATGAAGTCGGTTGCGGCCGGCATGAATCCGATGGACTTGAAGCGCGGCATCGAAAAGGCGGTGATCGAGGTCGTCAAGGACCTCAAGAGCCGCTCGAAGGATGTCTCCGACTCCAAGGAGATCGCGCAGGTCGGCATCATCTCGGCGAACGGCGACCGTGAGGTCGGCGAGAAGATCGCCGAGGCGATGGAGAAGGTCGGTAAGGAAGGCGTGATCACGGTCGAAGAGGCCAAGGGCCTCGAGTTCGAGCTCGACGTCGTCGAGGGCATGCAGTTCGACCGCGGCTACCTCTCGCCCTACTTCATCACCAACCCGGAGAAGATGCAGGTCGAGCTGTCCGACCCGTATATCCTGATCCACGAGAAGAAGCTGTCGAACCTCCAGGCGATGCTTCCGATCCTCGAAGCGGTGGTGCAGAGCGGCCGTCCGCTCCTGATCATTGCCGAGGACATCGAGGGCGAGGCGCTGGCCACGCTCGTTGTCAACAAGCTGCGCGGCGGCCTCAAGGTGGCGGCGGTCAAGGCGCCGGGCTTCGGCGATCGCCGCAAGGCAATGCTCGAGGATATCGCCATCCTCACCGGCGGCGAGATGATCAGCGAAGATCTCGGCATCAAGCTCGAGAATGTCACTGTGAACATGCTCGGCCAGGCCAAGCGCGTGACGATCGACAAGGACAACACCACGATCGTCGACGGCGCCGGCGCCAAGGAAGCGATCGAGGCGCGAGTCGCCGCGATCCGCCAGCAGACCGAGACTACCACGTCCGACTACGACCGCGAGAAGCTGCAGGAGCGGCTGGCGAAGCTCGCCGGCGGCGTTGCCGTGATCAAGGTTGGCGGCGCGTCCGAGGTCGAGGTGAAGGAGCGCAAGGACCGCGTCGATGACGCGCTCCACGCGACCCGCGCCGCGGTCGAGGAAGGCATCGTCCCGGGCGGCGGCACCGCGCTGCTCTACGCGGCCAAGGCGCTCGAGGGTCTCAAGGGCGAGAACGACGATCAGACCCGCGGCATCGACATCATCCGCAAGGCGCTGCAGTCGCCGCTGCGGCAGATCGCCGAAAATGCCGGCTGGGACGGCGCTGTCGTTGCCGGCAAGCTGATCGACGGAAACGATCCGACGCTCGGCTTCAACGCCCAGACGGAGCAGTACGAGAACCTGGTCCAGGCCGGCGTGATCGACCCGACCAAGGTCGTGCGTGCGGCGCTCCAGGACGCGGCATCGGTCGCGGGCCTGCTCATCACCACCGAGGCGACCATTGCCGAGGCTCCGGACGACAAGCCGGCGCCCGCCATGGCCGGCGGCGGCATGGGCGGCATGGGCGGGATGGACTTCTAAGTCCTTCAGCTCAGCCTGAGTGATTGGAAGGGCCGGAGGCATTCGCTTCCGGCCCTTCTTCATTTTTGCTCATCGCGTTGAGCATGTTCTCGGCGTCGTTGAGCTGTTCGGACTGCTGCGCGGTCGGCGCGGGCGGTCGCCGCTCGTGACAGGCTGCGAGGAGCAGCAGCACGCATACAGAGACGTTTTTCACTCGGCGGAAGTATCACTTTGCGCGAGCGTAAAAAAAGGGCCGCCCGAACGAGCGGCCCTTCTGCTTTTGGCAGGAAGAGAAGCTTACTTGTTCTCGACCGCGTTCTGCGCGTTGGCAACATCGTTGCCGGCAGCGTTGGTCTCGTTGGCGGCCGCGTTCAGCGCCGCGTCGGCGTTGGCCGTAACGTCGTTGCCGGCGGCATTGACGTCATATTCCGCATTGTTCTCGACGGCAGTCTCGTTCGCCGCATTGTTCTCGGCGTTGTTCTTGTTGCAGGCGGCCAGGCCAAGCGCGAGGACCGCAGCGGTCACGATCGCAACCTTCTTCATGTGACTTTCACTCCCTTCAAAAATGCCCCTGGGGTGGGCACCAACCCGGACCTGATCAAACGAGTCGTTCAGGCCAGACCGGCGGGAATAGCGACAATCCCTACCCGTGCACAAGGGATTATTTTCAAAGGCCGAATTGACCATATAAAGATATCTTTATATCCTTATGCCGTGACTGCAGCATTGCCTCTCGCCGACCGCTTCCAGGCGCTTGCCGATCCGACGCGGCTGCGCATCGTCGCATTGCTGCGTGTCATGGAATTGTCGGTCGGCGAACTCGCCCAGGTGCTCGGGCAGAGCCAGCCGCGGGTCTCGCGTCATCTCAAGATTCTCGCCGACGCGGGCGTGCTCGAGCGCCGCAAGGAAGGAAGCTGGGTATTCCTCACGCTTGCCGAAGCGGAGCGCGTGGAGCCATTGTTCGCGCTCATCGACGACTGGGCCGACCCGGCGACGCAGCGGCTGTTCGCCGCCGATGCGGCGCGCACCGAGTCGGTTCGCGCGGAGCGCGCCGAGGCCGCCAACCGCTATTTTGCCAGCCATGCCGAGGTGTGGGACCAGATCCGCTCACTTCATGTGGCGGAGAGCGAGGTGGAGCGGGCGATCGACCGGGCGCTCGGCAAGCGGCCGCTCGGCCGGCTTGTCGACGTCGGCACCGGCACCGGGCGGATGATCGAGCTCTTCGGTCCGCGGGCCGCGCAGGCTGTCGGCATCGACCGCTCGTCGGACATGCTTCGCCTCGCGCGGGCCAAGCTGGAGGCGGCCGGTATCCACTCGAGCCTGCGCCAAGGCGACATGTATGCGCTTCCGCTCGCCGACCAGAGCGCGGACAGCGTCATTATCCATCAGGTGCTGCATTACGCTCACTCGCCCGCGGTGGCCGTGGCCGAGGCGGCGCGTGTGCTCGCTCCGGGCGGCACCCTGCTGGTCGTCGATTTCGCGGCGCATGAGCGCGAGGAGCTGCGCGAGACCGACGCGCATATCCGCCTCGGCTTCGAGGATGAGGCGATGGCCGGCTGGTTCGCCGCCGCCGGACTCGAGATCGACCGCATCGAGCATCTCGAAGGCGGAGAGCTGACCGTCACGCTGTGGCGCGGCGTCAAAGCCGCAATCCCGCAGCGGAGGGCGGCATGAACGCCTTCGACAGCCTCAGCCGCCATTTGCCGCTCTTCGCGGAAGCGCGCGGCGATATCGCCGTCAGCTTCGAATTCTTCCCGCCCAAGACGGAGAAGATGGAGCAGACGTTGTGGGAGTCGATCAAGACTCTCGAGCCGCTGCATCCCCGTTTCGTATCGGTGACCTACGGCGCTGGCGGATCGACCCGCGAGCGCACCCACGCGACGGTCGAGCGGATCCTCAAGGAAACGCCGCTGACGCCCGCCGCGCACCTCACTTGTGTGGCCGCGAGCCGCGACGAGATTGACGAAATCGCGCGTGATTACTGGCAGCTCGGTGTGCGCAACATCGTTGCGCTCCGTGGCGATCCGCCCGAGCCGGGTTCGCAATACCGACCGCACCCCGACGGCTACCGCGACGCGGCTGAGCTGGTCGCCGGCCTCAAGCACGTGGCGCCATTCGACATTTCGGTCGCGGCCTATCCCGAGGCTCACCCGGACTCATCAAGCCGCGCCTTCGATCTCGAAAATCTGAAGCGCAAGGTCGATGCCGGCGCGAACCGCGCGATCACCCAGTTCTTCTTCTCGGCCGATTGCTTCTTCCGCTTTCGCGACGATGCTGCCGCAGCAGGAATCAATGCTGAGATCGTTCCGGGCATCCTTCCCGTGTCAAACGTCGCCACAACGCGCCGCTTTGCGCAGAGCTGCGGGGCGACGATCCCCGCTTGGCTGAACGAGCTGTTCGAGGGTCTCGACGATCTTCCCGCGGCGCGGCAGCTGATCGCCGCGACGGTCGCGGCGGAGTTGTGCGGGCAGCTCTACGCCGGCGGCGTCCGCAATTTCCATTTCTACACGCTCAACCGCGCGGAGCTGAGCTACGCAATCTGTCACCTTCTCGGGGTAAGGCCAAGACAATGACAGCATCACAGAGCCTTCGCGCCGAAGCGGCCAAGCGGATCCTGATCAAGGACGGCGCCTATGGCACGCAGGTGCAGGCGAGGCGGCTTGCAAGCGGCGATTATTGCGGCGCTCTCGACCTCATCAAGGACCAGCGCGGCAACAACGACCTGCTGAACATCACCAAGCCGGAGATTATCCGCTCGATTTGCCAGAACTTCGCCGATGCCGGAGCGGAAATCCTGGCGACCAACACCTTCAACGCCAATGCGATCAGCCAGGCGGATTACGGGGCTGAAGCCCTGGTCGGCGACATCAACCGTGCCGCGGCGCGGATCACGCGCGAGGTCGCCGACAGCGACGGCAAGCAGCGCTGGGTCGCAGGCGCGCTCGGTCCGACCAACAAGACGCTGTCGCTCTCGCCGAACGTCAACGATCCCGCCTACCGCGAAGTCGATTTCGACCAGGTGAAAGTGGTCTATCGCGAGCAGATCGACGCGCTGGTCGAGGGCGGCGTCGACTTCATCCTCGTCGAGACCATCTTCGATACGCTGAATGCCAAGGCGGCGATCATGGCCACGCTGGAGGCCGAGCAGGACCTCGGGCGCGAGCTCCCGCTGATGATCTCGATGACCTTGACCGACCTCAGCGGCCGTAATCTCTCCGGGCATACGGTCGAGGCGTTCTGGGCGTCGGTTCGCCATGCGCGGCCCGTCACCATCGGGCTCAATTGCTCCTTCGGCGCGGCGCAGCTGCGGCCGCATCTCGCGGCGCTGTCGGCGACCGCCGACACGCTGGTCATGGCTTATCCGAACGCCGGCCTTCCGAACGAGCTTGGCGAATATGACGAGGCTGCGGAGCACACCGCGGCGCAGGTCCGCGACTGGGCCCGGAGCGGCCTGGTCAACATCGTCGGCGGCTGTTGCGGGACGACTCCCCTGCACATCGCCGCAATTGCCGGGGCGGTGCGTGATTGCACGCCGCGCGCCGTCCCGGCCGGACGCTCCGGCACCCTGCTCGCCGGGCTCGAACCAATGCTGATTGCCGCCTGACCCAAATGGACATGACACGTGTGAACGAGGCCGGCGCAGGCGCGCGCTTTGTGAATATCGGCGAGCGCTGCAACGTCACCGGCTCGGCGCGATTCAAGAAGTTGGTGCTCGCCGGCGACTATGACGCGGCGGTCGAGGTGGCGCGCGACCAGGTCGAGAACGGTGCCCAGATCATCGACGTCAACATGGACGAGGCCTTGCTCGATTCCGAGCAGGCGATGACCACTTTTCTCAAGCGCATTGCCGCCGAGCCGGACATCGCCCGCGTGCCGGTGATGGTCGACAGCTCCAAGTGGAGCGTGATCGAGGCGGGCCTGAAGTGCGTGTCGGGCAAGCCGATCGTCAATTCGATTTCGATGAAGGAAGGCGAGGGGCCGTTCCTCGAGCTTGCCCGCAAGTGCCGGTCCTATGGCGCGGCGGTCGTCGTGATGGCGTTCGACGAGGTCGGACAGGCCGATACGGCCAAGCGCAAGGTCGAGATCTGCGAACGTGCCTACAAGCTGCTGGTCGCCGACGGCACCGATGCAAACGACATCGTGTTCGACCCGAACATCTTCGCCGTTGCCACCGGCATCGACGAGCATCGCCGCTACGCGCTCGACTTCATTGAAGCGGCCAGGGAAATCCGGCGCCGCTGCCCCGGCACGCATATTTCGGGCGGGCTATCGAACCTCAGTTTCTCGTTCCGCGGCAATGAGACGGTGCGGCGGGCGATGCACAGCGTGTTTCTCTATCATGCGATCCCCGCGGGCATGGACATGGGCATCGTCAATGCTGGGCAGCTCGACGTCTACGACACAATCGACCCCGAGCTGCGCGAGGCCTGCGAGGATGTGATCCTCGACCGCCGCGACGACGCGACCGAGCGGCTGATCGAGCTTGCCGAGCGATACAAGGGCAGCGACCCGGCGGCCGAGAAAGCGCTCGCCGAATGGCGCTCGCTGCCGGTGACGGAGCGGCTGTCATACGCGCTCGTGAAGGGCATCGACGCCCACATCGTCGACGATACCGAGGAAGCGCGCCAGCAGTTCGCCCGGCCGATCGAGGTGATCGAAGGGCCGCTGATGGACGGCATGAACATCGTCGGGGACCTCTTCGGGTCGGGCAAGATGTTCCTGCCGCAGGTGGTGAAGTCCGCCCGTGTGATGAAGCGCGCTGTCGCTTACCTTTTCCCCTTCATCGAGAAGGAGAAGGAGGAAAAGGGCGTCACCCAGGGCAAGGGCAAGGTCGTCATGGCCACCGTCAAGGGCGACGTCCACGACATCGGCAAGAACATCGTCGGCGTGGTGCTGCAGTGCAACGGCTTCGAGGTCATCGACCTCGGCGTGATGGTGCCGTGGCAGGACATCCTGCAGGCTGCGAATGACAATAAGGCGGACATGATCGGCCTGTCGGGCTTGATCACGCCGTCGCTCGACGAAATGGTGACGGTGGCGGGTGAGATGCAGCGGCTGGGGCTGAAAACGCCTCTGCTGATCGGCGGTGCGACCACCAGCAAGGCGCACACTGCGCTCCGGATCGATCCGGCTTATGAAGGGCCGGTCATCCACGTCCTCGACGCGAGCCGCGCGGTTGGCGTCGCCTCGTCGCTCGTGTCGGACACGCAGCGCGAGCCGCTCATCGCCGCGACAATCGACGACTACGAAAGACTCCGTCAGTCGCGCGCGCGCAGCGGACAGAACGAGCTTTCAACCCTCGCCGAAGCGCGCGCCAACGCCTTCCCGTTCGATCCTTCAGGCCAGGCGTCTCCGCCCGCTTATCCGGGGCTGCACCATTTCGGCGACTGGCAGCTTGCCGACCTCCGCACCACCATCGATTGGACGCCCTTCTTTCGCGCGTGGGAACTCGCCGGCACCTATCCCACTATTCTCGACGACCCGGTCGTCGGCGAGAGCGCGCGGAGCCTGTTCAACGACGCCCAGAAGATGCTCGACCAGCTGATCGCCGAGCGCTGGGTCACACCGAAGGCGACCGTCGGCCTGTGGCGCTGCAAGCGCGAGGGCGACGACATTCTCGTCCTCGCCGGCAACGACTGGACCCGCCTGCCGATGCTCCGGCAGCAGGTGAAGAAGCGCGAGGGCCGGCCGAACATGTGCCTCGCCGATTTCATCGCTCCCGACGGCGAGGACTGGATCGGCGGCTTCGCGCTCGGGATCCACGGGCTCGAGCCGCACCTCGAACGGTTCAAGCAGACTGTGAATGACTATGACGACATCCTGTTGAAGGCGCTTGCCGACCGGCTGGCGGAAAGCTTCGCCGAGGTGCTGCACGCCGAGGTGCGCCAGCGGCTGTGGGGCTATGCCGAAGAGCATCTCTCCAACGAACAGCTGATCCGCGAGAAATATCACGGCATCCGCCCGGCGCCCGGCTATCCCGCATGCCCCGACCACAGCCTCAAGCCGCTGCTGTTTCAAATGCTCGGCGGCAACCCGGGTGAGGTGGTGCTGACCGAGAATTTCGCGATGCTGCCGACCTCGGCGGTGTCCGGCTTCTACTTCGGTCACCGCGACAGCCAGTATTTCGGCGTCGCGCGGATCGGCCGCGACCAGCTCGAGGAATATGCTACTCGCCGCGGCGTCTCGCTCGAGCAGGCGGAGCGCTGGCTTCGGCCGAACCTCGACTAGTTGGCGAGCACGCGCCGAAGCACGGCTTCGGAGAACAAGGACTGACTCTCGGCGGAACGTAGCTGCCGCGCGCGGGCAGGCCAGGCCCTGCGCCAGGCGTCGAACTGGTCGCGAGACGCGCGATCGGCGGTCTCGATCGACCGCAGCTCCGTATCGGCCTCGCGCAGCACAGCGCGGCTCTCCTCGCCACCGGGCAGCTCGAAGCGTTCGTCGATCTTGCCCAGCGTCGAGCGCGCCGCGGCAATCAGCACATGCGCTGTGGCCGGGTCGCCAGCCGAATAACTGCTCTCCGCCAGCCGAACGGCATTGTCGACGTCGTCGAGCATCGACCCAATTCGGACGCTTCTAGTCCGCTCACCTTTGCACGCCGCGGGTGAGAGACTGCGGACGTAGGCGACGAGTCCGTCGAGCACGGCAGGCGGCGGTTCGGGGCCGTCGAATTCCTGCGTGATTAGTCCATGGATGAAGCGCTTGAGGTCATCCTTGGCCGGATCGCGCGAGACCTTCAGCTTCGCCGGGTCTGCGGCGAGGTCGGGAATGGGCTTCGGATTGAAGATCCCGTCGCCGCGGTGCGAGCTCATCAGCGAGGCGGTGACGTCCGCGGTCCCGGGCGCGCCCGAGATGCCCGGGAAATGGAAATGCGCGTTGCTCCGGCCATTGGCATGGCAGGTTGAGCAGCTCAGCCCGGCGCGAGCCGCCTGGCCGCCGAGCAACAGCGGCGCGCTGAAGGCAATGCGACCGATTTCGGCCGAGCGCTCGACCACCGGATCGGCATATCGAGCGCGGCATTCGGCCGGCTGGCGCGTCAGGTCCGCGGCGGGGTCGCTCGACTGCAGCCAGCGTGCATCGCGCAGCGGCAGGCTCGACAGCGATGCTCCGCCGCACAGCAGCAGCGCGGCGGCGGCGATCAGGAGGCGGGTTCGGCCCTGGCCTCGACCCATCGTCTCAGTTCTTCGGCTTCCGCGCATCCGAAAGTGCAGAGAGAATCGAGCCGTGCGAGCATTCGCTCGGCGCCGGCCAAATCCCCCCGCTCGACCAGCAGCTCGCCATAATATTCCGTCGCTCCCTTGTGGTTGGGCGCGGCGGCGAGCGCCTGCCGGTAGTAGTTTTCCGCAACGTCATAGCGGCCGAGCTTGCGGTTGCTGAAGCCGAGATAGGTCAGCACGTCGGGATGCGCGCCGAAGGTCGCGCGGGCGCGCTGCAGCGCCTCGATCGCCTCCTGATAGCGATGTTCGTTGATCAGGCTGACCGCCTGCAGATAGGCGGTGTCGCCCGCTTTGGCGCTGGCGAACAGCAGCGGCGGATCGGTCGTCAGCATCGCCTGCGCCGGTTGCCCAAGTGCCGCTTCAACCGTGGAGATTGCTTTCTTGATCTCCTCGGCATCCTTGCACGTGGCGTTGCACGCGCTGTCGAGAGTCTTGAGCTTGGCGAGCGCCGCCGCCGCCTTGTCGCGCTGCCCTAGCTTCACGTACGTGACCGCCAGCTCGCGTTCGGCGAGCACCAGCTTCCCGTCGGCGTGAACGGCACGCTCATAATGTTTCGCGGCCCCCTTGAGGTCGTTGAGTCCCGCATCGGCAAGGCCCGCGAGCAAATTGGTGTTGGCATCGTCGGGCGCGACGCCGAGCACGCGAGCGAAGCAACTCTTGGCTTCGGCGAACTTGCCGGCTTGGAGTGCGTCGATGCCCTTTCGATATTCCTCCGCGGCGTCGAACTGCGGCACGTTCATGCTCGGCGTGGTGCCTTTTGGCGCAGAGTCCATTGCCAAAGCTGTCGCGGGTACGGCTGCAAGGATCGCGATCATCGCTGCGCGTAGCCTAAGGGTCGCTGCCATATGAATTCCCCCTATTGCTCCGAGGTGGGCTCCAGGAAATTACCACCCGCCGTGTGTGGCCGCAAATGAACCCTTTGGTTCAAGCCTCGACCTAAGGCCTGCGAAACAGTAGCCGCGGGGCCGTGCGCAGATTCCTCCTTCTCTTGCTGCTGATGCTGTGGCCCGCGCTGCTGCAGGCGCGCGGGATCGAGCCGCAGCTGGTTGCCGAAGGGCCGGCGCCGCCCGGGGGCGAGGTCGAGCTGGCACTCCACATGCGGCCTGCGCCCGGCTGGCACGGTTACTGGCTGAACCCTGGTGATGCCGGCCTGCCGATGGACGTGAAATGGCAGCTGCCGAAGGGCTTTTCGGTGGGCCCGCTGCGCTACCCCGTGCCGACGCGGCTCGAGATCGCGGGGCTGATGAA
>Ga0070683_100004203_pt1 | contig 11802 bp, 10 predicted proteins | sample KBSC713LmetaG_FD_64662 | JGI IMG/M metagenome (GOLD analysis project Ga0070683, IMG submission 64662) | Corn rhizosphere microbial communities from Kellogg Biological Station, Michigan, USA - KBS C7.1-3L metaG | ecosystem: Host-associated > Plants > Roots > Rhizosphere ...
CGGCTGCGGCGGGATGGGCGGCGCGCAGCCCCTCGCGGTGACGATGAATGGCGGCGTATGCCTGATCATCGACGTCGATCCGGCCCGGCTGCGCCGCCGTGTCGACACGCGCTACCTCGACACCGTCGCCGACTCGCTTCCCGAGGCGCTCACCGAGGTCCTGGCGGCGAAGCGCGACCGGCGGGCGCTGTCCGTCGGCGTGGTGGGCAACGCGGCGATCCTGCTGCCGGACCTGCTCGCCCGCGGCGTGCCCGTCGACATCGTCACCGACCAGACGAGCGCGCACGACCCGCTGTCGTACGTGCCCGAGGGCATCGACCCCGGCGACGCGCCCGACTACGCGGCGAAGAAACCGGAGGAGTTCACCGACCGGGCGCGCGTCTCGATGGCGCACCACGTCGAGGCGATGGTCGGCTTTCTCGACGCCGGCGCCGAGGTGTTCGACTACGGCAACTCGATCCGGGGCGAGGCGAAGCTCGGCGGCTACGAGCGGGCGTTCGCGTTCCCCGGCTTCGTGCCCGCCTACATCCGGCCGCTGTTCTGCGCCGGCAAGGGGCCGTTCCGCTGGGCGGCGCTGTCCGGCGACCCGGCCGACATCGCGGCGACCGACCGCGCGGTGCTGGACCTGTTCGGCGACAACGACCAGCTCGCCCGGTGGATCCGGCTCGCCGGCGAGCGCGTCGCGTTCCAGGGCCTGCCGGCCCGGATCTGCTGGCTGGGGCACGGCGAGCGGGACAGGGCCGGGCTCGCGTTCAACGACCTCGTCGCCTCGGGAGCGGTGCGGGCGCCGATCGTGATCGGGCGGGATCATCTCGATTGCGGCTCGGTGGCCTCGCCGTACCGGGAGACTGAGAGCATGCGGGACGGGTCCGACGCCATCGCCGACTGGCCGTTGCTCAACGCGCTCGTGAACACCGCGTCGGGGGCGTCATGGGTGTCGATCCATCACGGCGGCGGCGTCGGCATCGGCCGATCCATCCATGCCGGCCAGGTGACGGTGGCCGACGGCACGCCGCTCGCGGCCGAGAAGATCGCGCGCGTGCTGTCCAACGATCCGGAGATGGGCGTGATCAGGCACGTCGACGCGGGTTACGAGCTGGCCGCGGAGGTGGCGCACGACCACGGCGTGCGCGTGCCCATGCAGGAGGGTTCATGACTCCGGACCGGTTCGCCGCGCTGTGGCGCTCGCTGGCGCCGATCGGCCGCGACGCGGGCAACGGCGGGTACCTGCGCTACTCGTGGTCGGCCGCGGACCTGGCCGCACGCGAGTGGTTCGTGGAGGAGGCGCTCGACAGGGACCTGGACGTCGAGACCGACGGCAACGGCAACCTGTGGGCGTGGTGGGGCTCACCCGACGACGGCGACGCGGTGGTCACCGGTTCCCATCTCGACTCCGTGCCGCACGGCGGCGCCTACGACGGGCCGCTCGGCGTGGTGAGCGCGCTGCTCGCGGTCGACCTGCTCCGCGAGCGCGCTGTCACGCCGCGCCGGCCGATCGGCATCGTGGTGTTCACCGAGGAGGAGGGCGCCCGCTTCGGCGTCCCCTGCCTCGGCTCCCGGTTGCTGTGCGGCGCCCAGGATCCGGCGAGGGCCCTCGAACTCCGGGATCGCGACGGGATCCGTCTGGCCGACGCCATGACCGCGGCCGACCAGGACCCGGCCGGCGTCGGCCCGGATCCCGAGCTGCTGGGCCGCATCGGCGCGTTCGTGGAGCTGCACGTCGAGCAGGGTCGGGCGCTGGCCGACGTCGACCGGCCGGTGGGCGTCGCCACCGCGATCTGGCCGCACGGCCGCTGGCGGCTCACCGTCACCGGCGAGGGCAACCACGCCGGGACGACGGCGATGGACGACAGGCACGACCCGATGCTCACCGCGGCGTACGCGGTGCTGGCCGCGAACAAGGAGGCGAGGCTGCGCGGCGCCCGGGCGACCATCGGCCGGCTCGCTGTGGAGCCCAATGCGACAAACGCGGTCCCCGCATCGGTGTCGGCATGGCTGGATGCCCGGGCGGCCGTGGAGTCCACATTGGACGATCTGGTCGCCGCCGTGGGCAAGCGGGTCGACGAGCGCGCGTTACGCGACGGCACGACCGCGACGCTCGTTCCGGAGTCCCTGACGCCGGTGGTGAACTTCGACGAGGAGTTGCGCCGCCGGATCGCCGCGGTGCTCGACGACGCCCCGCTGCTGCCGACCGGTGCCGGCCACGACGCCGGGATCCTCGCCGCGCACGTGCCGACGGCGATGCTGTTCGTGCGCAACCCGTCCGGGGTGTCGCACTCGCCCGCGGAGCACGCGTCCGATGTGGACTGTGCGGCGGGCGTCGGCGCGCTCGCCAACGTGCTGGCGGACCTGGCGTGTCAGTGATTCGTTACTGGTGCGAGTGGGCGTGGATCACCGGCTCGGCGGTGGACGGCGTGCTCGCCACCGTCGACGACGGCCGGTTCGCGGCCGTCGACCTTGGCGTCGATTGTCCTCCGGACGCCGTCCGGCTGCCCGGACTGACGCTGCCCGGCCTCGCGAACTCCCACTCGCACGCGTTCCACCGGGCGCTGCGTGGGCGCGGCGGCGACGTCAACGGCTCGTTCTGGACGTGGCGCGACGCGATGTACCGGGTCGCCGCGCGGCTCGACCCGGACTCGTACCACGCGCTCGCGCGCGCCGTGTTCGCCGAGATGGCGCTGGCCGGGGTCACCTGCGTCGGCGAGTTCCACTACCTGCACCACGGCCCGGACGGCAGGCCGTACGGTGACCCGAACGCGATGGGCGCCGCGCTGCTGGCCGCCGCGGCCGACGCCGGCATCCGGATCACCCTGCTGGACACCTGCTACCTGACGTCCACAGTGGACGGCAAGCCGCTGGCCGGGCCGCAGACCCGCTTCGGTGACGGGTCGGCGGCCGCCTGGGCCGATCGGGTATCCCGCCTGTCTGGCGGCCCGGGACACCGGATCGGCGCCGCCGTCCACAGCGTGCGGGCCGTGCCGGAGGCCGAGATGCCGGCGGTCGCCGGGTGGGCGGCCGCAACCGAGGCGCCGCTGCACGTGCACCTGTCCGAGCAGCCGGCCGAGAACCGGGCCGCACTGGTCCACTATGGACGGACACCGACCGCGGTGCTGGCCGACGCCGGCGTGCTCGGCCCGCGCACCACGGCGGTACACGCGGTCCACCTCACCGACGCCGACCGGGCCGCGCTCGGCGACTCCGGCACGACGATCTGCCTGTGCCCCACCACGGAACGGGACCTCGCCGACGGGCTGGCACCGGCGAGCGCCCTGTCCGACGCCGGCTGCGAGATCTGCGTCGGCTCGGACTCGCACGCCGTGGTGGACATGTTCGAGGAGGCGCGCGGCGTGGAACTGCACGAGCGGCTGCGCACCGGCCGGCGCGGGCTGTTCGTCCCGGCGTACCTCGTCGCGGCCATCGCCGGCGTCGGCCATCCGGCGCTGGGCTGGCCGGACGCCGGGTACATCGGCATCGGCGCCCGGGCCGACCTCGTGACGATCGCGCTGGACACGGTGCGCACGGCCGGCTGCCGCCCCGACTCGGCGGTGTTCGCGGCGACGGCGGCCGACGTGCGGCGGGTGATGGTCGACGGGCGCGAGGTGGTGCGCGACGGCCACCACCTGCTCGTCGACGACCCGGCCCGCGACCTGGCGACGGCAATCACGGCGGTGCTGCCATGACCATCCTCACGACAACTGGCGGCCGCCGGTCAAACGGTCGACCGCATCAATGGGGAACATCCTCCATGTTCCCGCCCGCAAGGATTTCCCCGCTAACGCTGTCGCACTCACGGCGTCGTTTCTCGGCCCCGCGGAGCGAGGTGCTCCCATGACAGCCACGATCGTGCTGACCGGGATCGGGGAACTCACCACCAACGATCCGGAACTCGGCACGCTGCACGACGCCGCCATCGTGTTGGACGGTGACCGCGTCGCCTGGGTCGGGCCGTCGCGGCAGGCGCCGGCCGCCGATTTCCAGCTCGGGGTCATGGGTGGGGCCGTGCTGCCCGGGTTCGTCGACTCGCACGCGCACCTCGTCTTCGCCGGCGACCGGGCGGCCGAGTTCGCCGCGCGGATGGCCGGCGAACCCTACACCGGCGGCGGCATCCGCACGACTGTCGCCGCGACGCGTGCGGCCGACGACGACACCTTGCGGCTGGGCGTCGCGCGGCTCGTGCGCGAGGCGCAGCGGCAGGGCACGACGACCATCGAGATCAAGTCCGGGTACGGGCTGACGGTGGCCGACGAGGAACGGTCCCTGCGGGTGGCGCGGGAGTACACCGCCGAGACCACGTTCCTCGGCGCCCACGTCGTGCCGGCGGGTGCGGACCCCGACGCCTACACGGCGCTCGTCTGCGACGAGATGCTCGCCGCGTGCGCGCCGCACGCCCGCTGGGTCGATGTGTTCTGCGAGCGTGGCGCGTTCGACGCCGACCAGTCCGAAGCGGTGCTGCGGGCCGGCATCGCCGCCGGGCTGGGTGCCCGGATCCACGCGAACCAGCTCGGTCCGGGCCCCGGTGTGCGGCTGGCCGTCGAGCTCGGCGCGGCGAGTGCCGACCATTGCACCCATCTGTCCACATCGGACATCGAAACACTGTCCACTTCGGACACCGTCGCGACACTCTTGCCCGGCGCCGAGTTCGCCACCCGCTCGCCGTACCCGGACGCCCGCGCCCTGCTGGACGCCGGCGTCACCGTCGCGCTGGCCACCGACTGCAACCCCGGCTCGTCCTACACGACCTCGATGCCGCTGTGCGTGGCGCTGGCCGTACGTGAGATGCGGATGACACCGGCGGAGGCGCTGTGGGCGGCCACCGCCGGCGGTGCGAAGGCGTTGCGGCGCACCGACATCGGCCACCTCGGCGTGGGCGCGCGGGCCGACCTCGTGGTGCTGGACGCCCCGTCGGCGGTATTTCTGGCGTATCGGCCGGGGGTGCCCCTGGTCAAGGGCGTGGTGCGGAACGGAGAACTGGCATGGCAACGGTAACGGTGACGGCGCGCGGGATCGCCGCCGAAGACGTCGTGGCCGTGGCCCGGGCGGGTGCCCGGGTGGAACTGGGGGCCGACGCGCTCGAGGCGATGGAGCGCAGCCGGGCGATCGTCGACGACATCGAGCGGGCCGGCCGGCCCGTCTACGGCGTGTCCACCGGGTTCGGGGCGCTGGCCCAGACGCAGATCGAGCCGGCGCGGCGGGCCGAGTTGCAGCACGCGTTGATCCGCTCGCACGCCGCGGGGCTCGGCGCGCCGATGCCGGCCGAGGTGGTGCGCGCGATGATGCTGCTGCGGGTGCGCTCGCTGGCGATGGGCCACTCGGGCGTGCGCCCGCTGATGGCGCAGTCCCTCGTCGACGTCATCAACGCCGGCATCGTGCCGTGGGTGCCCGAGCACGGGTCGCTCGGTGCGTCGGGCGACCTGGCGCCGCTGGCGCACTGCGCCCTCACCCTGCTGGGGGAGGGCTGGGTGCTCGGCGAGCACGACACGCGGGTACCCGCAGCCGACGCCCTGCGCGCGGCCGGCCTCGCGCCGATCACGCTGGCCGCGAAGGAGGGCCTGGCGCTCATCAACGGCACCGACGGCATGCTGGGCATGCTGGTGCTCGCCGCCGCCGATGCCGACCACCTGCTCACGATGGCCGACGTCACGACCGCGCTGGCGATCGAGGCCATGCTCGGCTCCGACCGGCCGTTCCAGCCGGAACTGCACGCGATCCGGCCGCATCCGGGCCAGGCGGCCTCGGCGGCGAACATCTACCGCCTGCTGCAGGCCTCCGAGGTGATGGCCTCGCACCGCGACGACTTCGAGCACGCGGTGCAGGACGCGTACGCGATGCGCTGCGCGCCCCAGGTGGCCGGCGCGGCGCGGGACACGCTCGAGTTCGTGCGCACCGTCGCCTCGCGGGAGCTGTGGTCCATTGTGGACAATCCGGTGGTCCTGCCCGACGGGCGGGTCGAGTCGACGGGCAACTTCCACGGGGCGCCGCTGGGCTTCGCCGCCGACTTCCTGGCGATCGCCGCGTCCGAGGTCGGCTCGATCTCGGAGCGACGGGTCGATCGGCTGCTCGACGTCACCCGGTCCCGGGACCTTCCCGCGTTCCTCTCCCCCGACCCCGGCGTGAACTCGGGCCTGATGATCGCGCAGTACACCGCTGCCGGGATCGTCGCCGAGAACCGGCGCCTCGCCGCCCCCGCGTCGGTGGACTCGCTGCCCACGTCGGGCATGCAGGAGGACCACGTGTCGATGGGCTGGGCAGCGGCCGTGAAGCTGCGCCGGGTGCTGGACAACCTGCGCAGCCTGCTGGCCGTCGAACTCCTCGCGGCGACGCGCGGGCTGCAGCTCCGGGCACCGCTGAAGCCGTCCCCGGCGGGGCGGGCCGCGGTGCACCTGGTGCGCACGGTCGCCGGCGAGCCCGGCCCCGACGTCTTCCTCGCCCCGGTGCTCGAGGCCGCCCGCGACCTGATAGCGTCCCGCGACCTGCGCGAGGCCATCGAGGACGCCGTCGGCGGCGACCCCCTCTACTGACCGCGGTCGCCATCGATCTTGCAGTTGTGGTGCCAGGATTGGCGCTGATTTAGCCCGCTATCTGAGGCACCACAACTGCAAGATCAACGCGATCATGGCGCGCGCAGGAGGTCGGCGAGGGCGCGGAAGGCCTTGCCGCGGTGGCTGATCGCGTCCTTCTCGGCCGGGGTCAGCTCGGCGTTCGTGCGGGTCTGGCCGTCGGCCAGGAAGATCGGGTCGTAGCCGAACCCGCCGTCGCCGCGCGGCGTCCGTACCAGGCGGCCGCGCTGCTCGCCGTGCGTCACGAGTTCCTCGCCGGTGGGGCGCACCAGGGCCGCCGCGCAGACGAACGCCGCCCCGAGGTGCTCCTCCGGCACGTCGCCGACCTGGGCCAGCAGCAGTTCGAGGTTCGCCGTGTCGTCGCCGTGCTTGCCGGACCACCGCGCGCTGAACACGCCCGGCATGCCGCCCAGCGCGTCGACGGCGATGCCCGAGTCGTCGGCGATCGTGGGCAGCCCGGTGTGCTTGACGCCCTCGCGCGCCTTCAGCAGCGCGTTGTCGGCGAACGTCAGCCCGGTCTCCGGAACCTCCACATAGGACGGAACGTCGTCGAGGCCGACGATGTCGACGTCCAGGCCATTCAGGATGCGCCGCAGTTCGGCGAGCTTCTTCGCGTTGCGCGTCGCCAGGAGGTACCGCGTCACGCGAGAGCCTTGCGCTGCAACTCGGCGAGTTCCAGGCAACCGGCGACACCCAGGTTCAGCAGCGCGTCCAGCTGGGCCCGGTCGAAGACGCCCTGCTCGCCGGTGCCCTGCACCTCGACGAAGTCGCCGGTTCCGGTGCAGACGATGTTCATGTCGACGTCGGCGACGACGTCCTCCTCGTAACACAGGTCCAGCCGCGCCTCGCCGCCGATGATCCCGACGCTGACCGCGGCCACCGAGCGGGGCAGCACCGCGTCGATCCCGCCGGTGAGCTTGCGCCGCCCGGAAAGCCACTGCACCGCGTCGTGCAGGGCGACGTACGCGCCGGTGATCGCGGCCGTGCGGGTGCCGCCGTCGGCCTGCAGCACGTCGCAGTCGATGACGATCGAGTTCTCGCCGAGGAACTTCAGGTCGACGCAGGCCCGCAGCGCGCGTCCGATCAACCGGGAGATCTCGTGGGTGCGGCCGCCCACCTTCCCGCGGACGCTCTCCCGGTCGTTGCGGGTGGTGGTCGCCCGGGGCAGCATCGCGTACTCCGCGGTCAGCCAGCCCAGGCCGGAGCCCTTGCGCCAGCGCGGCACGCCCTCGGTGACGCTCGCGGTGCACAGCACCCGGGTCTGGCCGAACTCGACGAGGACTGACCCCTCCGGGTTCGCGGTCCAGCTTCGGGTGAGGACCACCGGACGGAGCTGATCGGGGGTGCGGTCATCGGGACGTGACATGCATCCACCCTATGCGACGGTCCTCAGGCCGGGACATTGAGGCGGGGCGCCGGCATCCCTCCACTGTGGACGGCCACGTAGTGCCCGATCAGCTCGTCGCCGACCGCGGCCCAGGTGCGACCGGCCACCTCGGCGCGGGCGGCGCGGCCGAACGCCAGGCGCAGCGCCGGGTTGGCCACCAGGATGCCGACGGCCTCGGCCAGCGCACCGGCGTCCTCCGGCGGCACCAGGTAGCCGGTGCGGCCGGGGTCGACGAGATCCAGCGGTCCGCCGGTCGCCGGCGCCACCACCGCAAGCCCGCTGGCCAGCGCCTCCTGGACAGTCTGGCCGAAGGTCTCGAACGGGCCCGCGTGGGCGAACACGTCGAGGCTCGCGTAGATCCGGCCGAGTTGGGCGCCGTGCCGTTCACCCAGGAAGACGGCGTCCGGCATCGCCGCGCGCAGTGACCGCTCCAGCGGCCCGGACCCCACCACCACCAGCCGGACGCCGTGCTGCCGGGCCACCGGCGCGAGCAGGTCGACCCGCTTCTCCGCCGCGAGCCGGCCCACGTAGCCGACCAGCACCTCGCCGTTCGGGGCGAGCGCCCGGCGCAGCGCCGCGCTGCGGTGCGCCGGATCGAAGCGGACGGTGTCGACGCCGCGCCGCCACAGCCACACGCGCTCGATCCCGTTGGACAGCAACGTGGTCGCCGCCGCGCTCGACGGTGCCAGCGTCCGTTCGGCGCCGTTGTGGACGCGGCGCAGCCACCGCCACGCCGCCCGCTCGCCCCAGCCCAGCCGGTAGTGGCGGGCGTAGGCGGCGACGTCGGTCTGGTAGACGGCGACGGCCGGCAGCCCGAGCCGGGCGGCGACCCTTGCGCCGATCGAGCCGAGGAGGAACGGGCTGGCCAGGTGCACCAGCTCCGCGCGATGCCCGAGGAGCGCGGCGGCGATGCGTCGGGTGGGCAGGCCCAGGCGGAAGTTCGGGTAACCCGGCATCGGCACCGACGGCACCCGCACCACCGGGTACGGCAGCTTGCCGGTGATCGCCCGGCGGCCCACGGCCGGCAGCGGGGCGACGACGAGCGGCTCGTGGCCGCGGCTGTGCAGGTGCTCGGCCACCCGTACCACGGAGTTCGCAACGCCGTTGACGTCCGGTGGGAACGACTCGGTGATGATCGCGACGCGCATACGTCCACCATCGGCGGGCGGCCGGTGCACCAATGAACAATGCGGCGACGCCGAAGAGAACTGCCCGCCAATTCCCAACGGGCCGCTTGACCGCGGGCTCCGCTTCGCTGCGCCCGCTGGCGGCCTTAGATCATGTACCTCATACCCGGGCGCACGATGTCGATCGGGCCGCCGAAGGCGCTCGCCGCGGCGTCGTACGTCATCGCCTCGCTGCCCCACGCGCTGACCAGGTGCGTCAGCAGCAGCCGGCCCACACCCGCCTTGGTGGCGTGCTCGCCGGCCTCCCGGCCGGTGAGGTGGAGGTCCGGTGGATTGTCCATCTCGTCGAGGTAGCTGGCCTCGCACAGGAACGTGTCGGCGTTGTGAGCCAACCGGATCAGCGCGTCGCACGGCGCCGAGTCGGCCGAGTAGGCGAGCGACCGGCCGCCCTGCTCGATGCGCAACCCGTAGGTCTCCACCGGGTGGTTGACCCGCTCCGCCCACACGGAGAACGGCCCGATCTGGTATGTGCCCGCGGCCAGGTCGTAGAACTCGTAGACGTCGTCGAGCGAATCGGCGTCGCCGGGGCCGCCGTTGCCGCCGTAGACCGCGGCGAGCCGCTGCCCGGCGCCGACAGGCGCGAACAGCGGGATCTTCGGCAGCGGGCCGTCGGGCGCGTACCGGCGCGCGACGACGTACGAGCACGCGTCGAACATGTGGTCGCCGTGCAGGTGCGACAGCAGGATCGCGTCGAGCGAGTACAGCCCCGCGAAGCGCTGCACCGCCGAGAGCGACCCGGTACCGAAGTCGACGAGCAGGCGGAAGCCCTCCGCGTCGATCAGATAGCAGGAACACGCGGAGTCCGGGCCCGGGAAGCTTCCCGCGCACCCCAGCACGGTGAGCCTCACTGCGTAACGCTCCTCGCCCGCACGGTCGCCACCTCTCCTACCTGACCCCGGCGGCCTTCGCCAGGGAGCCCACGTTAGCCGCCGCCGGGCCCAGGAACCGGGACGCGAGACGCCGGAACGGTGCCGCGTCGCCGGTGGCCAGGAAGCGGTGTTGCGGGGGCGTCGCCGGACCGGCCGATGGATCGGCCGGCTGACGCAGCATGTCCCGCTCGACAAGGATGCGGTAGACGTCCCTGGCGGTCTCGTCGGCGCTGGAGACGAGCGTCACGTCGTCTCCCATGACGAGCCCGAGCAGGCCGGCCAGCAGCGGATAGTGCGTGCAGCCCAGGACCAGGGTGTCGACGTGGGCGCGCTGCAGCGGCTCCAGGTACGACTGGGCGAGGCCGAGCAGGGCGCGGCCGGACGTGATGCCGCGCTCCACGAATTCGACGAACTGCGGGCAGGCCGCGCTGGTGACCGTGACGTGTGGCGCGGCCGCGAAGGCGTCCTCGTACGCCCGGCTGGTGATCGTGGCGCGGGTGCCGATGACGCCGATGTGCCCGTTGCGGGTGGCCGCGACGGCCCGCCGGACGGCGGGCCTGATCACCTCCACGACCGGCACGGGGTAGCGCTCGCGGGCGTCGTGCAGGCAGGCGGCGGCGGCGCTGTTGCAGGCGATGACGAGGAGCTTGACGCCCTCGGCGGCTAGGTGGTCGAGGCAGTCGAGCGCGTAGCGGCGCACGTCGGCGATCGGTTTCGGACCGTACGGGACGTGCGCGGTGTCGCCGACGTAGATCACCTGCTCGTCGGGCAACTGGTCGAGGATGGCCCGCGCCACGGTGAGCCCGCCGACTCCCGAGTCGAAGATCCCGATGGGCGCGTCCATCACGCAGCGCAGCCTACGCCGGAAGTACCCACACGCAGGGAGGGTCCTCGCTGCTAAGTCGCCAAATCGACACGGTCCCGGATGTATCAGTGACGCGTGGTCGCGTCGTCCGTTGCTCTCGGTGAACGCAAGGGAGGCCGCATGCCGACGGACAATCGCGGGCGCGCGACGAGGGACCGCACCTCGACACCGACGCGGACACCGGTGCGCGTCGCGCGCACGGACGCCGCGCGCTCGGCGGACGCCGCGCGCTCGGCGGACGCCGCGCGCACGACGGACGCCGCGCGCACGACGCGCGCGCCCGGGCAGAAGCGCGCCGGCGCGCGGCTGCGGGGCGCCGCCGGCGCGCAGGCGCGGGTGCACGCGATGCTGCAACAACTGGCCGACGAGCGCGTGCAGGCCCGCCTGCAGGCGGCCAGCCGGGCCTTCACGCAGAGCCGCCCGGGACTGCTCGTCCAGCAGTACCGGGGCAGCGAGTTCCACGACCGCACCAAGCACGCCGTCAGCGTGCGCTTCCGGATCCCGCTGGCCACCGACCCGGCGCCGGAGCAACGTCGCCTGATCCTCGTCTCGGCTTGGGCGGGCGCGCTGGGGCTGGTCGGGATCGTCGTGGCGATACCCGTGCTGCTCGACCTGTTCCGGCCGGAGAGCGACTGGTACCGGCCGGTGATGATCCTGATCGGGATGATCGGCGTCGGCGCCACGGCGGGGGCGTTCGCGAGCATCCACCGCCGCCGCGCCCCCTGGATCGGCCTCACCGTGGGAACCGGGGCGCTGATCCTCGCACTAGCGCTCACCTGGCTGCGCTAGACACCCGCGATCTTGGATGTTCGGGGCTCGACAACGCGCCCCAACTTCCAAGATCGCGGGAAATCAGGCCCAGAGTTGGCCTTCCAGGGCGGTCTCCGCGTCTGCCAGGGTGCCGCCGTAGGCGCCCGTCGACAGGTACTTCCAGCCG
>Ga0070683_100004211_pt1 | contig 11794 bp, 9 predicted proteins | sample KBSC713LmetaG_FD_64662 | JGI IMG/M metagenome (GOLD analysis project Ga0070683, IMG submission 64662) | Corn rhizosphere microbial communities from Kellogg Biological Station, Michigan, USA - KBS C7.1-3L metaG | ecosystem: Host-associated > Plants > Roots > Rhizosphere ...
CGGTGCTCGAGACCGCCGCGGCCGTCCTCGACGGCGTTGAGGAGGAAGACGTAGCGGTCGAACGGCGGCTTGCCGTCGCCGTGCCAGAAGCGGACCTCGGCCGCGCAGATGCGCGCGACGTCGGCGGCGAAGCGGTCGCCGTCGAAATCGGGCAGCGCGCCGGCGACGACGAGCTCGTGGGCAACGCCGGCGACATCGAAGCGCGTGCGCACGAAGCGGCCGAGCTCGACCGGATGGTCGACGAGCGCGTCGTAGTCGGCGGCGACGAAGTCGTGGCCGCTGCCGCCCGGAAGCGCGTCGAGGCTGGTCGCGACGTCCCAGCCCGCGGGCAGGCCGACGACGGCGAGCGCGTGCGCCGCTTGCTCGCGCCCTTCGACGCGCAGGCACAGCGCGGTGCCGTTGAAGAAGCCGCGCGTCGCGTCGAGAAACGCCGCGCGCACCGACGTGTCGAAGGCGTAGACGCGATAGCGGACGACGAGCGGGATGCCGTCGGCGCACTCGGCGCGCCAGGTGGCCTTGTCGAGCTGCTGCAGCGCCACCGGTGCGCGACCCTGCTCGGCGACGAGGTCCGCGAGATGGCGCGCGAACTCGCGGACCAGATAGCTGCCTGGAATCCAGACCGGAAGGCTGAGCCGCTGGCCGGCGGCAGGATCGTCGACGACCAGCTCGACCGAGAACGTGTGGCGATGCGACGCGGCGACGTCGACGGCATAGCGGATCATCGGGCCATTGTCGCCGCCGGCACGCGACCGAGATCGCAGGCAAGATGGCGACCCTGCCGGACGGCGCAGTTTTCTCGTGTGAGCTTGGACCCACAAGGAGCATGGACGCTCTATTGATGGCGCGGCTGCAGTTCGCCGCGAACATGACGTTCCACATCCTGTTCCCGACGATCACGATCGGGCTCAGCTGGGTGCTGCTGTTCTTTCGTCTGCGCTGGCTCGCGACGCACGACCAGGGCTGGCTCGACGCGTACCGCTTCTGGACCAAGGTGTTCGCGCTCAGCTTCGCGCTCGGCGTCGTCAGCGGCGTGACGATGAGCTTCCAGTTCGGCACCAACTGGCCGGGCTACATGGAGAGGATCGGCAACATCGCCGGCCCGCTGCTCGGCTACGAGGTGCTGACCGCGTTCTTCCTCGAGGCGGGGTTCCTCGGGATCATGCTGTTCGGGCACGGCAAGGTCAGCGAGCGCGTCCAGCTCGCAGCGACGGTGCTCGTCGCGTTCGGCACGACGCTGAGCGCGTTCTGGATCCTGGCGCTCAACTCGTGGATGCAGACGCCGGTCGCGTACCGCATCGACGACGGCGGCGTGTTCCACGCGACGAGCTGGCTCGGTGTCATCTTCAATCCTTCGTTTCCGTATCGCTTCACGCACATGCTGTTGGCGTCGACGCTGACGGTCTCGTTCCTGCTCGCGGGAATCGCGGCGTGGCAGCTGCTGCACGGCAGCGCAGGCCGTTCGGCGGCCAAGGTGCTTCGCACCGCGCTGACGGTCGCCGCGGTCGCAGCGCCGCTGCAGATGCTCGTCGGCGACATGCACGGCCTCAACACGCTCGAGCACCAGCCGCAGAAGATCGCGGCGATCGAGGCGATCTGGCAGACCGAGCGCGGCGCCGCGCTCAACCTCTTCGCGTGGCCGTCGCCAAGCGAGCACACCAACCATTTCGTCGTCCAGGTGCCGAAGCTCGGCAGCTTGATCCTGACCCACTCGCTCGACGGGGAGATCAAGGGGCTCGATCAATTCCCGAACGCGCATCCGCCGGTCGCGCCGCTCTTCTTCGCGTTTCGCGCGATGGTCGGGATCGGCGTGCTGATGCTGCTCTGCGCCTGGACCGGCCTCTGGCTCGGCCACCGCGCGCACTGGCACGTCGAAACGCTGCCGCGCCGCTTCCTGCAGGTCCTCGCCGCGATGACGTTCGCGGGCTCGCTGGCGACGCTGTGCGGCTGGTACGTCACCGAGATCGGCCGCCAGCCGTTCATGGTGTTCGGGCTGCTGCGCACCGCGGACCTGGTGTCGAAGACCGCGGCGCCGCTCGTCGCGACGACGCTCGCCCTCTACCTGACCTTGTACGTCGCGCTCGTCGTCGCGTACGTCGCCGTCCTCAAGTACATGGCGGAAAAGCGCGAGGAGGTGCTCGCCGACCAAGAGCAGGAGCGCAAGGGCACGCCGCCCGGCATCGCGACGTCGCCGAGCGCGGCGACAGGGCGGGCGACATGACGTTCACGTGGGAAGAGGCGCTGCCGATCGTCTTCATGGCGCTGATGGGCCTCGCCATGCTCGTCTACGTCGTCAGCGACGGCTACGACCTCGGCGTCGGCATGCTGATGCCGCGCGCGACGGCCGACGAAAAGGACATGCTCGTCGCCTCGATCGGTCCGTTCTGGGACGCCAACGAGACGTGGCTCGTGCTCGGCGTCAGCATCCTCCTCGTCGCCTTCCCGAAGGCGCACGGCGTCGTCCTCGGCGAGCTCTACCTGCCGGTCGCGATCATGCTGATCGGGCTCATCCTGCGCGGCGTTTCCTTCGACTTCCGCGTCAAGGCACGCGAGGGCCACAAGGCGACGTGGGATCGGCTTTTCTTCGCCGGCTCGACGATCGCGGCGCTCGCGCAGGGCTGGATGCTCGGCCGCTACGTCAGCGGCTTCGGCAGCGGCTGGAACTACCCTGTCTTCGCCGCCGCGATCGCGGTCGCGCTGCCGATGGCGTACGTGCTGATGGGGGCGTGCTGGCTGATCATGAAGACCGAAGGCGCGCTGCAGGAAAAGGCGATCGGCTGGGCACGCGTCGCCTGGCCGGGCGTCATCGTCGGCATGGTGCTGATCTCGATGGCGACGCCCTGGATCAGCCAGACGGTGCGCCACCGCTGGTTCGCGCTGCCCGAGATCATCGCGCTCTCCGCGATCCCGATCGCGACCGCCGCCGCGCTCTACACGGTGCGCGCGCTTCTCGGCGGCAAGCTCGTGCGCGGAGCGCTCTGCTGGCTGCCGTTCGCGCTCATGATCGGCGTCTTCCTGCTCGGCTTCCTCGGCCTCGCATACAGCATCTATCCCTACGTCGTCATCGACCGGCTGACGGTCTGGCAGGCGGCGAGCAGCACCGAGGCGCTCGAGTTCATCCTGGTCGGCGTCTGCATTTCGGTACCGGCGATCGCGTGGTACACCGTCTACTCGTATCGGGTGTTTCGCGGCAAGACCGGCGAGCTCAAGTACGCCTGATGTCGCGAACCCAGAGGAGCCCAGAGGAGCCGCCCATGACTTCGAACCCGCCGCGCGCCGCCTTCGCGAGACCCGCGCGCATCGCTGCGGCCGAGTGGGAAGCGCGCACGCAACTCGCCGCCGCGTACCGCATCTTCGACCACCTCGGCTGGACCGAGCTGATCTACAACCACATCTCGCTGCGCGTCCCCGGCGAGCCGTCGCACTACCTCATCAACCCGTTCGGCCTGCACTACTCGGAGGTGTGTGCGTCCAACCTCGTCAAGGTCGACCTCGACGGCTCGATCGTCGAGCACTCCGACTGGCCGATCAATCCGGCGGGGATCACCTTCCATGGCGCGATCCACAGGACGATGGCGGACGCGCACTGCGTGATGCACGTCCACACGACAGCGACGCAGGCGGTCTGCTGCCTGAAGGCAGGCCTCGCGTTCACCAACTTCTATGCCGCGCAGCTGTACGGCAAGGTCGCGTACCACGACTTCGAAGGCATCACCGTGCACGCCGACGAAGGCGCGCGCATCCTTGCCAGCTCCGAAGGGAAGCCCGTCGTGCTGCTGCGCAACCACGGCCCGGTGACGATCGGCGAGACGCTGCCGCACGCGCTGGCGCTGCTCTGGACGACGGTGCGCGCGTGCGAGGTGCAGCTGGCGACCCAATCGATGGGCGAGGCGATGCCGATCGCGCGGGCGGTGCTCGAGAAGTGCGTCGTCGACTCGCTCCAGTTCCACCCGAAGCACGGCGCCGGCGAGGACGTCTTCGCTGCGCTGCAGCGCCTCGTCGACCGCAAGGACCCGAGCTACCGGATGTAGCCCGGCAGCGGCGGATCAGCCGCCGTTGACCTTGGCGCGGCTCTGCACGAGCTGGCGCTCGACCGCGTCGGCGCCGACCGCGCCCGGCTGCATCTTGCCGTCCTCGTAGACCAGGCCCGGCGTGCCGGTGATGCGGTGCTTGCGGCCGAGCGCGAGGTTGCGCTGCAGCGCCGAGGTGTCGCACGCCGGGCTCTCGGCGATCGGCGTGCCCTTGATCATCCAGTCGCGCCAGACCTTGATGTTGTCCTTCGAGCACCAGATCTGCTTCGACTTCTCGGGCGAGTCGCCGCCGAGGATCGGGTAGAGGAACGTGTAGACGGTGACGTCCTTGATCGACTGCAGGTCACGCTCGAACTTCTTGCAGTAGCCGCAGTTCGGGTCGGCGAAGACGACGAGCTTGCGTTCGCCGTTGCCCTGCTTCCAGACCATCGCGTCCTTCAGCGGCAGCGTCTTGAAGTCGATCGCGGTGAGCTTGGCGACGCGCTGCTCGGTCAGGTTGGTTTTCGTCTTCGTCTCGATCAGCTGGCCCTCGATGACGTAGTTGCCTTCCTCGTCGGTGTAGAGGATGTCGGTGCCGATGCGCAGCTCGTAGATGCCGGGGATCGCGGTCTTGGTGACCTCGTCGATCTTCGGGAAGTTCGGCACCCGCTCGCTGATGTTCTTGCGGATCGCCGCTTCGTCGGCGAATGCGGGCGCGAGCGCGAGCGCGAAGACGAGTGCGGTGGCGGCGCGGGCGATGCGGTTCATGGCGATCCTTCAGGAATCGAGGGCGCGGCGCGTGAGCCAGCGCTTGAGCGGCGGGACGCGGTCGACGAGAGCCATGCCATTGTTGCGGAGTTCGCGGATCGGTGCCGGGGAAGCCTCGAACAAACGCAACAAACCGTCGGTGATTTGACGCATCGCCCACGTCGGCACGGCGCGCTGCCGTTCGTAGCGCCGAAGCAACCGCTCGTCGCCGACGCCGCGCCACGGCTCGCGCGCGGCGATCGTCGCGGCCAGCGCGGCGACGTCGGCGAGGCCGAGGTTGAGCCCCTGTCCCGCGAGTGGATGGACGACGTGCGCGGCGTCGCCGACGAGCACCCAGCCGGGGCCCGACCAGGCGGCGGCACCGCCGACGACGAGCGGCCACGCGGCGCGCTCGGAGGCGAGCGACAACTCGCCGGCTTCGCTGCCTGCCGCGGCGGCAAGGTCGCGCTCGAACGCTTCCGCGTCGAGCGCGAGCAGCGCGTCGGCACGCTCGCGCGGCAGCGACCAGACGAGCGCATACGAACGCTCGCGCTCGGGCCGGTCGAACGGCAGCAGCGCGAGGACATCGGGCGAGCGAAACCACTGCCGCGCGACGTGCCGGTGCGGCAGCGACGCGACGACGCGCGCCGCGATCGCGCGCTGGCCGGTGTCGCTGCGCTCGAACGTCGTCGCCGCGCCGAGCGCTGCAAGAGTGGCCGCGGCGCGACCTTCGCAATGGGCGACCAGCGACGCTTCGACGTCGATGTCGACGCGCGTCACCCCCGTTGCGCCGGCGAGCGCGGCGTCGAGCGCGCGCTCGAGCGCGCCGGCGTCGGTGATGACCGCCAGCTCGCCGACGCACTGCCGCCACGCCGAGAACGCGAGCACGCCCGCCGCTGTGTCGCCGTGCACGACCATGTCGTGGACCGCGGTCTTCGCGTCCGCGGCGAGCGTGTCCCAGACGTTCAGGCGGCGCAGCAGCTCGATCGACGACGGACTCATCGCGTAGGCGCGGACGTCGTCGCGGCTCGTTGTCGCGCCGCGCAGCGCGACGTCGAGGCCGAGGGCGACGAGCGAGAGCGCCAGGCTCTTGCCGACGATCCCGGCGCCGCGCACCTCGACATCGAACGACTGCATCGGTGCGATTCTAGAAAGCGCTGCGCACGCTCGGAGACAATCCCACGCTCGTCCAACCGAGCACGGGTCCCACCTTGAGCGATCTCGACCTCCGCCTCGAATCGATCCACGTCTATCCCGTGAAGTCCTGCGCCGGCACGTCGCCGGCCCGCGCGGTGCTCGCCGAGACCGGCTTCGACCTCGACCGCGAGTGGATGGTCGTCGACGCTGCGGGATCGTTCGTGACGCAGCGAGAGCTGCCGAGGATGGCGCTCGTGCAGGCCGCGCTCAAAGGCGACGAGCTGATCCTGCGCGCGCCGGGGATGCTCGCGCTGCACGTCGCCGTCGATCGCATCGAGAGCCGGACCGAGGTCGAGGTCTGGGGCGACCGCGTCGCCGCCTACGACATGGGCGCACTCTGCGCGCAGTGGTTCACCGACTTCCTCGGCCAGCCGTTTCGCCTCGCCCGCTTCGATCCCGAGGCACCGCGCCGCGCCGACCGCCGCTGGACCGGTGCGATCGACGCCGCCACCGCGTTCCAGGACGGCTTCCCGCTCCTGGTGGCGTCGACGGCGTCGCTCGTCGAGCTCAACCGGCGCCTGGCGCTCGCTGGCGAAGCGCCGGTGACGATGGCGCGGCTGCGGCCGAACCTCGTCGTCTCCGGGCTCGATGCGCACGGCGAGGACCACCTCGACGAGATCGTCTTCGCCGCCGAAGACGCGCCGGTGCGGCTGAAGCTCGTCAAGCCGTGCGCGCGCTGCTCGATTCCCGACGTCGACCCGCAGACCGGCGTGCGCGGGCATGCCGTCGGCGACGTTCTCGCGCAATACCGCGCCGACCCGCGCCTCGACGGCGCACTGACGTTCGCGATGAACGCGGTGATCGTCGAAGGCGCCGGCCGCACGCTCGCGGTCGGCATGCCGGGCAGCGCGACGATCGCGTTCGCGTGACGCCGGCACGATGGAGCGCCTGCGGACCTGGCAGCTGTTCGCGATCTGCGTCGTCGTCTGGGGCACGACGTGGCACGCGATCACGTACCAGCTCGCCGGCTTTCCGGCCGCGCTCGGCGTCGCGGTTCGCTTCGCGCTGGCTGGCGCTGGCGCGCTGGTCGTCGCGCGCTGGCGCGGCGACCGGCTCGCGTTCTCGGCCGCCGACCACGGCGCGCTTGCGCTGCAAGGGATGTTTCTCTACGGCCTCGCCTACGTCGCCGTCTACCAGGCCGAGCGCTTCGTGCCGTCGGGCCTCGTCGCGGTCGGCTACTCGGCCTCCCCGCTCGTCTCCGGGATCGGTGCCGCGCTGCTGTTCGGCGCCCCGTTCGGCAGGCGCTTCGCGACCGGCGGCCTGTGCGGCGTCGGCGGCGTCGCACTGATGTTCTGGCCCGAGATCCAGCGCCACGACAACGCCGACGATGCGTGGCGCGGCGCGGGCTTCACCGGCGTCGCCGTGCTGCTGTCGGCGATCGGCAGCCTGGTCGCGAGCCGCAACCGCACGCGCGGCATGCCGCTCCTGCCCGCGATCGCGTACGGCATGCTCTACGGTGCGGTCGCCGCTGCGCTCGTTGGCGCCGCGCTCGGCGACGGCCGAGGGCTCGCGCTGCCGACGACGGCGAGCTGGTGGCTCTCGCTCGTCTACCTCGCGTTCGCCGGCTCGGTGCTCGCGTTCGCGTGCTTTCTGACCCTGCAGGACCGGGTCGGCGTCGGCCGCGCCGGAACGGTCGGCGTGATGACGCCGCTGCTCGCGCTCGTCGTCTCGCTCTTTTTCGAGGGCTTCCGGCCGACTGCCTTGACGCTCGCCGGCGCGCTGCTCGCCGGCGCCGGCAACGCGCTCATGCTGCGCCCGGGACGGTCCGGTCGTCGGCCGGCAACGGCGGCCGCTCGGGAAGCGGGATGAACTCGGTTTCGCCGGGAATTGCGGGGAAGCGCTGCGCGCGCCAGTCGTCCTCGGCGGCGCGGATCTTCTCGCGCGACGTCGCGACGAAGTTCCACGACAGGAAGCGGTGACCGAGCGGCTCGCCGCCGACGAGGACGACCCGGCCGCCGCGCGGCGCCGCGAGCCTCGCTGACGTCCCCGGCGCGAGAACGACGAGGGTGCACTCGTCGTAGCGCTCGCCGTCGACCTCGATCGGATGGTCGAGCGGATAGAGCGCTCGCTCGCTCGCGTCGCCGGCGGGAAGGACGAGCTCGGGCGCGCCGAACGCGCCGAGCGCGATCACGGCGGCGAGCGTCGGCGACGCCGTCTCGACCGGCGATGTCGCACCGAACGCCGAGCCGACAACGACGTCGATCGTTGCGCCGTCGATGCGCAGGCGCGGGATGCGCTCGGCGGGAACGTGCTGGAACGACGGCGCCGACGCCTCGACCGCCTCCGGCAGCGCGACCCAGAACTGCAGCCCGTGGCTGCGGTGGGCGCGGCCGATCAGCTCCTTGGGCGTGCGCTCCGAGTGGACGATGCCGCGCCCCGCCGACATCCAGTTGACGGCGCCGGGCTCGATCCGCTGGACGATTCCGGTCGAGTCGCGGTGGACGATCGCGCCCTCGAGGAGGTAGGTGAGCGTCGCCAGGCCGATGTGCGGGTGCGGGCGGACGTCGTGGTGCCCGCCGGCGGGGACGTCGACGGGACCGAAGTGGTCGAAGAAGACGAAGGGGCCGACGGCGCGCCGGTCGGCCGCGGGCAGCAGCCTGCGGACCATGAAGCCGCCGCCAAGGTCCTTTCGATGCGGAACGAGAGTCTGCAATTGCGTCACGGAGCGCCTCCAGGGGCCGCCATCGACGCAGTGTAGGCGCCGCCTAAAATCCGCCGTTCACCCGCTGTGCCAGGAGCTTCCTCCTGAGCCTCCAATGAGTCTCAAATGCGGCATCGTGGGCCTGCCCAACGTCGGCAAGTCCACCCTCTTCAACGCTCTCACCAAGGCCGCGATCGCGGCCGAGAACTATCCCTTCTGCACGATCGAGCCGAACGTCGGCGTCGTCGAGCTTCCCGACCCGCGCCTGGCGGCGCTCGCGGCGATCGTCAAGCCCGAGCGTGTCGTCCCGGCGATCGTCGAGTTCGTCGACATCGCCGGGCTCGTCGCCGGCGCGTCCAAGGGCGAAGGTCTCGGCAACCAGTTCCTTGCCCACATCCGCGAGACCGACGCGATCGTCAACGTCGTGCGCTGCTTCGACGATCCGAACGTCATCCACGTCGCAGGCAAGATCGATCCGGTCGCCGACATCGAGGTGATCCAGACCGAGCTCTGTCTCGCCGACCTGTCGACCGTCGAGAAGAGCCTCGCGCGTTACGGCAAGGTCGCCAAGGCAGGTGGCGACAAGGAGGCGAAGCGGCTGGTCGACGTCCTCGCCAAATGCGAGCAGGCGCTGAACGAGGCGCAGCCGGTGCGCGCAGTGCCGTTCAGCAAGGAGGAGCAGGCGGTGCTGAGGCCGCTCTGCCTCATCACCGCCAAGCCGGCGATGTTCGTCGCCAACGTCGCCGAGGACGGCTTCGAGGACAACCCGCACCTCGATCGGCTGCGCGCCTACGCCGCGAAGCAGCATGCGCCGGTGGTCGCGATCTCGGCCAAGACCGAGGCCGAGCTCGCCGACATGGACGAGGCCGACCGCACGATGTTCCTCGCCGAGATGGGCCAGACCGAGCCCGGGCTCGCGCGGCTGATCCGCGCCGCCTTTGCGCTGCTCGGGCTGCAGACGTACTTCACCGCGGGTCCGAAGGAGGTCCGCGCGTGGACGATCCACGTCGGCGATACGGCGCCGCAGGCCGCCGGCGTGATCCACACCGACTTCGAGCGCGGCTTCATCCGCGCACAGACGATCGCCTACGACGATTACGTCGCGCTCGGCGGCGAGCAAGGCGCCAAGGAGGCGGGAAAGATGCGCTCCGAAGGCAAGGACTACGTCGTCAAGGACGGCGACGTGCTCAATTTCCTCTTCAACGTCTAGGACTCGAGTGGCCGTTCGCACCATGCAGCGCGCCGCTCCCGTCGTTCCGGTTCCCCTCGCGCCCGCCGTCGGCTGGCTCGAGTGGCTGCTGCCGCTGGCGCTGACGGCGCTCGCCTACGCCGTCGCCGGCGCGATCGCGCTCGTCCTCGGCGTTCCGCCGAGCTGTGCTTCGCCGCTCAGCCCCGCCGCGGGGATCGCGCTGGCGAGCGTCCTCGTCTACGGCTGGCGGATGCTCGGGGGCGTCGCCGTCGGCGCGCTCGCCGTGCAGCTCGCGCTCGACGCTTCACGGGGTCGCCACGAGCCGACGACGGCGCTGCTGCTCGCCGCCGCGATCGCGATCGCGGCGACGCTGCAGGCGGCGCTCGGCGCCGGCCTCGTGCGCCGCTTCGTGTCGCGCCCGCTGACGTTGACCGTGCCGCGCGACATCGCCGCCTTCCTCGCTTGCTGCGCGGTGAGCAGCGTCGTCGCGCCGACGATCGCGTCGCTCGCGCTGCGCGCGACCAACGTCATCGCCGCCGGCAAGGTCGCGTCGACGTGGGGCGTGTGGTGGATCGGCGACCTCGCCGGCCTCCTCATCGCGACGCCGGTCGCCCTCACCCTGCTCGGCCGGCCGCGCTCCGAGTGGGCACCGCGACGCCTTTCGGTCGGTCTGACGATGTCGCTGGTGATGCTGTTCCTCGGGCTCGGCATCGCCCAGGCGACGCGCTGGAACGAGGAGCGGGTGCGAGCGACGTTCACGCACGATGCGGCGAGCGCGTCGCTGACGCTGCAGGCACAGCTCGAGGAGCCGCTCGACGCGCTCGAGGCGCTGCGCGGTGTCTTCGCCGTCAGCCGGCACCCGACCCGCGCCGAACTGCGCATCGCCGCGCAGCGCTGGCTCGGATCGACCGCGGTCGCCGCGATGGGCTGGAGCGAGCGCGTGCGCCGCGACGACGTCGCGGCGTTCGAGGCGCGCGCACGCAGCGAAGGTCTCGCGGGATTTCGCGTCAGCGACGGCGGCGATGGGTTCGCAGCGCCTGGCGCTGCCGCTGGCGCGCTGCTGCGCGGCGACGACGTCGTCGCGGTCAGGCTGGTCGAGCCGGCGCAGAGCAACGCCGCGCTGCTCGGCGTCAATGGCCTCGCCGGCGAGCTGTCGCGGCCGGCGATCGTGCGCGCGATCGACAGCGGCGAGCCGGCAGCGACGGCCGCCATTCCGATCGCGCCGAACGATCCCAACGACCGCCGCATGGCAGTCTCGATCTACCAGGCGGTCTACGACGGCGACGCCGCGAGCACCGCCGATCGCCGCGCGTCCCTGCGCGGCGTCGTCTTCGTCACCGTGCCGATGGAGCCGAAGTTCGCCGCCTTGGTCGGCAAGGTTCCCGCGTACCTGCGGCTCTGCGTCGTCGACAGCGATCCGTCTGCGAGCCGCAAGCGCCTCTCCGGCGCGCCCGGCTGCGAGGTCGACCGCGCCGCGCTCGGCCATGAGCGCCCGCTCGCCTTTGCCGGCCGGCAATGGGAGCTGCGCGCCAGCGCCGAGAGCGACGACGTCCCCGACGCCGCCAACCGGAGCGCGTGGACGATCGCCGTCGTCGGGCTGCTGTCGGCGGCGATGCTCGGCGCCTCGTTGCTGATCACGACCGGGCGGACGCGGCGCATCGAGAGCGCGGTCCGTGAGCGCACCGCGGCATTGCGCGCCGAGGTCGCCGACCGCCATGTCGCCGAGAGCGCGCTGCGCGCCAGCGAGCAGCGCTTCCGCAACATCCTCGACAACGTTCCGATCGGCGTCGTCTACACCGACCTTGGCGGCCGGATCATCCAGGCCAATCCGCGCTTCTGCGAGCTGACCGGCTACAGCGAGGCCGAGCTGACGCAGCTGAGCCCGGCGGCGCTCACGCACCCCGAGGACTTCGCCAACGACCAGTTGCTGACCGCGCAGCTGATCGGCGGCGAGATCCCGATGTACCGGCGGCACAAGCGCTGCATCAACCGCGCCGCCGAAATCGTCTGGGT
>Ga0070683_100004212_pt1 | contig 11792 bp, 8 predicted proteins | sample KBSC713LmetaG_FD_64662 | JGI IMG/M metagenome (GOLD analysis project Ga0070683, IMG submission 64662) | Corn rhizosphere microbial communities from Kellogg Biological Station, Michigan, USA - KBS C7.1-3L metaG | ecosystem: Host-associated > Plants > Roots > Rhizosphere ...
CAGCAACGCGAGTTCTTCAGGCTGCCCCTGATCGAAGACCGCCCCGGCCGGCTCATTCGTTCTTACAGCGGCAGCACGTTCCAGGTGTCGACCGACGAGGGCCTGACATGGACGGAGCTCGAGAGCACCGGCGTCGCCAACATCGGGAGCTTCGCGCCCGTGCCGCTCGCGGCGGACGGCGCCGGCCATCTGTTCGTCTTTGGACCGGAGGCTTCTTCCGACGCGAAGAACATCGGCCCGCTGCAAGTGTCCATGAGCGAAGACGGCGGCGCGAACTTCGTGACGATGCCCGCGCAGATCCCGAACCCGGACCCGACGTCGTTCGCGACCGACAAGCAGGGACGGCTGCTGGTCGCCACGCTGGGCGGCGTGTTCCGTCTCGAGTCCGACGCCGATCCCGGCCCGCCCCGGCCTGACGGCGGGATGCCGGGAACGCCGGACGGCGGCCCTGCGCCGCGCCCGCTGTCGGCGCTGACGGAGAACGGTCCCTGGCTTCCGAAAGCATCGGGGATGGCCGTCGACGCCACCCGCCACGTCTACGTCAGCGACGATTTCACCGTCCACGTCGTCGACGCCGCCGGCGCGAGCAGCGCCTACCTGACGCGGGACGAGGCGGCGAGCGCGGCGGGGCTCGGTCATGTCGAGGAATTCTTCGACATCGACGTGGGGCCCGACGGCAAGCTCTACGTTCTGCTCTCGAACGCGGCGCTCGACGACACGACCCGCACCGATACGATCGTGACGTCGAGCGCGGCGCACCAGGCGACGCGGCTGGGCGATCTGGCGCCCCTCACCCGGGCGCGGATGACGGTCATCGGCGCGGGCACCGTCGGCTACTACACGAGCAGCGAGTTCTGGAGCGCGACCGGCGCCGGAGCGCAGAACATCTACGCCGCCGCCGCGCTGGACTGGGACACGGAGTATTGCGTGATACGCGACGTGATCAGCGGGTTCGGGACCGTCGCGTTTCTTCCGTCCTGCAGCTGGCGTCCGATCCAGGTCGGCACGGTCACGGGCGGTCCGCTCGCAACGTTGTACCAGCCCATCGCGCCGTTCAGCCTTTTCGCCGAGCACTTCGGGTGCGGCGCGAAGGATCCGGCGGGCGGCTTCTATTTCATGGTCACGGACATCGGCGGACACAACCCGCGCCTCGTCCACCTGCCCGAAACGGGGACGGGCGCGGCCGTACCGGCGCCAGTGCCGACTGAACCGACGCTGGGCGCGGTCAGCGTCAACCGCGGCGGCGGCTTGTTCGACGACTGCCTGATGGCTGTCGCTCCGGACGGCGTCATCTATGTGGAGTCGTCCAATGGGATCTGGAAAATTGCGAAGTAGCGTCGGTCGATTTGCGCTCCTGCTGCTGCCTGTGTTGGGCGGCGTCGCGTGCAACTCGAAAGCCGTCCTGTTGACGCCACGAGACGGTGGCGCCGGCGCTGGCGGGGCTTCCGGCGTCTCCGGCGCCGGTGGAGGAACGGGCGGGTCCTCCGGTGCGGGCGGCAGCAGTGTCGGTGGGGCGTCGGGAGCGGCCGCCGGCGACGGCGGCTCGGCGTCCGGTGGAACCGGGGGCGGAGTCGGGGCAACCGGCGGCGCTTCCGGCACCGGCGGTGGCGGCGCTTCCGGCACCGGCGGTGGCGGCGCCTCCGGCACCGGCGGGACGGGCGTTCTCCAATGCTCCGATGAGACCTTTGCCGACTGCACCTCCGCGCCGGGGTGCGAGACGATGCTGGGCACGGACACGGACTGCGCGAGCTGCGGAGATCGGTCCTGCGCCATCGCGAACACGCTGTTCAGTTGCAGCAGCGCCAACGGTTGCACCAGCGCCGTGTGTGCCGTCGGGTACGCGAACTGCGATCGCAGCTCGCCGGACTGCGAGGCGATCATCGCCGCGGGCGCGAGCTGCCTGCCCACGTACCGCGGGACGGTCGGGTACGTGACGGTTCGCTACGGCTCCGCGGCGGCTGCGATCGCCACCGACGGATCGACCTTCTTCGGCGGCGTGTTCACGGGGACGGTGAGGTTCGGCACCGCGGCCGCGCCCGACATTCGCACGGTCGCCGCGCCGGGTGACATCGACGGGTTCATCACGCGGTTCAACGCCGACGGGAGTTACGCCTGGACCCGCGCGTTCCCGAGCTCGGGCGGCGTGGACATCTTCGGCCACGAGGCGCCGCCGACCATCAACGCGCTCGCGGCGACGGCGGACGGCGGCGTGGTGATGGTCGGATCCTATTCGGGCACGATCGATCTCGATCCCGGGGATGCCGTCGATCTCCACCAGACGATGCTCTTTGGACGCCGAGAGGCGTTCGTGGTGAAGCTGGCCGCCGACGGATCCCTCGCCTGGGGCGGAACGTTCGCGAGTCAGAGCATCGACGCCTCCGGCGACGCGGGCGGAGTCGTGATCGACGGAGCCGGCGCCATATTCGTGGCCGGCTCGTACGCCGGAGAAGTGGACCTGGATCCCAGCGCGGGCACAGCGACGCACAGCTCCCGATCGAACGGCGCAGCGGCGGTCGCGGGCGCGCTCGTGAAGTTGACGCCGGCGGGAAAGCTCTCGTGGGTCAAGTCGATGGAGGGCGGTGGCTCGTGTGTGCCCGCGGCGGGCTCGATCACATTGGCCACTGACGGAGCGATCTGGATCCTGGGCGGGGCCAGCATCGCGTCCTTTGCGCCTGACGGTTCCACGCGCGGTTGCTGGTTGACGCAGGGAGGGGCGCGTTCAATCGCCGCCGGTCCGAGCGGCTCTGTCTTCATCGGCGGGAGCGCGTGGGGTTTGCCGGACTTCGATCCCGGACCCGGCGTGGCCCGGCGATTGGTGGGTACGAGTCTCACCGGCGGCTTCATCGTCAAGCTGGGATCCGACGGGGGCTACCTCTGGGATCAGACGATCCCGGGCGGGGAGATCTTCTCGGTCGCCGGCACGCGCGACGGTGGCGTCCTCGGTTTGGGATACCTGGGCGTCACGAAGCTGAACGCCGACGGAACGGCGGGATGGACGTTCAGCAGCGGGCAGATTCCGGGCTTGGTTGTGTCGTCCCCGACCGGCTTCGTTGTGACCGGGTCCAACGGCAACGGCGGCACCGACATGGATCCCGGCCCCAGCGTCGACATGGTTGGCGCGGTCACGCTGTACCTGTCGCGCTTCGACTACTGAGCGGTGGTTGCGCCTCGATTCGAGGCGCGCTCACTTCGTGAACAGGCTCAGGTCTGGTGTCTGCCCCATCTTTTGATACCCGGCGGGGCCGGGGTGCAGGCCGTCCATTTGCGCCCACGCTGCATACGTCGCTTGTAGCTTGGGTGGATTTCCGCCGTCCGTGAGCGCGGCATCGAAATCGATGTATCCGTCGAACGCGCCGCTCTTGATGTACGCGTTGACCTGCTCGCGAACGCTCTCGTGGGCGGCGCTGTAGTAGCTGTTGCCGCCAAAAGGAAGGATGGTGGCGCCGTAGATCAGCAGGCCCTTCGCGTGCGCCCGGCTGATCAGATCGTCATACGCGCTCTTCAGCGATGCGAACGACGCGCCGCCGCCGATGTCGTTGACGCCATCGAACACAATCGCGTAGCGAACACCGCTCTGCCCGAGCACGTCGCGGTTGAAGCGGGCCTGCGCGGCCGTGCCTGAAGCTCCGACGAGATTCGTCGCGCCGATCCCCTGATTCATCATCGACACCTTCGCCGTCGCCGAATTCGCCAGCAGGCGGGCGGCCAGCACGTCCGTCCATCGGTTGTTCCCGTTCGTGTCCGTGCCCCGACCGTCGGTGATGGAGTCGCCGATCGCGACGACGCCCTTCGCCGACGCGTCTGCCATGACGTCGACGCCCGCGATGAACCACCAGTGATCTGTCTTCATCGCGGACGTCATGCTGGCGGCGCTGACGTTGCTGCTGCCCGTCTGGAGGTACGACGTGGTCCGCGAGCCCGAATGCTCGGTCAGGTTGCCGGGAACGCTCCCGAGCGCGGTGGTGATGGTGAGATTGCCCGACGCGGGAAGCGCGAAGTCGATCGGATCGGACCAGATCTCCTTGCCCTGCGCGATGGTCACCGACGCCATCCCCGAAAACGCGAGCGCCTTGTCCGTGGTCGTGTCGATGGTGCTGTCGACGGAAGGTGTCGCCTTGCACAGGGCAATGTGCGCGGCAGTGATGGTGACCGACCCGTTGCCGGAGAGATTGGAGAACTGCACACGAATCTGGCTGCCGCCCACCGAGACGTGCGTGACCTGACGGAGAACGCTGTTCGCGAGTGACGCGGGAGGCGGGTTGCCCGAATCGAGATAAGGCGAGGCCGTCCAGGTCCCCAGCCAATGTTGCATTCCTCCGGCGCCGGTCGTGCCCGCGCCGCCGCCGCTGCCGCTCGTTCCGCTGATCCCGCCCGTGCCTCCGCGACTGGAGCCGCCAGCGCCGCCCGAGCCGCCGCGTCCGCCCACGCCTGCGCCTGCGCCCGCGCCGCCGCCCACCGAGCCTCCGGCGCCGCCGCTGCCATTGCCAGCCGTGCCGCCGGCACCGCCCGAACCAGCGGTGCCGGTCGCGCCCGCGGCACCCGTCGTGCCCGCGGCGCCCGTCGTGCCCGCCGTTCCCGTGCCCGCCGCGCCGGCAGTCGCGGTCGTGCCCGCCATTCCCGTCGTGCCCGCCGTCCCCATGACGCCGGTTCCCGACGTGCCGCCGCGTCCCGATGCGCCCGCGGCTCCGGCCGTGCCGGCAGAGCCCGCTTCTCCGCTCGCTCCGGCGCCGCCGCCCCCGCCGCTCTCGGGCTGCGTACAACCCATGAAGCTCGCGGCGAGAACCGCGGCAAGAAGACGCGCTGACGTGATCGTTGAGGCTTTCATGACGTGCTCCAGAAAACGCAGTTCAGTTCAGAGCGGGCGTCGTCCAGTCGCTCCAGTCGGACAACTTGCCGGTCGCGCTGCTGTGCGCGTTGATGGCGCCCGGCACGTTCCCGGTCTTCTTGAGGAACTTCTGGATGTTGTCCCGGAGCGGCGTCACCCACTCCGGCCTCGCCGAGCAGTGATTCCCGTTCGTGACGTTCGAGTGATAGGTGATGTTGTCGCCGGCGCCGAGCGCCTTGTAGACCTCCGCCCCGGCGAGCGCGGCCACGTGCGCGGACTTCGGCCCGAGGTTCGCGATGTGGGGATTGTCCATGATGAAGAGCCCGCGCGGCGCCACCATCGCCACCAGCTCGTGCGTGTCGAGCGGCGCCTTGGTCGGGCTGCTCGTGAACGGGCTGAACGCGTCGGCGAACCACGGTTGTTCGCCGTACGCGCTGCTCAGCGTCTGACCACCCTCCGCGTTCACGCCGCGCCAGATCGGGACGCCGGCCGTGCCCGACTCGACGGGCATGGTCAAGGCGACGCGCTGATCGATCACGCCCGCGATGAACGCGCCTTTGCCAAAACGCGAGCAGCCGCTCACGCCGACGGCGTCGGCCTTCAGCATGCTGCTGCCGTTCTTCGCGATCAGATCGATGATGCGGCTGACGCCCCAGCCCCACGCGGTCAGCAGGCTGGTCGCGCTGCCGCCAGAGTAGATGCTGTAGAACGCGCCCGACTGCGCGGTGGCGCTGTGGCCGTGGCCTTCCGCTCCGACCGAATAGACGGGCAGGTAGATCAGGGCGACGCCCTCGCTGTTGATGACGCCCGCGTCCAGGGGCGGCCCGAATCCTCCGCTCATGTCAGTGGTGTATTCGATGATGACGGGGTAGGGCGCGCTGCCGCTGGTCGGCAGCTTGACGCCGGCGGAGAACGACGCGCTCTTGCCGTTGTCCATCACCTGCACCGTGATCGTCGTGCTCGTGACGGTTCCCGAGACCGATTGAGGAGGTGGCGGCTTCGTGCCGTAGACGAACTTCTCCTCCAGCTTGCGGATCTCTTCTCGCCGACAGCGCCATTCGGCCTTCGCGGTCATGCGCGTTCCGTCGAGCTTCTTGAACGGGTCGGGCAACTTCGCGTTGGTCGGCAACGAGGCCGAGTCGGGCAGCCCGGCGATCGCGCAGTCGACGCCGTCGTCTTCCATGCCGGCGGTCCCCGCGGTCCCAGAACCCGACCCGCCGCGTCCGCCGACACCGACGGCACCACCCATTCCGCCGGCCGTGCCGCCATTCCCACTGCGACCACTTGCCCCGGCGCTGCCGCCGCCGCCCGCAGAGCCCGCTGCGCCAGCCGCACCCGTCGTTCCGCCTTTCCCGGCCGCCGAACCGCCGGTTCCGTCGCCAGCCGCGCCGCCCGTGCCTGCCATCGCACCGGCTGACCCACCGCTTCCGCCGGTGGCCCCGCTCGTGCCAGCGCCGCCCCCGCCGCCGGTGGCCCCGCTCGTGCCGGCGCCGCCGCCCGTTCCCGCCGTCCCCGTCGACGTCGATCCCGCGGAGCCCGGGTTTCCGGTTGTCTCGCCGCCACCCCCGCAGCCGTTCAGCAGGACCAGCACGAACGAAATAGTTAGGAACCTTTGCTGCGACATGTTCCCCAATTCCCGGGACGCCGTCAGCTGATCTACGGATCGACAGAAAATGACAATCAGCCGAAAATGATAACTCCGCAGACGGAGGCGTCTACGAGCCGCGCAGGGCGAGACTCACCGCATGTAAATGGGCGGTCATGGCTGCGACCTTCACCACTGAAACGGGCGGTCCGCGTCAGCGCATCTGCGTCTCGGTTCGGTTCAGCGTCGTTCGCGATTACTGCTGGCGCGCCTTGTTCGCGGCGCCGAGCAGATCGTCGTTCGGCAGATTCTGCCGCGGATCCTTGGGCGGTGGCCCTTCCGGCGCGGGCGGCAGCTGGTTGGCGCCGCTCTCGAGCGCGAGGCAGTACGCGCGCATGTCGGCATTCCCGCGCGCGCCGCCCGAATAGCCGCTCAGGACGCAGGTGCTCCGCGGCTCGCAATCAGCGGTGTGGTGGCAGCGAACGTTCGCGCTCCGGAGGCAATGGTCCAGGACGCAGCTTTCGCCGGGGCCACACTCCGCATCGAATTCGCACGGTCCGCACCGGCCATTCTTGCAGGCGAGGGCCATTCCGCAGAGGCCCGGGCCGTCGCAGGGCGGCTGGACGTTGAGATTGACCAGCATGCCCTGCCATTCGCCGTCCGGACGCGGATGGAAGCGCGGCGGACCGAGCCCTCGTTCGACCTCCGTCGGTTGCCGTGGGGCCTTGGGCTGTTCGGCGGCCGGCTCAGCCTCGGCCGCGACGGGCGCAGCGCTTGGCGCTCGCACCGCGCGATCTTCGGGCACGTAGGCGAGAGAAGCGCGCTCGACGGTGGGCTGTCGGCTTTTCAGCACCAGCCACAACGTCGCGGCGACGAGCGATCCGATGGCGACGATCAAGATGATGGGGCGACGCATGTTCAAAACCTCAACAAGCCTTGCGCGTCCTCGTACGGCATCGCATCGCGCATGTATACGAAACTGACACTGGTTTGATCGGTGACCTTCAGGCCATCCCAGTTCACGTACAAGCCGGGTTGCGCGGCCCTGTCGGCCAGATATCGATCGCGCAACGCGCGCAACTGGCCTGCCGCCGTCGGATCGTCGACCAGGTGACTGACCCCGATCTTCATCTCGTCCGAGCCCGGTAGGATGAGCGAGGCGAGCGGCGCGTCGATGGGCCAGGCGTACGGGGGTTGCGCCGAAACGGCGGCCGACGCGTCGGTTGCGCTGACGTGCAGCGGGCCCGTCAGTGGCGCACCGTCGTTCCACATCCTGTCGCCGATCATCTCGAACGTCATCCAGGCGGCCTCGAAGCGTGTTCCCGCGGTCAGCGACGGCGCGCCCGTGAAGCACTGGGCGTCCCCTCCGGCGGTGCGGATGACGCGGATCGAGTAGTCGAACAGGTTCGAGGGCGGTGGTGGACAGTCGCGCAGCGGCGCAACGGTGCCCAGGGACACGCTTTCCTCGATCGTCGCAATGTCCGCGTCTGTCATTTTTCCCGTGCGAATGGGGCGATCGCGCATGAGCGCGTCGTTGGTCCACCCGCCGCCAATCCAGTAGGAGCAGGTTCCGTCGACGGCGACGAACGGCATGCCATTCTCGACCCTGACCATCGATCCGCGCACTTCCCTCGCTGGCGCGATGAGCACCCAGAGACGAAGATGCGCGACGCCATCGCAAAGATGCTCTCGGGGGACGTCCACGTCGTTCGTCACAGCATCACCGGTGGCCATGTCGTCGCTGATGGCGTCGTCGTTACCCGTATCGTTCGCGCTGTCCCCAGGCTGCGCCTCGAAAGTGCCGCCATCGCCCGTCCCCGCGTCCTTCTTCATTGAGCCAGAGGAACAGGCGAGGGCGCTCAAACAACCGAACAGAATCCTGGATCGACACTTCATCGTAACGAGTCCGTGCTGACACGCCGCTCCCCGCCATCGTCGCCGATGGCGGGGAATCCGGCCCGCGCCGTTAGGGCGGCGAACAGTTGTCGGTCTTGAGGAGGGTTGTATCCGTCACGTTGATCGCGTAGTTCGCGGCATACGAGACGCTGCCACGGCCATCTTTCTCCGTGACGGCACTGTAGTCCGAGTTCCACGGCTCGTCGATCTGGTTCGTTCCCGTTCCCTCCGGGTACCACGCCAGGTTGGCGAGGTGCTGCCAGTAGTGACTTTGGCTGGCGCTGTACTGGTCGCCGTCGGCGTCATTGTGGTTGTCGAAGACGTCCCAGAAGTAACGCATCGCCGACAGGGGCCAACGTGCCTCCGGATTGGAGGCCGAGAGGCCGCAATTGTTTGTGTTGAACGGATAAGAGGAGGCTTCGAGGTCCGTGTGGAAGGCTGGGCTTGCACCGCTGTAACAGGGGCCGCTCGACAGGCAGGTTGTCGGCGTCTCCGCATTGTCGGCCCAGAGCGTGATGCTGCCGTAATGAGTCGCCCACGCTTCTTCGAACGCGGCCACGCCCCATTCCGGGCAGTCCTGGCACCAGGACGCGGCTCCGGGAGGATCGCCGGGAGGCGACCAGGTGTAATCGCCGGTCAGCGCCCACGGATGGGTCACGTACGAGGCGATGTGGCCGAGCTCGTGCATGACGCGCGCTTGCGGCGCGAAACCCGCATTGGAATCGAGCTGGACCTGATTGGCAGGGCCCGAAGCGCAGCTGGTGTTGCACGTTCCTTGGTACCCGCTGATCGTATTTGCGAAGCCACGGATCTGCACGTTGTTGAAGTTCGTTTGCAGAATTCCGACCAGGTTCATCGTGTAACGCCACTGCCATTCCGCGGCCCAGTACGCGTTGTAGAAGGGGTCCGGCGCCGTTGACGAGCCCACGTGCCAATACCCGACGTCCTGGGGCGAGGTCTCCGAACTGGACGACGCCGTGTTGACGAGGCCGAACCAGTTGTTGATCAACTGGCCATCGGTGTTGGCGAAGTAGAAGCGTCCATCCTTTTGATAAGGAAAGATCACCACGCCGATCTGGCTTGGGAACGTCGAACGGCTCCAGGAAACGGTGTAATTGCCGTCATCGTCCGTAGCTCCAGTCCCGATGATTGCATCGGATGAATCGACGACCCAGATGGCCGCATTTGAGACCGGCCACAAAGTGTCGAAGCCGCTCTGCGTGTAGTACGCGCCGGTGCAGGTGTTGGCGGACGGGCAGTAATTCCCGTTCTGGTTCCAGAAGGCCCAGTTTCCCCGGACATAGCCCGTGACGGCCTGGGCAGGCGTCACGTAGCCGAGCGCGACCGAGAACGTGGCCGCGATGCAGACACGTCGGATGAGGCGAAGCATTATCGGCCTCCCCTCTTGGTCGGCGGGGTCGTGGCGCGGAACGCGAGGTGGGCATTCGAGTCCGCGCGCCACTGCACGTCGTCCATCTCGCGCCACTTGCCGTTGCTGACGTTCACGTACTGGATCGCCTGCATGACCGTCGCCGGCGCGTCGTCGGGACTCACAGCGACGCGAACGCGCACCATGTAGTATCCGTCGGCGAGTTGCGCGCTGATCGCGCCCGTCGCGGCCGTGTCTCCGGCCTTTCCACGGCCGGTGCCCGCCGCGAGCTTCGAGGCGACCTTCTGGCCGTTGTCGTCGACGACGTCCGCTTCCCACGCGAGGCCGACCTTGCCGCCTTTGTGGAGATCGATCTCGGCGTGGTACTCGACGGACTCTCGCCCGCCGGTCGTCACGACCGCGTCAGGAACCAGACGCACGGTGGCCGGATAGTCCATGCCACCGCTGCACGTCAAAGCTCCTGCCCCAGCCGGTGCGCCAACGGGAGCCCCGGTGATCTCCCGGGCTATCGCCACGCGGCCCGGTTGAACCGGTTCGATGGCAACGCCGCAGACAATGATGCCTCCAGTGACGACGCCAATACCCAACGGCGCCCATCGTTTCCACATCCCTGACACGGTCGGTCTCATTCGGTTTCACCCTTTCCACCCAGCGGTTCGAAGCGGATGCTTCGGACCCCCCCGTGCCAGGCGGGCGGAAACGTGAGTTCGGCCAACGAATAGGGCAAGGCCCTAGGAGACGATTCATCAAACAAATGTTTCCGTCGTTGCCAATGGCCGATTGCGCCGTTGTTGCAACTTTCCGGAATTCGCAAACGTGTGTGTCACTTCGCTCGCGATGCTAGTCGCAGGATCACCCCCGCCGGAATGTCCTGAGCATCCAGCGGCCGGCGGCAGCGCCCGCCGCCGCCAGGAAGGCAATCGGCAGCGCGTGCCCGACCAGCAGGTGGGGGAGATAGGAGACCGGGCACCACAGATCGATGAGCAGCGCACTGCCGAGGCCCGCGCCGGCGCCGAAGGCGGCGCCCGTCGCCATCGGCGACATGGGATCGAGACGGCGCCAGGCGAGGAGCAATGCGAAGAGCAAGATGCCGCCCGTCGCGACGCTCATCGCGAAGCAGCGGTACCCGGGCCGCGTCGGCCACGGGCTCGCGAGCTCGTAGAGTTGACCGAGCCCGTACCGCCAGAGCACGAACGCCACGATGGGCGCGATCGTCGCGACGCCGAGCACGAACCATCCGCGCCGGTGCCCCGAACGCGTGCGCGTGAACAGGAACCACATCCCCACGCCGACGAAGCACGAGGTCCCGAGGCTGGTCCACGCGACGAGCGACGGCGGTCGCCCCGTCGCGCGCAGGCCGCCCTCCACCCAGAACAGCGCCAACGCGCCCAGCAGGCCGGAGATGACGAGCCACGCCTGCCGGCGCGCGAGCTCGCGCCGGGTCGGGGCGGGGATCTCGCCGATGGAGGCGAGGATGCGGTTTCTTCGTTCAGGTGATTCCACGAAGTTGCTCCTTTTCAGCGGCTGATAACCCGCGCACGCCGCGCGTCTCGGCGTCCTCGAGCACGGCGGCGCGCAGGGCCGCGGCGCCGCGAAAGACGGACATCTTCAGGCTGGGAAGCGTGACGCCGAGGTTCTCGGCCGCGACCGCCATCGAGAAGCCCTCGACGCGCACGAGCTCGAGCGCCAGCTGTTGCGGCTCGGGCAGGGCGCGGAAGGCCCGCACCAGACGCCCGAGCGTCTCGCGCGCCGTTGCGATGCGCTCCGCGTCGACCACCTCGCCGACCGCCTCCGCGATGGGATCGGCGGCGTCGCCGTCCTTGCCGTCGTTGCCGTCCTTCGCGCCGCCGCCCGCGGGCCGCTCGCGCCAGCCCTGCGCGCCGAGGTCCAGACACAGGTTGCGCGCGATCTTGAACGCCCACGACAGCACGTCGGACCCGCGAATGAACGTGCCGCGCGCGCGGTGAATGCGCTCGAACGTCTGTTGGACGATGTCGTCGATGCGCGAAGCGTCGCGCGTCCTCCGTTTCACGAGGCCCTCGATGCGCGGGGCGATGGCGTCATAGAGGATAGGAAACGCCGACGCGTCCCCGTCC
>Ga0070683_100004213_pt1 | contig 11790 bp, 16 predicted proteins | sample KBSC713LmetaG_FD_64662 | JGI IMG/M metagenome (GOLD analysis project Ga0070683, IMG submission 64662) | Corn rhizosphere microbial communities from Kellogg Biological Station, Michigan, USA - KBS C7.1-3L metaG | ecosystem: Host-associated > Plants > Roots > Rhizosphere ...
ACCTCGAGCCGCCGGCCAACCACCGCCAGCGGCGACGGCGGCTTGAGCGCCACCCGCACCACCGACCCGGTAACCGACACCGCCAGCCGCGCTCGCGACCAGCCCGGCACGGCGTCTCGCGCCGCTGCCGCGGCATCGCCGCCGCCGGCCAAGGCGAGCGCGCCCGCCTCCGCGGCGTCGCCCGCCAGCACCGCCGAATAGCCCACGGCCAGGAGCTGGAACACGATGAGCGCGAGCAGCATCAGCGCCGGCACCGCAGCCGCCACCTCGACGCTCGCCTGACCGCGCTCGCTCACCGCGAGCCCGCCAGCCCCGCCGTGGCCGACACCGACACGGGGCTCCCCCACGCTGGGACCACCAGCGGCACGGGGACCGAAACCCGCACTCGGCCGCCGCCGACCTCGGACACCGAGGCCGAGCGCGACACGCTCAAAGCAGCGGCGCGCCCATCGCGCCCCACAGCCACCGCCCGCGCGCCCGCACGCGCGGCATGCGCCGCCACCCACGCGGCGTGGCCGGCCAGCACCAGCTCCCACGCGATCACGCACGCGAGCACCAGGGCCGGCACAACCGCCACCAGCTCCACCGTCGCCTGACCGCGTTCACCAAGTCGCATGAGCAGCAACAAAGCTGCCGAGCGCTCGGTTACGGGACAAGACGCCCGCGTTACAAGTCAGCTACAGGAAAGAAAAAATCCGTTAGCTGAGGCGCCGCGCCTGCGCCCACGACCAGAAGACGCCGTACCCGGCCAAAGCCAGCAACGCCAGCCACACGACCTTCCCCGACGTGTCGCCGCCCTGCCACAGCTTCTGGTACCCGGCGAACGTCAGAAAAGCCAGCCCGATCGACGCGTACAGCACCACCCGGTAGACCGTCTCCATGGACTCCAAGGTCCAGCGGTTCTCCCGGTAGAGCTGCAGCAGGAAGAACCCAAGCGCGATCAGGAAAGCCGCGCCGAGCAGCGTCAGGATCACGTTGACCGTCGGCCCGCCGCCCGGCAGCACCACGAGCGCCAGCGCTATCAGCGCCAGGATCCCGAAGTTGCGCAGCGCCCTCATCTGCAAACCAGCCTACTCGCCGTTCCGCGAGGCGGCGCAGCGTTCCCGCGCCGCCTCGATCTCCTCGAGCGCGTCCTCGCGCGAGTACCAGCCGTCGACGCGCACCTTCTTCTGCTCGAGGTCCTTGTAGACGGAGAAGAAGTGCTCGATCTCGTCGCGCAGCTGCTTGGGCAGGTCCTCGAGCACGTCGAGCGTGTTCCAGGCGGGGTCCTGCAGTGGCACGCAGAGGATCTTGTCGTCGATCCCCTTGTCGTCCTCCATCTTGAAGAGCGCGATCGGCTTGACCGGGATCACGCAGCCCGGGAACGTGGCCTCGGAGACGCAGACCATCGCGTCCAGCGGGTCGCCGTCGAGCGCCAGCGTGTCCGGGATGAAGCCGTAGTCGGTGGGATAGACCATCGACGAGAAGAGGAAGCGGTCGAGCTTGATCTCGCCTGTCTTGACGTCGTACTCGTACTTGTTGCGGCTCCCCTTCGGGATCTCCACGAAGCACGTGAGGCTCGCCTCGTCCATGGCCAGCGAGGTTACCCGGTAAGGTTCCGGCCGATGCGACTGCGCGCCCTCGCAACCACCGCCGCCGTCACCGTCGCGAGCCTCGTGTTCAGTGCGAGCGCCTTCGCCAGCGACAACGGCCAGGGCCTCTACGGCGAGACCGACGACAAGATCGTCTCCTTCGTCGGACTCGGTCTCGTGGTGGGCTTCACGCTCTTCGTGATCCTCGCCAGCGCGCTCCAGGCAGCGCTCGACAGGCGCAAGGAAGAGAAGAAGGCAGCGCAGCGCCGGCAGCTCGCCGGCTGGTAATCCCGCCGCCGGCCGCCGCCGCCATGGCCGATCAGGTGACCTATGAGCGCCGCGGAGCAGCCGCGGTGCTGACCATCGATCGGCCCGACCGCCGTAACGCGGTCGACGGCCCGACGGCCGACCTGCTCGCCGACGGCTACGAGAAGTTCGAGGCTGACGACGAAGCGCGCGTGCTCATCCTCACCGGCGCGGGCGGCGTGTCGTTCTGCGCGGGCGCGGACCTGAAGGCGATCGACACGCTGGGCCATCGACTGACGGCGAGCGGCGGGCCGCTCGGCTTCACGCGGCGGATCGCGTCCAAGCCGACCATCGCGGCGATCTCCGGCTGGTGCCTGGCCGGTGGGCTCGAGCTCGCGCTGTGGTGCGACCTGCGGATCGCGGCCGAGAGCTCGGTGCTCGGCTTCCCGGAGCGGCGCTGGGGCGTTCCGCTGATCGACGGCGGCACCCAGCGACTGCCGCGCATCGTGGGCCTGGGGCGCGCGCTCGACATGATCCTCACGGGCCGCCTCGTGCCGGCCGACGAGGCGCTCGGCATGGGACTGCTCACCGAGCTCGTCCCGGCCGGCCGGCACCTGGACCGGGCTCTGGAGCTCGCGCAGAACCTCGCCAACTTCCCGCAGGAGACGATGCTGGCCGATCGCCTGGCCGCGCTCGAGGGCATCGGCATGCCCTTCGAGCAGGGTCTGGAGAGGGAGGCACGGAACGGCCTGCCGCTCCACGAGATCGCGCAGGAGGGCGCGGCACGCTTCGCCGGCGGCGAGGGCCGCGGCGGCGCCGGCGCCGGCGCCTGACGCCTACAGACCCGGAGGGTGCCGGGCGACGAAGCCTGCGGTCGAGCGCATCGTGGGCTGCCAGCGCGTTTTGGTCGGCGCGTCAAGGCCCCCTGTATCGAAGCGCAGTCCCGCAACGACCATGAAGGCGTGCGTCGCGTTCGCGTAGACCGTGATCCAGCGGCCCGGACCGGCCGCCCCCCAGCGCTCGAACGCGGTCGAGTCGAGCGGCGAACTGAGGAGTCCCGCGCCGGCTAGAGCGAATGACACAGAGCCCGAGCAGTCGTAGCCGCTGTCCGCCCAGGCGCCGTGGCCGCCGCCCCACTTGTAAGGCGTGCGCGCGATCTGGTTGCCGGCCTGGATCACAGCCGCCACCACATTGGGAGCCTCGAGCGGAGCCACGGCCGTGCCGTCGGGCTGCACTCCAGCGCTCTGCGCCACCGGCACGCCGGCTCCGGAACGAAGGTCGCGCTTGAAGGCCGCCAGCTCGCGCTCGATCTCGGCGTCGGAGGCGGCCGCGGAGCGGCTGGACGTCGGAGTGGTGTCCGCCTGCGGGCTGGTGAAGCCGTCGGTGCCCACGCCGGCCACCTGCACCACCTGCGGGTGCAGCTTGACGCTGGCCTTGCTCAGGTGGGAGCCGACCGGGCGCATCTGCTGGGCAGTGAGCTGCGTGAGGTCGATCTCGCCGGCGGGCGCCTTGCTCTTGGCTGCTGTCCCGGCAGCGGCGTGGCTTCCAGCGCCGTGACCACCGGTCGCGACCAGCACGAGTCCGAGCGCCGCGGCCGCCACCAGCAAGGCCACCAGCACGAGCGCCGGCCCGCGTGCGAAGAACGGGGTGGTGGTACGTGGCATCTCCGGTGTCACATCGCCCATACGCGCTCCCGGCTTGAATTTACCGCCGCGACTCACCCGTGCGCGCCGCCAGTTCCAGCACCACTCCTTCCCGCAAACCGCCGTCGCCAAGCTCGAGGTCGACGTCAATCCGGCGGGCCAGCTCGTGCATGATCGCGATCCCGGCGGGCATAAGCCGCACGCGCTCGGGATGAAGCTCGATGCGCGCCGCCACCTCGTTGCACGATGAGCGGGACAGCAGCTGAAGCGCCCTCTCGAGCGCCCGCCGGGTGAGCTCGCGGCCCACGATGCGGCGCACCGATGCGGCGCTGCCGCCCACGGCCACGGCGCGGTCGGCACGCGGCAGGGCGAGCGGCGCCAGCACCTCGCTCACGTGGGCGGTCACGGCGGCCAGCTCGCGGGTGTCGGGCGGGTCGGAGTGGAAGTACACGTCCGCGAGCAAACCCGATCCGAGCCGGAACGACTCGCACCAGGATACCCCGGCGGCGCGCGTGCCCACCACCACCTCGGTGGACCAGCCGCCCACGTCGACCACCACGAGCCGGCCGTCCACGGGACCGCGGAGCGTCCCGGTCGCGCCGAGGAAGGCGAGCCTCGCCTCCTCCTCGCCACTCAGCACTCGCATCGGCACCCCGGCGGCCTCCGCCACTGCCTCCTCGAGCTCCTCGCGATTCGGGCAGTCGCGGACCACGGCCGTGCCGACCACGTCGATGGCGAGCACTCCCAGATCGCGTGCGAGCTGGGCCTGCGAGGCGACCACACGCGCGTGCTCGGCCAGCTTCTCCCTCGACAGCTTGCCGTCCTCCAGCACCGCCTTGCCGAGCCGCGTGAACGCCCGCTGAGTGGCGAGCTCGCGCAGCTCCCCCCCTCTCAGCTCCGCCACCAGCAAGCGCGTGGTGTTGCTGCCGACGTCAATGCAGGCGTATGCCAACGCGGCGCAGCTTGGCATAGTCCACGCCGTGACGGAAATGGCGATCGAGGTGAGCGGCCTGCGCAAGAGCTATGGCGAGCTCGAGGCGGTCCGTGGCATTTCGTTTGCCGTGAGGCGCGGAGAGGTGTTCGGCCTGCTGGGGCCCAACGGCGCCGGCAAGACCACCACCGTCGAGATCCTCGAGGGCTACCGCGAGCGGACGGCCGGCGAGGTGGCGGTGCTCGGCTTCGACCCGGCCCGGCGCGAGCGGGCGCTGCGCGAGCGGGTGGGGATCGTGCTGCAGAGCTCGGGCTTCTACCCGCGAGCGACCGTGCGTGAGGCCGTGGAGCACTTCGGCGCCGCCTATCCGCATCCGCGCGAAGCGGAGGAGACGATCGCGCTGGTGGGCCTCCAGGGCCGCGAGGACACGCGCGCCGGGCAGCTCTCGGGCGGCCAGCACCGGCGCCTTGACCTGGCGCTCGCGCTGGTCGGCGACCCGGAGCTGATCTTCCTCGACGAGCCCACCACCGGCTTCGACCCCGCGGCGCGGCGGGCGGCCTGGGACGTGATCCGCTCGCTTCGTGGCCTGGGCAAGACTGTGCTCCTGACCACGCACTACCTCGACGAGGCGCAGGCGCTCTCCGACCGCGTGGCGATCGTCAAGGACGGCCTGATCGTGGCCGAGGGCCCGCCGTCGGAGCTCAGCGCGCGGCCCCGGTCGTACCGCGTCAGCTATCAGCAGAACGGCTCGCGCGTGGAGCTCGAGACCGAGGATCCCACCGAGCTGCTGCACCGGCTCACCGGCGAGGCGCTGGCGCGCGGCGAGCGGCTCGAGGGGTTGAGCGTGTCGCGGCCCACGCTCGAGGACGTCTACCTCGAGCTCACCGCCGAGGAAGAGTCGGAGGAGCCTGCGACGTGAGCACCGCTGCACTCACATGGCGGCAGTTCCGCTTCGAGCGCAAGATGTTCTGGCGCAATCCGAGCGCCGCGTTCTTCAACTTCACGCTGCCGTTCCTGTTCCTGATCATGATCGCGTCGGTGTTCGGGGCCGATCGCAAGGAACTCGACATCCTCATCCCGGGCATCGCCGGGATGTCCGTGCTCGGCACGACGTTCACCGCGCTCTCCTACACGTTCGTGTTCAACCGCGAGCAGGGAATCCTCAAGCGCATCCGGGGCACGCCGATGCCGCCGATCGCCTACTTCGGCGGCGTGATCGCGAGCGCGGTGGTCAACGCGATCGTGCAGGTCGCGCTGATCGTCGTGATCGGCCACGTCTTCTACGACGTCTCCTGGCCGCACGACTACCTCGCGCTCATCGTGTTCGTCGTGCTCGGCGTGATCGCGTTCGGCTCGCTCGGGATCGCGTTCGCGCACCTGATCCCGAACTTCGACGCCGCGGCCGCCTACGTGAACGCGGTGTTCCTGCCGGTGATCTTCATCTCGGGTGTCTTCTACTCGACCAAGTCGCTGCCCGAGGTGTTCAAGGTGATCGCGGTGGCGCTGCCGCTCAAGCACGTGATCGACGGGCTGCACGGGGCGATCGTGAGCCACCAGGGGCTCGGCGATCACCTCACCGCGCTCGCCGTCGTGGCCGGCTGGGCGGTGGCGGGGCTGTTCCTGACCGTGCGCTTCTTCCGCTGGGACTAGCGGCTGTCGAGCCGGATCTGCCAGGGCTCGATCTTCTCGATGTAGAGCAGCTCGCGCTGGTGCCACGGATTGGGGGCCAGGCGCGCGCGGATCTGCTCGGGCTCGGCATCGAAGATCAGGAGCACGTGCTCGCCCTCGCCGATCGGGCCGCCGAGGACGATCAGGCCCTCGTCCACCATCGCGTCCATGAACTCGGCGTGCTCGGGCCACAGCTCCTGCCCCTCGAGCGGCTGCGACCGGTCCCATCCGGCACCGTGGCCGAGCGTGACTGCGTTCAGGACGGTCATCGCTTGGGCCATCGTATGCCTCCCGCACGCGCGGAGAGGTAGAGCAACGCGACGCCGATCAGCAGGCAGAGCACGATCGTGCCGAAGCCGCCCACGTCGATGCCGTAGCCCACGACCACGATGGCCAGGACCAGCAGGAAGTACGCCGCGTAGATGCGGAGGAACTTGAGGAGTCCGCGGCCGACCGCGCGCATCGCTACAGCCTCAGCGCGACGCCGTGGACCTTGAGCCAGCGCTCATGCTCGCGGTATTCCGGGCAGCGGGAGGCGAGCAGCTTCCAGAAGCGCGCCGAGTGATCGAGCACCTCCAGGTGGGCCACTTCGTGCTCCACCACGTAGTCGAGGATCGGCTCGGGGGCGAGCAGCAGGCGCCAGTTGAAGCTCATCGCGCCGTTCGAGGAGCAGCTGGCCCAGCGCGTGCGTTGAGAGCGGATCGTGAGGCGGGTGTAGCGCGTACCGGCGCGGCGAACCGCGGCGTCGAGCCTGGCGGCGACCTCGACGCGTGCCCGCTTGCGGTACCAGCGCTCGAGGGCGTCGCGCACCGGCTGGTCGCCCGACTGGCCCACCTTCACGTGGAGCACGTCGCCGCGACGGGCCACGTGATCGCGCACGCGCCCGGGCTCGACGGACACACGCAGGAACAGCTCCCGGCCGAGGTAGGGAACCACGCCGCCGTGCTCGAGCTCCGGCGCCGGCAGCGCGTCCTCCGCCTCGCGGAAGCGACGGAGCGTCCGCTCGATCCAGCGCGCCTTCTGCTGCACGAAGGGCTCCACGTGGCGGAGCGCCATCCGGCGCGGCACCACGACCTCGACGCCCGAGGCGTCGACCACGATGCGGGCGTGCCGGGCGCGGTCGGAACGGCGGACTGTGTAAGGAATCTCGGCCAGGACCCGGTCGAAGATAGAAGTGCTAGCGGACTACCTCGTCGTAGAGCCGCGCGATCCGCTCGGCCAGCGCAGGCCAGGAATACCGGCCGCGGCTGCGTTCGTAGGCGGTCTCCCCCATGCGGGAGCGCGCCTCGTCGTCGTTCACCGCCTCCACCAGCGCCTCGCACATCGCGTCCTCGTCGTCGGGGGGGACGAGCCAGCCCGTCTCGCCGGGCTCGACGATCGTGGCCGGGCCGTGCGCGTCAACGGCGAGTGCGGGGAGGCCGCAAGCCATCCCCTCCACCAGCACCTGGCCGAACTGCTCGTGGACGGACGGCAGCACCACAACGTCCGAGGCGTTCAGCCCGAGCGGTAGCTCGTCGTGGCCGTGCCAGCCGGCGAGGAACACGTCGCGAACGCCTGTCTCGCGGACCACCCGCAGCGGATGCTCCCCCTCCCACTCACCGGGATGGCCGCCAAGCAGCACGAGCGGAGCACGCCTTGCGAACCGTTCGCGCGCGCGTGCGTACGCGCGGATGAGGAGCGGGATGCGCTTCACCTCCATGTAGCGACCGACGTAGAGGAGCACCGGCGCGTCGCCGGCGAATGCCTCCAGGTCCGACTCGCCATACGACACGCTGCCAGGCGCGCCGCCCTCGTCCCAGCCCCGCGGCTCCTCCACGAACCACCGCCGCCAGAGCGCAATGCGTTCCTCGCCGCGCAGTGGGCGCCTGTCAAACAGCTCGGGGTCGAACCCGTTGGGCGCCGGCACCACGCGTGCCGGATCCACCCCGAGCAGGTTGGGCACCCGCCTGGCCGCGTCCGGCGAGAGCACGAGCAGCCGCTCGCAGCGCCGGGCCCAGCCGCGCATCCGCTCCGCCCATTCGGCCGCATGGTCCCAGCCGGCCGGCGGCCCGGCGTCGATCGCGCCCAGCATCAGCAGCTCGGTGCCGTGAAGGTGGCCCACCACCGGCATGTCCGGGAATGCCCGCGCGGCGGCCTCGTTGATCGGCGTGAGGTGGTGGAGGTGCAGGAGGTCGCAGTCGCCCGCGCCGGCCTCGCGCAGCGCGCGTTCCCAGAACGAGACGAGGTGCTCATAGGTCGCGTCGTCAACACGCGCGAACACGCGGTCGGGCGCGCCCGGGCGGTCCTCGTACGACGGGTGAAACGGCGGGTCCGCCATGAGCGGGTCGGGTGCGGAGCGCGCGTCCGTGTAGTCCACGGGGCGCACGTCGATCCCTGAGAAGAAGCGCTCCGCGTTGGTCGCGTCTTCGGGACCGCCAAGCGAGCCGGAGAGCAGCGTCACGTCCCAGCCCGCCCGAGGAAGCGAGCGCGCCATGTATCGCCCCACCTGCGCCGACCCTCCGCGCGGAAAGAAGAGCAGCGCCATCAGCACGCGGCGCCGGCTCTCGCTCAGATGATCACCTGCACGGTGCCGCCGTCGACCGACCAGGCGGCGCCGGCGGCGTACGACGTCCGCTCCGAGCAGAGGAACACGACCACCGACGCGATCTCCTCCTCGGTGGCGTAGCGGCCGATCGGCACGCGCGAGCGCTGCTGCTCGAAGGCCTCCTCGCGCGACACGCCGCGCTGTCGAGCGAGCTGGTCGAGCATCCCGCCCTCGTCCATCCAGAGGCCAGACGCCACCGGTCCGGGCGTGACCGCGTTGACCAGCACGCCCTCGCGCACGTAGAGGTCTGCGAACGCACGCGACAGGGAAAGCTGCGCCGCCTTGCCCACCGCGTACGCCATGTTCGTGCTCGACGGCCGCTTGCCGGCGGACGACGCCACGTTGACTATGCGGCCGAAGCCGCGCTGCGCCATCCGCGGCGCGGCCGCTCGCATCAAGCGCATCGGGCCGAGCACGCTCAGCCGCCACTGCAGCTCCCAGTCGTCGTCGGTGAGCTCCTCGAGCGGCGTCACCGAGCTGGTGCCGGAGTTGTTCACGAGTACGTCGATCGAGCCGAAGCGCCGCTCGCACTCGTCCACGATGCGTTCCCCGGCGTCCGGCTCCGTGGCGTCGAGCGCCAGCCACTCCGAACCGGGGCACTGCTCAGCCGCCTCCCGCAGGCCGTCCTCCCCGCGCGCGACGAGCAGCACGCGCGCCTTCTCCTCGCACAGCATGCGCGCGGTGGCGAGCCCGATCCCGCGGCTCCCGCCGTTGACCACGCACGCCTTGCCCGCGAGGCCTAGCTCCATTTCGCGATCATGTGCCGGGGGTGAGCCATTGAAGAGCCATACGGTCTATCGAACTTTCCATACCGAGCGCCGCCGCGAGTTCGTGCGCATCACCGCTGACGTGCAGGACGCGGTGGACGAGGCGGGCGTCAAGGAGGGCCTCGTGCTCGTGTCGGCGATGCACATCACGGCCGGCGTGTGGGTGAACGACGACGAGCCCGGCATCCAGGCCGACGCGCTCGAGTGGCTCGACAAGCTCGCGCCCGCCACCTGGCAGGAGCCGCCGAACGACGTGGCGCGCGAGCTGCTTCCCGACGGCGGCGACTACCGCCACCACCGCGGCGGCGAGGACAACGGCGACGCCCATCTCAAGAACATGCTCGTTCATCACCAGGTGATCCTTCCGATCACGGACGGCCGGCTGGACCTCGGGCCGTGGCAGGCCGTCTTCTACTGCGAGTTCGACGGCCGGCGCGACAAGCGGCTGATCATCAAGGTGCTGGGCGAGTAGTCGACTCGTACACCTCGGGGTTCACGCAGTTGGGCATTCGCTCGCCGCGCAGTGCGGCAAGCAGGTTGTCCACCGCGAGATCGGCCATCCCCTCGCGCGCCGCGTGCGTGGCGGAGCCGATGTGCGGCGATATCGCCAGCCCGCGGCAGGACAGCAGCGGATGGTCCGCCGGCAGCGGCTCCGGGTCCGTAACGTCGACCCCGGCGCCCGCGATCCAGCCATCGGTCAAGGCGCGCACCAGCGCATCCGTATGCACGAGCGGTCCGCGCGCGGTGTTCACGAGCACCGCGGTCTCCTTCATCAGCCGCAGCTCCGGCTCGCCGATCATCCCGCGCGTCTGAGGTGTCAAGGGCGCGTGGAGCGACACGAAGTCCGAGCGCCGCAACAGCTCCTCGAGCGGCACGCCCGCGTCACTGCGGGAGGTGTGGATCACCTCCACTCCGAACCCGGACGCCCGCCGCGCCACGGCCGACCCGATCCGCCCCATCCCAACGATCCCGAGCGTGGCGCCATGGACGTCATGGCCGAGCAGGAAGTCCGGCTCCCAGCCCCAGACGCCGGTGCGGGCGTCGTCCTCGGCCTCGGGAAGCCGCCGGGCGGCTGACATCAGCAGCGACCACGCCAGATCGGCGGTGGCCTCCGTGAGCACCCCGGGCGTGTTGCCCACCGCTATGCCGCGCGCCGTGGCGGCAGGCAGGTCGATGTTGTCGTAGCCCACGGCGTAGTTGGCCACGGCGCGCAGGTGCGGCGCAGCCTCGAGCAGCTCCGCGTCCAGCCGCTCGGTCAGTTGCGGAAGGAAACCCTCGACTTCTCGTACGCGCTCGAGGAGCTCCTGGCGCGTTGGCCCCCGGTCCTCGCGCCAGACATCCACCTCGTGCTCGGCCGCCAGCCGTTGCACCGCGTTTCCGGGCAGCCGTCGGGTAACGAAGCAATGCGCCATGCGCGGTCAAACCTACCCGAGTCGCGCAGGGCAACCCTGCCTTAACAACCGGCGCGATTTGTCCACCTAAAGGCCGGGTAAGGACTGGTCAAGAACTCTCGTGATACCAGGGGGCGACCGTCCACCGACCGCCCCTCCGGAGGAGGAAAATCGTGAACAGGAAGCTCGCCAGCGCAGGGGCGATCTTTGCGTGCGCCGCGGTTGCCGCCGGTTGCGGCAGCTCAGGCGGCGGCAGCACCGGAAACACGGTCGCAGGCGTGGGAAGCAACGCCAAGACCGTCACCCCCGACATGGCGAAGAACCCCAAGGGCAACGTGACCTGGTGCATCGGCAAGGACACGACCGGCGCGTTCAGCCAAGTCGTGAAGCTCTACAACCAGCAGAACCCGAACGCGCACGCCAAGCTGCTCGAGCTGCCAACCTCGGCGGACGCCCAGCGCACGCAGCTCGTCCAGCGTGAGCAGGCCAAGTCGCCCGAGTGCGACATCCTGGGCATGGACGTGACCTGGACCGCGGAGTTCGCGGCCCAGGGCTGGCTGCGCGACGTGACCCCGGCGATCGAGGCGCGCAAGAGCGAGTTCATCCCGAGCACGCTCGAGACTGCGACGATCAACGGCAAGGACTGGGCCGTGCCGTTCAACACCAACGCCGGCTTCCTCTACTACAACAGCAGCAAGATCAAGACCCCGCCGAAGACCTGGCAGCAGGCCTACCAGATGGCCAAGACCGACGGCGGTCTCGGCTACCAGGGCGCTCGCTACGAGGGTCTGACCGTGAACTTCCTCGAGCTGCTCTACAGCAACGGCGGCTCGGTGCTTTCGAGCGACGGCAAGAAGGCCACGATCGACTCGCCGCAGGCTCAGCAGGTGCTCTCGTTCATGCAGCAGGGCATCAAGGACGGCGCGGTGCCCAAGTCGAACAGCACCTGGATGGAGGAGGAGTCGCGCAACGCGTTCCAGAACGGCAAG
>Ga0070683_100004215_pt1 | contig 11785 bp, 11 predicted proteins | sample KBSC713LmetaG_FD_64662 | JGI IMG/M metagenome (GOLD analysis project Ga0070683, IMG submission 64662) | Corn rhizosphere microbial communities from Kellogg Biological Station, Michigan, USA - KBS C7.1-3L metaG | ecosystem: Host-associated > Plants > Roots > Rhizosphere ...
CTCTCCGGCGGCGGATTTCGCACCAAACAGCAGCAGATCGCGTTGCGAGCGATCAACGGCTGTCCCGACGTGTGGACCGCGCCCTCGTCCTCGTGCAAGGTGCCGACCGCGATCCCCGGCCGTTCCCTGCACGAGATCGGCCTGGCGGTCGACCTGACCTCCGGACGCAAGTCCATCAGCGACCGCAACAGCGCGGCATTCAAATGGCTCGCCGCCAACGCCGGTCGCTACGGGTTCGTGAACCTGCCGGCCGAACCATGGCACTGGTCGATCACCGGCAACTGACCGCACTTACGTGCGCGGGTGCACGTAAGTATTGACATCACCACGTGCTCACCCATACTCGGGAGACATGGTGGCGGCTTCCAGGTCGGCTTCGAGATGGGTCCGGGCGAAGGTCAAGGTGCCGGTGATCGGCGGCTCGCTGGCCTACATGCACGACCCGCTGACATTGATGCGTTACCTCTACGACCGCCACGGACCGGTCGCGCCGCTTCCCATGCCGGGCCGGACGGCGACGTTCGTCCTCGGCCCTGACGCCTGCGGTGCCGTCCTGCAGAACGGCGACAAGGCCTTCGTCAACGGCTGGGAACTGCTCGTCGGGCCGTTCTTCCATCGGGGACTGATGCTGCTGGACGGCGCGGAGCACAAGCAGCACCGGCGCATCCTGCAGGAGGCCTTCACCCGCGAGCGGATCGAGGGCTACACCGCTGCTCTGCATCCGGCGGTCGCCCGCGAGCTTGACACCTGGCGGGCGGGGTCCGGCTACCCGGCCTATCCGGCGCTCAAGCGACTGACGCTCAACCTCGCCACCCAGATCTTCATGGGCGGTCACCGGATCGCCGACCCTGCGCAGCTCGATCGCGTGAACCGGGCCTTCATCGCCTGCGTGCAGGCGGCGGGAGCCATCCTGCGAAAGGCGGTTCCCGGCAACAAGTGGCACCGCGCGACGCGCGGGCGGGCGGAACTGGAGCGGTTCCTGACCGAGCAGCTGCCGGCGGCGCGGGCCGCGGGAGGTAACGACCTATTCTCCGTGCTCACCCGGGTGGAAGACGAGGACGGCACGCGCTTCAGCGACGAGGACGTGGTCAATCACATGATCTTCCTGCTGATGGCGGCGCACGACACCACGACCTCCACGGTGTCGACGGCGATGTACTACCTCGGTCGCCACGGCGAGTGGCAAGAACGGGTCCGCGAGGAGGCCCTCGCGCTGGGGCCGGATCCAACTGTGCAGCAGCTGAACGCGCTGCCCGACCTCGACATGGTGATCAAGGAGTGCCAGCGCATGGTCGCTCCGGTTCCCGTGGTCACCCGGCGGGCGGTGAAGGACACCGAGGTCGTCGGGCATTCGATCGCGGCCGGCACGCACGCGGCGGTGTGCCTGCAGTTGTCGCACTACATGCCGGAGTACTGGACCCAGCCGGAGGTCTTCGACCCTGAACGGTTCTCCGCCGAGCGCCGGGAGGACCGGTCGCACCGGTTCGCCTGGGCGCCGTTCGGCGGCGGCGTGCACAAGTGCCTGGGAATGGCGTTCTCCGATATCGAGGTGCGGACCCTGCTGGCGCAGCTCCTCACCCGGTTCCGCTGGTCGGTGCCGCCGGACTACGTTCCCCCGATGAGCAACGTCTCGTTGCCGTATCCCAAGGACGGCTTGCCGGTCGAGCTGCGGGCGCTGCCGGCCACCACGAGAACGATCTCCTGATGAGCCGGGCGAGCGTCAGTGCGCCGGCTGGGCGGCCAGCAGCTGGTCCCGCGCGGCGGGCCATCGGGCCCGCACCTGACGCTCACTCGTGACCGCGCGGAGCAGCCGCAGTCCCCGGATCGTCGCGACCGCCGTGTTCATCAGCGGCCTGAAGTCGTCGCGGCGGACGAGGTCGGGCGCGACCCGCTCGGCCGCGTCGGACAGGGTGCGCGAGACCCGGCGGTCGAACTCGACGAGGTGGCGGCGTAGCTCGTCGTCGGTGCGGGCCGCGACGAGGAGCTGCAGGTGTGCGTCGGCCTGCCGGCCGCTGAAGATTTCCCAGAGCCGGTCCAGCAGCGCGGCGTACTGCGCCCGGACGCCGGCGCTCGAGGCTATCCGGGTCGTCAGCAGGTCCCCGACCATCTCCTCGGTCAAGTGCAGCAGGGCCTGGATGACAAGGTCGGCCTTGGTGGCGAAGTAGTGCGCCTGGGCCCCCCGGGTGACGCCGGCGCGGGCGCACACGTCGGCCGTGGTGAGGCGCGCATATCCCACATCGGCCAGCACCTCGATGGTCGCGCTCAGCAGGGCCCTGCGGGTCGCCGCACGCCGCTCGGCCTGCGTCCGGCGCGTCCTGGCCGCCTCCGGTGCCCGCTCCGTGCCGCTGCTCATGACACGAAGCTAGGGCACACCGGCTCCGCCCCGCACTGTGGCCTAAGTCATTAGGCGTTGACTTCCTTCGGTGCGGACTTCTACCGTGAGCTAGAAGTCATCGGCCGTAGAATTTGTCGGTCGGCTCGAAGGGGGCATCGTGTCTGTGTTGATCGCCGAGACCCCGGCCGTGAGTCCGGAGCCCGACCGGCGGCCGCGTCGGCAACGGCGATGGTTGCGCCGCTTCGCCTATGTGAACCGGATCCGCCACCGGCCCGCCGCGCAAGGTCTGGACCGAATCCACGGCTTCGTCGAGCAGCTTCGCGCCGCTCGGCTCTCGCCCGGCCACGCCGGGGCGTCCGCCGCCTACGCGTTGCTCAACTGGCTGCTCGACGCCGCGTGTCTGTGGTTGTGCTTCCACGCCGTCAGCGATGCCCCCATCGGAGCCACACAGGTGCTGCTGGCGTTCTGCGCCGGTATGGCGGCCGGCAGTCTCACCGTCATCCCCGGCGGGCTCGGCGTCATCGACAGCGCCATGGTCCTCGGCCTGGTCGCCGGAGGCGTCGCCACCCCCACGGCCATTGCCGCCGTCGTGCTGTACCGGCTCATCAGCTTCGGCTTCATCATCGGCATCGGCTGGATCACCTGGCTGGCCATACGACAACGCCAGCGCGAGGGTGAAGCCAACGCGGTTCGGGCCGGGCGCTCGTCACCTGGGGCGAGGGTACCGACGAGCACGCCCAGGCATTCATCGTGGTTCAGCTGCTCAGGGTCACCGCGGAGCTCGCGGACCGGGCAGACACGCTCGCCGACGGCCTGCTGATGCTCCGGCCCGCGCTCACCCCTCGACAAGGGTGATCCGCGTCAGGAGGCCTCCAGGTAGTCGACGTTCGGGCCGCCGTTGGTGGTGGTGGCGGTTGCCCGGATGGTGTTTGTGCCGGCGTTCAGTGTGAGCGTGAGGGTCCGGTTTTGCCAGGTGTTCCAGTTGCCGGTGCCACCGAAGGCCACGCCGGTCGCCGCCACCGTGCCGTTGACCCGGATGTCCATCGGGCGGTTGGTCGTGCCGCCGTTGGCGAACCGGATCGTCACCGTCGCCGGGCCGGCGGACGCGGCGGCGACCGACCACTGCACGTAGCTGCCGGAGACGTTGTTGTAGTCGGCGAATCCAGTGCCGCTGTAGCCGGTGTGGTTGGTGGCGACGACGCCTTGCGAGATGGTGGCGTTCTCGGCCTCGTAGCGGGTGGCCGCGCCACCGGTCGCCCATGGTACCTGTGGCGAACGGTAGAAGTCGATGCCCATCACCGTCCACCGTGGACCCTGGGCGCCCAACCGGACCCGGAAGGCGTTCCAGTCGTGCGTCGACCACGGTGACCAGCCGAGCTCGGCGATCGCAGGCAGCCGTGGGAACGCCATGAACTCGATGTTGTCCAGCGTGACGATGGTCTCGGTCCAGAGTGGAGCTTCGACACCGAGGACCGCGGAGGCCGGCACGCCGCTGAGGTACGCGCCGGGGTCCCAGCCGTATGCCGTCTGCACCTCGATCAGCCCGGCCCAGGTGAGGCCGAGCGGGGTCTGGTTGGTGTACTTCATGTCCAGGTAGGCCTTGTTGGCCGGGGACATGACCACCTTGGCGCCGAGTGAGACGGCGTTGCTGACCATCGCGTCCGAGGTGGTCAGACCCCAGTACTGGACGATCCGGCCGGGAGAGTGCTGCACCGCCGAGGCGCCGATCTGGTGCCAGCCCATCACCGCCTTGCCCTTGCCGACCACGATCGGCTGGACCTGGTTCATGAACGACGCGTACTGCGCGGCCGATGTCGCGCTGGCCTCGTCGCCGCCGACGTGCAGGTAGGGGCCGGGCGTCAGCGCCGCGAGCTCACCGAGCACGTTGTCGACGAACGTGTAGACGATCTGCTTCGACGTGCACAGTGAGCTGAAGCCGACGTCGGTACCGGTATACAGCGGTGGTGCCTGCCCGTTGCAGTTGAGCTCCGCATAGGAGGACAGCGCCGCGTTGGTGTGTCCCGGCATGTCGATCTCGGGGACGATGGTGATGAAACGCTGGGCCGCATAGGCGACGATGTCCTGGTATTGCGCCTTGGTGTAGAAGCCGCCGGGCCCGCCACCAACCTGGGTGCTGCCGCCGTGCAGGGCCAGCTGTGGCCAGCTGTCGATGACGATGCGCCAGCCCTGGTCGTCGGACAGGTGCAGGTGCAGGTAGTTGATCTTGTACAGCGCGATCTGGTCCAGGTACGCCTTGATCGTGGCGACCGGGTGGAAGTGCCGCGCGACGTCGAGCATCGCGCCCCGGTACGCGAAACGGGGATGGTCGATGATCTGCCCGCCCGGCACCACCCACGGCCCGGGCCGGACCGAGGCGCTCTCGACCTCGGCCGGCAGCAGCTGCCGCAGCGTCTGCACCCCGGCGAACAGGCCGGCCGCGGTCTGCGCCCGGATCACCACGGCACTCGACGTGACGTCGAGCTGGTAGCCCTGCGCTCCGACGCTCGCGTCGGCCCCGGACAGCAGCAACGAGATACCGCTCGCCGGCGTGCCGGTCCCGGCGTCGGTCACCGGCAACGCAAAGCCGGTCGAGCGCCGCAGGATGCCGGCGAGGAAGGCGCCGACGCCGGCCGCCGGCGCGGACCCGGCGGCTGTGAAGATGCTCGCGTTGGCCGGTAAGGTGTACGTCGTGCCGGCGGCCGGGCTTACCGTCACCGGGATCGGCACCACGTTCTGCATCGACGCGACAGCGGCGATCGCCGGCGGCGCCGCGGTCATCGACAGCGCGCCACTACCGGCCGCGACCAGCGCAGCCACGAGTGCGGCGCGGGCGACCCGGGGGCGGCGAAGCGGGGCGAAAAGGCTCATGATGCCCTCCAGGTCGACCGGCGCCAGCAAGTTAAGGTTATTAACAGATCGACGGCTGTCAAGCCTGCGGCACAGCGTAGCCCCCGATATCTCATGCCTGCGTGCCGGTCGGCGGGCTCAGGTGGACGGTGCGCACGCCCGGGCCGCCGAGGCGGACGGCGACCCGGGTGGCGCCGTGCCGGGCGAGGGCCGCGACGACGTCTCCGCGGTGTTCGACGGGCACGTGCAGCAGCAGGTGACCGCCGCCGCCGGCGCCGGCCAGCTTGCCGCCGGTCGCGCCGGCGTCAAGGGCGTCGCGATAGGCGGCGTCGACGCCCGGTGTGCTCACGGCCGGGCTCAGGCCCTGCTTCAGCCGCCAGTGCCGGTCGAGCAGCCGGCCGATCTCGGTCAGGTTCCCCGAGCCCAACGCGTCGAGCATCGGTTCGGTGAGGGACTTGATGTCGTGGAGGCGGTCCATCACGTCGCGATCGCCGTTGCGCACGGCCTGATGCTGACCGGCGAGCACCTTGCCGGCGTCCCGAGTGGTGCCGGTGAAGAAGAGCAGAAGCTCTTCGTCGAGCCGGTGGCGAACCTCCGGCGAAACGGCGACGGCTTCCGTGTGGACGGCGCCGTCACGATCAAAGCGCAGCGTGTGGAAACCGCCCAGCGCGGACAGGAAGTGGTCCTGCTTGCCCACGGGGCGGCCGAGGGCGACGGTCTCGATCGCGCTCGCGCGTTCCGCGACGCCACGCGGGTCGCGGTCCTCGCCGGCCAGGGCCGCCACCAGGGCGACGCAGAACGCCGCTGAGCTGCCGGCGCCGGTGCCCGGCACCACGTCGCCGAAGGAGGCGAGGTGCACCGGCTCGCCATCCCAGTGCCGCAGCAGCGCCGCCCGGGCAAACGGGTTCGTGACCGCCGAGGGGTCGTCGGTGTGGTCGCAGTGGTCGAGGCAGGCACGAATGCGCGGTCCGGCCGGCGGGCGGTGCCGTACGACCGTCACCGCGAGATCAGTCGCGGCGCCCACGACTGCGCCACCGTGCCGGCTCGCGTACTGGATGAGGTCGGTGCCACCGCCGGCGAGGGAAATTCGCAGGGGAGCGGTGCTGACAAGCATCGGGCCTACCGTCCTTCGCCGCGCAGGGCGGCCGCCGCCCGTTCCGGGGACATCTCGTTGACGTACATCCCGGCCCCCAGCTCACCGGCCGCCGGGTGCTTGCGGTCGGCCGGTGAGCGCATCGGCGAGACGATCTCGGCGTACACGTGGGCGGCCGGTCGCGCCGGCCGGGCCGCGGCCTGGATCCAGCTCAGCACGTAGGCGGCGGGCCGCTGGAACAACCCGTCGAACTGGCCGAGCACCCGGCGCAGGACGTGCGCGAGATCGGCCCGCTCCCACGGGTCGACGGCCGCCAGGTCGGGCACGTGGCGGTGGGGAACGACCCGCACCTCGTACGGCCAGTGCGCGGCGTACGGCACGAAAGCCGTCCACGCCTCACCCGTCACGACGACCCGGCTCGGGTCCTCGTGCTCGCGGCCCACGGTCACGCAAGCGACACATTCTCGGTGCGCGTCCCAGCGCGCATCGGCGACCTCGGCCAGCCGCCGCAGGCGCGCCGGCACAAACGGGTAGGCGTAGATCTGGCCATGCGGATGGGCGAGGGTGGCACCGACCACGGCACCGCGGTTCTCGAAACAGAAGACTTGGGCCACGTCGGGCCGTTCGTTGAGCGCCGCGGTGCGATCCGCCCACGCGGTCACCACGGTCTCCACCCGGGACAGCGGCAAGCCCGACAGCGCCACCTCGTGATCGTCGGTGTAGCTGACGACCTCGCAGTGACCACCGGCGGGACCGGGATCCCCGGTGACCGCCGGCAGGGCGGGATAGCGGTTGTCGAAGACGACGACCTCGTAGGACGCGCCGGGTATCTCACCCAGGGACGGACACAGTGGACAGACGTCCGATCGTGCCGTGCGCCGCTGCCGGTGGGTCGCGACGACCACCCACTCGTCGAGCCAAGCGTCCCAGCGCAGCTGCGACGCGGGTGGTGTCGTGGCCGGGCCGGGCGGGGCGAGCTCGCGGCGCGGCGACGCCGGGTCCGCGTCGTAGAAGTGGATCGCCCGGCCGTCCGGGAGGCGCCCGCTTGTCCTAACGATCGGCATCGGCGCTCACCTCGCCGGCGATCGTCCACAGTGCCTGCGCGGTGGTGACGGCGTGTCCGGGCGGTCCGATGAGCATGGTCCGGCAACCGGCGCGGCGGCCCGCCTCGACGTCGCTCGGCTGGTCGCCGACCATCCACGACCGGGCCAGGTCGATGCCGTGCTCGGCGGCGGCCCGCAGGAGCAGGCCGGGTGCCGGTTTGCGGCACCCGCACCGCACGGCCAGTGACGCGACGACGCCGTCGGGATGGTGCGGGCAGTGGTAGACCCCGTCGAAGTGGACGCCCACCCGGGCGAGTTCTCGTTCGAACGACGACTGGGCCGCCGTGAACCCGGCGTCGGTGAGGTACCCGCGGGCCAGCGCGGACTGGTTGGTGACGACGACCAGGGCCACGCCGGACCGGGCCAGCCGGCGCAACGGCTCGGCGATGCCGTCGCTCGGCACGAGGTGCTCGGGCCGGGTCGGGTAGTGGTACGGGCGGGTCAATGTGCCGTCGCGGTCCAGGAAGACCCCGATCCTGTGCGCCAGCCCCATGTGGAGCTCCCCTTCCGACGTCGGTTCGCGCCACCTATGGGGTGTTCCAACCCGTGCCACTCGCGGTGCGTCCAGTATCTGAGACAGCAACGCTGCAATGTCTTTGCAATCGAGGCGGACAGACTCGTCGATGTGCGGAACGAGGAACTCGGCAGACGGGTTTTCGGCCAGTACGTCGTGTCCCGCGATCCGGGAGCCGTGGTCGACGAGGCGACCATGCGGCGCGCGCGGGCGGCCCACGACGCCGTGGACGCCGTCCTCGCCGAGATTGCTCGTCACGAGCCGGCGGTCGGTGAGCAGGTGCACATCTTGTCGCGGGAGCCGGGCTCGGTAGCGGCCTTCCGCACGGGTGCGCGGTTGCTGGCGCGGTGGCTCGACCGGCATCCGGCCAGCGTCCCCCACGTCGCGCAGGCCGCGGACGACGCCGAGTACAGCACTCTCGTGACCTACCACGTCGGTGAGCTGGCGGGCACCGGACCGCGGTCCGCCGGGGTGCCGGCGGACCGGCTGGCCGGGCTGCCGGCACCCGGGCTGAACCCGGCGAAGGACCGGGCGGAACTCGCCGTCGTCGTGCCCGTCGGCTTCCCGGAGGGCCAGCCCCACCGGCAGCGCAACTGCCTGGCGGTACTGCACGCACTGAACCGTCAGCGCCTCGACCGTTCCCGCTACCGCGTGGTCGTCGTCGAGCAGGGCCCGCGGCCACGCGCCGACGAGGTGATCGCCCGGCTGGTGGACGACTACGTGTTCGCGCCGAACCCCGGCGACTTCAACAAGAGCTGGGCGTTTCAGATCGCCGTCAACCTGGTCGACAGCGCGACGTTTCTGTGCCTGCTGGACGCAGACGCGTTGCCGGATGCGAACTACCTCGGCAACGCCTTGCGGCACCTGCGGGCCGGGGAGTCCGCGTTGCTGCCGTTCACGGATGTCCTGCACCTCGACGAGGCGTGCACCGCGGTGGCCCTGCACCAGGTGCTGCCGCTGGGTCCCGGCGGCGGTGGATTGGTGGATGACCGGTGGCTTCGCGGCTTCAGGATGACCGGGCCCGTGGGTTTCAGCGTCTGGGTTTCGCGGGAGCGGTACCTGTCGGTCGGCGGGCATGACGAGCGCTGCCGCGGCTGGGGATACGAGGACATCGAGTTTCACGACCGGCTGGTGGCCTCCGGCGGGGTGCGTCGCCTACCGGGGATGCTGCCGCACCTTTGGCATCCGCGACCACTCATGACGGTGGACGGCGTGACCGGCGCCAACACCCACCTGCGCCGGCTACCCCGGCCGGCCGGCGGCCAGGCCGACGGCAGCCGGCCCGGTGATCCGGACCGGTACCGGTCCGAATTCGAGCGGAGCGAGCATGCGCATCGCTGAACAGTCAAACCGGAGGGCCAACGTTGGTAGCCGAGCGCGGCAAGATTTTCGCAGTGGGTCTCAGCCGCACCGGAACAAGCAGCTTGAATGAGGCCCTTCGCGTGCTGGGCCATCGAGCTGTGCACTTTCCCGACGACGCCGCGACGCAGACCGAAATCACGACCTTCCTGGCTCGACGCCCGCCCGAGCTGCGACTTTCGCTGCTCGGGAGCGTCGACGCGCTGACCGACACACCCGTCAGCGCGACGTACCAGGCGTTGGACCGCGCCTATCCCGGCAGCCGGTTCATCCTCACGGTACGCGATAAAAAATCGTGGCTGGAATCGTGCCACAAGTACTGGCGCGGTCCGCTGTTGCGATACCTGGACGGGCCGACAGCTGACTACATCCGCCGCATCAACGCGGCGGTGTACGGGGCGGAAACCTACGACCGGGTCCGGTTTTCGGCGGTGTACGACGCACACATCACCGGCGTGCTCGACTATTTCAGCGCGCGGCCCGACGATCTGCTGGTCATGCGAATCTGCAACGGCGACGGGTGGGAGCCACTGTGCAAATTTCTGGCGGCGCCCCCGCCCCGATCGGCCTTCCCCCGGCTCAACGGCTGAGCGGATATCGCTGCAATGTCTTTGCAATTGGAGCGGACACACTCGTTGGTGTGAGGAAGTCGCCTGATGCCGTTGCGCGCGGTTGATCCCAACGGCTTCGCCGTGCTTGGTGCCGGCGAAGTCGACGCGACGCAGGTGGCGGCCGACTACCTCAACCAGATCGCCGAGATGGCCCGCCGGATCGACGTGACCGCGGTGGGGCGGCTCGCGAGGACCGTCGCGGACACCATCCTCGCCCGCCGGACCCTGCTCGTCGCCGGCAACGGGGGCAGCGCCAGCACCGCGGGGCACGTCGTGTGCGACCTGATCGGCACCTGCGTGTCGGCCGGGCGACCGGCCCGCGTCGTCGGACTCAGCGACAACGCCGCGGCGGTGACGGCCCTGGCCAACGACATCGGGTTCGAGGACGTGTTCTCCACGCAGGTGCGGCTGTTCGGCGTCCCCGGCGACCTGCTGCTGCTGTTCAGCGTGAGCGGTGAGTCGCCGAACCTGCTCAACGCGGCACGGGAGGCCCAGACCTGCGGGCTGCAGGTGGCCGTCGCGGTCGGTCGGGCCGACGCCAGCCTGCTCAAGTACGCCGACACGGCGGTCTGTCTGGACACGACCGACTACGGGCTGGCCGAGGATTTCCATCTCACCCTCAACCACATCGTCATCCGGCTGCTCAACGGCGGTCAGCCGCGGATGTGCCGGGACTGGTAGGCGGCCTCGTGAGCGACCCCGAGATCGAGTTGGCCGGCGGCGGCACCACCGTGGTGGTGCGGGTGGGCGCGACGGTACGCAAGCCCGTGCGGCCGTGGAGCCCAGCGATGCGGGCACTGCTGCGACAGTTGCGCGCAGCGGGCGTCGCCGGGGTGCCGGGCTGGCACGGCGTCGACGAGAAGAACCGCGACATCTTCGACTACCTGCCCGGCGAGGCCGGCAACTACCCGCTGTCGCAGCAGGTCCGCGGCGATACCGCGCTGGCCTCAGCGGCCCGGCTGCTTCGGTCGTTGCACGACGCTTCCGTCCCGCTGATCGGCGAACGCGATCTGCCGTGGCAGCTGCCGCCGGTGGAGCCGGTCGAGGTCGTCTGCCACGGCGACTTCGCCACCTACAACTGCGTGTTCGAGGCCGGCGAAGCCGTCGGTGTGATCGACTTCGACGGGGCGCGGCTGGGGCCCCGACGGTGGGACCTGGCCTACGGCATCTACCGGTTCGCGCCACTCACCGATCCCGCGAACGGCGACGGCTTCGGCGGGCCCGCCGAACAGGCACGGCGGGCCCGCCTGTTCCTGGACGCCTACGGCTGCACGCGCCAGCAGCGGCGTGACGCAGTGGACACGATCGGTCCGCGGATGATGCAGACGATCACCTTCATGCGCGACGCGGCGGCCGCCGGCGACCCGTTCTTCGCCCGGCACCTTGCCAACGGTCACGCCGAGAACTATCTGCGCGACATCCGGTACGTCGAGGCGCGGCCCGACCTGTGGACGGCGCTCGTCGTCGAGGACGGCGAAGGGTGAGCCGGGTCGTGGTGACCGGCGGCGGCGGGTTCATCGGCTCGCACGTCGTCGACCGGCTGCTCGGCGACGGCCACGACGTCCTCGTCGTGGACGACTTCAGCACCGGGAACCGGGCGAACCTCGCCGAACACCCGTCCCTCGTCGTCCACGAGGCGGACGTCGTCGACGCCGGCACCGCGGCGCTCGCCGAGGCGTTCGAGCCGGACGCGATGCTGCTCCTGGCGGCCCAATTCAGCGTCAAGGTGTCGATGCGCGACCCGCTGTTCGACGCCCGGGTGAACGTGCTGGGGCTGGTGCAGATGCTGGAGGCCGCCCGGCGCAGCGGGTGCCGCAAGGTCGTCTTCGCCTCCAGCGGTGGCACGATTTACGGGGTCGCCAGCCAGGAACTGCTGCCGACCCCGGAGACCTGTCCACGGGTGCCGACCTCGTACTACGGCCT
>Ga0070683_100004225_pt1 | contig 11777 bp, 8 predicted proteins | sample KBSC713LmetaG_FD_64662 | JGI IMG/M metagenome (GOLD analysis project Ga0070683, IMG submission 64662) | Corn rhizosphere microbial communities from Kellogg Biological Station, Michigan, USA - KBS C7.1-3L metaG | ecosystem: Host-associated > Plants > Roots > Rhizosphere ...
GCGGTCAAGGACGAACGTCGCATTCCGGTCGACGGCAAAGTCGTGGTCGCGCGCACGCGCGACGGCGGCAAGAGCTTCGAGGTATTACGCAACGGTCTGCCGCAGAACAATGCTTACGATCTCGTGCTGCGGCACGCGCTGGCGATCGATAGCAGCGGCGACCGCCTCGCGTTCGGCTCCACGACCGGAGGCGTGTGGATCAGCGAGGATCAGGGCGACCGCTGGACACAGCTCGATGCGCGCCTGCCACCGGTTTACGCGGTTACATTCGCAGGCTGATTCATTGGCCGCGCTGCGCGCCGCTGCAATTGGCCGCGCAGCAACCACAGGCTGAACAGCGCCTGCAGCGTGACGCTGGCGATCGACATCATCCACACGTGGTGCAACTCGAATCCCGGTTGCCGCGACCACCACAATACCGGCAGCGCGAACGTGAGCAGGCGCGAGCCGCTGCTGAACATCGCGGGCAGCGTGTTGCCGAGCGCCTGGAACATGCCCGAGCACGTGAACACGATGCCTTGGGCGACGAAATTCCATGAAATGTAGCGCAGGAATTCCGCGGCGATGGCGATCACGGCGGCGTCCTGCGTGAAGCCGCGCGCGAACCAGTCCGGCTTGATCTGGCAGACCAGAGTAAGCGCAAGCATGATCACGCTGCCGATTGCGATCGATGAGCGGAATGTCGCGCGCACGCGATCGAACAAACCGGCGCCGACGTTTTGTCCGGCGACCGGCGAGGTCGCGAACGCAAGCGCCATTGCCGGCAGGAAGATCGCCTGCATGACGCGGCTGCCGACGCCGAATCCCGCCTGAGCGGTCGCGCCGAAATCGCGGATCACGGTGTAGATCACCGCCATGTAGACGAACATCAGTGCAAACTCGCCGCCGGCTGGCAGACCGATGCGCAGGATGCGGCGCCATTGCGCCAGCAGCGGCACGGCGAGCGCGGCATCGAAGCGCACGAATTTCTCGAGCTTGATGAAGTACAACGCGAGCAGCACGACGCCGATCGCGATCGCGATCGTCGATGCGAGTCCTGCGCCGGCAACCCCGAGCGGGTGTCCGGTGCCCCAGCCGGCGATCAGCACCGGCGCGAGCACGGCGTTGATGATGACGGTGAGCACCTGCACGACCATGCCCGGTTGCGCGAGGCCGGTGCCGCGCAGCGCCGCGCCCATCGCCGCGAGCGCGAACTGCAGCGCGAGCCCTGGCAGATACCAGTCGAGGTAATCGACACCGGCGGCCTGCGAGGCCGCATCCGCGCCGAGAATGCGCATGTACGCGCCAATCACTGGATAGCCGATCAGCAAAGTACCCAGAATGCACGCGGCGGCGATCGCCAGGCTCTGGTTGAACACGAGATTGGCGTCGGCGTGATCCTTGCGCCCGACCGCCTGCGCGATGAGCGTCGTCGTACCCACGACGAGCACCTGCGTCGCCGCCATCACGATGAACATCAGATTTCCCGCCGCGCCGACGCCGGCGATCGCCGTATCGCCGAGGTGCGCGACGAAATAGAGGTCGATGAGGACATACAACGTCTGGAACAGCATGCCGATCATCACCGGCACGGCCATCCGGATCAGATGCCCGGTGATCGGGCCTTTGGTCATGTCATGCATGGACGCGCTCCGTGAAAACGCGCGCAACTTAGCATGCTATCGCGGTCTGCGGTATTGGCGAATCACAGCCCAGGCGCATGATGGCTGTCATCTTGCGGCGCCCTTAATGCGGAGTGTGCGAGCATGCATGCATGATCGACGCGGGTGAAATCCGGCTGGCCTTGCCGCAGGATGCGGTGCGCATCGCGACGATGTCGCGCGATTATGTCGAACATGGCCTCGGCTGGGGCTGGACGCCGGCGCGGGTGTTGCGCAGCATCCGCGATCGCGCGACGAACGCTGTCGTCGCCGAATGCGGTGCCGACCTCGCAGGCTTCGGCATCATGAAGTACCTCGACGACGACGCGCACCTGCTGTTGTTTGCGGTCAAGCCCGAATATCGTCGGCGCGGAGTCGGTTCCGGCTTGGTGACCTGGCTCGAAAGCACGGCAACTACGGCCGGTATCGAATTGATTTTCCTTGAAACTCGCGCGACAAACGCCGCTGCGCGCGAGTTCTATGCCGCGCGCGGATATCGTGAACTGGCCACGCTGCCGCGCTATTACGGTAGCGAAGACGCGGTGCGTATCGGCAAGGATCTGGGCAGCTTCACAGCTGCACGATCGGTTTGAAGCCGCCAAAGAACATGCGCTTGCCGTCGAACGGCATCCCCTTCATGGCCTTGCCAACGCGCGGATCCGCCATTGCCGCTTTGTTGATGCGGTCGCGTTCCTTGCGCGATTCGTAGACGATCCACGAAAACACCACGACTTCGCCCGGTTTGAGTTTCACCGCTTGGGGAAACGAGGTGACCTTGCCGGGCTTGACGTCATCGGCTGCACATTCGGTCCACGCCAACGCTCCGTGTTCACGCCAGACCTTGCCGAACGTGCGCGACATGCGTTTGTACGCGGCAAGATTTTTCTTGGGAACCGGAACCACCATGCCATCGATATAGCTCATAAATCCTCCGCTTGTGGTGTTTGCAGAGTGTAGAGCCGATATGGCCAGCATGGTTCAAAAAACAAAGCCCGCCGTGGTGGCGGGCTTTGTTCAAACCGTGTGGCCGCTTATAGACGGCAGCTTTCGAATCCGCTGGCGAACAACAGATCGCTGTTGGCAACCACGTCGAAAGCAGTGCTCGTGTCCGGTGAGTAGGCGGGATTGCTCTGCGCACCCGCTTGCAAGCCCGTCGCGAGGGTGTAGAAGTGCGGGGGCAGATTCGTGAACGTTGCTATGCCGTTGACGACCGTCACCGGGCCGATCAAGGCCAGTGTCGTGCCGCTGCACGCCGGCACCGCGAGCGTGATCTGCGTGCTGTTATCGCTGGTCACAACCGCGTTGCTGATGTCGCGCACCTGCACGGTAACGCCATTGAATTCCGTACCACGCAGCACCGTTGCCGGTGGCTGCACGCCAAACGCAAGGTGCAGCGCCGTGGGGGCGTTCACCGTGTGCAAGACCGGCGTCGACGCAGAACCGGCGAAACCTGCGTCGCCGGAGTAGGTGGCGACGAGAGCAGTGGTACCGACTGCGTTGAACACCAGCAGGCACGAATTGCTTGCGCTCGGCAACGTGATGTTGCACGAGACGAAGCCGTCAGTGACCGTGACGGTGCCGGTCGGAGTGCCCGATGTGCTCGGCGTCACGCTCACGGTTACCTGCACGCTCTGTCCCGCGAACGAGGGATCCGGTGCCTCGGAGACAATCGCTGTCGTCGTTGTCGCCGGTGTTGCCGTGTGCGCGGTGCCGCTGGAAGCCGAGCCGTTGTAGTTTGCATTGCCGGCGTAAGTGGCGATGAGGTTCGACGATCCGGCAACAGTAAACGTGATCTGGCATGAGTTGCTGATGGCAATGTTCGCGATCGTGCATTGATCCGTGCCATTGCCGACGGTCACCGAACCGGCTGGCGTGCCGCTGCCCGGCGCGACTGGCGCGACGGCGACGGTCACTGTCACCGCCTGGCCGACTGTCGACGGGTCCGGTGTGTCGGACTGGATCGTCGTGGTCGTGTCGGCTTTGTTCGTCGTATGAGAAACGGCAGTCGAAGTGGAACTGTTGAAGTTCTGGTCGCCGCCGTAGATCGCGGTAATGCTGCTCACTCCGGCCGACAGTATTGTCAGCTGGCACGAGTTGCCGAGCGAGATGTCGTTGATCGTGCAGTTTGCGCCGCCATCGCTCACCGTCACCGGTCCGGTGATCGTGCCGGCGCTCGCCGAAGTGACGCTCACGCTGACGTTGATCGCCTGTCCGATTACGGACGGGTCCGGTGTTTCCGCGGTGATCGTCGTCGTTGTCGTCGCGCCGTTGACGGTGTGGCTGGCCGTCGCCCCCGATCCGCCGAATATCGCATCGCCGGAATAGTTTGCACTTATGGTTTGCGTACCTGCCGAGGCCGTGGCGAGCGAACAGCTGCCTAGTCCGTTGGCATCAAGCGTGATTGGGCACGTTGCGCCGACGCCGTCGCCCACGGTAACGGTTCCGGTCGGGGTGCCGTTGCCGGCGGGGCTGGATGCAACTTGCACGCTGACGGTGTAACTCTGGCTGAGCACGCTGGGTTCGGGCGTGATGTTGGTTATCGTCGTCGCGCTGGCGCTCTGGGAGACGAATGAATACGCCGCGCCATTGCCGGTGATTGCATTACTGGCGTTGAAAGGCGAGCCGACCAGATCGCGACCGGAATCCAACGAAATGCTGGTGCCGAAGTTGTCGCCTGCAGTGTTATCGACAGCCTTCAGGAACGCGAGCTCCGACCAGGCGCCGTTGTAGGAGAACACGTATGCCTTGCCGCTGCCGGCGCCAGGGGCATTTGCTTTCGGCGCACCGACGGCCGCCTGCGTGCCGGATACGCTCACCGCGGCTCCGAAGTGATCGCCGGCCGCACCGTCAGTGGCGGTGAGTATGGTCTGTTGTGTCCAGGTCGTGCCGCTGCGTGTGTAGATGTAGGCCGCACCCTGCGCCGACGTTTTGCCGTCGGCACCGATGATCGCGGTATTCGATACCAGTGACACGGCGTCGCCGAAACGCACATTGGCGAAGCTGCCGCCCGGGTTGAGCTTGGTCTGTAGCGACCATGCCGTGCCGTTGCGCACGAACACGTATGCCGAGCCGACTGACAGCTTGCCGCCGACATCATCGTCGGGCGCGCCCGCGAGCACCGTGCCTTGCGAGAGTGCGACGGACCAGCCGATGTGATCTCCGCCGCGCGCTTGGCCTGTTGTCACCTGGATATGAAACTGTTGCTGCCAGGTCGCGCCGCCATTGAGCGATGTAAACACATATGCCGTGCCCGCGTCGGTGCGCGTGCTGACGGACGAATGCGGAGCGCCCGCGACGATCGTGAGCCCCTCGATCGCCACGGAGAAACCGAGTTGATCGCCGGCAGCGCCGCCGGTCGCGGTGAGCATCGTGCTCGGTGTCCAGGTCGTGCCGCTACGTTTGAACGTATACACCGCGCCGGCACTCGCGTTGTGGTTCGGAGCACCGATGGCAACATTGTCGCCGGACAGGCTCACCGCGGCGCCGAAGTTGTCGCCGGCGACGCCGTCCGTGGCTGTCAGAGTCTGCTGCAACGTCCATACACTCGTGTTGATATTGCGCACGAAAATGTATACCGCGCCCTTGCCGCTGCTTGTATTCGAGGCGCCGACCGCCGCCGTAGTGCCGGAAATCGATACCGCCTCACCGGCGTGACCGTCCGGGCTGGCCGGCGTGGGCGCGTAGAGTTTCGCTTCCGGGTTGATCGTGATTTGTGCGATGCCGAGGCACGGCGCAACAACGCCGAGCAACAGTAGCAAGAGTGCGATGCGGCCGCTGGCCGTCGCCGGTTGATTCGCGCTCATCATGGCTTCCTCGAACGTGATTGGGTCAGGGCTGAGCCCCAAAATGTGAACTGGATCACACTCTAAGCCAAATTCATGCCAAGGAACCGGATTCTGAAGAAATAAACTCTCAGTCAAACCGCAAGAAACACCGGATCGCAACTGTCAATCTGATAGGGACGGCGGTATTGCGGCCCCAAAAAAAAGCCCGCCGGAGGGCGGGCTTTTGAGAGTGTGGGTAATGGAAAATTACAGACGGCAGCCGTCGAAACCATTACTGAAGATCAGGTTTCCGGCGACCACGTCGAATGTGCTGCTGTCCACCGTTGGCAGTACCGTTGAACTGGATGCCGTCAGCATGTAGCCGCTCTGGATCGTGTAGAAGCGCGGATCCAGGCCACTGAAATCCGCCACGCCGGCGGTAACCGTGACCGGACCGAACGTGACAGCGGTGCCGCAAGGCTGCAGGTTCAACGTCAGCGTGATCTGCGTCGTGTTGTCGGTCGCGTCCGGATTGCCGGTATTGTTGTCGATCACATTGACCACAACGCCGCTCAGATGATCGCCTTGCTCGACGTTGGCAACGGCGCTGCCGAAGGCGAGGTGCGTGGTCGGGTCGCTGACCGTTTGCGTGTACAGGAATTGCGACGTGTTGAAGTTGCTATCGCCGGAATACGTCGCGACGATGCCGTACGACCCCGCGGTTGCGAAAGTGTACTGGCAGCTCGGGCTGGCAACCGTAATGTCCGCCACTGTGCACAGCGTGTTCGTGCCGTCGGTGATGGTCACGGAACCCGTCGGGCTGCCCGCGCCCGGAGCATTGACGACCACGCCCACGGTGAAGGTGACGATGCCGCCAGTGAACGACGGATTGTGATCCGGTGTGACCGTGAGCGTCGTATCGGCGAGATCAGTGACGTGCGTCGTAGTGGTCGCCGACGAGTCCGAGGCAAGGAAATTGGTGTCGCCAGAGTACGCTGCCACGACGTCGGTAGAGCCGGCCGCAGCAAAAGTGTATGTGCAGGTCTGGCTCGCGGTGATGTCAGGAATCGTACACAGCACATTGTTGCTGGTATCGCTGACGGTGGCGGAACCGGTCGGTGTGCCGCCGAAGGCCGGTGTGATCGTCACCGTGAACGTGACGAGTTCACCAACCACGGATGGCTCCGGAGCCGCCGAGACGCTCGTCGTGGTTGTCGCTGCATCGGTCTCATGGCTGGCTGAACTGTCCAACGAGCCGTTGAAGTTCTGGTCGCCGGCATATGTGGCGACGAGACCGGTAGTAGCAGCAGCGGGGAAAGCATAAGAACAGGTTGCGCCGAGCGAAATATCGGGAACCGTGCACAATGTATTCGTGCCATCGGTGATCGTGACTGCGCCAGTGGGTACGGCCGGGCCCGTGAACGCGGGCGTCACGCTTACCGTGAACGTCACGTTCTGGTTGACCTGTGACGGATTGGCGCTCTGCAGCGTGATGGCGGTTGCGGTATCGGCCGCGTCGACTTCATACGATTGTTGGGCGCTCGAATTGCCGAAGGTGCCGTCGCCGCTGTAGTTGGCTTCGATGTTGTGGGTAGTTTGACCCAAGGACGCGGAAATCATCTGACAGTTGCCCGCACCGGCACCGTCGAGCGCTGTCACCGTACACGTTGCAGTGGAATCGATATCGTCCGCCAACACCACCGAGCCCGTCGGTATCGCCGGGCCACCGGAACCGTTGCTCACCTGGACATACACGGTGTAGCTCTCGTTCGTGACGCTCGAAGTGGGGTCGACGCTCGTGATCGCCGTGATCGAGGTCTTCGCCGTCTTGTATGCGTACGCACCGCCGTCCTGGGCATTGCTACCCGTCGGATTCGTTGCGAACGGCGCACCGACTACCGCTTCACCGCCGCCAAGCGTAATGCTGGTGCCGAAAGCGTCGCCTGTCGCGGTGTTGGAACCGGTGAGCTGATCCAGTTGCGTGAAACTGCCGCCGCTGATTCCGTACAGATAGGAAGTACCACCGCCCGCCGTTCCTGACGCACCGACCACGGCCTGTTGACCACCGAGCGCGACACTGCTGCCGAACAAGTCGCCGGTTGCCGCACCATTGAGCGTCTGGCTGAGCGACCAGTTGCCAGCGAGTGTGAACACATAGACATGGCCGAGCGTCGTGGCATCGCCGCGCGCGCCGACCAGCGCCGTATTGTTGAGAATTGTCAACGACGAGCCCAGGTGGGCATTGTCGATTGGGGTGGGCGCGAGCCGCTGGGCGCGCGTGCAGTTGGTGCCGTTGCAGACGAAATCGAAAACATTGCCTGCCAGGGTATGGCTGCCCTTGGAATCATCCGGCGCGCCGACCAGCAGATTCGCGCCCGACAATGCTACCGCCGCGCCGATGTGTGAACCGTCATGCTGTTGTCCGGGCGGCAGGCTGATATTGGTGTTCAGGTTCCAGTTCGTGCCGTCCGAACTGTACAGATAAGCTGTGCCGACTTCGGTCTTCGCGTTGAAATTCTTGTTCGGCGCGCCGATGACGAGGCGCAGGCCATCCATGCCGACGGCGTAGCCGAACTTGTCGCCGGCGGCTGCGCCGGGTTCCGTCAACATCGCGCTCTGCGTCCAGCTCGCACCGCTGCCATTGAAGATGTAAACGGCACCGGCATTGCTGCTCGCCCCGGGCGCGCCGATGGCGACGTTGTCAGCGGAAATACTGATGGAGGCACCAAACTGGTCAGTGCTGGCGCCACCGGTCAGGGTTGTCTGATACGTCCAGGTATTGGTCACGCCGTCATAGGTATAGACGTAAGCCGAATTCTGGGATGGGGCTCCGACCACGGCCGTGCCATTGGATATCGAGACGGCGGTACCGCCATTGGCGGCGGCGGGGGGTAGTGGGCTGACCAAGCTGATCAGCTCAACGTCTTCAGTAGCGGCCAGCGCGATAGCCGGCTGCAATGCGGCGCCCGCAACAGATAGCGCCGCAAACAAGGTCATGCGGTAGAGCCGGCTCGATTGATTTCCGACAGCGTAAATAGCCGTCACTAGTGAATAACCAGTGCTTTGCATACAAGTACACCCCTAAGATCCCAAGCCCCGGACATCGGCTGCTAGCGGATGTCCGCCCAAAAAACTGTGACGCAAATCACAGGGGCGTGAAGCACATTTCGTGCCATTGAATTGTGATCTTGATCACATAAATGGCATTCCAGTTGGACGCGGAAATGCCTGCTGAATCAGGCATTCTGCACGTTGCCGGAGTGCCCAACAGCGTCACAAAGTGGCCTGGGCTTGTCAGCGCCCGCAACAAGCACGAAACTTTACGTTTCCAGCTCTGGATGGTGCCCGTGGCTCAATTCGACTTGTTCAAGCGTCTGTTCGGTGGCGGCGGCGGCTCTGAACGCCGCGAAAAACTGCGCGTCAACGCCAAGGAAGGCACGCGCGTGCTGATCATCGACGACTCGCCGACCATCGTCGCGATGCTGCGTAAATTCCTGCAGCAGAATGGCTACCCGACGCTGGAGGCCGGCGATGCCGAGTCGGGTATCGAAATAGCACGTGCGGAACGCCCCGACATGATTTTCCTCGACATCGTGTTGCCGGGCATGAACGGGTTCGCCGCCCTGCGCCAGCTGCGCCGCGATCCGGTGACGCGCGAGATTCCGATCATCATGATCAGCGGCAACGAACAGGCGACCGAGCAGTTCTACGCGCAACGCATCGGTGCGGACGATTTCATGAAGAAGCCGTTTTCGCGCTCGGAAGTGTTCGCGCGCATCGAACGCCTGCTCGATGCCGAGCAGGTACCGAAGCGCCCGGCACCGCCGCCCGTGGTCGCGCCACCCGCGCTGCGCTGAATGGGCGCCAGCATGGATGCGCGCAGCGTCAGCCGTTGGGTGATCGCCGCCGCGGTTCTGCTCGCCGGCTGTGCGCCGATCAGATACCCGTCCGAACCGCCGGCGCCGCGGGCACCGACGACGCATTACGAAGTCGTGCAAGGCCGCAATGCGCAGCTTGTCGCGCGCTTGCGCGCAGCGCCCGCGCCAGAGCAGGCGGAAATTAGCGAAGGCCATTCCCGCCAGGGTGACGAGGCGATCCTGCGTGGACAAGGCTATGTGCAGATCGGCGTCGGTCATTTTGTCGAACGCGATCTCGCGCGTGCGCGCGAGCAGGCCGAACGCAAAGGCCGCGAGGTCGGCGCCGACAAGGTGATCATCTATGCACCGAATGATGACTCGGCCTTGGTGGCGACGTACTTCGTGCGCTTGCACTTGCCGTTCGGCGCAAATTTCCGTGACCTGACCGCCGAAGAACGCGACCAGCTCAATGCTCCCGGCGTGCAGATCGGCGAAGTCGTCGGCGGCACGCCGGCCGCGAAAGCGAATCTGCTCGAAGGCGATTTCGTGCTCAAGTTCAACCGTCAGCCGGTACTGGACAAGCCGTCTTTCCAGGCTCTGCTCGAGCAGCACATGGGGCAGCGCGTAACCTTGTCCATTCGCCGCGATGGCACGACGATCGAGCGCATCGTGCGCCTGGGTACGCTGGAACACTGAGAGCCGGAGGAGAGATGAATCGCATTGCAGCGTGTACGCTGATGAGTCTGGGCATGTGCGCAGCCGCGCATGCCGATCCCGCACCGACAAAAGCGCCGACAATGGCTGATGTGATCGCCGCTTCGAAACCATCGGACTGGCATGCGCTGGACCCGCAGAACACGTTGTATCTGGAATTGGCGAGCGGGCGGGTCGTAATCGAACTTGCGCCCACGTTCGCGCCGAAGCACGTCGCAAATATCAAAACGCTCGTGCATGAAAAATATTTCGACGGTCTGGCGATCCTGCGCTCGCAGGACAACTACGTCGTGCAGTGGGGCGACCCGGACAGTGACGACAAGGCACAGAAGCGTTCTTTCGGCGGCGCGCAGGAAAAACTCAAGGCTGAGTTCACAATTCCACTAAACAAGGATTTGCCTTTTACACTCCTGCCGGACCGTGACGGTTATGCGCCGCAGACGGGTTTCTCCGGCGATTTTCCCGCGGCGCGCGATGCCAAGGCGAACGTCGCATGGATGACGCATTGCTACGGCACACTCGGCGTCGGCCGCGACCTGGATGTGGACTCCGGCAGCGGCGCGGAACTCTACGTCGTGATCGGCGCATCGCCGCGCTGGCTCGACCGCAACATCACGGTCGCCGGACGCGTCGTGCAAGGCATGGAATTGCTGTCGACGCTGCCGCGCGGCACCGGTGCACTCGGCTTCTACGAGAAACCCGAGCAGCGCGTTCCGGTAAAGTCGATCCGGCTTGCCGCGGATGTGCCGGAAAAGGAACGCACGAACCTCGAAGTGCTGCGCACCGACACGCCAACTTTCACGGCCCTCGTGGAATCACGGCGCAATCGGCGCGACGAGTGGTACAAGGTGCCGGCGGGCTACATCGACGTGTGCAGCGTGCCGGTTCCGGCGCGCCTTATCGGCGCGACCGCGAAGTAGCTTTCGGCTCCTTCGCGTGCGCGCGGATGAACTCGCGCACTTCCGGATACACCACGTCGCGCCAGCGGCGCCCGCTGAAAATTCCATAGTGGCCGGCGCCCTTCACGGTCAGATGGCGCTTCGCGTTCTTCGGCAACCCTGTACACAAATCGTGAGCGGCCTGGGTCTGGCCGAGGCCGGAGATATCGTCAAGCTCGCCTTCGATCGTGAACAACGTACCGGTCTTGATGTCTTCGGGCGCGACACGTTGGCCGGCGACATGCCAGGTGCCGCGCGGCAGGGCGTGTTCCTGAAACACGGTCTTGACCGTATCCAGATAGTACTCGGCCGGCATGTCGAGCACGGCGTTGTATTCATCGTAGAACTTGCGATGCGATTGCGCGTCTTCGAGATCGCCGCGCAGCAGGTCTTCGTAGAAATCCCAGTGCGACTGAAAGTGGCGGCTCGGGTTCATCGCCATGAAGCCGGCGTGCTGCAGGAATCCCGGATATACGCGGCGGCCTGAGCCGGGATAGTTCGGCGGCACGTCGTGGATCACGTTCGCCTCGAACCACGACAACGGCTGCGTCGTGGCAAGATCGCTTACGCGCGTGGGCGACAGGCGCGTGTCGATCGGCCCGCCCATCATCGTCATCGTGCGCGGAGTGGTTTCGCCGCTGGACGCCATGAGCGAAATCGCCGCCAGCACCGGCACGGTCGGCTGGCACACGCTGATTACGTGCAGATCCCTGGCGCCGATGTGGCGGATGAACTCCTGGATGTACGCGACGTAGTCGTTGAGGTGGAATGGCCCGGCAGACGCCGGCACCATGCGTGCGTCGATCCAGTCGGTTATGTATACTTTGTGATCTTGTAACAAAGTGCGCACCGTATCGCGCAGCA
>Ga0070683_100004226_pt1 | contig 11776 bp, 7 predicted proteins | sample KBSC713LmetaG_FD_64662 | JGI IMG/M metagenome (GOLD analysis project Ga0070683, IMG submission 64662) | Corn rhizosphere microbial communities from Kellogg Biological Station, Michigan, USA - KBS C7.1-3L metaG | ecosystem: Host-associated > Plants > Roots > Rhizosphere ...
GGCGCAATCGCCATCCGTCGAATCAGTGGTGGGGTAAACCAAAGAGTACCAACGAAAGAACAGATTGCAAATCGGCCTCAGCCAACCCGGCAATCAGAGTGGCCCCCCAAACACACGCGAATGACACGAAAAGAAGCAGCTCCGGGCAAACCAACTCGATTTTTTATCCCACCAACCAGTGGACTGAATGGGACAATGAATCACCGCGCATCCGTCTGATTTTCGTGTGTTTTTGTGTATTTCGTAGGCAAGTCTTCTTCACGCATCCATATCGGTGAAACCATGCCGCCGTTGGATACGTTCAACACCGTCGATTCCCGGCCCTTACGTCTTGCCAGCCTCGGTTCCGGCCTCTGTTCTCCTCCTCCGCATCCGCCATGACCTCCGCCCAAATCCGCCAGTCATTCCTCGATTTTTTTGCGACGAAACAGCACACGATTGTGCCCTCGGCCTCGCTCATGCCGTCGTCGCCCAATCTGCTGTTCACGAACGCCGGCATGAACCAGTTCGTGCCTTACTTCCTCGGCGACCAAACCGCGCCATGGAAACGCGTGGCCGATACGCAAAAATGCATCCGCGCCGGCGGCAAACACAACGACCTCGAGGACGTCGGTTTCGATACCTACCACCACACGATGTTCGAGATGCTGGGCAACTGGTCCTTCGGCGACTATTTCAAAAAGGAATCGCTGACGTGGGGTTGGGAATTGCTGACCGGCGATCCGGCCAAAGGCTGCTGGGGCATTCCGGCCAAACGTCTTTTCGCGACCGTCTACTCGCCCGACAAATCGAAAGGCGACCCCGCCGAGTTTGATCAGGAAGCCTACGATATTTGGGCCGGCCTGTTCAAAGCCGCCGGACTCGATCCCGCCGTTCATATCGTGAATGGAAACAAGAAGGACAATTTCTGGATGATGGGCGACACCGGCCCGTGCGGCCCATGTTCCGAAATCCACTTCAATTTGTTGCCCTCCGACGACGAAGCCGCCGGTCGTAAAGGCGTCAACTCCTCCAGCCCGCGCTGCATCGAGATTTGGAATCACGTTTTCATCCAATTTAACGCGAACGCCGACGGCACCTTCGCACCCCTCGCCGCCAAGCACGTCGACACTGGCATGGGTTTCGAGCGCGTCGCCGGCATTTACGCCACGACGAAAGGCTTCAAGGATTTCTCCGCCGAACCGTCGAACTACAACGCCGACGTCTTCGAACCGACGTTTGATAAGATCGCATCACTCTCCGGCAAAACCTACACCGGCACCGTTCCCACCGAACGCACCGGCCTGAGCGAACAACAACAGATCGACATCACCTTCCGCGTCCTCGCCGACCACGCCCGCTGCGTTTCGTGCGCCATTGCCGATGGCATCCTCCCCGGCAACGAAGGCCGTAATTACGTCATCCGGCGGATTCTTCGTCGTGGAATTATGTATGGACGGAAGAATCTTGGGCTGAAAGGCAGCTTCTTCGAACAACTGGTCGCACCAGTGATCGAGTCACTCGGCGGGGTGTTCCCTGAGCTGAACACGCAACGCACAATGATCGAAAGGGCGATTCGCGCTGAGGAGGAATCGTTCGGAAGAACGCTAGATCGAGGACTTGACGTATTTCGCAAGACAATTGCGGCCACGAAACATAATGAAAAAGTTGTTCTCGACGCGACTCGCAATGAACCGACTCCGGTTTTTTGGTTACCGTTCCCAGCGACAAATGCTTTTGAGCTCTACGATACCTACGGATTCCCTTTGGACATGACCCAGTTGTTAGCTACTGAGCAGGGTTTCACAGTCAATGTAGATGGCTTCAACAGCCTCATGGAAGAGCAGCGCGAGCGCGGTCGCGCCGCTCGCAAAACCGACGTCATCGTGGCCGCAACCGAAGGCGACACCAGGAACGAAGCCACGAAATTCGTCGGCTATAACATCGACAGCACTCACGCCACGCACGCGAAGATCGTCGACGTCGTGAAAACGGAAAAAGACACGTACCTCGTCTTCGATCAAACTCCTTTCTACGCCGAAATGGGCGGACAAGTCGGTGACACCGGCGACGTGCTGATCAACGATCAGAAATTCGAGATCGTCGATTGCATCAAAGACAAATCCGGACGCCACCTGCACAAACTCGATTCCTCATTCGCCATACCGCATTCCTCATTCGCCACCGGCTCCCCGGCCACGCTCCACGTCAACTTCGTCCGTCGCCGCGCGATCGCGCGTCAGCATACTTCCGCCCACTTGCTGAACTGGGCACTGCGGAAAATGCTCGGGACGCATGTCCGCCAATTCGGCACACATAAAACTCCCGATCGTCTCCGCTTCGACTTCACCCATTTCGAGGCGCTCACCGCCGCCCAAATCAAGGAGGCTGAACAGCTCATCAACGAAAAGGTGATCGATAACGCCCCGGTTTATTACACCGTCGTGCCTCATGCCGAAGTGTCCGGTCGCGCCGACATCCTCCAATTCTTCGGCGACAAATACGGCAAGGAAGTGCGCGTCGTCCAGATTGGTGGAACCGGCGATCAAAATGGTCGCGCCAAGCTCGATGGTTATTCGATGGAGCTTTGCGGCGGCACCCACGTCACGACCGCCGGCGAAATCGGTGTCATCAAGATCGTCGCCGAAATGGCCATCGCCGCCGGCACGCGCCGCATTGAAGCGGTCGCGGGCCAAGCCGCGCTCGACTTCATCGCGCACGAGGAAGCCGCTCTCAAAGCCGTCAACGCCCGCCTCAACGCCGGCGCCCACGACGTGGCCCAAAAGCTCGAACAGGTCCTCGTTCATCAAAAGGAGCTGGAGCAAAAGCTGAAAGGCTTTGAAGCCAAAGCCTCCGCCGCGCTCGCCGATGAACTGGCGGCCAAAGCCATCATCAAAGACGGACTCAAGTGGGTTTCGACCATCGTCACGACGGACTCGCCCGAAACGCTTCGTTCGCTCGGCAGCCAGATTCTCCACAAACTCGGCGACGGCGCCGTGCAACTCGGCGCCATCTTCGACGGCAAGGTCAGCCTCGTCGCGTATTGTTCGCCGGCCGCGATCAAAGCCGGTCACCAGGCGGGCAAACTGATCAGCGGCCTGACGGCCAAACTCGGCGGCAAAGGCGGCGGGAAACCCGACTTCGCCATGGGCGGCGGCGGCGACGCCTCAAAGCTGCCCGAAGTGCTGAAGCTTCAGTAAAGTCGCGATGCGCTGGCTCGCGCCGACAGGTTCTTCGCTATGCCATCGGTCCATTCGCGAGGTATTCATTCTGCAACGTGGCGCGCCGACCGCGCCACGTTGCGCGACGAGCGCGCAACCTGCCTGGTGAAATAGCCCGCTAATTTATTCCCACGCCATGCCCGACGAAGCCCCACCCGCGCTGAAGGAAATGTTCAACGCCGCGCAGTTCCGGCGCATCGCGGATCTGCTCGCCGACGTCCATTCGGGTTTCGATCGCGACCGCTTTCTTGCTCTCGCTACCGACGGCCTCGGCGACCTCACGTTGATCCAACGCGTGCGCCGCGCTACCGACGCGACCCACGCGACCTTACCAAAGAACTTCGTTCACGCCGTCGCGGTGCTGAAAAACATCGCACCGCAGATCCAATCCGGATTCGTCGGGATTTTTCTCCCGGATTTTGTCGGGCAACACGGCCACGATCATTTCGACGAGTCGATGGAAGCGCTGAAGTTTCTCACTCCGTTCAGCTCCGCCGAGTTTGCCATCCGGGAATTTTTGAAACGCGACTTCGCGCGAACCCTTGCCGTGATGAAACGCTGGTCGCACGACGACAACGAACACGTGCGCCGCCTCGCCAGCGAAGGCAGCCGGCCGCGATTGCCCTGGTCATTCCGTCTCGACCCGGTGATCCGCGATCCGTCGCTGACGCAACCCATCCTCGAAAATCTCAAGGCGGACCCAAGTTTGTACGTCCGAAAATCCGTCGCCAATCACCTCAACGACATCTCAAAGGATCATCCCGAATTGATGCTGGACTGGCTCAACCGTTGGGACCTGAAGAACGCCCGCAGCGCATGGATCGCGCGCCACGCCTCGCGCAGCCTGATCAAGGCCGGACATCCGCGCTCGTTCCGCCTGTTTGGATTCACCGTCAAACCAGCCGTGAAGATTTTCGGCTTTGTCGTCACGCCCGCCAAATTGAAACTTGGCGGAGTCCTCACCTTTTCTTTCACGCTGAAATCCCTCGCCCGAAAGCCGCAAAAACTCGCGGTCGACTACATCGTCCACTACCGGAAGAAATCCGGTCAGCTTGCGCCCAAAGTTTTCAAGCTGAAGGAAACCACCCTCGCCGCCAGCGCCAGCATGGTCATCAGCAAGCGCCAGCGGATCACAAATTTCACGACCCGGGTTCACCACGCCGGTCGCCATGAAGTCGAGCTCATGATCAATGGCCGCATCGTCGCGAAAAAGGGTTTCGAGCTCTTGATTCCCGCGCGGCGGAATAAAACGGAAAACTGAACTGACAGTATCCGAATATGGAGTGCGGTGACATGTCACCGCTTTCAAAGCGGCGACGCGTCGCCGCACTCATTTCGGCTCAAACGCCGAGGCGGTCAGTCGCAGAAAACTCTGCTTTTACTGACCAGCAGAACGCGTCTCTCATTGAGCGAAACCATCAGCGGATAAAACACGCCGCTGATCGCTGCTGAGAGTTTCCACCCGAAGCACCGTCCTGGCTTTTTCGGCATTCTGTGGTTCATTATTTCTGTCATGGAACCGAAATCCATTGTCTCGGAAATCTGCCGGAACGCGGATGAATTTCTGGCCGGCGTCACCAAACGCGACGAAGCGAGGGCGGGGATCGCCGAATGGCTGACCATTCACCACCTCAAGCTTCCCCACGACGAGAAAAAGATCATCATCCGCGAAGTCATGAACACCTTGGAGCACGAAAAATTTTTCGAGCCCGATGCGGGTGGCGAGGATTAAAGATCACCGCCGAATCCTTCAGAAATTTACTCGAAGGACGCAAAGACCGCGGAGTCTTCACAAATCGTCGCTGAGTACTTTGCTCCTTAGCCAGCGATGCAATCGGAGTGACCCACGAAACACACGAATGACACGAAAAAATGGTTCTAGGCAAACCCACCGATTTTTAGTTTCATCCAACCGGTGGACTGAACGGGAAATGAATCGCGGCGACTCCGTCTGATTTTCGTGTCATTCGTGTGTTTCGTGGGCCAGCCTTGCAGGGATCCGGTTAGTGTAAAAGCCTCAGGCGTTTATTATCCCCATCGGAGATTCTTTGATTTAATGTCCGGCTCAATCGCTACAAATCACCCGCACTCTCATGAAACGACTCATCCTTTGCAACGACGGTACTTGGAATACTCCGGTGCAGGAAGAAAACGGAATTCCCGCCCCCACGAATGTGGTCAAACTTTATCACGCCGTTGCTGCCCGCGATGAAAATGGCATCGAACAACGCACCTATTATCATCCGGGTTTGGGCGCGGACGGCGGCCTCATCGATTCCATCGTCGGCGGTGCTTTCGGCGAGGGCATCGACAATCATCTTCGCAGCGCCTACCATTGGCTCGGCACAAATTATGTGCCGGGAGACGATGTCTTCATTTACGGCTTCAGCCGCGGAGCGTTCACGGCCCGCAGCCTCGGTGGCTTGATTGGCCGGGGATTGCTGGATCTACGCGGATTGTCCTCCAAGGAAGCATGGAGGCGCGTCGACACTGCTTACGAAGCCTATCGCAAGGAAAACCGACCGCCGATTTCCGAATGGGCGAAACCGGATTGGGCCTTCTTCGATTCGACGGGAGGAACTCCGATCCGTTTCCTCGGCGTCTGGGATACAGTGGGCGCGCTGGGCATACCAGATGATCTCGAGATCCTGAATCTTTTCGACGACAAGGATAAGTGGCGCTTCCACGATACGACCCTCGGCCAGCACGTCGTCACTGCCCGCCACGCGATGGCGATGGACGAGATCCGTGCAAGTTTCACCGTGACGCGGTGGGAAAATGCCGACTCGCATCGTGACGCCCGGGAAGTCTGGTTTCCCGGCGTTCATTCCGATGTGGGCGGCGGATACTCGAATACTGAACTCTCCGACGGCGCGCTGCGGTGGATGCTCGATGAAAGTAAAGCCGCCGGTCTCCGGTTTCGTCCCGGCATCCTTGACTTAATCAAACCGAATTCGCTCGGGGCGCTGCACAATTCCTACAAGGGTATTTTCGAGAAACTCCGATCCCGGCCACGCGCGATGGAAGCGTTGATTCCCGCGAACAAGACCCTGTTTCACGCCAGTGCACTGGAACGCCAAAACGTTTCTCCCATCGCTTATGCTGCGTACCGGACCACCCGGATTCTTGCCATCGGTGAGTCAATGACCGTGGATATCCACGCGGACACCCACTGGAACGACGTCGGACTTTATCTCGATCAGGGACATCGCTATGTTTTTTCCGCAACCGGCGAATGGCTCGATGGCAAGGAAGCCTGCGATTGGAAGGGCACGGAGAATGACAATTTAACCGCTGGAGACATTATTCGCGCCACCGGCACCTTTCTCGGCAAGTTCGAGACCGTCGTTAAAAACATCACCAAAAATGCCTCGACCGATTTCCTCGGCACGAAACGCGTGGAGCAATTCCCATGGTACACCCTTGTTGGAGCAATCGCCAACGATTCGGGGGAAGGATCAATCGTGCCCAATGACGGAAGCCCCGACCCGCACCAATATGTGAATCTGCCCGATCACACAACGGAACCACTCGTCGTCGACAATCCCGGCTATCTCTACTGCTTCCCCAATGACGCCTGGAGCATGTACGAAAATAATTACGGCAGCGTTCAACTCACCATCACGCGAAAAGCCTGAGCGCGATCAGACGTCCGCTTCCGTCGCGGAATAATACCGACGTCCTTTGTTTTTGGTTAAAGGTAGGGGTGGTTGCCCCCTACCGGCCTCGTTGGGGCAGGCCGTTGAGAGCAACGGCCCCTATCATTGATCCATTATTTCGGGCGATTGGGATTAAACGAAGCCCCTTGGAGCCGCAGCGACCCCGCTGCGGTCTGTCAAACGTCCACGACGGGGTCGCCGTGGCTCCATTTGATGTGGGTGTGCAGCGGCGCGGGCGTTGTCAGCCTTCCGCGCGCTTCCGCGCGTCGGCGTCGATCAGCGCTTTCAATCCGTCGAGGGTCGCCTTGGCCTTCGCCTTGGCAGACGCGAGGTCTGCCGCGGATTTCACCGGTTCCTGCGCGAAAAGATAGAACTTCATCTTCGGTTCCGTGCCGCTGCCGCGCGCGGCAAAGGAATAGCCGTTGGCCAGCGTCACGAGATACAGATCCTGCGACGGAATTGTTTCGCCGTCGGCATCCTGGAATTTCTCGCGACCAAAATCCTGAAAACGCGTCACCTTGGTGTCGCCAAACGCCGCCGGTGGGTTCGCGCGGTACGTATCGAGAATGCGTTTGATTTTCGCCGCGCCGCTGGCCCCTTCGAAATAGATATTGATGACGCCTTCGAGGAAGAAACCGTATTTCAGGTAAATCTCATCGAGATAATCCGGAATGGTGATTCCGCGCGATTTCACCCACGCCGCCAGTTCGGCGAACATCAGGCAGGCTGCATTGCCGTCCTTGTCGCGCACCGCGTCGTTCGGCAGATAACCGTAACTTTCCTCCGTGCCGAAAAGGTAAAATGTACTGTATTTCTGCAGCAGTTCCGCGCGCTTGCGAAACGGCGTGCTGTCGTAATCGAGCGCAATGCCTTCCTTCACGAGCAGCGCATCCGTCAGCTTCTTCTCGTAACCGCCCATTTTTGCCGCGATCCATTTGAAGCCTGTCAGCGTGTTGATGACTTTCACCCCATGTCCGCGCCCGATCGCATCGAGCAGCGGCGAAGTCACGTAAGTCTTGATGATGACGGCGGATTGGGTCCCGCCGGCGGGAATCCAGCCGAGCGACTTGTATTTTGCAATGCGGTAATCCGAGAGGAGCGCGCCCACTTGATTGCCCGTAAGCAGTTCCAATTTCCCGGCGCGGTTACGCACCGCCGTGCCCATGCGATCGGCGTCGGGATCAGTGGCCATCACAATGTCGTGGCCGCCTTTTTCCGCGAGCGCGACCGCCAGCGAAAGCGCTTCCGCGTTTTCCGGATTCGGCGATTTGACCGTCGGGAATCGCGCATCGAAGGCCGATTGCTCGGGAACTTCCGTCACGTGAACGCCCGCGTGCAACAACAGCGGCACGGATGAAACCGCGCCCACGCCATGAATGTTCGTGTAAACCACTTTCAACGGCGTCTGGCGGATGATCGCGGGATCGAGCACCGCCTGCGCTGCGGCGGCGAGATAGGCGTCGTCCGCGTCGCGCCCGAGCGTGACCACCCGGCTGGTGTCCTTGGCGAGAAATTCGAGCACGCCCGCCAACGGCACGGCATTGACCTCGTCGATGATCGCCTTGTCGTGCGGTGGCGTCACCTGCGCCCCGTCAATGAAGTACGCCTTGAAGCCATTATCGTGCGGCGGATTGTGGCTCGCCGTGATCACAATGCCACTGTGCGCCTTGAGCAGACGCACCGAATAACTGAGCTGCGGCGTCGAACGTGGACTGTCGAAAATGAATGCGACGCCACCGAGTTTCGTCCACGTGGACGCCGCGAGTTCACAAAAATGCCGGGAAAAATGCCGCACGTCGTGCGCGATGACGAGTTTCGGCAGATCGTAACAATTTTGCGTCTTGAGATATTTCGCGAGATACCGGTGGAGCCCGACGGTCGCGCGGATCAGGGTGAAATCATTGAGCAGATTGGGACCAACATTGGCGTGTTCCGGCGAACCGCTCGCGCTGATTTTTCCGGTTTCCGCCGCGGCGGTTTTAACCCCGATGGTGCGACCGCGCATTCCGCCCGTGCCGAATTCAAGATAGCGAAAAAAGCGGTCATTGAGTTCGCTCCATTCGCCGCGCTCGACCAACTCGGCCATGCTTTTCGCCGCCCAATCGGGCAGGCCGGCCTGAAGCCACGCGTTGAGATTTTCCGCCGCGCTCGGCAGCAATTTTCCGTCTTTGACGGCTTGGGCGATCTTTTCAGTAGGCATCATGTAATTTTTTTTAACCACTAATGGACACTAATTGAACACTAATTTCAGAAGCAGAATTCCGTGTTCGCAGCGTGGTGTCCATCAGTGTGAATTAGTGGTTTCCCGCCGGTCCATTACTCGAGATAAATCCCGTCCTTGATCTCGGGTTTGATCGGCAACCGCTGCCAGTGTTCGAGGAACGAATCTGTATCATAACCGAACAGCGGCGACACTTCCATCGCCAACGTGGGCAGGCCAGTCGCGTCGGTTTCGACGTCGACACCGGCGGTTTTGAACCAGCGTGCGAACTGCCGCACCTGGTCCTCGCGAGAGGTTTTGGGCGAATCGAGTCCCTCGGCATTCTTGACCGGGCTGAAGTCGTCCTCGCGCGCAGTTTCGATCACGATCGAGTTGTTGGCGAACGGCAACGCGTCGAAAACGAACATCTCGAACTTAATGCCATTGGCCTTCTCGGGCTTCACTGATTTTCCGACTGCATCGATCGTGGGAATTTTTTTATCCGCGCGATGAAACGGCAGCGCCACGCCATCGCCTCCCGTCGCCAGCCGGCGGGCAAATTCACGGTCGATGATGTGAATCGCAATGCTACCCGCCGGATAAAGCAAACTGCCATCGGCAATCGTCTCGCGCTGCATCGCCGCCGGCATGTCGCTGTATTCAACGACGATCACCTTTCCCTGCTGCACACAGAAGTGTCCGACTTTTTCCTCGGGATAGGCTTTCGTCACCATCTTGTTCGACATCTCCGAACGGCTTTGCAGGTGAAAGCCGATGAACGTCGGGTCGATGCTGCGAACAAGTGGATTGTCCACTTGGAAAAAACTGATCGTGTCGATCCCTTCCTTTTGCATGAGATCGAGCGCGCCGCTGCGATGCAATGCCCGCAGCGAACCGCCATGCCCGTCCGGACTGAGCGCCAGCGTACCGGGCGTTTCCAGCAGGATTTTACCCGAAAAATCGACCGCTGGCATCCGGCCCTGCCGGAAAAAATGAACGCGCGCCCGGTCCAAACCGAAATGGTGGTTCTCGTTGAAAAATTTCTCGGTCTGCTCGTGATTCGCATGGCTCGTCATGATGAACCAGTGCAGCGGTTTTCCGTAACGCAAGCCGGCCGCCTTGATCTTTTCCGCGAATACCTGGAACAACGGCTTCTTGCGGAGAGGTGTCACGGGAAATGTTCCTTTCGGTCCGTCGTAACCGAGCCGCGTGCCCTGCCCGCCCGCAACGGTAAACGCCGCCACGCGACCCGCGCGCAACGCTTCCTCGCCCGCCGCCTTCGCCTTCGCCCAATGGCCAGCGTCGCCGCCATTTCGCGGAAGGCGTTCGTAAGGTGCCGGAGCCAGGCCGTCGAGGTTTACGGCGCTGCCGCCGGACTTGAAAACGAGGGATTTATTCAGCCGCTCCACCTCGGCAAGGTCGACTTCGGCGGCCTGTGCCGCCAGTTCTTCGCGGGCCTTCGGGGACAGCGAATCCCAAAAGGCAAATACCTGGCCCTGGCCGGCGGCGCGATAGGCGGAGATGAGTTGGTCAGTGGTCATCATTATTGGTCAACGTTTCAACAAGATCGTTCGAAAAATTCGTGGAAAACTATTTCGCGGCGTCGTCGAAGCGGAAAATAAACTCCTGCTCTTTTGCGTAATGCAATTTTTCGCGAATCAGTTTCTCGACGAGCACCGGGTCGTGGCGCAACTGATCGAGGTATTTCTCCTGGGAATCCAGCTTGGCCGTTGCTTCCGCGAGCCGGCGCTGGTTGGCCATTTCCTGCGCTTTCAGGGCGGTGTAGTCGCGATGCATCTGGAGGAAAAAGTCACCCGCCCACACGGTAACGACCACAAAAAGGGCGGCGTAGATTCCGAAGATCAATTTGCTGAAATTCACCGGGAAGGACTTCCAGATAAAGATGCCGCCCAAGGACCAAGCAACTTTTTTCAAAGGCAATTCACGTTGTTTTGGCGTGCCTTTTTGGACGCAGTGGCGAATACTGCCCACAATGTATCAAAGTTACTACGGTTTTACGGAGATGCCGTTCCATATCACCCCGGACCCGAAGTTTCTTTATCTGAGCGAAACCCACCAGGAGGCACTGCAACATTTGAATTACGGCGTGATGGAAAAAAAGGGATTCATCGTCCTGATCGGCGAGGTCGGTTGCGGAAAAACCACCCTTTGCCGGAAGTTCATGAACGAACTCGATCCGGCTCACTTCGATACCGCCCTGATTCTGAACCCGCGCGTCACCGAGACGCAGATGCTCAAGAATATTCTCGTCGAGCTCGGTGTGCCGGCCATTTCCCGCAACAAGACGGATCTGGTTGCGCAGATTAACCAGCTTTTACTGGAACGAATTTCACAGGGCCGCGAAATCGTCCTGATCATCGACGAGGCACAGAATCTTTCGTTCGAGGTTTTCGAACAGGTGCGCCTGCTTTCCAACCTCGAAACCGACAAACAAAAACTGCTGCAAATTATCCTGATGGGACAAACCGAGCTGAAGGACCGGCTCGCCGCCGAGGAACTGCGCCAGCTCCGCCAGCGCATTTTGGTGCATTACGAATTGCGGCCGTTTTCCCGGACCGAGATGGATCGCTATATCAACCATCGCCTGACTGTTTCCGGCAGCATGGGGCGGCCGCATTTCACCGGCGCCGCCCTCCGGAAAATCTACAGCGCCAGCCGCGGAATTCCGCGGATCATCAATAATCTTTGCGATAAAT
>Ga0070683_100004227_pt1 | contig 11774 bp, 9 predicted proteins | sample KBSC713LmetaG_FD_64662 | JGI IMG/M metagenome (GOLD analysis project Ga0070683, IMG submission 64662) | Corn rhizosphere microbial communities from Kellogg Biological Station, Michigan, USA - KBS C7.1-3L metaG | ecosystem: Host-associated > Plants > Roots > Rhizosphere ...
ATGCTACGGTCTGCTAGGTTCGCTCTGTTAGTTACGCTGAACGGCGCTCTTACCACAATGGTCGCACTTGATCCGCCTCACCGCCCGGATCAAAACAAGCAATCCACGACAGTCGAGAAGAAGAAGGCTGACAAGGCTGAGCCTGCCAGGGCTGAGCCTGCCAGAAAGGAAGCGCCCGCTGCCAGTGCCGCGGAAGAACGCCTGGACCGGCGTAACGCCCGCATGAAGGAAAGAAACCGGGAAATCGACGGTCTGGTGAATAAGAAGAAGTGAGCGGGCTTTCAACCCGCCCTCTCACCAGCCATGTAACGCTCCAGCCACTGAAGCGCTTCCTCCTGGTTTGAAAACGCGCCGTCGGCCTGCGCCTCATACGCAGCCGCAATCACCTCGCCAATGTGCTTTCCGGGCTGATCGTTAAAATAGGGCATCACATGGCGTCCCAGGATCAGGGGAGCCTGCGGACCGCGATCGACGGCCTGCGCTTCGGCCATTTCCCGAATCCGGAGTGCGCCTTCGGGCAAACCGGTAGGCAGCGGCGGACGCCCGGAGTGATCGGCTTCGATCAGGCGCAGCAGATCAGTGATGGTCGCGGGCGCAAGGCGCATGGCCAGCCGCCGCACAGCGCGGGGAGTTACATCACGGCCAATACTCGAACTCGCCAGATGATTTTCAACCATAGGCACCACGCGGTCCGTGATTGCTGCCTTGATTCCGATCCGGGAGAGAAAAGTCCGCGCCATAGGCCCGCCATCGGGTTCATGTCCCCAGGAAGTCCAGCGCATCTTTCCTTCCCGCTCGCGCAGCATCGTCGTATTGGCCTTGGCAAAATCGTGCGAAAGCGCCGCGAAGATCAGAACCGCACGATCGTCGCCTTCGATCTTCTCGCGCACGGCGACGCGCGCGGCAGCGTCCAGAACCAACATCGTATGCGTGCCGACATCGCCTTCGGGGTGCCAGCCGGGATCTTGCGGTACACCGGCAAGACGTCCGATCTCGGGAAAATGAACATCCCAGCCCGAAGCGGCCAGATATCCGGCGATCCGGCCCGGACGCGGGCTCTTCACGGCCCACTTCATGAATTCGTCCGCGACACGCTCTCTCGATATGGAACTGTAGTGATCCGATATGGTCCGGCACAGGGCCGCAGTCGCGGGCTCGAGCGTAAGGTCGAAGCGGCAGGCGAGCTGCATCCCGCGCAGAACACGCAAGGGATCCTCGGCGAAGGCCTCGCTGGTGGCGCGCAGCACGCGATTCTTCAAGTCCTCGACTCCGCCGAAGAAATCGAGGAGTTCATCCGCCACCGGATCATAAGCCATGGCGTTGATGGTGAAGTCCCGGCGGCTGGCCGCTTCTCGCGGCGTGATCGCCGGATCGAAAGTGGTCTCGAAATCCCGGTGCTTGAGACCCAGTTTGCTATCGCGGCGGGGAACGCTGAAATCGTACTCGTGGCCGTCTATGTTTAGCTTGACCACGCCGAAACTCTTGCCCACCCGATCGATACGACCACGCCGGGCGAGCATTCCGGCCAGCTGATCGTAAGCAATGCCGTAGACCTCGATGTCGAAATCCTTGGGCAGGGCGCCCAGCTCGTGTACTAACAAGGCATCTCTTACCGCCCCGCCGACAACTACGGCGCGGTAGCCCGCCGCGTGCAATTCGCGCACGATCTGATCCAGAAGCGGAGGAAGCGCCAGCCTCATCCTTACCATGATCACTCAACCGTAAATTTTCGCCATTGGCGGGGCGGATCACCCACCTTGCTGGATACCAGACCACTTCGGTCGGATATAGTGTATAGTGGGACTGGAGTTAAGACCAGTTGCAAGTAGGTATCAAATTCTGGTACTCCAATAGTTTGACTTTACGGTATTCCAATTAGATACTTGGTTCGAGATGCAAATGGCTGTCAAGAAGGCACGAGTTCCAAAACACAACCCGCTCCCTAACCCAAGGGCCACTAACCTCATGGAACTGAAGCATGGAGAATCGGGAATTCTGGATCACCTGGATTTGCCGGACGACGACGCCCGGCGGTTGATGGAACTCGGGTTTCTGCCGGGGCATGCGGTCACACCGGGCCATTCGGCGCCGGGCGGCGACCCGCGAGTATTTCGAGTAGACGGGTCCGAGGTTGCCTTGCGCCGCGATACCGCGCGGCGGCTAATGCTGCGGCACGAAAATGGCAACAAAGCCGCGAAGGAGTCGTGATATAGGCTTATGAGCGATTGCCACGGTTGCTCCGTCGCAACCCTGCCCCCGCCGCGGGCGATACCTACTCGCCGGCACATTGTGGCGATCGTGGGGCCTCCCAACTCCGGCAAATCTACTTTGTTCAACCGGCTCACCGGCCTGCGCCAGAAAGTGGCGAACTTCCCCGGCGTGACGGTGGAACATCGCATGGGCAAGGTCAAGGTGGAGGGTGGCCGCGAAGTTTTCGTCATCGATCTCCCCGGCGTCTACAGCCTGGAACCCCGCACCGAAGATGAGCGCGTCACGCACGACGTTCTGCTCGGCCAAATGAAGGATCTTCCCAAGCCGGACGCGGTTCTGCTGATTCTCGATTCGACCAATCTGGCTCGCCACCTGGTGCTGGCGGCGCCCGTACTCAGCCTAGGTCTGCCGACTCTGGTGATCCTGAACATGGCGGATGATCTGGCCAGCCGCGGCGGCGGCGTGGACGTGGCGGAGCTGGCGATGCAGCTGGGATCTCCGGTGGCCCTGGTGAGCGCTTCGCGAGGGACGGGATTCGATAAAGTTTTCCAGTTTCTGGCCGGAGCTACGCATACGGCTCCGCAGGCTGCGCCGCTGATGCAACTGCCGGTGATTCAGGACATCCCCAAATGCCGTGCCTGGGCCGCGCATGTCGGATCCAAGGGCAAGTACCGGGCGCCCGCTCCACCGCACTGGACGCGCCGCCTGGATGCGGTATTCCTACACCCGGTGGCGGGACCGCTAGTATTCGCCATCGTGGTGATCGCGGTATTCCAGTCGATCTTTTTTTGGGCCAAACCCGCGATGGACCTGCTGCAAGAAACTATCACGTCGGTGGGCGCCTGGGTGGGCTCCATGATTCCCAACCCTACCTTGCACTCGCTGGTAGTCGACGGAGTCTTTAACGGCGTCGGCAGCGTGGTCGTGTTTCTGCCGCAAATCCTGATTCTGTTCTTATTTATCGGAATCCTGGAAGATTCCGGATACCTGGCGCGCGCCGCGTTGATTATGGACCGCACCATGGCCCGCTTCGGACTGCAAGGCAAGAGCTTCATCCCGTTGCTGTCGGCGTACGCCTGCGCCGTGCCGGCCATCATGGCGACCCGCACCATCGAGAACAAGCGCGACCGCATCGCCACCATTCTGATTGCGCCCTTCATGACGTGTTCGGCGCGCCTTCCCGTGTATACGCTGCTGATTGCCGCGTTTATTCCGGATCGGCGGCTGCTTGGCGTGTTTCTCAGCACGGGAACAGCCGTGATGCTGGGCTTGTACGTTATCGGTTTCCTGGCAGCGATTTTCACAGCGAAACTGCTTAAATCGACGGTCCTTAAGAGCAGCCGATCCTCCTTCATGCTGGAGATGCCCCCATACCGCTGGCCCACCTTACGCTCCCTCGGGTTGCGACTGCTGGACCGCTCGAAAGTGTTCCTGCGCCGCGCGGGTACCGTAATCCTGGCGGTAGCGATCATCATCTGGGTTCTATCGAACCTTCCGGTACACAACGGCCAGCCGCCGGAAATCGGACAGAGCATCGTGGGCATGATCGGGCACGCCGTCGAACCGGCTATCAAGCCGCTGGGTTTCAACTGGAAGGTCGGCATCGGATTGATCACCTCGCTGGCGGCTCGCGAAGTGATCGTCGGTACGCTGGGAACCATCTACGGGATTGAGGGCGCGTCGGCCAAATCCGAGGGCTTGCAGCACGCCCTCCAGCAGGACCTGACTCTGGGCGGCGCCGTGGCCTTGCTGGTGTTTTTCGCCTTCGCCATGCAGTGCATGTCGACCATTGCCGTAGTTCGCCGGGAAACCGGCGGCTGGCGCTGGCCAATCATCCAGTTCTCCTATATGACCGTCGTGGCGTACGTCTGTGCGTTCGCGGCCAACAAGCTGATTACGCTCTGGTTCTAGTTCGTTTCCAAAGCACGTACCACAGAAGCGCCCCGGCAATGGCTGCCACGGACGCGTAGGCGACATAGCGGTGCACCAGCTCCGCGATCGGCCGCCAGTTCTCTCCCAGAAAGTAACCCAGGGTGAGAAATGTGGCGACCCATAGAGCCCCGCCGGTCCACGCGTAGGCGATGAACGTGGCGTAGGCGACTCTCGACATCCCGGCGACCACCGCGGTGAAGTGCCGCACGCCGATAATGTAATAGCCGACGAGCAGCATCCAGTGGCCGATCCGGTCGAACCAGCGGTGCACGTATGCCAGCCGGGTCTCGGTCAGATGCACGTACTTACCGTAGCGGTGGACCGCGCCGGCGCCCAGCGTCCTTCCGAGGAGATAGCTCCCACTGATGCCGGTCCAGGCTCCAGCCACGGCGGCGAGGAAAGCCCCCACTGGGTGCAGTTTGCCGCGGAAGATCAGATAGCCAGTGAAGACCAGCAAGGTTTCATCGGGAATGGGGAGTCCGGCAACGCCCAGCGCCAGAAGCAGGTACAAGGCTCCATAGCCGTGCGCGGCGACCCAGGCGAAGACCCCATCCATCGTCTCTACGATAGCGTCCCGGTGTATCCTTTGAATAGGTTCAGGTTGCCACGATGCGATCGTTACTCGTCATAACCGGCGGCGTTCTCGCCTTATTCTCCGCGACCTTTGCGTTCCAACAAGCCGGCCCGGCTATCGAACCGAGCGTTGAGCCCAGGGCCATGCTGGACAAATACTGCGTCACCTGCCACAACCAGCGCCTCAGAACCGCCAGCCTGACACTGGATACGATGAACCTGGATCGGGTGGGCGATAATGCCGAGACCTGGGAAAAAGTCCTCCGCAAGCTGCATGGAGGTATGATGCCGCCGCAGGGCATGCCGCGACCGGACGACGCCACGGTGACGAAGTTCACAGGCTGGCTCGAAACATCTCTCGACCGCGCCGCGGCAAGTCATCCAGAACCCGGGCGGTCCACCTTACACCGGCTGAATCGGACCGAGTACGGGAATGCGATCCACGACCTTCTGGACCTGGATATCGATGCCACCTCCTACCTTCCCGCCGACGATGAAGCCAACGGTTTCGACAACATCGCGGATGTGCTGCGTTTTTCACCCTCGTTGCTGGACCAATACTTGTCGGCGTCGGACAAGATATCGAGCTTGGCCGTAGGCGATCCGTCCATCACTCCGATCAGCCAGGTGTTTCGGGCTGCGCCGGATCTCGACCAGGAACATCACATCGAAGGGCTGCCCCTGGGCACGCGCGGCGGCATTCTCATCCACTACAATTTCCCGCTGGACGGCGAATACGATTTTCGAGTTTTTCTGCTCCAGAACATCGTCGGCTACCTGACGGGGCTGGAATATCCGCACCAACTCGAAATCAGTATCGACGGCCAGCGCGTGTTTTTGGCTCAAGTGGGCGGCGAGGAAGACAACAAGATGTCCGACGCCAACCTGGGCGTCGCCAAAGATACCATCGACGCGCGCCTGCGGACGCGCATCCCGGTCAAAGCTGGGCCCCGGACCGTGGTGGTGACGTTCCTCCGGCGCAATGCCGCGCCTTCCGACGAGCCTCTGCAACCATTCACCCGCGATCACGATTTGCAGAACATGAACGGAATTCCCCTGATCGACCGCATGCAGATCACCGGGCCATTCAATCCCACCGGATCGGGCGATACGCCCAGCCGGCATCGGATTTTTTCCTGCCATCCCGCGAATTCAGCCGCTGAGTTGCCCTGCGCCCGCCAGATCCTGACCAGCCTGGCACGACGGGCGTACCGCCGTCCGGTGACCGGCGCCGATCTCGAAACACTGCTCAGCTTCTATCAATCAGCACGCAATAAGAAGAATTTCGAAGCCGGGATTCAGAACGCCCTGCGCCTGATTCTGACGGATCCGAAGTTCCTGTTCCGCACCGAGACGGATTCGCCGAATGCCGCCCCCGGCTCGATTCATCCCATCAGCGACGTGGAGCTGGCCTCGCGCCTTTCGTTCTTCTTGTGGAGCACAATTCCGGACGATCAGCTCATCACTGTCGCTTCGCAGGGGAAGCTCAGAGATCCGGCGGTTCTGGAGCAGCAGGTCAAGCGCATGCTGGCCGACGACCGTTCCGAGGCGCTGGTGAAGAACTTCGCCGGGCAGTGGCTGCTGCTGCGCAACCTGCCAAACGTGCAGCCCGACCCCAATGAATTCCCCAATTTCGACGATAACCTGCGGCAGGCGTTCCGGCGCGAAACCGAAATGTTCTTCGAGAGCGTCATGCGCGAGGATCGCAGCGTACTGGATCTGCTGAATGCCGATTACACCTTCGTCAACGAGCGCCTGGCCAAGCATTACGGCATCCCGGGCATCTATGGCAGCCAGTTCCGGCGCGTGAAGCTGACGGGTGAGGTTGGTGAAGAGCGGCGCGGGTTGCTCGGCCAGGGCAGTATCTTGACGGTGACATCGGAAGCCAACAGGACCTCGCCGGTGAAGCGCGGCAAATTTATTCTTGAAAATATTTTCGGCACGCCGCCTCCGTCTCCGCCTCCCAATGTCCCGCCGCTCAAGGAAAACGACGGCGCGCAGGCGATGTCGGTCCGCGCGCGGATGGAATTGCATCGCAAGAACCCGCCCTGCGCGGGATGCCACGCGGTGATGGATCCGCTGGGATTTTCGCTCGAGAATTTCGACGGTATCGGCGAGTGGCGCACCAAAGAACCGGGCGGCGCCGTGGATCCCTCGGGCCAACTCGCGGACGGAACCAAGGTCGACGGCCCGGTGGCGCTGCGCAACGCGATCATGAAGCACCCTGAGCAGTTCGTGCGGACGCTCACCGAAAAGCTGATGACCTATGGGCTCGGCCGCGGTTTGGAGTACTACGATATGCCGACCGTTCGCGGAATCGCCCGCGACGCCTCGCGCAATGACTACAGGTTCTCGTCGATCGTTCTGGGGATCGTGAAGAGCACGCCCTTCCAGATGCGGCGGGTACAGGAAGCTCCCGTACGGGCGGCGGCCGACTCACGCTGATCAGCAATATGGGGAGCCCGATGCGTAATGAGGCCTAGTTGTGCTCGCAATCGGATTCTCTTAGCAGCTATTTCCTCGCTCACAATCACAGCTTGCGGATTTCGGCAGGCGATAGCGTCCTCATCCCAAGCGGCTATGTGGGATGGGTGCAGATAATTTACGCAGTACCCGGCGCTCCCTCTCTAAGCAAGGAGAACGGCAAATACTTACTAGTGGTCCCGCCGTCAGGGATACTCCAAACGAGCTCGTTGTTAGATGTTGGATACGGAAGTGATGAGTACTTCTACGTTTCATCGACAGGCGGACGAGTCAGACTGTCGCTGGAAGGAATAGAACCCAAGGATACGGACATCATCCACAGTTTCCGCTACCAATCAGGGCCGGTGCAGATCAAAACGTTCTTTGTCGGCCCGCGTTCCTTGATTCACAGTTATACGGAGCCGGATCTCGTATCCTCTCCCACTGTTCCTCTAAGCAAGTAGCCCAAGCCGACACAAGTCATCTTCGTTCCAGCGTGCTTGTCGCTCGATCATGCTTCGGAGCGTCTTCATCTCGAATGTGTCGCCTGAGCTGTGGTACGTGACGGTGACTCTGCGGCCATCCGGATGAACATAACGTTGATGGCTGCCCTTCTGACGCGCTAGTTTGAAACCGTCTCGAACGAGCGCGGCGCCGATTTCGCGTGCGGTAACAGCACGCAGGCGGCGATAGTCAAGGGCCATTTACCGGTTGGCTAAACTCGGGATCGTAACCGAGATGCGGGGCTCCTCGGACACTTCCACGTCCTGGCGCGGAGTGTCTGGTATCGGTACTGCATCTTCCTGCAACTCCTCAACCACCATCTGCACAACTTCCTGGATATGTTTCAGGACTTCTTCCTGCGTAACTCCCCAAGTCGCGGCGCCGTACTGTTCGAGCGCCGGGCAATGGGCATGCCAGCGGTCTCCATCCGGCTCGACGATGACGCGGAAGGTGTAGGTCTTCATGGGTCCAACCCGTTCCCTTATTGTAGATTGCCGGAAACCTGCCGCGCGCTGGCTGCATCTTAGTCGGCAGTGACACCCCACAAATGGCTGTCTCTCGCTTGTTTCCTGGCGGCCCCCCTGGCCGCGTCCCTCGTAGCCCAGCCTCTCGCGCGCCAGTTCAGCTTCAACGTCGGCACCGGCGGGGCGATTCCCCGCGAAGACCTGGCCTCGTTCATGAACACCTCGCCGCTCCTGACGGTCGGATTCGGATACCGGCCGATCAAGTACCTTCAGGCCGACGCAGGCATGGACGCCATCTTTCACGCCGCGGGCGTGCGCGACTTCCAGGACACGATCATCGGACGAATCAAAATTCGGGACAACGAAATACTGGTTCCGTTTGGTGGACGCGGGATTCTCCCGCTGGTGTCGCAGCGGATCGAGCTGTTCGGCGGAGGCGGCGCGGTCTATCTGCACTACGGGGAATCCGTCGAGGTTCCCGGATCGGGCGACAACAGCAGTTTCAATTGCCGGACGTGCCGGTCGCGCGGCGGCTGGGGCTCTTACGCAATCGCGGGAGTCAATGTCGCCGTCGAACGGAGCCGCCGCTTTTGGGTGGGCGTCGAGTCGCGCCTGATCCACGGCAAGACAAATGGGGATCCGCTGGGCGCGGTCCCTCCCCTGGAGACCCACGACACCTGGATCAACACGGCGGCGGTCTTTACAGTCCGCTTCCCCTGACAACCCGAAGCTCTTGAAAACGTGAGAAAATAAGCGTGGAAGTGTACCCATGCTGATCACTAAGAAATTCCTGCCCCGCCGCACCTTCCTCCGCGGGATGGGCGTCACGCTGGCGCTCCCCCTGCTCGATTCCATGATCCCGGCTCAAACATTGACCCGGAAAACCGCTGCGGCACCCTGGCCGCGTCTGGGGTTTGTCTACGTGCCGCACGGCGCGATCATGGACCAGTGGACTCCCACCACCGAAGGCGCCGGGTTCGAGTTTTCGACGATCCTGAAACCTCTGGAGCCGTTCCGCGACCGGCTGAACATCGTCAGCGGCTGTGGACATCGCGCCGCCGATTCGACGGCAGTCCATTCGCTCAGCCCGACCACTTGGCTGAGCGGCGTCCGGCCCAAGCCCACTCAAGGCACCGATGCGTACGCGGGCGTCACCGCGGATCAGATCGCCGCGCAGGCCATCGGGCAAGACAACATTCTGCCCTCCATGGAACTCGCCATTGAAGACCATTCCGGCCTGATCGGCGCCTGCGACCGCGATTACGGCTGCATTTACATGAACACGCTCTCCTGGCGGACGCACACCACGCCGCTGCCCATGGAGATCAACCCGCGCAAAGTGTTCGAGCGGATGTTCGGCCAGGGTGGTACCGCCGAAGACCGCCTGGAGCGTATCCAAGGCGACCGCAGCATCCTGGACGCCGTGATGAAGGAAGCCACCGGCCTCCAAGCCAAGGTCGGCCCCCAGGATCGCCTCAAGATCGGCGAGTATCTGGAGAACGTCCGCGAGATCGAGCGGCGCATCCAGAAAGCCGGCGAGCAGGTGGATCCCAACATGAAGCTGCCGGAGCAGCCGGCGGGCATTCCGTTCTCCTACGAAGAGCACGTCGGAATCATGTACGATCTTCTGGCGCTCGCCTATCAGGCCAACATCAGCCGCGTGTTCACTTTCATGATGGCGCGCGAGGTCAGCAACCGGACCTATCCGCAGGTGGGCGTTCACGACGGGCATCACGCGACGTCGCACCACCAGAACCGGCCGGACAAGATCGAGAAGCTGGTGAAGATCCAGAATTATCACCTCACTCTGTTCACCAAGTTCCTGGAAAAGCTGAACACGACGCAGGACGGCGACGGGTCGCTGCTGGATCATTCGCTGATCCTGTACGGCAGCAACATGAGCAACAGCAACGCGCATAACCACTTCCCCTTGCCGACGCTGTTGCTGGGCGGCGCAGCGGGCACCATGAAGGGCGGCCATCACATCAAGCAGCCGGATCATACGCCCATGACCAACGTGCTGCTGACCATGCTGCACAAAGCCGGAGTCCCGATCGAGAGCGTGGGCGACAGCACGGGCGTTATCGAAACCGCGTAAGGAGCCATCATGCGCCTGCTCGGATCGATCCTTCTGTTCGCAGTCGTGGGGTTTGGCGCGGACATTAACGCCGCCGAACCAGACGGGACCACTCCTCTTCACTGGGCCGTTCGAGCGGACGACCTGGCGAAGGTGAACAAGCTTCTGGCCGAAGGCGCCGATGCCAAGGCCGCCAATCGCTACGGCATCACGCCACTCTATCTGGCGTGCCAGAATGCGAATCCCGCCATGATCGAACGGCTGCTCAAAGCCGGCGCAGACCCGAACGCAGCCTCGACTGAAGGCGAAACGGCTTTGATGACGGTCGCCCGCACGGGCGTCGTGGAAGCCGCCAAAGTTCTGCTCGATCACGGCGCGAAAGTGGATGCTCGCGAGGAATGGCACGGGCAAACCGCACTGATGTGGGCCGTGGACGAGCAGCATCCGGCCATGGTGAAAGAGCTGATCGCTCACGGCGCGGATGTCAACGCGGTTTCGAATATCAATATGTGGGAACGGCAAAAGACCGCTGAGCCGCGCGACAAATGGCTGCCTCTGGGCGGCCTGACGCCCCTTCTGTTCGCTGCGCGCCAGGGATGCATCGAGTGTGAACAGATTCTGCTCGAAGCCGGCGCCAGGATCGACACAACCGATCCCGATGGCATCAGCCCCGTGCTGATCGCGATCATCAACGGGCATTACGACGCGGCAGCTTTCCTGCTTAACCATGGCGCAAATCCGAATCTGGCGGATGATACGGGCCGGACTGCTCTGTTTTCGGCAGTCGACTTCAACACCATGCCGGTTTCGAATCGCCCGTCGCCCCGGGTAATCGAGAATCAGATGACTAGCTTGGATCTGATCAAGCTGCTGCTGGACAAAGGCGCGAATGTGAACGCACAACTGTTGAAGCAGCAGCCGTATCGCACCAAGCTCGATCGGGGCGACGACACCATGCTGACCACCGGCACCACGCCCCTGCTCCGCGCCGCCAAAGCCGCCGACCTGCCGGCCATGCGCCTGTTACTTGCCAAGGGCGCGGATCCGAAGCTGGCCACCCGTGCGGGAATTACTCCTCTCATGGCAGCTGCAGGATTAGGCTCGAAAGAGGAAGATACCACCGGACGCTTCAAGACCGAAGCGGAAGCGATCGAAGCCATCCAGTTGTGCCTGGACGCCGGGGTCGACATCAACGCCGCGAGCGGACAAGGGCAGACCGCCCTGCACGCCGCCGCGCTAAAGGGCTACGACCACGTAGTGCAGTACCTGGCCGATCACGGGGCGAACCTGAATGCGAAAGATCGGCAAGGCAAGACTCCGCTTGACGAGGCGCTCGGTCAGGGAAGCGGTGCGGGAGGATTCGATGGAAGCCGCAAGGATGTGCACGAATCGACCGCGGAACTCCTGAAGAAGTTGATGGCGAGATCGCAGTAGAATTCCTTCCGCACTTCACAACTGGAGCTAATTTGTAATAGTGACATCGCGTCGGATTTTTCTTCTCGGATCCGCATCAGTGACAGCCGCGGGACTGGTTCGCCGCGCGGTCGGGC
>Ga0070683_100004229_pt1 | contig 11770 bp, 11 predicted proteins | sample KBSC713LmetaG_FD_64662 | JGI IMG/M metagenome (GOLD analysis project Ga0070683, IMG submission 64662) | Corn rhizosphere microbial communities from Kellogg Biological Station, Michigan, USA - KBS C7.1-3L metaG | ecosystem: Host-associated > Plants > Roots > Rhizosphere ...
GCCGCCGCCCTTGCCCGGGATCGCCCAGACCTGGTTCTTCTTGTCCTCCAGCATCCGCGCGAACACCTTGAAGCCGGAGCCGCGGAAATGCTCGGAGACCTCCTGCATCACAATCGGGTTGCGCAGGTCGGGCTTGTCGCTGCCGTATTTGCGGACGGCCTCGGCGAAGGGAATCCGCGGCCACTTCCTGGTGACCGGCTTGCCCTTGGCGAACTCCTCGAACACGCCGCCGATGACCGGCTCCATCGCCTCGAACACATCCTCCTGCGTGACAAAGCTCATCTCGACGTCGAGCTGATAGAACTCGCCGGGCAGACGGTCGGCGCGCGGGTCCTCGTCGCGGAAGCATGGCGCGATCTGGAAATAACGGTCGAAGCCGCTCATCATCAGAAGCTGCTTGTACTGCTGCGGCGCCTGCGGCAGCGCGTAGAATTTTCCGGGATGAATGCGCGAGGGCACCAAGAAATCGCGCGCGCCTTCCGGCGAGGACGCGGTCAGGATCGGGGTCTGGAACTCGAAGAAGCCCTGGCTCTTCATGCGGCGGCGCATCGAATCGACGATCGCGCCGCGCGTCATGATGTTCTGGTGCAGCCTGTCGCGGCGCAGGTCGAGGAAGCGGTATTTGAGGCGGATATCTTCCGGATATTCCTGCTCGCCGAACACTGGCAGCGGCAGTTCGCCGGCCGAACCCAGCACCTCAATGTCGCTGACATAGAGCTCGACATGGCCGGTCGGCAGCTCCTCATTGTCGGTGCCCTCGGGGCGGCGGCGCACCTTGCCCTCCATCCGCACCACCCATTCCGAGCGCAGCTTTTCGGCCAGCGAAAACGCCGGCGAATCCGGGTCGACCACGCATTGGGTGAGGCCGTAATGGTCGCGCAGATCGATGAACAGCACGCCACCATGGTCGCGGATGCGATGGCACCAGCCGGACAGGCGAACGATCTCGCCAATGTTGCTCTCGCGGAGCGCGCCGCAGGTATGGGTCCGGTAACGATGCATGGATGTCTCAAACGAATGTGTGGGAAGGCTCGGAATCGGGGGCCAAGGACCAGCCCGAAACGCGGGAGGGTTTACCCGAGCAAGGGTTGCCGGGCAACCGAATGCGGGAACTGTGAGGCGACTGATTTGGGCTCGAAAAAGGGCGCGTGCGCGCCTATCTTGAGGCCATGACGGTACATTTTCCCTTCCAGAACACCTATGCGGCGCTACCGGCGAACTTTTTCGCCCGGGTTGCGCCGACGCCGGTGACCTCCCCCCGGCTGGTCAAACTGAACCGGCCCCTGGCGCTGCATCTCGGACTCGACCCGGATCTGCTCGATAGCCCGGAAGGGGCGGAAATCCTGTCCGGCAAGAGGCTGCCCGACGGCGCCGATCCGATTGCGATGGCCTATGCCGGCCACCAGTTCGGGCATTTTGTTCCTCAACTGGGTGATGGCCGCGCCATCCTGCTCGGCGAGGTCATCGACAAGGATGGCGTCCGCCGCGACATCCAGCTCAAGGGCTCTGGTCCAACCCCCTTCTCCCGCCGCGGCGACGGCCGCGCGGCGCTGGGACCGGTCCTGCGCGAATACATCGTCAGCGAAGCCATGTTTGCGCTGGGCATCCCCACCACGCGTTCGCTCGCCGCCGTCATTACCGGCGAGAGCGTGATGCGCGAGACCATGCTGCCCGGCGCGGTGCTGACCCGCGTTGCGGCAAGCCACATCCGCGTCGGCACCTTCCAGTATTTTGCCGCGCGCCAGGACACCGACGCCGTGCGACGGCTGGCCGATCATGTCATCGAGCGCCATTACCCGCATCTCGCCGATAATGAGCGCCGCTATCACGCGCTGCTCGCGGCCGTGATCGCGCGTCAGGCCGACCTCATCGCGCGCTGGCTCCATATCGGCTTCATCCACGGCGTGATGAACACCGACAACACCTCGATCTCCGGCGAGACCATCGATTACGGTCCCTGTGCGTTCCTGGATCACTACGACCCTGCGCAAGTGTTCTCCTCGATCGACGAGATGGGACGCTATGCCTATGCCAATCAGCCGCGGATCGCGCTGTGGAATCTGACCCGGCTGGCCGAGTGCCTGCTGCCGCTGTTCTCGGATGACCAGGAAAAGGCGATCGCGGAGGCGCAGGAAATTCTGGGGGCATTCCCGGAACGATTCACGGCAGCCTACCAGGCCGGCCTGCGCGCCAAGATCGGCCTGTTCACGACGCGCGACGGCGACGAAGCGCTGGTGCAGGACCTGCTCGATGCGATGGCGAGCGGAAGGGCCGACTTCACCCTGACCTTCCGCCGTCTCGGTAACGCGGCGCTCGATCCCGCGAATGACGCGGCCGTGCGGTCGCTGTTTGGCGAACCGGCCGCCTTCGACGAATGGGCGGCGCGCTGGCGCAAGCGGCTCGCCGAGGAGCCGCAATCGCCGGCTGAGCGGCAGAAAGCGATGGGTGCGATCAACCCGGCCTTCATCCCGCGCAATCATCGCATCGAGGCCGTGATCGCGGCTGCGGTGGTCGACGATTACGCGCCGTTCGAGGAGCTCATCAAGGTGCTGGCCAAGCCGTTCGACGATCAGCCGGAGTTTGCAGATTACGCCGATCCGCCGAAGCCGGAAGAGCGGGTGTGCCAGACTTTTTGCGGCACGTGAGCGTTAACTCACCCTGCACCATCCGCTGATCCAGGCCAGTCATATTAACAAACGTTCAAGGCGACCCTTCCAAACCTAGCTGGTTTGTTGGGGATATTCGCCATGGACGCTCTGGTTTTCGAATTCATGGGCCTGATGATGCTGGCGCTCTGCATCGTCGTGATCGCCGTTCCCTCTCAGCGCGAGCCATCCCGCCGCGCCCGCCACCGCTGATTCCAGCCGATCGAGGCTCGCTCGCTGGTTGCGAACGCTGTGAACCCTTCGTAATGCAAGCCTCGAATTTGCCTTAAGACCCTTGACATATCAGCGCTTTCGGCAGAACGCCTTGTCGTCATGGATTTGATATCGACCACTTCCCAGTTAGCCGACGTGTGCGCTCGCCTTGCCAAGCATCCGGTGATCACGGTCGATACCGAGTTCCTTCGCGAAACCACCTATTATCCGCTGCTCTGCGTGGTGCAGCTGGCAAGCCCGGAAGAGGCCGTCGTCATCGACGCGCTGGCGGATGGCATCGATCTGCAGCCGTTTTTTGCGCTGATGTCGGATGAGAAGGTGCTGAAGGTGTTCCATGCCGCCCGCCAGGACATCGAAATCATCGTCCATCAGGCCAGCATCGTTCCGCAACCGATCTTCGACACCCAGGTAGCGGCCATGGTCTTGGGCTATGGCGATTCCATCGCCTACGACCAGCTGGTCGAGCGCATCACCGGCCACCGGCCGGACAAGACCCATCGCTTCACCGACTGGTCGCGGCGCCCGCTCACCAAGGAACAGATGCATTACGCGGTATCCGACGTCACCCATCTCCGCGACGTCTTCAGCGCGCTCGACGCCGACCTCAAGAAGCGGCGCCGCAGCGACTGGGTCAGCGAGGAGATGGAGGTCCTGACCTCGCCCCGAACCTACGACTTCCACCCCGAGCGCGCCTGGGAGCGGCTGAAGACGCGGGTGCGCAAGCCAAAGGAGCTGGCGGTGCTGATGGAGGTCGCGGCCTGGCGCGAGCAGGAGGCGCAGAGCCGCGACGTGCCGCGCAGCCGTGTCCTCAAGGACGACGCGGTCGGCGACATCGCGATCCACGCCCCAACCTCGCTCGAGAAGCTCGCAAACTTGCGCTCGCTGCCCAAGGGCTTCGACCGCTCGAAATGGGGCAGCGACATCATCGCCGCCGTGCAGCGCGGACTGGCGCGCGATCCCGCGACGCTGCCGAAGCTGGAGAAGCCGCGCAACAATTCCAATGGTGCCGCGATCGTCGAGCTCCTGAAGGTGCTGCTCAGGATGACATCCGAGCGCCACGCGGTGGCGAGCAAGGTGATCGCGACCGTCGACGACCTCGAGCAGATCGCGGCCGACGACCAAGCGGACGTAGCCGCCCTGCACGGCTGGCGTCGCGAGCTGTTTGGCGATGCGGCGCTATCGCTGAAGCATGGGCACCTCGCGCTCGCGATCGAGCGCGGCCGCGTCGTTCGCCTCGAACGCAGCAAGGTCGAGGGCTGACTGGAGGCGTGATCCCGGAAACGCGCTGCAAACATTGGGTGTGTCCGACGCAACTTGTCGGACTTGCCAAGGCGCTGCCGTTGCAAGGCTTTTGACACCCTGCGACGGTCAAGGTGACCGGCAACCGTAATTTCCGCGTCGACGCTGACTGCTTCGTTGCGAACTGGCGCGGATGATCTCGCGTACACCAAGCGATGATCGCTTGGTTCGACCAAACTGGTCCTTCAGCACGACAAGGTACGCTGGCTGGCGCTCGGAGCTTTGATTCCGGTAGCTTTTCTGTTTGAAGCGCCAGCAGGGGTAATTTCCCTGCTGGCTTGGGACGCTGAGACAGGCTTGCTTTTAGTATCATATCATGATACGTATCTGACGATGATCAGAAGCTTCCGGGGCACGTTCGCGGCATTGATTTTCCAGCAGCGACGCGTTCCGAAGGGGTTTCCGACTGACGTCGCCAAGGTCGCCCGCCGAAAACTGGTGCAGTTGAACAACGCCACAATGCTTGGTGATCTCGTGGCGCCGCCAGGCAACCGACTGGAAGCTTTGCGAGGGGATCTCGCTGGCAAATATTCGATCCGAATAAACGATCAGTGGCGGATCGTATTCCTGTGGAACGATCAGGGGCCGGAGGAGGTCGAGATCGTGGATTATCATTGAAAGGCGTGCGGCCATGGCCAAGAAGCTTTCCCCTGTTCACCCCGGAGAGGTCCTGCGCGAGGAATTCCTGCGCCCCCTGAACCTCTCGCCTTACGCGGTGGCTCGGGCTGTCGGCGTGCCGCGCACGCGAATTGAGCGATTGGCTAATGAGCAAACCCCAGTGACCGCTGACACCGCCCTGCGGCTCGGCAGATATTTCGGCACCTCGGCCGCGTTCTGGATGGGCATCCAGACACAGTACGACCTTGAACGGGCCGAGGACGAACTGGGGGCCACGCTGCGCAAGATCGCGCCGGCGCGCGAAGCTAAACCCGCGGCGTGATCGATGGCCGGCTTGAAGACGGGTCAACGGCGAATGGCAATCGGCGGCATGATCGTGGGTTCGGAAATCCTCCCGCAATCGCACGCACCAAATCATGGCGCCCCGGTTGTCCTTTCGCCCGAAGAGCGCGAGGCGATTGCTCGCTCCAAGGCTGCGGCCGGCCGCGGTGAATTCGCAACCGACGAACAGGTACAGGCTGTGTGGGCCAAGCACGGTCTGTGAGGCTGCTGCCTACGCCTCTCCAACAAGCGGAGAGGTGCACCATCTGCGCGGCTCCAAATTATCTCATCATGCGCTAGAACCTCATCTCCAGCCCGAGCGTTCCCTGGTGGGACGTCAGGTTCGAGCGGAATCTCCCATCGTAATTGAGATAGAGCCGCGCGGTGTTGGTGATGCTGAGCGAAGCGGAGGCGCCGGCGTCGGCGCCATACTGGCTTTCGCCGATCCCCGCGACCGAGACGCTTTGCGGCCCGAGGCTGATCTGGACCGAGCTCAGCTGCTGCGAGAAATTATCGACGGCCTTACCGTAGGCAGACAGGTCGAGGACCATCCGCTCGATGATCCAGTAATGCCCGACCTCCGCGCCCGCCATGACCCGCGCTCGTGAGATGATGGCGCCGCTGACCGTGAGCGGATCGAGGCCGCCCGTCTCCTGGAATGCGCCGGTCGAGGCGCGGACATATTCCAGCGCGACTTTCGGCACGATGCGGCTCTGCTCCAGCGTCCAGTAATAGTCAAGCTCGGTCAGCGCCCCGTCGATCTGCGCCCCATAGCGGGCGCTGGCGAAACCAAATCCGCCGCCGGTATCGCGGCCCGACGAGACATTGCCGAAGCCATGCACCAGCGCGGCCGCCCAGGTCCAGGGGCCCCTGTCGATGGAGGCGTTGAAGCCGAGCTGGGTCACGTCCAGCGTCGCCGATTGCAGCGCCAGCGGCACATCGACCGTGGTGCGGCTCTGGTCGACGGAGAAGCCGACGTTGATCCCCGGCGCAACCCGCGCGCCAAAACCGGCAACGCCGCCCACGGTCCGGCGCTTGTCGCCGAAATAATCGGCCTGCGGGCCGGTCGTCGTCGTGATCCCGTAGAGCTCGCCCCAGGTCCGGTAGCGCGGCCCGTCGGTTGCTTCCGACGCGCCGCCGCCACCCGGGTTGTTGCGCTGGCCGCGGACGAAACCATTGGTCGCCTGGTTGCCCAGCCGCTCCAGGAAACTGCTGCCGAGATCGAGCACCGTCGAGCCGGTCGAGATATCGGAGTTGATTTGGGTCGGTGACGGGGTCGGCGTGGGCGTGGGACTAGGGGTGGGCGTTGGGGTCGGCGTCGGGGTCGGCGACTGCGCCTGTGCCGGCGACACCATGGCCGCTGCCGACAGCGCAAGCGCGAAGCAGAGTACAAATGCCCTCATGCATGCCCACATGCGCCCGACGCCCCAGCCGGCGCCGATCTCCCTTGCCTGCGATGGGCGCAACGAGCGCATGAATTACCAATTTTTCAAAAGAAGCGAGGGCCGGCTAACGCGAAAAGTCCTTGTCCAAGCAAGCCGATTTGCCCCCAGTTCCGCCACATGGTCAATTGGTGAAGGTCCACGCGCTTCCGTGATTGCGGCGCATTGTGCCTCCGCCGCCACAGGTCGATTTGCGCCGATTGGGTGACTGAGGCGATTTCCATAACTGCGCCAAACGCTTGCTAAGGCACGAATTTCGTGTTGGAATCCCGGCTACAATCGGAATTTGGCCGTTCGACTGTGCGTTTCGCGAAGATTCGGAAATTAAGCAGACTACCGGAAGCCCGTTTGTGGCGTGGCGCGTGTCAAGCGTGGCCGCGTCTTTTTTACGTCTAGATCAGGAGACAGGCGATGCCGAAGGGTACCGTCAAATGGTTCAACCCGACCAAGGGTTATGGGTTCATCAAGCCGAATGGCGGCGACAAGGACGTGTTCGTCCACATCTCCGCCGTCGAGCGTGCCGGGCTCACCACCCTCAATGAAAATCAGGTCGTGGAGTATGACCTCGTGGAAAATCGCGGCAAAAGCTCCGCGGAAAACCTGAAGGTCTCCTAACGTTTTTCATCCGCGTTACGCGTCATGATTTGCGATCCCCCGGCGCAAGCCGGGGGCTTTTTATTTTGAGACGACCCTGATCAGGCTGAGGTGCCGTCGGCGCTCGCAACCGGCGAAATCAGGAAATTGCCGGAGCCCGCACTATCGGGCGTCTTGCAGACATCGCCGTCGAGCTGCACCGCGCCGCTCGCGAGCAGCCGCAGCGCATCCGGATAGATGCGATGCTCGACCTCGAGGATGCGCTCGGACAGTGTCTCGGCGGTATCGTGATCGCTGACGCCGACCGCGCCCTGCATCAGGATGGGACCTGCGTCCGTCTCGGGAATCACGAAATGCACCGTGGCGCCGGAAATTTTTACGCCCGCGCGCAAGGCTTGGCCGTGCGGGTCGAGGCCCGGGAAACATGGCAACAGCGACGGATGGATGTTGAGCATCTTGCCATACCAGCGCCGGGTGAACTCGGCCGTGAACAGCCGCATGAAGCCGCCGAGGCAGATCAGCTCGACCTTGTGCTGGTCGAGCACAGCCTGCAGCTTCGCCTCGAACGCGGCGCGATCCTTGCCGAACGGCTTGCTCTCAACCACGAGCGCCGGAATGCCGCTTGCCCTGGCCCGTTCAACGCCGAGCGCATCGGCGCGGTTTGAGATCACGACCGCGATCTTGGCCGGATAGTCCTCAGCGGCGGCAGCCTTGATCAGCGCCGCCATGTTCGAGCCGCGCCCGGAAATCAGGATGGCGACACGGCGCTTCATGCGGAAAGATCGAGATGGCCGTGATAGACGACGCGATGCTCGCCCGCGGCCGGAATGACCTTGCCGAGCAGCGAAACGGTTTCGCCGCTGGCGGTGAAGATCTCGGTGACCTTCTTAACGGCGTCCGATTTCACGATCGCGATCATGCCGATGCCGCAATTGAAGGTGCGCAGCAGTTCCAACTCGGCAATGCCGCCCTGCTCCGCCAGCCACTTGAACACCGGCAAAACCGTCAGCCGCTCGAGATCGACGCCAACGCCGAGATGTTTCGGCAGCACGCGCGGGATGTTGTCGGTGAACCCTCCGCCAGTGATATGCGCGAGCCCCTTGACCGCGCCGCTCTCGCGAATCGCACGGAGGCACGATTTCACATAAAGCCGCGTCGGCGTCAGCAGCGCGCCGCCGAGCGTGATGACCGGCGAGAACGGCGCGGGTGCACCAAAGCCAAGCCCGCTTTGCGCCACGATCTTGCGCACCAGTGAGAAGCCGTTGGAGTGCACACCGGACGAAGCAAGGCCGATCACGGCATCGCCGGCCTCGATATCGCCGCGCGGCAACAGCGTGCCGCGTTCGGCCGCGCCTACGGCAAATCCCGCGAGATCGTAGTCGCCGTCCTTGTAGAGGCCGGGCATCTCCGCCGTCTCGCCCCCGATCAGCGCGCAACCGGATTCGCGGCAAGCCTCGGCAATGCCGGCGACGATCGCGGCGGTGGCCTCCGGATCGAGCTTGCCGCAGGCGAAGTAATCCAGGAAAAACAGGGGTTCGGCGCCCTGCACCACCAGATCATTGACCGACATCGCAACGAGGTCGATGCCGATGCTGCCGTGAACGCCGGCCTCGATCGCGATCTTCACCTTGGTGCCGACGCCGTCGGTGGCCGCGACCAGCACCGGGTCCTTGAAACCGGCGGCCTTCAGGTCGAACAGCCCGCCGAACCCGCCGATCTCGGCGTCCGCGCCGGCGCGCGCGGTGGCGCGAACCATCGGCTTGATGAGGTCGACCAGACGATTGCCGGCGTCGATATCGACGCCCGAATCCGCGTAGGTGAGCCCGTTCTTGCGGTCGGCCATGCCCGTTTCCAAGTGAGTTGCGGCTGGTTACGTCGGATCGGGCCGCCGCGCAATGGCTCGCAAGGCTGGTTTCCGTATACTATGTAGATAACGACCGGCTCGCCCGCAGAAAGCCGGACGTGCTGCAAAATCGAATCGGTAGCCGGGAAGCGCCGTGTGACTATTCCGACCTCCATTCCGAACCTGATCACGCTCGGCCGGATTTTGCTCGTGCCCATCGTGATCTGGGCGATTGCATCCGAGCAGATGGAGTTGGCGTTCGCGGTGTTCATCGTCGCCGGTGTCAGCGACGCGGTCGACGGCTTCCTCGCCAAGCGCTTCAACATGACGAGCGAGCTCGGCGCGCTGCTCGATCCCTTGGCTGACAAGGCGCTGCTGGTCTCGATCTATATCGCACTCGGCATCTGGCATGCGATCCCGCGCTGGATCGTGATCCTGGTGGTGTCGCGCGATTTCATGATCGTCGCCGCCGTGATTGTGTCATGGCTGTTCGAGAAGCCCGTCGCCATGAAGCCGCTGATGGTGTCCAAGCTCAACACCGTGGCGCAGGTGGCGTTCGCAGCGCTGGTGCTGGCCTCGCTCGGCTTCAATTTCAAGCCTTCGCCCTATGACGTGATACTGATGGGTCTTGTGACCGTCTTTACCCTTTCCTCCGTAGCCCTTTATCTCGTGGAATGGGTACGGCACATGAGCACGATCGAAGCGCGTTGATTGTAGCGTGCGAATCCCATCTGGAGCCATGGCGTGGCAGGCCGCGTTCATCCCCGACAACTTGCATTTGCGCTGCCGCACGCGGAAAGCCTGACGCGGGACAATTTTCTGGAAGGCCCGGCGAATGCCGCTGGCCTTGCGCTAATCGATGCCTGGCCGGAATGGCCAAGCCGCACCATGCTGCTCGCTGGGCCGGAAGGCTCCGGCAAAAGCCACCTCTCCGCGATCTGGGCGGAGGCGGCCGGCGCGCGTTCCATCTCCGCGCACGCGCTGACAGCGGCGAATGTGCCGGGCGCGCTCGCGACCGGCGCGCTGGTGCTCGAGGATCTGAGACCGGCCGATTTCGACGAGCGCGCGCTGTTTCATCTGCTCAACCTCGCGCGCGAGGAACAGGCTTATGTGCTGATGACCGCGCGCGTGCCGCCGGCCGCCTTTGAAATCGAGCTGCGCGACCTGCGCTCGCGGCTGCGCGCGCTTCCCGTGGTGGCGCTGCAGGAGCCCGACGATCAATTGTTCCGCGCGCTGATCGTCAAATTCTGTGCGGACCGACAGCTTGCGGTGGACGAATCCGTGGTCAGCTATCTCGCGACCCGCATCGAGCGGTCGTATGCCGCGGTGCGACGGGCGGTCGATCTCCTGGATCGCGAAGGATTGCGACTAGGCCGGCCGGTGACCCGGGCGCTGGCCGCGGAACTACTGCGCAATCCTTGATCGCCTCCATCTTGACGCCATGGTGGAGGGGGCCATCATGGCCGTGAATTGTCATTCGCCCGACACAATATTTGCGTGGCGAGCCGCTAAATGCCCTGCCCAAGGGCCGGTTCGCGATTGGATCGAATTCTCATGGAATCTGAACAAGCTATTGTAATTGAAGCGAAAGAGGTCACCCGGGAAACCCTCGCCTCGATCGCTGCGAGCCCCGAACGCTTCATCAATCGCGAGTTGTCCTGGCTGCACTTCAATCGCCGCGTGCTGGAGGAATCGGTCAATCCCGGGCATCCCCTGCTGGAGCGGGTTCGGTTCCTGTCGATTTCGGCCAACAACCTTGACGAGTTCTTCATGGTTCGCGTCGCCGGCATCAAGGCGCAGGTCCGCGAAGGCATTCCCGAGCGCAGCCCGGATGGCCTCACTCCTTCCGAGCAACTCGCGCTCATCAACGAGACCGTCTCGCAGCTTGCGACCGACCAACAGGCGATCTGGCGCGACCTCCGCCATATCCTGGCCGAGGTTGGCATCGTCCTGATCGACGGGCGCGAGGTCACCAAGAGCGAGCGGAGCTGGATCGAGGACCACTTCCTCCACAACATCTTTCCGCTCCTGACCCCGCTTGCGATCGATCCGGCGCATCCGTTCCCGTTCATTCCGAGCCTCGGCTTCACCGTCGCACTGCAGCTCGCACGCGTCTCCGACGGCAAGCCGATGAACGCGCTGATCCGCATGCCCGGCAAGATCGACCGCTTCATCCGTCTGCCGTCGAGCAAGGATGGCGCGGTACGCCTGATCACCCTGGAGCAAGCCACGGGCCTCTTCATCGGCCGCCTCTTTCCCGGCTACACCGTGAAGGGCCAGGGTGCTTTCCGCATCATCAGAGACTCCGAGATCGAAATCGAGGAAGAGGCCGAAGACCTCGTCCGCGTGTTCGAGACCGCGTTGAAACGGCGCCGGCGCGGCTCGGTGATCCGACTCGAAATCGAGGCCAACATGCCCGAGGAGCTGCGCGCCTTCGTGCAGCACGCGCTTTCGACCACCGACGACGAGATGCTCCTGGTCGACGGCGTGCTCGCCATGAACGAGCTGTCGCAATTGACGCGGCTCGACCGCCCCGACCTCGAATTTGCGCCCTACGTGCCGCGCCATCCCGAGCGCGTCCGCGACCATGGCGGCGACGTCTTCGCCGCGATCCGGCAAAAGGATCTGATCGTCCACCATCCCTACGAGTCCTTCGACGTCGTGGTGCAGTTCCTGCAGCAGGCCGCGCGCGATCCCGACGTGGTCGCGATCAAGCAGACGCTGTACCGCACCTCCAACAACTCGCCGATCGTGCGCGCGCTGGCGGAAGCCGC
>Ga0070683_100004230_pt1 | contig 11770 bp, 9 predicted proteins | sample KBSC713LmetaG_FD_64662 | JGI IMG/M metagenome (GOLD analysis project Ga0070683, IMG submission 64662) | Corn rhizosphere microbial communities from Kellogg Biological Station, Michigan, USA - KBS C7.1-3L metaG | ecosystem: Host-associated > Plants > Roots > Rhizosphere ...
GTCGCCGATGGCAGCGACGATGCCGCGCGCCGGCTCGAACGCGTGCTGTGGAATGACCCCGGGACGGGTGTGATGCGCCACGCTGACGCGGGCTATGACATTGCGATCGACTGCGCGCGCGAGCAGGGACTCGATCTGCCGATGGTGAACTCGTGAAGCTCGACCCGCAGGTGATCGACCTCGGCACCTTGCGCCGCCTGTGGCAGGGTGAGGCTGCCCAGCTCGACGATGCGTCGCTCCAGCGCATGGCCGCTTCCGCCGCAGCGGTCGAGCGCATCGTCGCGGGCGGCGAGACCGTTTACGGCGTCAACACCGGCTTCGGCCTGCTCGCCAATACGCGCATCCCGAAAGAGCGGCTGGCGGAGCTTCAGACCAACCTCATCATGTCTCACAGCGCCGGTCTTGGCGACCCGCTACCGCGCCACGTCACTCGGCTGATGATCGTCCTGAAGCTGCTCGGCCTCGGCCGTGGCCACTCGGGCGTTAGCCGCCAGGTCATCGACGCGCTGCAGCGGCTGCTCGATGCCGACGCCATGCCGCTCATTCCCTCGCAGGGCAGCGTAGGGGCGAGCGGCGACCTAGCCCCCCTGGCGCACCTCATCGCCGCGCTCATGGGCTACGGGCGGATCGACGTTGCGGGAGAAATCATTGCCGCGCGCGATGCGCTCGGCCGGATCGGCCTCGACGAGCTCCAGCTCGGGCCGAAGGAGGGGCTTGCGCTGATCAACGGTACGCAGGCCAGCACCGCGCTCGCGCTCGACGCGCTTTTCCATGGCGAGCGCGTTTTCGCCGCGGCCATTGCGGCGGGTGCGCTGTCCGTCGATGCGCTCAAGGGAAGCGCGAAGCCGTTCGATCCGCGCATCTCGGAGCTTCGCGGGCAGCCCGGCCAGATCCGCGTCGCCGCCGCGATCCAGGAGCTGCTCGACGGCAGCGAGATCCTGACCAGCCATGTCAAATGCGATCGCGTGCAGGACCCCTACAGCTACCGCTGCCAGCCGCAGGTGATGGGCGCCGCGCTCGATCTCCTACAAAATGCCGCGCGGACGCTGACCATCGAAGCCTCGGCGGTCACCGACAACCCGATCGTGTTTGAAGACGACGACACAGCCATTTCGGGCGGCAACTTCCATGCCCAGCCGGTCGCCTTTGCGGCGGACATTATCGCGATGGCGCTGTGCGAGGTCGGCTCGATCTCGGAACGCCGGATCAGCGTCCTGGTCGATCCCAAGATGAGCGGCCTTCCGGCATTCCTGACCGAGGATTCGGGCGTGAACTCGGGTCTCATGATTCCGCAGGTCACCGCCGCGGCGCTGGTCAGCGAGAACAAGAGCCTCGCCTTCCCCGCGAGCGTGGATTCCATCCCGACGTCCGCCGGCCAGGAGGACCATGTGTCGATGGCGCCGATTGCCGCCCGAAAGGCCGGACAGATTGCCCGCAACGCCGCCGGCGTGATCGCCGTCGAGCTGATGGCCGGCGCCGAAGGCATCGATTACCACGCGCCGTTGAAGACCTCGCCCAAGCTGCAGGCGGTGTACGCGAAGGTGCGCGCGATCTCACCGCATTTCACCGCCGACCGTTATTGGGCCGACGAAATGAGCGCGCTTCAGGCCGCCGTCCTCGACGGCGATGTTGGAGAGATGCTGCTGCCGGTGCTCGGCGCTTAGCCGATCCGGTCCCAATATTTGGTCTTGCAGAGGACGGCGAGAATGCAGCCGCTGACGGCCAGGCGATCGGCCGCGACCTGTTTGATCGTCCCGCGCGCGTTCATGTTGCGACCGGCGAGGAAGACGTCGGCCTTCCAGGTGCCAGGTCCCGCCGGCTGGATATTGTCGATGACCCGTGCGCCGAGCAGGTCGGTGCCGCTGCCGCGCTGCGCCTTCGCCTGCTGCTTGGCCGAAGCCTTCACGACCCTTCCGCACAAGGTGGGGCCGCACGGCGCAATGACGATCTCCATCGAGCCGTGCTTCCAGCGGCCCTCGAGGTTGCTCTTGGCGAGCGCCGACGCGGGGGCGAGGGCGACCGCAAATCCTGCAAGTCCAAGCAAAATCCGTTTCATCATACCGTCTTACCAATGATTTGCGGCAAGAATGGCGCCTTCAGCTTGCCCGTAAGTGAACGGGCCCTCGGCCGGTCGGACCCGCGCAACCGCCCATCGGCGGGGCTAATGGAAGTCGCGGCTCTTGGGGATTATCTCGACATTGCGCGGGTGACGGTTCTGCGGCCGGCCCCAGCTTCCGGCATGATCGGCCTTTTCGAGCGTGGACGGGAGCAGCGAATCGTCGCTGAGGCGGCTGAGCAGGTGCGTATGGTCTTCGAGGCGTCCGGCGACGACGTGGATCACCTCGCTGTCGGGGTCGCGCTGGATCATTCCGTGCACCGCCATCAACCGCGCGCCCATGACGATCTTGCGCTGCTTTTCGAACACGGCGGGCCAGACGACGAGGTTGGCGATGCCTGTCTCGTCCTCGATGGTGATGAAGACCACACCCTTGGACGTGCCCGGCCGCTGGCGGATCAGCACCACGCCGGCCATCGACAGCCGCCTGCCGTCTTTCAGCGACTTCAGCTGGTCGGCAGTGACGAACTTCAAGCCTGAATAATGCGCGCGCAGGAAATGCATCGGGTGCGCCTTCAGGCTGAGGCGGATCGTCTGGTAGTCGCTGATCACATGCTCGGCGAGCGGCATCGCGGGAAGCTTCGCGGGCGATTCTTCCATGCCTTCGTCCCGAGCCTCGGCATGAGCGAAGAGCGGCAGGTCGGGCGCAGCCTTGAGCGCGCGCGAATCCCATAGCGCGGCGCGGCGATCGAGCCCCATCGAGCGGAACGCGTCCGCCGCCGCGAGCCGCTGGATCGCGTGCACCGGCACGCCGCCGTGGGTGCGCAGCTCCTCGACGGTCCGGTACGGCCGCCGAGCGACCAGCCGGTCTGCCGCGTCGCGGTGCAGGCCATCGACCTGCCTGAGGCCGAGGCGCAGGGCGGGTTTCTTGCCCTCCCCTTGATGGGGAGGGGCAGGGGTGGGGTGATGCCGGACGGAAAGCGCAGCTCCAAAATCACCCCCATCGAGGGGGAGGGATTCTAAGGTACAATCCCAATCGCTGTGGTTCACATCGATTTCGCGCACCTCGACGCCATGCTCCTTCGCATCGCGGACGATCTGCGCCGGCGCGTAGAAGCCCATCGGCTGAGAGTTCAGCAGCGCTGCTGCGAATGCCGCCGGATATTTCCACCTCAGCCATGACGAGACGTAGACGAGGTGCGCGAAGCTCGCCGCGTGGCTTTCAGGGAAGCCATATTCGCCGAAGCCCTTGATCTGGTCGAAGCAGCGCTGCGCGAAGGCTTCGTCATAGCCGCGGGCCACCATCCGCCCGACCATCTTGTCCTGCAGCTGCTCGATATTCCCCTTCGACCGGAAGGTCGCCATCGCCTTGCGCAACTGGTTGGCCTCCTCGGCGGTGAAGCGCGCCGCGTCGATCGCGATCTTCATCGCCTGCTCCTGGAAGATCGGGACTCCGAGCGTTCGGCCGAGAATCTTCTCGAGCTCGTCGGGCGGGCCATGCTCGGACGAGGGGCAGGGGAAGGTTTCCGGCTCCTTGCCGCTGCGGCGCTTGAGATAAGGATGGACCATGTCGCCCTGGATCGGCCCCGGACGGACGATCGCGACCTCGATCACCAGGTCGTAGAAGCAGCGCGGCTTCAGTCGCGGAAGCATGTTCATCTGCGCCCGGCTTTCGACCTGGAACACGCCGAGCGAATCCCCGCGGCAGAGCATGTCGTAGACCTCCGGCACCTCCTGCGGGATGGTCGCGAGGCTCCATTCCTCGCCATGGTGCTGCCGCACGAGATCGAAGCATTTGCGGATGCAGGTCAGCATGCCGAGCGCGAGCAGGTCGATCTTCAAAATGCCGAGCTCGTCGATGTCGTCCTTGTCCCATTCGATGAAGGTGCGGTCGTCCATCGCGCCGTTGCCGATCGGCACCGTTTCGGTCAGCGGTCGCTCGGTCAGGATGAACCCGCCGACATGCTGCGAGAGGTGGCGCGGCATCCCGACCAGCTGCTCGGCGAGCTTGACCGTGCGCTTCAAATGCGGATCGGAAAGGTCGAGCCCGGCGTCGGTCGCGCGGCCCTCCTCCAGCTCGGCGTCCATGCTTCCCCAGATGGTCGAGGCAAGCGCGCCGCACACGTCTTCGCTAAGCCCCATGACCTTGCCGACCTCGCGGATTGCCGAACGCGGGCGGTAGTGAATCACGGTTGCGGCGATCCCGGCGCGCTTACGGCCGTATTTTGCGTAGATGTGCTGGATCACCTCCTCGCGCCGCTCATGCTCGAAATCGACGTCGATGTCGGGCGGCTCGCGGCGCTCCTCGGAAATGAAGCGTTCGAACAACAGGTCGTTCATCGCCGGATCGACCGCGGTGATGCCGAGGCAATAGCAGACGGCGCTGTTCGCCGCGCTCCCACGCCCCTGGCACAGGATCGGCGGGTCGAGCGAGCGCGCATAAGCGACGATGTCATGGACCGTCAGGAAATAGCGCGCGAAGTCCAAGCGCTCGATCAACGGCAGCTCGTACTCGATCTGCTTCACGACCTTGTCCGGAATGCCGTCGGGCCAGCGCTGCTTCGCGCCGTCCCAGGTCAGCTGCTCCAGATATTGCTGCGGCGACTTGCCGTCCGGGACCGTCTCCTGCGGATATTCGTAGCGCAGCTCGTCGAGGCTGAAGTGGAGCGCGTCGGCGAACTCGCGAGTCGCCGAAATCGCGTGCGGCCAGCGTGCGAACAGCCGCGTCATCTCGTGCGGCGGTTTCAGGTGCCGCTCGGCATTGGGATTGAGCAGGTAGCCGGCGTTCGCGATCGTGGTCTTCTCGCGGATGCAGGTGACGACGTCCTGCAGGGGCCGCCGCTCGGGCGCGTGATAATGGACGTCGTTGGTCGCAATGATCGAGCAGCCTTCGCTTTTCGCGAGCCGGTCGAGCCGCTCGATCCGCGCGGCGTCATCGCCGCGGTAAAGCCAGCTCGCCGCCACATGCCTCAGTGACGTCAAAGCGTCGCGAAGCCGCGGCAAATCGGCTTCGAAGGCGTCGAGGTCGTCCTGCGGCCAGGCGATGAAAGCGATGCCGTCGGCATGGTCGGCGACGTCTTGCAGCGTCAGCTCGCACTCGCCTTTGTCGGCGCGCATCTTGCCGAAGCTGAGCAGGCGCGAAAGGCGGCCGTAGCCGTCGCGGTGACAAGGATAAGCGAGCAGGCTCGGCGCGTCGCTGAGGTCGAGCCGGCAGCCGATCAGCGGCGTGAGGCCAGCGCCCTTGCACGCGCTGTGCATCCTGACCACGCCGGCGAGCGTGTTGCGGTCGGCGATTCCGATTGCGTCATAACCTTGGCCGAGCGCGGCAAGCACGAGCTCTATCGCATCCGACGCCCCGCGCAGGAAGGAGAAAGGCGAGGTGACTCCGAGCTCGACGAACGGCGCTTTGCCGGCCGGTGGCGGGGGCATGCCCTCGCGCGGCACCAGCTTCAGCCGCGAGAATCCGACCTTCTCAGGCATCAGCCGAACAACCCGTGGATGAACCAGGCGGGAAGCCCGCCGCGACCGTCGCCGACCAGGCCCTCACGATAGATCCAGTACCGCCGGCCCTCGTCATCCTCGACGCGATAATAATCGCGCAGCCGCGCGGACGACGGCTGGCGCCACCATTCGGGCGCGATCCGTTCGGGCCCTTCGGCGCGCGCAATGTCATGCACCGCGCGCCGCCACACGAAGCGCCGCGGCATGCCTTCGGGAGTCGCATAAATGACGTCGATCGCTTCCGGTCGGTCGAGCAGGCGCTGGGGGCGACGGACTGGCGAGACGGCAATCGCTTCTGCCGTGGAAATTGCCGGCATCCACCCGCTGGCCCGCTCCGGCAGGTTGCTTTCGAACGCTTGCGGCCGCCTCACCCGCCTTGGGCCGAGCTTTACCGTCAGCCGGTCGACCAGCCGCGCCAGCTCCCGTTCGCCTGACGGCTCCTCGACCAGGCTCTCCTGTGCGGCGCCAAGCTCCTCGGTCCAACCGGCGGTCAACGCGAACGCGTCGAAGCCGAATTCCGGATCGAGCGCCGCCGCCTTGTCGGCGAGCAGGCGCGCGAGATGCTTCGGCTCGCGGCTGGGAATCGTCGTCGCGACCGATGCGGCGGCAGTGCTGCCGTCGACCCGATAGCCGGTCAGCGAAAGCCGCCTCGCGCCGATATGCCGTTCCTGCAGCTGCCGGACGAGGTCGGGGATGAGCCGCTCGAGCGCCTGCCCGGCTGCCTCCGGATGCATCGCAGGCTCTTCCAGCCGAACGAGCGCGCGCGGCGGCGGGTCGGCCGGCGCGGCGGTCAGTGGCTCGGGCTTGCGGCCCACCGCGCGGTCGAGCGCATCGACGACATCTTCCGCACCCCGGAACCGCCGCGCCAGCGCGAGCCGCGGCACGCCGAGAAGCGCGCCGATGCTCTTGAGCCCGAGTCGCTCGAGCGTGCGCACCGTGTCCGCGTCGAGGCGGAGCGCCGAGACGTGGAGGGGGGCCAGCGCCGCCTCGGACTCGTTGCAGATGCAAGGCGCATAATGCGCCAATGCCCAGGCCGCTGCGGCGGTGGGTGCGATGGCGATGCGTGCCGTGAAGCCGATACCGGCGAACCGGCGCTCGACATCGCGCACGAGCGCTTCTTCGCCGCCGAACAGATGCGCGACTCCGCTGATGTCGAACCGCAGCCCGTCGCCGTCGACCTCGACCAAAGGCGACCAGCGCCCCGCCCATCGCGCGAGCCGCCGCACCAGCACGCAGTCGCCCTCCGGATCAGCCGGGACCGCGATCAGCGCCGGGTCGAGCGCGCGCGCATCGGTCAGCCGTGCTCCCGCCCTCGCGCCGCGCTCGGCGGCGGCTTTGGTTACGGCATGGATGACGGGTCCGTGCGCGCCCTCGACCGTCAGGACGACCGGTGCGTCAGGCGGACAGTCGGCGCTCTTCGCCCAGCGCTCGACCGCCAGCGCCGGCAGCCAGATGGAAAGCACCCGCTTCACCGGCGATGCTCCAGCGGCCGGGCGGAGACCCGCGCGCCCGGAACAGCTCGGCATCCCACACGGATGCTCCCGGCGCTTTCATATCGAGATCGTTGACCAGCGACGACGCGCTCGCGATTCGCCAGCGCATCCGCGCGCCGCTCAAATTGGCGTGGCCGCCGAGCCGAATCAAAAAGGCGGCCACGCCCGACCGCTCCGACGCGACGGCGAGCCGCCGAGTCGCGGTGAAATCGAGCGCGCGCGGGTCGCCCCAGATCTCGCCGATCACGGCCGAGAGCGCGGCGCATCTTAAGCCCTCCTCCATTGCCCAGAGCGCGTCCTTCGCGTCGCGCGCCTCGACATGGATGAGGTTTCGGCTGGGCAGCCCCGGCGGATGGACCCGCCCGCTTTCGAGGATCGCCATGCGGTCCTGGACCCACAACAGCGGTTTTGAGGAGTCGAGCTGGGCAAGCAGGAAGCCCGCCCAGCCGCCGTCACGCGGGTGAACGGTGAAAAGTTCGGATAAAGTGGGGCTGGACGGCGCGGGCAAGCGCCAGCGCTCCCCGAGGCGTCTGCCCGGGCGCCGTTCAGCCGGCCGGATCTGCGCGGAGACAGCTCCGCCGGCGACCAGAGACAAGCCTCTTGCCACACGACTCACAACGTTTTTGTTCTACGTTTGTTCTTGTTTCTTGAGTCGGTGCCGAGAGTCAATCCTGCGACTCGGGCGCCTCGATTTCCTCGAGAAAGCGGACGATCTCGCGGACCGCCGCACGCGTGCCGCGCCCGGAAACGCCGAATCCCATGTGGCTCGAGCTTACCTCGACTGCCTTGTCGCGCTCGCCTTCCTTGCCGCGGGCTGCTTCGGCCGCGACGATCCCGTCGCGGCGCGACCAGACGGCGAGCGTCGGCACCGGCGGCTTGTCGAAGATGCGCGGAATCGGCGGTTCGTCGACCGGGTGGCCGGCGATCCGCTCGTAGAGCCGCCAGACATTGTTCAGCCGCGGATCGCCCGAAAACGGCGAGCCGAGCGTGGCGACCGCCCGCACCCGCCCCGGCACTGCTCGCGCCAGCTCGCGGGCGAACACGCCGCCCAAGCTCCAGCCCACCAGGAGCACCGGGCGCTCGTCCCCGACCAGGTCGAGCGAATGCCTGAGCTTGTCGATGAGATCGGGAGTCGCGCCCCAGTTCCACCCTTGCCGCCATGGATGGACCCGAAAACCCGCCTCCGCCAGCGCCCGCCGAAGCTCCATCGTCGTCCGGTCGCCAGCGATGAATCCCGGGATGACCAGTGCCGGCGGCCCGTCGACCGGCCCCCGCGGTCCTGAATGGCCGAACCCGCGCCAGAAGCGCGGCCACAGCGAGGCGACCTCGGCAAGCCGCTTCCAGTTGGAAGGTACGCCTTGCGGCCTAGAGATATTCGCGCCCCATCAGCTCCTGCATCGCCTTGGGCAGCTTCACGCGTCCGTCCGCCGTCTGATGATTTTCGAGCAGCGGCACGAGGATTCTTGGGCTCGCAAGCGCGGTGTTGTTGAGCGTGTGCGCGAAGCGAACCTTCCCGTCGGCGCCGCGGTAGCGGATGTTCGCGCGCCGCGCCTGCCAGTCATGAAGCGTCGAGCAGCTGTGCGTCTCGCGATACTTGCCGAGCGACGGGACCCAGCTATCGATATCGTTCATCCGGTATTTGCCGAGGCCCATGTCCCCGGTCGACGTCTCGATCACCTGATAAGGGATTTCGAGCGCCCGCAGCAGCTCTTCGGCCTGCTGCAGAAGCTGCGCGTGCCAGTTCGCCGACTCCGCATCATCGGCGGGGCAGACGACATATTGCTCGACCTTCACGAACTGGTGGACGCGAAGGAGGCCGCGCACATCCTTGCCGGCGCTCCCCGCCTCCCGCCTGAAGCAGGGCGAAAAGCCGGCGTAGAGGATCGGCAGCTTGTCGGCTTCGATGATCTCGCCTGCGTGAAGCGAGGTCAGGACGACCTCGGCAGTGCCGGCGAGCCACAAATCGTCGTTGGGGAGCTCGTACGTCTCCTCGCGGTGGGCCGGGAACTGGCCCTGGTTCAGGAAGGCCTGCTCGCGCGCGATCGCGGGGACCGTGATCGGCGTGAACCCCGCCGTCGCGATCCGCTCCAGCGCCCAGCCCATCAGCTTGGTTTCGAGCAGCGCGAGTGCGCCCTTCAGGCAATAGGTCCGGCTTCCCGAGACCTGGGTCACTCGCGACAGGTCGCCCCAATCGTTCTTCTCGATCAGCGCGACATGGTCGAGCGGCTCAAAGTCGAACTTGGGCGGCTCGCCGACCGTGCGGGTGACAATATTGGAGCTCTCGTCCGGCCCGACCGGCGCGCCCTCGTAGGGAATGCCCGGAAGCTTCAGCATCAGCCAGCGAAGGGCGGCCTCCTTGTCCGACAGTTCCGCCTCAATCTCGGAGGCTCGCGCTCCCGCCTCCTTGGCTTTCTTGCCGAGCTCCGCCTTCTGCTCCGGAGTCGCGTCCTTGAACTTCGCGCTAACGGCGTTCCGTTCGGCGCGCAGCCGATCGATTTCGGTCTTGGCGCCGCGCACTTCCGCGTCGAGCCGCAGAACCTCGTCGAGGTCGAGATCCACGCCCTTGTCGCGGATCGCGCGCTCGACCGTTTCGCGGTTGGACTTGACGAAATCGAGTGCCAGCATGGCCGCTGCCTAGCGCAAGCTAGTCGAAGTGCAACCGGCGGTACCGGCCGCGGAAGAAGAGCAAGGGATCGAGCGCCGCATCGAAGGTCGCCTTGACCACCTGGCCAATCAGGATGTGGTGATCGCCTCCGTCATGCACGGCGAAATGCTCGCACTCGAACACGCCCATCGACTCCATGAGAACGGGAGCTCCCGCTTCCCCGCATGACCAGGCGGTGGTGCCGAACCGATCCTCGTCGCGCGTGGAAAAGCGGATCGACGCCGGCTGCTGCTCGGTGTGCAGCACATTGACCGCAAAGTGCGACGCTTCGATCAGCGCCGTCGAGCTCGCCGCCATCTTGTGAAGGCACACGAGTAGCAGCGGCGGCTCGAGCGAGACCGAGGTGAAGCTGTTGACCGTCAGCCCGGCGGGGGTCCCATCGGGCTGCAGGCACGTCACCACCGTGACCCCCGTCGCGAAGCAGCCGAGCGCGTCGCGCAAGGTCCGCGGATCGTGGCCGCTTCGATATTCGCCCTTGGTCGTCTCCGCCATCGCCTCGGCTATAGCGCCACTCGGCTAGAGCGCCAGCAGCCTGTCGGGCGTCAGCGCCAGCACTTCGCCGATCGTCTTCCCGACCGATTCCGAGACGAGGTAGCGCGGCTGGAATGCGTCGTGCTTGTAGGGCGTGTTGACCGCCCGGCCGGCCGAGAACGGCACGCGCTCGACCGCGTCGCTTTCGAGGCTGAAATGGGCTTCCCCAAAGCTCGACGCCAGCCCGGCGCCGAGAATCTTGAGCTCGCCATGCTCCCGCGCGAGCCCGAATTCCACGCTGTGCCAGTAGAGTCGCGCCGCTCGGGGGCCTTCTCCGGCAGCGATCGCGGCCGATCCGAGCTCGCCGATGTGGCGGGTCATTTCCGCATAATCGTGATGCGCGAGCATCGGGATGTGGCCGAACATGTCGTGGAAGCAGTCCGGCGCCTCGAGATAGTCGAGCTGGGCCCGAGTCCGGATGAAGTTGCCGACCGGGAAGACCCGCTCCGACAGCATGGCGAAAAAGATATCGTCCGGCACCAGGCCCGGGACCGCCACGGTCCGCCACCCGGTCCGCGGCTCGAGGATCGCGTTCAGCCCTTCGACGTCGGGAACCCCCGGGTGCGATAGCTTCAGGAGGTCGATTCCGTCGAAAAACGCCGAGACGACGCGGCTGCCGAGCAGCTTCACCTGCCGCATGAAGAGCAGGTCCCAGACGCGGTGATCCTCGCCGGTGAAGGATTCCCAGTTCTGCGGGACGACGTAATCCTGCCAGCGTCGGGCGCGGTCGTCCTTGGTGATCGCTTGCTCGAGCATTGTTTCGTTCCTCTTCGTTCGGGCCAATAAAAAACCCGCCGAGCTTGGCTCTGGCGGGTCGGAGGCTGGTGATCTGTCGCTTAGGTGCGCGTCAGCTCGTTCCAGCCTCGCAGCGATAATAATAGCTCGCCATTGCGGCCGGGGCGGCGCGCGTCAGGTCAGCAAGGGCGAGCGAGCATTTCATCCAGGTCTCTTATTCCAGCTTTCGCCTGAACGATCAATTGCGCTCGAGGATGCAATTTACATCTGGCTGGAGACGTTGTTGTACATCAGGTTCATCTTGTTGCTGAGCTGCGTCATGCCGCCGATCGCGGCAATCGAGATGAGCGACGCAACCAGGGCATATTCGATTGCGGTCGCTCCGCACTCGCAGCGGAGAATTTTCCTTAACCCGCTCATCGCCCACTCCTTGGTTAACAGCGCTGCGTGGCACAGCGGCTGGTGTGGCCCCACTCTGCTCGCGCAATGCTGCCAAATGCTTGCAGCGGATGGTTAATGGCCGGGGCGCGGCGCGACGCTGCCGGCCGCGCTCGAATGCGAAGGTGAACGCGAAATCCACCATTTATCGAAAGCCGTCGCTAACCGCTTTGTGGTGAACAGCTGAATGGTGGGGCCACGAGCAGACGGGAAACGTTCAAATGCGGACCTTTGGTAAACGAATCGATGGGCCGACCGGCCGCCGTAAAAGCCTCCGGGAAGAAGTCGTGCTCGCCGGTTCGGCGCTCACCCTCGAACAATCGCGGCCGGTCGTCGTGACCGACGTTTCGG
>Ga0070683_100004232_pt1 | contig 11768 bp, 9 predicted proteins | sample KBSC713LmetaG_FD_64662 | JGI IMG/M metagenome (GOLD analysis project Ga0070683, IMG submission 64662) | Corn rhizosphere microbial communities from Kellogg Biological Station, Michigan, USA - KBS C7.1-3L metaG | ecosystem: Host-associated > Plants > Roots > Rhizosphere ...
GAGATGGCAGCGACCTCGCCGAGGATCTCGAAGCGCCGCCGCGAGCGGCGGGCCCGGAGCAGCAGTGCGAACGCCAGCCAGGCGCAGATGATGGCGAGCGCCGCCTCCGCCATGGATATGTCGATCCAGGCCATCGTCCCCCCAATTGCGGTGATACCAAAAGAACGTAGCTCGGGTCCCGCTATAAGTCCAGACCGCGGGGGACGGGAAGGAAAGACCGGCTAAAGGCCGTTGCGCAATACCCGGGCCGAGGCCCGGGGCACGGTCGCGGCGTCGCCGCCGGTCCACGCGTTGAAGCGGTACCAGGCGGGCTTTGCTTCGCGCTGCTTGGTCAGCAGCCCGGCCGAATCGCAGAACTGACAGGAGCCGGCCGCGTCGGTCCAGGAAAACCACCAGACGCCGCCGATGCGCCAGCGCTGACGATTGCTGGTCAGCAGGGCGAAAGCGCGATCGAGTTCGCGCGCTTGCCCGCGCGGCCCGCGCTCCCATCGAGACTCGAAGCTGGCGGACCCCCAACCCATCTCGGTCACGTAGAGCGGCGTCGCGGCGTCGGCGTTGAAGCTCATCACGCGGCGCAGGTTTTCGATCTCTCCCTGCAGGGCGCCGGCATCGGCGACGTAGGGGTGCAGCGCGACACCGTCGAAATACCGCTTGATCCCAGGAACCCGGTAGAGGTCTGCCAGGAAGCCCCCCGACTGGATGTTCGGCGGAGTCTGCAACGGGCGGCCGAAGAGGCCACCGAGGATTACCTTCGAACCGGGCTCCTGCCGGTGCAGCAAGCCGCCGGAGATGCGAATCAGGCGGCCAAAGCGCGCCGGATCCGGTTCCTTGGAGAAGGTGATGATGTTCTCCTCGTTCCAGATCTCCCACTGGTTCACAGGCAGGCGCGGCAGGTCGCGGTGTTCGCGCCAGAAGCTCCCCCGCGTCCCGTAGCGGGCAACCGCGGCATGGAGGAACTGCTGCCAGGCCTGGCGTTGGCGCGCCGTCGCCACCGGTTCGCCGCCAAGTCGCGACGAGACCCACGAAGGAGTTCCCCAGACGAACATGAAGGCGCGGATGTGGTTTTCGGCGGCAAACTGGACCTGTTCATCAAGCCCTTCCCAGCGTGGGGCGAAACGATCACGGGCTTCGGGCTCGATTCCTGCCCAGTTCATCGGCAGGCGCACCGAGGTGATTCCCGCGTCCTGCATCAATTCGTAATCGTTTTCGTCCGTCGCACCCTGGGGGGAGATGCCGATGAACCCGTGCGGCGACAGCGGCAGCGACCCTGCGATCGCGGGGCTCAGCGCCAACAGCGCAACGGTAAGTGGAATCAGCAGGAGTCTGCGCATGCGTCCAACACATGACCCGGCGGAGGGGAGGAAGTAGCGCTCCGATCCCACCCCCCGGGTTACGATCGCCAAATGATCGCATGGATACAGGCGCGGGCCGCATTGCCGGCCTGAGGCCGAGCTCTATCGGGGCGCCCGGATTTGAACCGGGGACCTCACCGACCCGAACGGTGCGCGCTACCAGGCTGCGCCACGCCCCGAGAGACGGCGATTATCCCAGACCTGGGCAGCGACTACTTGACGGCTTCGATCGCGGCTTCGATTTCGGCCAGCGTGGGACCGTCCTGCAGGGTCTGGGTCCCGTGCGGTCCGCTGACGATCGCCGCCTGCCCGGTGCGGATGCCGAGGCCGCGGCCAAGTTCGTCATAGCCCTTCAGCTTCTGGCTGATCGCTCCGTCGGAGCCGCCGTTGTCTTCCAGGTATTCCAACCATTCGGGCTCGTTCAGTTCCTCGATTCCCCCGGCCACCGAGTCGAGGAAGTCCTGATCGATGCCGAACTTTTCCGCTTCGTCCTGATTGCGGAAGAAGAGGTAGGTGTACTGCCAGCCATACCCCTGCTGCGCCGCCGCCTCGGCGCCGTAGAAGCCGAGCTCCTGCGGGCTTTCGCTGTTCGAGTAGTGGCGGTAGAGCAGCTTCACGTCGCCGGGCCTGGCGTAAGCGTTGACCAGGGGCGGGATCGTGCTGAGGAAGTCTTCCCGGCAGCTCGAGCACTGCAGGTCGTTGAAGACCTGGATCGTCACCGGCGCGTCGGAGGAGCCGAGGCGGTCCCCTTCCTGCGGCACACCGCCGAAGATTTCCTGGGCTTCGGAGATCCCGGCCAGGTGGACGACCGCGTTGCCGGCCTTCTGAGTGGAGATGTTGACGATCGCGTAGCCCAGGAACCCCAGGGCGATCGCGAGCGCCAGCACGATCCAGATCCGGCCCCGGCGGGGGATCGGCACCACTGCGGGCTCGGGCCCCGGCTTCTCGGCGGTCGCGGGCATCGCCGCCATTATCGCGACTCGCAGCCTCGGCCATCTGAGCGCGAGCGGATCGTTTGACACGTCCGCCCTCAGGGGTAAATATCTCCCTACCCAGTTTCAACGATCAAGGGAGGTCCGCAGTGGCCAATCACCTCACCCCGTCCGAGCTTGCCGAAGAGCTTCAGATGAAGCGGCAGGAGGTGATCGGCAAGTGCATGCAAATGGGCATCCCGATCTTCCACGGACGCATCGACAGATCCCTTTTCGAGACCTCGCTGCGCAGCATGACCGGTCAGCACCAACGCCAGCAGGCTCGCCCTCACTAGCTCTTAACTAGACTCCCACCCCGCATGGAGCGGGGAACCAAATCGTCCACCCTGGCGGACCTGCTGCCACTGTCCGCCGAGCGCTATGGCAGCGCCGCCGCGGTCCGCTACAAGCAGGACGGCAAGTGGGTCGACCGCAGCTTCGACGAGGTGCTCGAGGTGGCGCGTTCGCTCTCGCTCGGCTTGATCGATCTCGGCGTCGCCAAGGGCGACAAGGTCTCGATCCTCGCCAACACCCGCCCCGAGTGGACCTACTTCGACTTCGCCGCGCTCTCCGCGGGTGCGGTGGTGGTGCCGATTTACCAGACCAACTCGCCCGAGGAGTGCCAGTACGTGCTGGAGAACTCCGACGCCAAGGTCGTCGTGGTTGAGGACGACGAGCAGATGGAGAAGATCCGCGAGGTCCGTGACCAGCTGCCACTGCTCGAGCACGTCGTGCGCATGACTGGATCCAGCGAGGACGCGATCTCGCTCGACGACCTCGCTGCACGGGGCGCGGCCCGCGAGGCGAGCGAGTGGGAGGCGCGCTGGCAGTCGGTGACCAAGGAGGACATCTGCACCTTCATCTACACCTCGGGCACGACGGGGCCGCCGAAGGGCTGCATCATCAGCCACGGCAACTACCGGGCGATGCTCGACATGGTCAACGAGACCAGCGTGATCGAGCCCGGGGACGTCACCTACCTCTACCTCCCCCTCGCCCACTCCTTCGCCTTGCTGATCCAGTTCGGCAGCTACGACCTCGGCACGACGATCGCCTACTGGGAGCGCGATCCGCAGCAGATCCTGCCCAACCTCGGCGAGCTCAAACCGACCTACTTCCCCTCGGTGCCGCGTATCTTCGAGAAGATCTACACCGCCGCCACCAGCGGCATGGAGAAAGCCGGCGGGATCAAGAAGGCGATCTTCGACTGGTCGATCAAGGTCGGCGAAAAGATGCGGTCAGCGGAGCGCACCGGCCGCAAACCGGGCTTCCTGTTGCGTAAGCAGTACGAGTTCGCCGACAAGCAGGTGCTCTCCAAGATCCGCGGCCTCTTCGGCGGCAACCTGCGCCTCGCCGTCTCGGGCGCCGCCCCGATCAGTCCCGAGATCCTGCGCTTCTTCGATGCCGCCGGAGTACTCGTGCTCGAGGGCTGGGGCATGACCGAGACCTCGACCGCAGCGACGATCTCTACCCCGGACGACTTCAAGGTGGGCACGATCGGCAAGCCCTTCCCCGGCTGCGAGGTGAAGATCGCCGAGGACGGCGAGATCCTGGTCAAGGGCCCCAACGTCTTCCAGGGCTACTACAAGAACGAGGAGGCGACCCGGGAGACGATCGTCGACGGCTGGCTGCACACCGGTGACATCGGCGAGATCGAGCCCGACGGCTTCATCAAGATCACCGGCCGCAAGAAGGACATCATCATCACCGCGGGCGGTAAGAACATCACCCCGGCCAACCTCGAGAACGAAATCAAGCAGCACCCGCTCGTCTCCCAGTGCGTCGTTGTCGGCGACCGCAAGCCCTACCTCGTCGCCCTGGTCACGCTCGACCCCGAAGACGCCGTCGCCTACGCCAAGGAGCACGGCCTGCCCGAGGACCCCGAGCAGCTGGCCCGCAACCCGGAAATCCTCAAAGCCATCGAAGCTCACGTCGACACGATCAACGAGAAGTTCGCCCGCGTCGAGCAGGTCAAGAAGGTGGCCATCCTCCCCCGCGACCTCTCGCAGGAAACCGGCGAGCTGACGCCGACGCTGAAGGTCAAGCGGGCGGTTGTGGCGAGCAAGCACGAGGACGAGATCGAGGCTCTCTACGCGAGTTAGCGCTGGTCAGGAGGCATCGGGTGGGCCTCTGGGCGAATTGACATCGCACGCGCATGCTGCGCATGCGCTTAGCGACAATTTGAGAGCGCGGCTTCGCCGCGCCTAGAAACACGAGTGCAGCGGCTGCCTTCGGCAACATTCGCCCAGAGGCCCACCCGATACCTCTCGCTCAAGCGTTATCTCATGCAGAGCGACTTGCTCTCGGAGGTGCATGCTCGCCTCTCCGCAAGCTGGAGTCGGCCTCTGCTGCGCCAACTCAGCTCTCTATCTGCCGAGCTGGCTGGAGGGTCGGGTGCCCCTCTCACAAAAGCTCAAGAGACCACGCACCGAAGCTTCGATACGCCCCAGCTGCGCGACGGCTTTTGGGAGAGGGGCACCCGACCCTCCTCCCCGCTTGGGACTAAGAAACCTCGCCCGACTGCCGCAGCAGCGCCGAGGTCGTCTGCTCGAGAACACGACGCCAGGTCGGGTTTTGCTCGTGCTGCTCTTCTTCGGATGCCCGCTCGACCACGCGGTTGACGCGGCGACCGGAGATCTCGAGACCGTGGCGCTCGGCGATCTCTTTGAAGCGGTCGTAGTCCTTGGCAAGGGTCGCGGTCACCGATTCGAAGCCGTGGCGGGCGATTTTGAGGCGGCGCGAGTAGTCCATGATCGGCGTGCCGAACATCAGCTCGTCGTTGGGCTCGGGCTCGACCAGGATGATGTCGACGCCCGGGTAGCGCTCCTGCCAAACCTCAACCGCCTGATGCAGGCGGGCGTGAGCGATCAGGCGGAAGGTCTGGTTGGCGATAGCGGGTAGCCCCATATCGGAAACGCGGCGCACCCGCGTACCGAAGACGGTCGGGATCGTCTTCTCGAAGTCGTTGACGTAAGGCACGAGCGGGTTGACGACGACGATGAATTTGGCGCCCTTTTCGACCGCGATGTCGACGTTGGTGGTGGAGCGGATGCCGCCGTCGACCAACTGCCTGCCCTTGAGATCGACCGGCTTGTAGACGATCGGCAGTGCTGTCGAGCACTGGATCGCCTTCGAGATCGGCACGTCGTTCCAGCCCTCTTCGCCGAAGACGATCCGCTCACAGGTGTCGAGGTCGGTCGCTGTCAGGTAGAGCTCTTTGCTGAGCAGGCGGAAATCGTCGACGCGATCCTCTTCGCTCAGCGCTGCCGCGACGTAGTCGCCGATTCCCCCGCCCGAGTAGAAGCCGGTGGGCAGGGCCTCGGCCAAACCGACCACGATGTCCATCGCCGAAAACCTGCCCATACCGGCCAGGCTGCGAGCAAGCTCAAGCGTGCGCAGCGGCAGCATCGCCGCCTTCTCGACGAAGCCGAGGTAGTTGGGCTTCAGCACCTTGCCGAGGTCGAGATCCTCGAGCTCGGAGGGGATGCGGCGGTTGATCACCTGCATCATTTCGTCGGGGGTGACCCCGTTGGCGAGCATGCTGGCGACGAAGGAGCCGGCGCTGGTGCCAACGTAGACGTCGAAGTTGTTGACCGTGCTGTTGACCGCGAGCAGGTCGAGGGCGCGCAGGGCGCCGATCTCATAGACCCCGCCGGTGAAGCCACCGCCGCCGAGGACGAGGGCGGTCTTGGACGGGCGTTTACGGCTGCGACGACGACGCGGTTGCGACTCGATATCCACAACTTTGCCCATAAACATGCATTATCCCACTTAGTGAGGCGTACCCCGGCAATCTTTGCCGCGATTTGTGCCCTGCTTGCGGCTCTCTTGCTCTCCGCGGCGGCACAGGCGGCTGCCGGCGGCGGCCATTGCGCAACCATGCGTTCTCGGCTCGTGCAGGGCGGCGGCGGTTCCAGCGGCCTGCTCGTGATCGACGGTGAGACCGGCAAGGTCGTCTGCGCGCGGGCACCAGGGCGCCCGCGTCCGCTCGCCTCGAACATGAAGCTGTTCACCACCTCGACCGCCCTGGCGCGGCTCGGAGCGGAATCGAGAATCACGACCTTGCTGAAGACCGACGGAGGAATCGACCGCAACGGCGTCCTGCACGGCAGCCTCTACCTGGTCGGCGCCGGCGACCCCGCTCTCGGTACCCCTTCCTTCTACCGGCGCTTCCTCGGGGGCCTGGGAACCAACATCTTCCAACTCAAGCGGCAGGTGCGCGAAGTAGGGATCAGGTCGGTGACCGGTCGCCTCTACGCCGACGACAGCGTCTTCGACCGGCTGCGCGGCGTCGCCGACTCGGGCTACGCGACCAGTCCCGAAATCGGACCGCTCTCCGGCCTCTCGTTCAACTCCGGCTACAGCACCCCCAGCGCCTCCGGCTTTGCCAGTGACCCGGCGATCACCGCGGTCGCCACCCTGGACGCGAGCCTGCGCGATGCCGGCGTAAGCATCTCCCCCGCCGTCGCGCTCGGGACCGCTCCGCCCTTCAGCACCGAACTGGCCCGGGTCGAATCGCCACCGCTTTCGAGCATCGTCAACACAACCGACGTCTACTCGGACAACTTCTTCGCCGAGATGCTGATCAAGCTGCTCGGCGCGCGCTTCGGCGGCGCCGGGACGACGGCGGCGGGGGCGGAAGTCGTCGAGGCCTTCGCTCGCAGCCACGGTTCCGGCGTGCACGCCGTGGACGGCTCGGGCCTGACCCGCTCCAACCGGGCCTCGCCGGCCCAGGTGGTCGGCCTGCTCAAGTCGATGCGCGGAACCAACGTCGGCGACGAATTCATCCAGGACCTCGCCCTCGCCGGCCACGAGGGAACGGTCGCCGAACGCATGCACGGCACCGCCGCCTACGGCCGCTGCCGCACCAAGACCGGCACGATCAGCGCCGTCAGCAACCTCTCCGGCTACTGCTTCAACCGCGACGGCAGGGTGATGATCTTCTCAATCCTGATGGGAAGCGTGCGCGATCTCAGCCTGGCTCACGCCGAGCAGGACCTGATCGCAGGGGAAGTAGCTTCCTACTGAGCGCGCTCCCTCTTGCGCCGACGCTCATCGAAGAGATGAAAGACGGCGAAGAAGACGACTAGCCCTGCCATCGCGACTGCCTGCATCGCCGCTTCGTTGGAAGCCCCGAAAACCAGCGCACCGCCAACCATGACCGCCGCAAAGGAGACAACGGCGATCCCTATGTGACGAGGATCAGCCGACATTGGACGTCGCTGATTGCAGACAATTCATTTCAAACAAGGTATCGAATCAGCAGGTCAACTGTAAGTGCAACTGTGCCCACGATTCCGCCCAAATAGCCATCGGTCAAGGACCGCTCGGCCAGCTTCCGCCGGGGCCATCCCGATGCCATCCCAACCACTCCCATAGCAACACCGCCAAGCAGGACGCCGGCGCCAACCGCAGTTGCGGCAGCCTCGAAGGCCGAGGTGGCGGGACCGATCTGAGCAAGCGTCATATGGCGACCCTGTCAAGGATCAATTCACCTGTGGCGCGCGAAATGTGACCAAAGTGAACCTCTTGAACGAGGAGCGGCGGTTGCCCGCCCCGATGCCTAGAATCGCTGCCATGCGCGTGCTGCTCACCAATGACGACGGGATCACGGCTCCCGGCCTGCAGGCCGCGCGGCGGGCGCTGCGTGAGATCGACGGGGTCGAGGTCGACGTGATCGCGCCTGACTCCAACCGCAGCGCGACGGCGCGCAGCATTACGACCCGCTCGCCGCTGACGGTCGAGGAGGTCGAGTTCGGCGATGGGGACAAGGGATACGCGACCGATGGGACGCCGGTCGACTGCGTGCGCTTCGCCGAGCTGGGCCTGGTCGGTCACCGGCCCGACCTGATCTTCTCCGGAATCAACCACGGCGCCAACCTCGGCGATGACATCACCTACTCGGGCACTGTCGCCGCCGCCTTCGAGGGAATCGTCCTCGGTATCCCCGCCGTTGCCTTCTCACAGCAGTCCTCCGGCGGCGGCATGGGCTACGTCAGCGGCCATTTCGACTTCGCCGCCGTCGCCCGCTTCGCTGCCGAGCTGGTCCGGCACCTGCTGACCCAGCCGATGCCGGTAGCGACGCTGATCAACGTCAACTGCCCTGCCGGCGAGCCCAAGGGGATTGAGGTGACCAAGCTCGGCAAACGGATCTACAACGACGAGCTGAAGCTGGTGGGCGAGGCCGACGGGCGCCGCCACTACGAGATCTACGGCTGGCAACCCGGCTACGAGGAGATCGAGGGCACCGACCTCAACGCGGTCGCCGGCGGTCGCATCTCAGTTACGCCGATCCACTTCGATCTCACCGACCATGGCGGCCTCGAGAGCCTGCGCGGCTGGGGGTTCGACGCGATGCTCGCCGCAAGCGCCCCCTCCTCGGTGTGAGCGAGACACCCGAGCAGCGCGCGGCCGAGCTGCGACAGGAGCTGGCGGAGCACAACCACCGCTACTACGTTCTCGACGACCCAACCGTCGGCGACGACGCCTACGACGCGTTGCTCGATGAGCTGCGGGCGATCGAGGCTGAGCACCCCGCCCTACGCACAGCGGACTCGCCGACCCAGCGGGTCGGCGCGCCGCCGCTGGAGCGCTTCGAACAGGTCGAGCACGCAGAGCAGATGCTCTCGCTCGCCAACGCTCGCAACGAGGAGGAGCTGCGGGCCTGGGAGACGCGGGTGCGCAACCACCTCAAGCGGCTCGACATCAGCGCCGCCGAGTTCAGCTACACGACCGAGCCCAAGATCGACGGCCTGGCGATCTCGCTCACCTATGAGGAGGGCGTCTTCATCCGCGGGGCGACCCGGGGCGACGGCCGCGTCGGCGAGGACGTGACGCAAAACCTGCGCACGATCGGCTCGATCCCGCTGCGCATCGACGAGGCGCGGCCCTTGGTCGAGGTGCGCGGCGAGGTCTACCTGCCGATCGCCGACTTCAAGGCGCTCAACGAACGGCGGGCAGAGGCGGGCGAACCTGCCTTCGCCAACCCGCGCAACTCGGCCGCCGGCTCGATCCGCCAGCTCGATCCCAACCTCGCCGCCGAACGGCCGCTCTCGGTCTGGTGCTACGGGATCGGAGCGACGAAGGGCCTCGACCTGGCGACGCACAGCGAGGAGGTCGAGTGGCTGCGGGAGAAGGGCTTCAAGGTCAACCCCGATACCGCTCACCACGAGGGCATTGAGTCGGTGGTCAAGCGCTGCCACTGGTGGGAGGAGCGCCGCGACGAGCTCGACTACGAGATCGACGGCGTCGTGGTCAAGATCGACGAGCGGGCGCTCTGGCGCGAGCTCGGTGTGGTCGGGCGCGAGCCACGCTGGGCGATCGCCTGGAAGTTCGCACCGACGACCGCGACGACGAAAATGAACAAGGTGGTCTGGAACGTCGGCCGCACCGGCCACCTCGTCCCCTTCGCGATGCTGGAGCCGGTCCACGTCGGCGGCGTCACCGTCTCCACCGCGACCCTGCACAACGAGGAGGACCTGGCGCGCAAGGACGTGCGGCCGGGCGACGAGGTCGTCGTGATGCGCGCCGGGGACGTGATCCCGCAGGTGGTGGCGCCGCTGATCCAGCGCCAGGAGAAGGGCAAACGCCGAGGCCCGAAGCCCAAACCGCCCGCCAATTGCCCCGCCTGCGACACGCCAACGGTCAAGCCCGAGGACGCCGTCTTCACCATCTGCCCCAACCGCGCCGGCTGCCCCGGTCAGTCCTTCCAGCACGTCAAACACTTCGTCAGCAAGGGCGCGATGGACATCGACGGCCTCGGCGAGAAGCAGGCGCTGCGCTTCCTGCAGGAAGGCCTGATCGCCGACGTCGCCGACATCTACGAGCTGAGTGAGGATCAGCTGCAGGGCCTGGAGGGCTTCGGCGAGATCTCCGCCCGCAACCTGCTCGCCGCGATCGACGCCTCGCGCTCACGCCCATTCAAACGCGTCCTCTACGCGCTCGGCCTGCCCGGCGTCGGCTACGTCACCGCGGAAGCGCTGGCCGACCACTTCGGCTCGATCGACGCCCTGCACACGGCCGACCCCGAGCAGATCGAGGAGGTCGAGGGCGTCGGCCCGATCATGGCCGTGCAGATCGCCGAGTCGCTGGGGGACGATCGCACCTGGGAGCTGGTTGAGAAGCTGCGCGCGAAGGGTCTGCGTTTGGAGCAGGACGAGTCCGAACGGCGGGCCGGCGGCGGCCCGCTCGAAGGCAAGGCTCTCGTGCTCACCGGAACGCTGCCCGAGCTGACCCGCGAGGAGGCCGGCGCCCTGATCAAGGCGGCCGGAGGCAAGGTGGTCAACTCGGTCTCGAAAAAGACCGACTACGTCGTCGCCGGCGAGAACCCGGGGTCGAAGCTGGCGAAGGCCGAGAAATTCGAGACCGAGATTCTCGACGAATCCGGTCTGCTGAGCTTGCTCGGCAAGTGACCACGGTCCGGCTCGACATCGAATACGACGGGTCCGAGTTCTGCGGCTGGGCAAAGCAGCCAGGGCAGCGAACCGTGCAGCAGGAGCTGGAGACCGCGTTGGAGACGGTCCTGCGGAAGCCGGTCGAGTTGACGGTGGCCGGGCGCACCGATACAGGCGTGCACGCGGAGGGGCAGGTGGCGAGCTTCGTCACCGGCGCCGAGGTGCCGGCCAATCTGGCCCAGAGACTCAACGGGCTTGGGCCCCGCGATATCGCGGTTACCGCCGCGGAGCCGGCCGGCGATGGCTTCGATGCCCGCCGCGACGCGGCCTCCCGCACCTACCGCTACCGGATCCTGGCTCGTCGCAGCTCCAGTCCCTTCCAGCAGCGCCGTGCTCTCTGGTGGCCTCACAAGATGGACTACGAGGCCCTGGAAGCGTGCGCAACGGCTCTGGCGGGCACCCACGACTTCACAGCCTTCACACCCACGCAAACCGACCACGTCCACTTCAACCGCAACATCCTCAACGCTGCCTGGTCCCGAGAGGGAGACGTCGTCAACTTCCACATCACCGCCGACGCCTTCATGCGCAACATGGTCCGCATCCTGGTCGGCACGATGCTCGAAGTTGCGAGCGGCCGCCGGTCCCCGGAAAGCTTTGAGCAACTCCTGGGCGGAGCGACCCGTCCCGAGGCAGGCGAAACGGCGCCTCCTCACGGCCTGTACCTCGAGTCGGTCTCCTACGGAAACTAGACCAGCTCGAGATAGACCATCTCGGTCGAGTCCGACTTGCGCGGACCCAACTTGACGATCCTGGTGTAGCCACCGGGCCGCTCCACGTAGCGCGGTGCGACCTCCTCGAACAGCTTGTGCACGATGAACTTGTCGTTGTGCAGTGTCGCCAGGGCTTGGCGGCGGGCGTGAAGGTCGCCGCGCTTGGCCAGCGTAATCAGCTGCTCGACCTCGGGCTTGACCGCCTTGGCCTTCGCCTGTGAGGTCTTGATCCGTTCGTGCTCGATCAGCTGCTTGGAGAGGTTCGAGAGCAGGGACTCG
>Ga0070683_100004233_pt1 | contig 11765 bp, 11 predicted proteins | sample KBSC713LmetaG_FD_64662 | JGI IMG/M metagenome (GOLD analysis project Ga0070683, IMG submission 64662) | Corn rhizosphere microbial communities from Kellogg Biological Station, Michigan, USA - KBS C7.1-3L metaG | ecosystem: Host-associated > Plants > Roots > Rhizosphere ...
AATTCAGGCCGTAGAATACAGGGATCCAAAAGTAACTTTCAAAGAATATATCGATATAGGTATCCAGCAACAGGGACAATCCGGTAATGTTCCCTATGATCAATCAACCCAGCCAAAATATCTGGATGCCGACAATCTCCTCTATTTTGTAAGAAACAACAATAACATGATGAAGGATGAGGATGATTTCTTTTTCGGTCATTCTACAATTCAGCCAATAATGCCTTTGTCAGAGGAATCGAGACGAATAAACCAAATCGTTATTCCACAACTAGATCAAAGTCATTGGGCCGGCACTGGTATCTGGACTTTTAACAACTGGACTAGGGAAATGATGAATAACTTTTTCGATAAGATAAAACCGGGAAGTCATATCGGTGTCCCCCAGAAAGACATCACTTTTCAGGAAATGAAACTGACCTACGATTATCCCGGTTTAATCCAGTTACGCAACGAGTTAAAGAAGGGGATTCTGACCGCATTCGGCCTACCTTCCTTCCTGATGAACTTTGAGGAGGTCACTAACAGGGCAACCGCTGAAACCGTTGTAGAAGGATTTAATGAATCAACAATCCAATCTGAACGCAGCTGGATTACCGATATACTGGATGAGCAATGGTATCCTAGACTTTTCAAATTGTTTTATCCTGCTGATGAATTCGTTCATATCAAATTAAAAATGGTGATGGAGTTCGAAAATATCAGTTTTGAATCCTTCCTACAAAAAGCTGTGGCTACTGTTGCTTTGTTTGAAAAGGGAATGATGACACTAACCGAATGTAGAAATCTTTTGAAATTGCCAGCGTTACAGCCTACAGATTATCAGGAGTTGGGTATAACTGCGCCGGGTCAACCTCCCCTCGTTGATCCTCTAACACAGGCCCCGCCACAAACACCAAACATGGTAGCACAATTCGCAGCACAGAGACAACAGATATTACAAAAAACTGGTCAGGCTGCTTCAACCTCATCAAAAGGTAATACAGCATTTGCACAGGCTAAAGCTGATTTATTGGCCGAATAAGACTGATGTTATATTTATACCCTTGTTTTGCTACGTTCAACGTAGCAAACGGAGGGTTTATATTGAACATCCGTAGTTTTCCTGTTTTTATAGTTCAATTATTTTCAAACTTTTAATAAATAGTATATAATTATGGTATTCCCGAAAATTCAATCTCCCAAAGTAACAACCGGGACAACCTTTGGTGGGGATGTTATGAATTTGGTAATGCAATGGTTCTCAGGATTTAACATTGCTGCCACAGATTCAACAAACAAACCATCAATAGCAACAGAAACACGGTTTTATTCTGGGAAATTTATCCTTTATGACTATGATTTTACAAATGAAATCAAGTTTTTTACGCCTCAATTAACTAATAATGTAAGTGTAAGTTTACCCGATAATTTAGCCATTTCCGGACTAAACGAGATAACTTTCAATCTTGTGTCACAAACTTTACAAAATAAGGCTATTGATGCCACAGTAAACGCAATTACAAACCTAAAAAATGTCAATATTGCGTCTGATGCAGCGATAGCATGGAGCAAGGTCAGCAAGGCCGGTTCAGGGTTGGCCGACATCGCTTCTGTAGATCTTACCGGCCTAGCAAATAACGTTGTTTTGAGGTGGGATTCTACAGTTTCCAAATGGGTAACTTATCCGCTTGGCAGTATTATTGGTGAGGTTAACACAGCCTCCAATGTCGGTACCGGTGGAGTTGGAGTCTATAAACAAAAGTCAGGTGTAAACATCGAATTAAAGAAAATCAATACCGCCTCATCAGCCGTGACTGTTACGGATGACACTGCAAACTCTGAGATAGATATCGGTGTGGTAGATGCTACCACATCTCAAAAAGGCATAGTTACCCTCGGAACATCATCCGATACAGCAGCCAGTAAAGTCGTTCAGACAAATGATTCAAGATTATCCGATAATAGAGCGCCAACAAATCATGCAGTAAATCATAAATTAGGCGGTGGCGATTCCATAAAATTAAACGAATTAGCAGCCCCTACAACTAACATTACAGCGTTAAATACTTCTACAACTTATAACGGATTAGCCCCGCAATTACACGGTTCATCCGGCTATTATCTAGATGGGTCTGGCGCATGGTCTATTCCTGCCGCTGCTAGCGGTCTACTTGATACCGGCACATTGGTTAGAGGTGTAACCAACAAGTCTGGAAACGGTTCAACAAAAGTATTTACAATTGTTCATGGATATTCTGGAACCCCTGTCGCTTATCTTGTTCAACCAACATCCGTAGATGCATTTGGAGCCTATACGATCTCTGTGGATGCAACCAATATAACATTAACTTATCAGGTAGCCCCACCAACAGGCACAAACAACCTAACATATTCATGGCTGGTAATGTCCTCCGGAACCGGTTCAGCAGCAGGCGAAGCCAATACAGCATCAACCTCCGGATCCGGTTTATCTTGGACACAGACTAAGGTTGGATCCAACCTACCTTTCAGGTCATTTCTGGCAGGCTCAACAAAGATTTCACTCACTCAAAATACTAACGATATAACAATAGATGTAAATCAGGGTAATCTAGCAATAGCATGGTCTCAAATAACATCTGGTATTCCCTCTGCACTGGTGAGAACAGATCAGGCCAATGTTTTCGCAGGAACCAATCTCCAAACATTCCAATCATCCTATCTAAAAATGATGAACCCTGCCGGAACTTTCGGGACAACCTTTGTAAATTCAGCACTCGCGGCTAATTGGAATTTAACATTTCCATTATTAACAGCAAATGATACCATTGCGGTTCTTGCTCTTGCACAAACATTTACGAACAAGACTTTAACGGCTCCTATAATCGATTTAATCAAATCCAATGGGTTCAATTTCACGGTTCCAACCCTAACAACTAACGATACAATAATGGGGAGAAATACAACCGATACACAGACCAATAAAACTCTAACATTACCTATAATAGCCGCCATAAAAAACGGTTCTTTCAGCCTCACAATTCCAACATTAGTGGCTAATGATGTAATTGCTGCCTTAGATGCAAATCAAGCATTCACGCAAAAAACCGCCTTATTATCATCTAACACTTTCACTGATACAGGAGCAGCAGCCGGAGGGATACCTATTCATAATGGAACCAAATATACAAATCAGCCTAAAGGCGCAGAAGGAACTTTCTTAGGAGTGTCAGGTGGTTCAGTCGGTTACTTTACACCTGCAACAGGCTCTGGTGGAACATTACCGGATGGCTCAAACATTCCCTCAACTGGTAGATGGGGGGCAATGTGGGGTGGCACATCAACTGGAAGGGGAAACATGCATATTACTACATCCGGCACAGTAGGTTTTGCAGCAGGAACACCAACCGAATCTATAACATCTGTAACAACTGCGGCTGCGGATGATTCAATAGCAGAATTTAGATCATCCGATATTTACGCTAGACAATCCAATGTTGTTTTCAGGGCAAAATGGGCAGCAGGATCAACAAGTGGCTGTGTCATAATGATAGGATTAACATCATTAAATGCTCTCCCAACCGGCGGATCACATGACAATCCATTAAATACGGCATCCGGTATCTTGATAACATGTTCACAGGATGTTGAATCGGTTTACCAAATTACTAGGAATGATGGCACTGGTACAAACGTGAAAGTATCTACATCTGTAGCTGCAAATAATACAACAGATCACACCGTAGAAATAAACGCAAATACAACCAATGTTACCGTAACACTAGATGGCGGCACACCAGTTTCATATACCACTGATATTCCATCTCTTACCGATGGTATGCGTATATATGCCCATGTTGAAGCGATAGGTGGAACGGCTAGAACAATATCTGTAAAGCGTCTACAGACTACAAGCTTATAGTTATATTTTATCAAAAAATGGAAAGGAGAATATATAACAAATGACAATCAGTAAAATTGGGAATGGTATTATTATAGGTTCATCATCAGATACCAAACCTACAACCGGTGTTACAACCGGATCTATATTTCTAGAGGATAATACCGGTTTTGTTTATTATTATACTGGATCGGCTTGGACAGCGGGGGCTACTGCTGGTGGGGGAGGTTCAGGTGAAGCCAATACATACTCTACTGTAGGAACTGGCGCTGCATGGACTTTAACAAAATCGGGTGTCAACCTTCCATTCCGTTCCTTTATAGTTGGGTCATCCAAGTTATCACTAACCACTAACACAAACGACCTAACTCTGGATGTCAATCAGGCCAATCTTGCAATTGCATATTCTCAGCTAACATCAGTACCTACCAATATAGCTAAAACAGACACAACACAAACTTTTACAACAGTTAATTCATTTGATGAGGAAATTGTGGTAAAGGAATCAACTGCGGCGGCTGTGGCAAATCCAGCATCAACATATCAGGCTCTATATATCGATTCTACATCACATGTTCTATCAAGAAAGAATTCATCCGGAACAGTTACCGCCATTGAAGGTGGTGGGGGGTCAGGTGAGGCAAACACCGCATCAAATATTGGAACTGCCGGTGTTGGGGTATGGAAAGATAAATCAGGTGTAGATCTCCGGTTCAAGAAACTAAATACGTCTACAACAGCCGTCACAATAACAGATGATACTACAAATAATGAGGTTGATATCGACCTCATAAGGGGTGTAGGTTATACACCTTCAATAAAAAAACAGGGATGGTCATACGGTGCAGGTGGAGCGGGTAACGCAACCCATCAATCTCTCTTAACAAGCAGTACAGATGCAGGAACACTCTCAACAGTGTGGGATACGTCGGAGGGAACAACCCTTCAATGTGCCACCGGAACCACATCCAATTCAAACGGTGGCCTAATATCTGCCACGACCGGAGGAGCTATAGGTAGGAGGTCAGCCATAGGAAACCTGCGATTGAATACAAGATGTGCTATTGATTCTACATCCAACTCAAGGGTTTATGCTGGATTTACATCCGCTACATCTCTACCAAAATCCGATACACCTCTGGCATCTGGGGATTCCGGTGTTCTGGTGGGGTTTAGAACAACAGACGCAAACTGGTCTGTTTTCAGAAATGATGGGACTACCGGTATGACCGTATCATCATTAGGTGTAGCAAAGGATACAGCCTTCCACACAATAGATATAGTTTATAATGGAACAACAAATGTTGTAGTAACCTTTGATGGTACTCCTACAACATTTACCACTATACTACCAGCCACATCAGCCACACAATATAGCAACGTAGTGGGGCAGAACTCTACAACAACAGGTAAGACGTTCACCTATGTTTATATCGAAGTGGAGGGAGTCTAATCTATGGCACAAATGATAATAAACTTTGGTTTGTCCGACAGACTCTTGGATTACATAAGGGCAACATATTCTAACGCCCAAATAATAGAAAAAAATGAAACCCATGTCATTCTTGATGTTACTGGAATGACACAATCTCAACAAAATGCTATGAAGTCAGACCTGACATCCAGATTAGTCGAGAACGTTTAATTAATTCAGATCATGACAACCACAATACATCTAAACGCTGGGGTATCCAAATCATTACTTGACTGGATAGCAGATGAATTAGGCACAGATGCACGTATTCACATCAACTTTAGTGATTATGCATCAATTGAGTTTTTAGGCAGTTATCCAAAGGAAAAGTTTGATAGGTTTCTTGAGGAGTTAAAGTCAAGATATCCGATCAGGATAGATACAGACAACTTATAATAACACAATATCATACATCAAACTGTTATATTATGTCAGCAAGCCCCCCATATTTAGGCACAGATAAACCAGCAGGTTCAGATCTAGTTACATTAGAAGATTTGAAACAGGCAGAAAAAACAGATTTACAGGAAATAAAAGAAACAACTCAAGAACAGCAACAGCAACAAGAAATGGTGACAATCCCGGCTGAAACTTATAGAAATTTGATACAGGCCAGTGCTTTATCCCTGCAAAATACTATAAATTCATTAGATTATTTTGACAAGATAGTTGCCTCGTTGATGAACGTTCAAACATTTGTGATGAATCTAAAAGAGATGATGAAAAAATCACAGATCGGGTCTAACGAGGCCGGTACAAACCAAAACCAAAGCCAGACATAAGATGCCGAAAACAAATATTTTATTTTTTATCCCAAGTCCACGAGACATTCCAGAAGTTAGACAGCCTATCGTAGATATAATCTATCCGGATTACGATGTCATTTGGTTTAAATATTTTAATGAGTTAGAAGCCTATCAAAAAGCCCGTAAATATTTTTTAGAGTCGGAGCGAAACTATGATTATTTCTGTATAATACCTGATGATTTAGCGATTAACAAAGAGGGAATAGATCTCCTCATAAAAGAACTGGAAAGCCCAACCATAGACCTATCAAAATATGATAATCAATATCCCGTTTTAGCTGGGGTTTGTAATTATTCGTATGTGAACGAGGAACAGATGACACTGGTAGCCGCCTCTATCTCATCAACAACCTCATCCTATTTACTCTCATTTGGACAGCTAGAAAAAATGCCGGATAGAATAATTAAATGTGCTTGGATTGGATTCTCATGTCAGTTTATACATAGATCGGTGCTGGAGCAGATCGATTTCAAATCCCATACCGATTTAGGTATTGATAATATGTTCTCCGATTCAATAATTAAGAAAAAAATACCGCAGTATATTCTAAAAGATGCAAAGTTCGTTCATTATAAAGGCTTATCTGTTCAATATAAGAGTTCTCTATCTACGAACCCAGATATAATATTTACCGGTGTGTATCGTCCATATGTTATTTTTCATGATTCACAGAGAAAGAAACAAGAAAATAGTTAGTATATTTTAAAAGGCTCTTTCTTATTTTATATTGAGCCTCCAGTTACAGTCTTACCCTAGAATAGTTGACGTTTCTACTAATCCAACCACAGATGAGACATACATCAAAGCCTTTTTGATGGATGATACTGTCAACAAGAATTACTGGCATATACCCACTAACGTTATGAAAAAATATGCATCTTCCTTTATTGGCAGACCATTTATTTATCATCCATCGGGCAACCATCCAGACTATTTTAAAGAAGGTGCAAAACATGATTCAGACCAATCAGCGTTTATATCCGATATTCTGGATATACAGGATCGTTACAGGATAGGTGATATAATTGATGTTACTTATGAACCCATCAAGGAGCAGCCCGATAAAAAGGCATGGTTCTCTACCATTAAGATAACAAACAAGGATGTGTTATCACAAATTAAGTCGGGTGCTGTCTCCATGTATGTTTCGCCACAGGTATATGATTTGAAGGGATCCGCTCCCAATGAAAAAACAACAGAGTTTATTCCCCTCCATCTGGCAATAGTTAACGAGCCTGCTTACGGTGACAAGGCGAGAATAAAAGCACAGTGTAACGGTTCCGGAGTTACCTGTATCAACGCTCTAAAGTCAGCAGCATTTAACTTCGCAAATGCCCTCGATAATAGTTCCTTTTTGAAAAATTTAGGTAACAATACAAATAGTAATTTGACGAATCCAACTTATCAACCGATTGATCCTAACCAACAATTCCAACAGCCAATTGTTGCGAATCAAGGATACAATCCATATCAAGTAACAAATGTAGGTAATGCAGGCCAATTTGTCGACCAAAACGGACAATTAATCTCACAAAAAACACAAACACAAGAAGTTGACGCAAATGGTAATCTTATCACTAGAACGGAGGATAAAAAACCAAAGGCAAAACAACAACCTCAACAAGGTCAGAATATTATAGCTGACCCTAACCAACAGGCAACTCAAAACTTACAAAATCCTCCCAGCCCATCACCTCCAATAGTTCCACAAACACAGGGAGCCACCCAACAACCAGCAATTACATCAGTGACCCCCGATGTTCCAGCAACTCCACAATTACCAGCGGAATTTGTAGAAATGATGAGAAATATGCAGGCTACTTTATCAGGTGTAACAGAAAGGCTAAACAATGTTGAGAATTTTAAGAAATCGGCAGAAGATGAGAAGGTTAAGGCCGCATCAGAAGCCCAACGCAAAATTATAGAATCTGTTTTTACCCCCGAGGTAATAGCAGATGAAAACGCAAGACAACAAATAATTGAGAAATTCGTAAGTTTGCCCCTCTCCGATGAAGATCTAAAGATGATTCTGGATATGATAACTAGCGGAACTTTCAACAATTCAGCCCCACCTAAAAAAGCACCACCAGCCAACGCCACAGCACAACCACCCGGAGCAATAAAAGGCGCATCCGTAAACTCCTTGATAATGAGACAGATAGCCGAATCACAAAGAACCATAAATCCAACAATGTTCACACAAAGATTCTTTTCAGATGTTGATGCGAGCAACATCTAGATTGAGAATATAGTTATCTTAGGACAAAAAAGAGGAAAATAAGTTATGTCAGCAATACTAGGCGCAAACACAGTCTATCCAGCAGGGCAAATTACTTTCATGCCCGAGGGCAAAGGAGAAAGACAGTATGATGCTATCTCATCTGATGTTATCGCAAAAGGATTAGTAGTTTTTCATGATTATGCTAATGCCACAGCCAACCTCCGAGCATACAAGGTATGCGGTACAGCCGGAGCCGAAAGAGGGCCTTACAAGGTAGTAACCTCACCAAAAGCCGCCGGAGTAGCAAAACTAACCGGTGTTGAAACAGATTTCGAGGTAACAGTAACAGCATCAGCCGCAATAGCGGGAGGCGCATATGTTAAACCATCAACCACTGTCGCAGGACAGGTTGAGCAATGGGCATTAACAGACAACGCCTCATTAAAAGTCGGTGAATACGTGAGAAAGGGGAAATATGCAAACTCTGGCGATGGTAACAACGCAGTTGGCGCAGCAGCAGCCAATGATGTCATAGTTATCAAATTACTATAAGGATAAGATAAGGTATAAACCAATGTCACAGCAACAAATAATCCACAAAATCACCCCTCCTTTATCCAAAACATTACCCGGATATCAAGAGGTCAGCGAACCTATTTATTATAATCCAGCATCAAAATTATTTACATTAGGTGAACGTTCCGAATTCGAGCCTACAACTGATAACTGGTTATGGAATATCGGAGAATGGGCATACAGACAAAAGGCAATTAAATCAGCCGGCGTTGATAATGACCCGATTGGAACAGCCCTTGCAGGTGTCAACCCACAGTATTACGGTAAAGCCCAAGAAGTTTTAGAAACAGTAGACAGAGCATGGGCAGCCGGATCGAAAGATTATATGAAATTCGTGAAATCCGGTGCTATATTAAAGAGGGAAGATTTCACAGCTTTTAAAACAGTAGTAGCACAGACGAAAATCCTAGCAGTAAAACCACGAAAACACATCCTCCTTGACTTAATCACTGTTGATAATGTAGACGATTTCCAGACCAAAATATACTCATTCGATGGGCCTTGGGATGTAGTTCAAGAAAATTTGCCAGAGTTGAATGTTCCGTTCATTACTGGCTATCCCTCATTCACTCCTCTCACCATTGGAATGGAAAGGTATGGTATCCACTATGCCTTTAGTGAGGAATTTGTAGCAGAACAATTTGATTTCGATATCAAAAAGTTCGTGGTACAAAATGTAGCCGGACAGATGGAGTTAGTCTTCAACAAAAAAGTTGCAGACATAATCAACAACTACTCCACCTTTACCTCCTACGGTGACTGGACAGCAAAAACTGGTAACATTTCCAACAGGAATCCAGCAGAGGATATCAACGCAGAATTAACTAAAATCGATAATACACTCAAGAACGAAGGAGTAATATTATTATCAAACCGTAAAGTCTACAATGCATATCTCAACAACTACTTTAGTTCTGGATATGGAACACCTACCTACAAACAGCCGGGTTATAGCTTTGGTAACGCAGTCGTAACCGGAATTCCGCAGTTTGTCGGTCTCGACTGGGGTATCGATTCCTTCATGGCAGACAATAAGTTTGCAGCCTTCGACCCAGCAGCAATCTTCGCAGCACAGATGCCACAAAGAATCGTGGATTATAAAAGCCAATACCAAACCCACATCGGAACAATCATCCGACAAAATTTCATCGCAAGAGCGATAGATACTGGTAGACTGCTCGGTGGTTCAGCAGTTACCGTATAGAAACAACCACCTTCTTTTCTTTTACTATTTTTATCTAAAAATCATACTTTTTTTAACAGACCGTTAACCCCGTCTCTTTAGTGAGTTATAAACAGAAGCCCGTTAAGGAGCCAGAAGTTACATTTTCACCTCGTGTTAAATTATTACAAGATGCTTACGATAAAGTAGGTTTAGAATATGTTATTAAAGAAGAAGATAGAAATGAAGCCCGATTTTTAGATGCGGTACAAAGAAGGCCGGATACCCACCGCCAATATGTAAAGTCCATCTATAGATTAAAAACAGAGAAACGTTTTGTTGTTAATCAAGAATCAGATGAAGCTTTGATCTATTGGATGGATGAAACCGTTCTTGATTTCTCAGACAGGAATATTGATATGGGAAGTTACAAGGGTTACTGGTGGAATCTCGATGCACGCCAGAATAAAAATTTACAGGGTAATACAGCTAAAGTTCAGGTCTTGGGTGAATTTCCGGTTTTCCAGATTCCTTTCTCTGCTGACAACGTTGATAAAATTATGGGGTATTCCCTTAACGACGTAAATCAATTCTATGTGGGTACAGCGTCGGATCGGGGGCCTAATATTTCAACCGGCGATATATTCCAGATTCTTAATAAAGAAGACTTCAAAAACGCATCATTTCAGGAGCTCATGGATATGGGTAGATATAATTTCTCTGCCAAAGAACCCCGATTATCAAGATGGAGAGAGGAAGGTGAAACCATAATAAAACAATCACAGACCATAACCTCCACAATGTCCAACGCTAGGCAACCATCTAGACGTTAATCTATCTATTTTTTTACATAGTTAGTTATAATCATTTTATTCCAGTTATCTTATGATAAATATTCAGGATATTGATATACTCCAGCTTTTAGGTATAATTGTTACTTCGGTTACTATTATTGGAGCCATTTACAAGGGCATGAAATGGTTACTGGATGAGGTCAAGAAGGAAAACAAGGCTATCCGGGAAGAAGTGAAACAGGAACAGAAGGAAATAAAAGATGAAGCTATAGAACGTATCGAGGAAAATAAAAGAGAGATGAAAGGAGTAGAAGCAAACCTGTCACGGGAATTAAACTACAATACCAGCACCATAAATTCAAAGCTAGAGACAATATCCAATGTTATAAAAGATAATAAAAGTCAGCTGGAAGGCTATGCTAAAAATATCGCCAAGACAGTAGAACGTAACAATTATAATGTTAACGAGCATGAAACACGTATTTCTGTTTTAGAAACAAAAATACAGTCCGCATTTGACACCGGATCAAGCAGGACTAAAAAAGATTCCCAGCTTGGTAAACATCTTAATAAACACAGTTTTGATAACAATGGTGATAGTGCAGAACAAAATGATGGAGATAATCAATAATCTAAAATGAATCAGCCCGCTAACCCTAACAAGATAACCGCCGTCATAATGATATGTCTGGCGTTTTCCCTCATGTTTATTATCGGTACAGCCATTCAATCATACAATAACGGGGTTATGGTTACACAGCAAGTACAGGTTGTTTCTAACACCCTAAAATACTTGAAAAATAACTCCGGGATAAATGTAAAACTTAACAACAGTACAAATCAGATAATAGCCGCAATGAAGGATGATA
>Ga0070683_100004234_pt1 | contig 11763 bp, 10 predicted proteins | sample KBSC713LmetaG_FD_64662 | JGI IMG/M metagenome (GOLD analysis project Ga0070683, IMG submission 64662) | Corn rhizosphere microbial communities from Kellogg Biological Station, Michigan, USA - KBS C7.1-3L metaG | ecosystem: Host-associated > Plants > Roots > Rhizosphere ...
TGTGGAGCGCGCGGTTTCGTGGCAAAGCAGCGCCTCCACGCCGTCGACTTTCAGGTCCTCTTGGAGGACCAGCCATCCGACTGAGCGCCTAGTGGCGCAGCCCGGCGCCCCTGCCCGATAGCGGAACCGCCCCTGCGACGACCGTGCCGCGACCCGGCTCGCTGGCGATCGTCACCTGCCCGCCCACCCCGCCGAGGCGGTCCCTCAGGCTCTGAAGCCCGAGTCCCGCGTTCGCTGCCGATGGGTCGAAGCCCGGCCCGTCGTCCGCCACCTCGAAGCTCAGCGAACCCTCGTTCTCCTGGAGGCTCACGCTCACGCCCACCTCCGGTCCGCCGTGCTTCATCGCGTTCTGGACAGCCTCGAGGCAGCAGTAGTAGACGGCCAGCTCGAGCTCCGCAGGGTGCCGTGAGACCTCGTTGTGGCGGATCTCTATTGGGAGCACAGCGTGCTCGAGCGCGGGCACGAGCCCCTGCTCGATCAGCAGGTGTGGATACAGACCGTGGGCGACCTCGCGCACCTCTTCGATCGCGTCGTCCACCCCCTGGCCGATGTAATCCAGCTGGCTGCGGAGCGATTCGTCAAGCGCCAGCTCCGCGCTCATGGCGAGGCGCAGGCGCAGCGCGCTGAGGCGCTGCTGCAGTCCGTCGTGAAGGTCGACCGCCACGCGGCGCCGTTCGTCGTGCACGGCGTGTGTGAAGCGCTCGCCCGAACGCTGAAGATTGTCGAGCGCGTCCTTCCACCCCGCGTCGAGCTCCGCGTTCTCGGCGGCCAGAAGCGCGACCACGCCGGCCGCCTGCAGCAGCTCGGGGTCATCGTCGAGCTGCGCGTCGTGGATCAGCGCCACCGCTGGCGACCCGTCGCGCTCGACCACCGTCACCGCGTCCCCCGGACCCGGCTCCAGGCCACCCGGCCATTCGTTCCGCTTGGAATCCCAGAAGCGCAGTTCGAAGGTGGGATCCCCGAGCGGCTGGCGCAACATCGCCTCGAGCTCGCGCCGGGTGGGGCGGCGCAGGGACTGCCGCACGAGGCGCCGCAGAGCGCGTCCGGCGAACAGCTGCGCCGCGACGAGGGCGAACAGGAAGCCATACCAGATCAGGGCGCGCGCGGCCGTGAACGCCCACTGGATCACCTTCATCAGCTCCGGGGCGTTCACGTCGAAGACGTTCAGCGACAGGAACGTGATCTGGAGTGCCGTGAAGAGCAGCGCGACCGAGGTGCCGATTGCGAGCGCGCGGCGCTGCGGCGGGGTGCCCGTGGCGATCCGCCAGATCAGGAGCGCGGCCGTGGCCACCGCCACGCAGATCACCACTACTTGAAATGGCTTGACCAGATCGAGCGCACGGCTTGGGTCCGAGGCAAAGGCCACGCCGTTCCTCGGGCAGAGCTGCCGGCAGCCGGAGATCGCGCCGCCCGCGTTCGTCACCGGCAGCATCACGACGAGCGCGATGTTGAGCGCCGCGGCCACCGCCCCGCCGGCGACCACGAGCTTTGCGGCGACGCCGTCCAGGCGCCCGGTGGGAAAGGTGAGGATCAGGACCAGGGTCCCGAGGTAGATGAAGCTCTCCCAGATGAGGCCGACGCCGAACAGCCAGGGAGTGGTGAGCGACTGCGTGATGTAGCCGGCGCAGAGGAACCCGAAGGCGATGAGCACCCAGCCGAACCGGCTCCTCGGCCGCACCCGCAGCCAGTACAGGCCGATCAGCACCGGGCCGAGGATGAGGTCGACCTTCTGGGCCGCGAGCCAGCCCGGATGTGCGAGGAAGTCGGCGTCCGCGGTGACCGCGATCGCGGCCGCGGCCGCCGCCAGCGCAAGGGCCGCTATGAGCCAGTCGCGTGCCCGAGGCGATCCGGCCAAGCCGTCCGAGCTGCGCGAAACTGGGGTCATCTCACCGGACCGAGGACGGGAGACCGTCAGCGTATACCGCCGGTCGTGGCGTTTCTAGGCCTCCGCCGCGCTTGGCCGCGGGTGCCGTTCGGCCCAATCCGCGTACCGCCTGGCCAGCGGGGCCGCCGAGACGCCGTGCGCGAAGACGGACAGGCCAATTGCGAGATAGGTCGCGACGAGGATCGTCTGAGCGCCGGCCAGATGGGCCTCCTGGACCACGATCACTGCGAAGACGATCGACGCGAGGCCGCGCGGGCCGAACCAGCCGACGAAGGCCACCGTCCTCCAGTTGGCGCGGCTCCCCGCCATCGCGATGGCCACGGGAAGCATGCGAACGATGGTCAGGCTGAGCACGGCGTAGAGGGCCGCCTGCCAGGTCACGTCCTTGAGCGCCGGGCCGAGGAGCACGGCGGCGAAGATCAGGAACGTGACGCCGCCGAGCAGCGCGCCCACCTCCTCGTTCAGTCGCGACGCCTGCTCGGACTCGCGGCTCTGTAGCGCGCCGAAGACGCCGCCCGCCGCGAACGCGGCGATGAAGCCCGACCCGCCCAGCCCGACCGCCAGGCCATAGGCCAGCCCCGAGCCGGCGATCGGGATGACCTGGAGCCACGAGCCGCGGATCAGACCCCGGCGAACGCCCAGCATCACGACGGCGGCCGCGGCCAGCCCGGCGGCCACGCCACCGAGCGCGCCATAGCCGATCTCCTCCGCCAGCACGGTGAAGGCGTGATGGCTCGTCGCCGACTTCTCCTCCACATCCGCGACCGCCAGCGAAACGAGCAGGAGCGGCACGCAGATGCCGTCGTTGAGCCCGCTCTCCACGTTCAGCCCTTGCCGGATGCGCGATGGAAGCCTCGGCTCGGTGACCACAGACTGTCCGAGCGCGGCATCGGTGGGCGCAAGGAGCACCGCGAGCACCACCGCCTCGGCGACGCTCAGGTGGCCGAAGATGCCCTTCGCGAGCACAGCTCCCAGGACGATCGTGAGCGGCAGCCCGATCGCAAGCAACCGCACCGGCACGCCCGACTCGCGCCTGAGCAGCCGCGGCTTGATCTTGGACGCGTCCGCAAACAGCACGATCGCGAGCGTCGTCTCGGCGAGCGTACGCACCGTCGCGCCCGCGGGGGACGGGCCGACAACGTCAACAGCGAGCGGTCCCACCAGGAGGCCGATCGCCACGAACGCCATTGCCGGGGTGAAGGCAGTGTCCTTCAGCCGGCTCGAGATCCCGGCCACCGCTAGCACGGATGCCGAGACGATCGCCAGCTCCCATTTCACCGGCCAAGGATCAGCCCGCGCCCACCCGCGCGCGTCGTCCGAATCAGGTGAGTCCGCAGTGGGTGGCCTGCACCCGTCCGCGAATGGTGCGGGCGACCTTGTGCGAGGCCGCGCCCGGGATCGACACTTGACTGCCATGTGGTCCCGTGCAGCCCTGCCGACGATCGCCGTCCTCGCCGTGAGCATCGGGGCCTGCGGTGGTGGCGGGTCCGGCACCGCTGTGCAGGAGAGCGCATCCACCGCCGCGGCGAAGGCTCAGGACAAGATCGCGACGGCCACGGTCACAGCGCCGGCACAGACCACGGTCACAGCGCCGGCACAGACGAAGACGGTCACCAAGACCACCACCAGCGCCGCCCCGTCGCAGACCACGTCGATCACCAATCAGACGAACACGACGATCAAGGCGACGCCGAGCTCCAAGGAGAGCGAGTCCTCGTCCGGCGGGATCCCGTGGTGGGGCTGGCTGTTGATCGGCCTGGCCGTGGCGGGAGCGGTAATGGGAATCTTCTTCGCGGGGCGGGCTCGCCAGCGGCGAAAGACCCGCGACGCCGCGAACCAGGCTCCGCCTCCCGGCGCGTCCGTGACCGGCTAGCGCGGTGCGCCCAGGTGCCAGCGGTGAACACGCGCGGCCGGTAGCCGTCTGACCTCGCGCTTGGTCAGTTTCAGGGCGAGGCTGTCCGTCTCCACCTTGGTCACGGCTTCGATCGGAACGGTGAGCGTCCGCCGCCTCCAGAGGTGACCGCGTCCGAGCACGAGATGAGTGATCCGCTGATCGCCGTCGACGACGAAGCCGTCCACGCTGCCGACGAGCTCGCCGTCCTCGGATATCACCGTGCTCGCGCGCCGTATCTCAACGTCGCCCTTCGGCACGCGGTCGTAGGAGACGCTGACCTTGCTTTCGTACGAGTACGCCAGATCGGCGGGATCGCTCATCGGGTAGTACGGGACCGCGAGGACGTGCTCGATTCCCACGTCCCACTCGGGGTCCTGCGGGGGCAGCTCGTCGAGACGGAGGTAGGCGAAGTCCTGCACGGTCTTGAAGCGGCTCGCCTCCTCGAGCGAGCAGCGAAGGCGCAACTCCGCTCCGCCTTCCGCCTCGGCGAGGCCGATCGGCACGAGCCGGGCCGGCTGTAGGTTTCGGTCGCCGCTCACCACCAGGTGGGTGATGCGGCGGGTGACCGGGTCGATCACCACGTCCGCCAGCTCGCCGAGCCGCTCGTCCCTGCAATGCACCGGCGTGCCAAGCTCGAGGCGCATCAGGCTCCTGGCGGAACCGGCGTGCGGTCACGGCCGCCGGCTCGCACCGGGTCTCGGGAGCGCCGTCGCGCTGCCGCGCAGCCGGCCGCGTAGCGTGCGAACTCGCGCTCGAAGTCCGGCCACCAGGACGGACCGCTCGGGGGCCGCCCGGGTCCTCGCGGTCCGCCGCCGCCGCCTCCGTCCGGCCCCGAGTCGTCGTCGGCGCCGCGCATGAACCACGCGACTGCGAACAGCAGGAGCGCGCAGACGAACACCACCGCCAGAGCAACCAGCGCGTCGCCGCCACCGTTCGTGGCCGCCGTGTGGAGATGGCTTGCCAGGAAGCTGTGACTTCGAAAATCCACGGGTTGCTGGTCCACGAGTGGGGCCGACCTTATGGGCGCCCGCACGGCCCGCCATCATGCGAAGTGGGTGAAATCGCCGGCCGATCCGTCAGGCCGCCACCACGACTCGCTCCGCAGGGGCGAGCTCCGCGCTGAGCAGCGCCGGCAGTGCCGCGAGCCCGGCGCTCGTCGCCAGCCTGCGCTGTCGTGCCGCACCGGGGTTGGCAGCCAGGCTGAAGCCGTGCTCGAGCTCGGAGGCGCAGCCCAGGGCGTGCGCCACCGGCCGGCAGCTCTCGATCAGCCCGCCAAGCCACTCGGCAGCCGGGCGGCTGCGTCCGTCCGGCGTGAAGGCGAGCTGCGCCTGCAGCCCGTCGCGCGCGGCGAGAAAGCGGTTCTCGTCGAGCAGCTCCTGACCGACGCCGGGCGGCCCCGCGGCGGCTGCGTGGATGAAGACGAGGCACTGCACGAGCGCGGCCAGCGCGGCGACGTCGGCCACTCTCGTCTGCGCGTCCATGATGCGCACCTCGACCGTGCCGAGTCTCGGCTGGAGCCGGACGTCCCACCAGAGAAAGCCGGGGTCGGGCACCGCCCGCCCGCGCAGGAGACCCCTCACCACCTCGACGTAAGCCGCGTACGAGCCGAAGCGGCGCGGTATGCCGAAGCGCGGGAACATCGACAAGAGCGGCGTGCGCATGGAGGCGAAGCCCGAGTCGCGCCCGCGCCAGAACGGGGAGTTGGCCGACAACGCGAGGAGCAGCGGCAGCTCGCAACGCAGGCCGTCGAGCGCCCGCACGGCCAGCTCGGCGCTTGGCACGGCCACGTGGACGTGCAGCGCCATCGTGGGCTCGCGGCGGGCTACCGCCCGCATCATGCATTCGATGTCAAGGTAGCGCGGGCCCGGGGACACCTCTACCTCGGAGTCCGTGGCGAGCGGGTGCGTGCCCGAGCCGGCCAGGCGCACGCCGAGCTCGTCGTGGACCAGGCGGGCCGCCAAGAGGCGCAGCGTCGCGAGGTCGGCGGCCGTCTCGGCCACGGTCTCGTGGGGCGCCGTCTTCAGCTCCACGACACAGGCGTGCGTCTCCGCTGAGGCGTGGGCGGGCAGCGCGGCCACGAGCTCGTCCGCGCAATTGGCTGGCGACCAGTTGCGAGGGTCGACAAGCATCAGCTCGTCCTCGACCCCAACGGTCCACGGCTCCTCCGCCGCCTCGCCGTTCCACCGCGCCCATGCCGGAAGCCAGCGCGCGCCCCTCGGGTGGCGGGCGTCAAGCATTTAGCGCGCCGGCGGCGTGACTGTTTCGCGCCGGCGAGCGCGGCACGAACGGCCGCTCCTCGAGCGCCCCGCCATGCTGGACCGTGACCGCGGTGGACTCGGGAATCTCCTGCCACACACCGGGAAGGTCGGAGAACGGCTCCGAGACGATCACACGGTCGTCGGGGCTCAGGCGGGCGACTCGCGGATTCTCCGGATGCAGCGCGCGAAGAGTGGCCGGATCGTTGGACGCGAACAGCGAGCGGGCTGGGCCCTCGGTGGAGTAGCGGACCGCCCATAGCGCGGCCCCGTCGGTGACGCCGAACGTGCCCTGGACCTCAGCGGAGACGCCGAGCTCGCGAGCTGTGGCCTCGATCAGCCCGACGGTCTGCTCGAGCGCCCCGATCGGGTCCTCCTCGAGCCCGAACGTGCGAGCGAGCTGGAACACCACCTCCGTGTCCGTCGAGCCGTGCACGTCGTCGAAGAGCTCCGGGTCGATCGCGAGCATGAGCGGTCGCCTGAGGCGGTGGAACTCGCCGACGTACCCGTTGTGCAGGAAGAGCCAGCGGCCGCAGCGGAACGGATGGCAGTTGGTCTCCTGCACCGGTGAGCCGATCGCGGCGCGCACGTGCGTCAGGAACAGCGGCGACTCCACGTGCGCGGCAAGCTCGCGCAGGTTGCGGTCCGACCAGGCGGGCGAGACGCTGCGGTACACGGCTGGGCCGTCGCCGGTGCCGTACCAGCCGAGGCCGAAGCCGTCGCCGTTCGTGGGCTCCGCGCCCATGCGGGCGTGCAGGCTCTGGTCGACGATCCCATGCTGCGTCTTGAAGAGCAGCTCCTCGATCAGAACCGGTTGACCAAGCCATGCCATCCAGCGGCACATCGCGGACGAGCCTAGGGTTGGCGCTGGCCCCGGGCCTCATGCGAAAGGGGTGAAATCGCCAGCACCTTCCATACCTCGGCCGCCGAGCCGAAGCTCAGCCGGCGCCGGTCGCGGTCCACCAGGAGCCAAGGCCGGAGACCGTCCGCCGAGTTGGCCCTGTGAAACGGCTCTAGCGCCGCCGCTGTGGCTGGATGGCTGCAGAGCGCGAGGAAGGCGTCGACTTCGCCCACGAAGGAGTGGCCGTCGTCAGACCAGCGCAGCTCGAGCAGCTCAGGCGCCCAGCGCAGCGCCACATGCCGCGCATGCCCGCGGTACCCGCACGCCTCCGCGAACAGCGGGGGAAGCACGAGCTCGAGCTCCAGCAGGGTCACCGGCCTAAGAGCCGCACAGGCGGGCGCGGCAGCGCGGCCGCGGGCTCTACGACGGGCATGAGGATCCGGCGCTGACCACGCTCTGATCGTGGACGCCCGCGGGCGATCCGTCGATCCTACTGCTGCACGATGCCGCCTCCCCCAGGCACGATGCCGCCCCCGAGGGCCTTGGCCACGAGGTGCGCGCGCGACCTGGCGCCGAGCTTGGCCATCGAGTTGGAGACGTGGGTGCGCACCGTGTTGTGGGAGACGTGAAGCTCCTCCGCGATCTCCGGCCCGCTGGCTCCAAGCGCTATCAGGCGGACGACCTCGTGCTCGCGCCGGGAAAGCGGGCCCTCCAGCCTCCGTGCCTCGGGATCGCGCCGGAAGTGGCGGCCCCAGCGGGACACGCTCAGGGCGACGAACAGGACCAGCCGGTCGCCGGTGACCGTCGCCGGGTAGGCCGCGTACTGCACGGCGATCGTCTCGCCGCCTGCGCAGAGCATGCTCGCCTCGCCGGTGAGCTCGTCCTCGGCGAGCGCCGCCTTCCATTCCGCCGGAGTGAGCAGCGGGCCGTCCGCCACGTACTCGTAGAGCGGATGTCCGATCAGCGCGTCCCGGCCGCGGCCGAGCAGCTTTACGAACGGGCCGTTCACGTCGATCTGCACGCGGCGGGCATCGGTGAGGACCATCGGGTTGCGGGATCGCCTGAACGCGTCCCGGAAGAGCTCTGCCCAACCGGAGTCCGCGCCGCGGGCCCTCGTCCTCGTAGTGAGCATGTGCACGCGAGGCTCCCACCTGCGGGCGCCGCAGACAATGGGGCGCGCCTACCTCGAATCGTGAGGCGGGCACCACTGGCGGCGGCCCTGATGGCAACTACGCTCGCCCGAGAGCCCGTGCGGCGAGCAGTCGAAGCGCACCTCCGGTCGCACCACGTGTCGCGAATCATCTACGGCGCGACCATCGGCCTGGCTCTGGTGGTGGCGCTCCAGGACCACCCGCCGTCGGCGAGCGTGGTGGCGGGAACGCTCGTGGGCACGGCGCTCGCGGTGGGCCTGGCCGAGCTCTACGGCGACGTGCTCGGCAGCGAGGCGCGCAGCCGCCGGATCGGGATGGCGCGCGACGAGCTCTCGCAGGTGCTTGGCGCAGTGACAGCCACCTGCGCCGGCACCGCCTTTCCGGCATTGTTCTTCATGCTCGCGGCGGTGGGCGTGCTCCAGCTCGGCACGGCCTTCGACCTGGCCAAGTGGTCGGGCCTCGGCCTGCTGTCCCTCTACGGCTTCTGCGCGGCGCGGCTGGCGGGGGCGGGACTGCCGATGTCGCTCGTGCACGCCTCGGCGGCCGGGGCGATCGGCGGGATCCTGATCGCGATCAAGTCACTGCTCCACTGACCTCCTCGGCGGGCGAGGCCCAGCGCACGCCGGTGAGCTCTCGGAACGCATCCACCGCGGCGTCGAGCGTCGGGAAGAAATGCGCCGGATCGAGCGGGCCGATCAGCTCGTAGCGCTCGAGCTTGGCGCGCACCGGCTCCTTCAGCTCCGCGAACACGAGCGAGGTGCCGGCGGCGTTCAGCTCCTCGTCGAGCTCCCCGAGCATGTCGGCGGCGGTGGTGTCCACATCGGTGATCGGCTCGGCTGCCACCACGATCCAGAGTGGCCGCCTCTCCATGCGGGCGAGGCGCCGGACCTGCTCGCGGAACGTGCGCGCGTTGGCGAAGAAGAGCGGCGCGTCGAAGCGGAAGATCGCGAGGCCCGGAAGCTCCTCGGCGTCCGGGTGGAGGCCGCGGTCGTGGAGGCCGGACATGCCTGGCACGCGGCCGAGGGTGGTCTGGTACGGCCACCAGGCTCTGCGAAACACGTTGAGGATCGACAGCCCCACGGCCACCGCGATGCCGGGCAGCACGCCCAGCAGCGCCACGCCGAGAAACGCCGTGACCGACAGGAGGAACTCCACGCGCCGCTGGTGCCACAGGCGCCTGGTGCCGGCGAGGTCGGCGAGCGACAGCGAGGCGGCGATCACCACAGCGGCCAGCACGGGCTGCGGGAGATTGCGCAGGAGCCCTGGGACCAGGAGGAGCATGAGCACGATCGCCCCGGCGCCCACGAGGCCGGTGACCTGGGTCCTCGCGCCGGACTGCTCGGCCACGGCGGTCCTCGACCCGCTCGTGCTCACGGGGAAGCCCTGGAAGAAGGAGGCCGCCGCGTTGGCAACCCCGATCCCAACCATCTCGCCGTCTCCGTTCACCTCCTGGCCGGTGCGCGCCGCGAACGCCGACGCGGTGGAGATGGTGTCGGTCAGCGAGACGAGCGCGATTCCAAGCGCGCCCGCGATCAGCAGCGGCAGGTCTGACGAGAAGCTCGGCAGCGTGAACGGCGGAAGGCCCTTCGGCAGGGTCCCCACCACCGACACGCCGTGGTCCGCGAGGTTGAAGCCGGCGGACGCGACGATCGCCACGACGACCGCCGCGAGCACGCCCGGCACCTTCGGCAGCCACCGCTGGAGGATGAGGATCAGCGCGAGGCTGCCGAGCCCGATCGCCACCGCCTGTGCGACAGCGTCGCCGGCCTGGAGACCGTCCACGAAGCCGCGCGCCTCGTGTATCAGCCCGTTCGCGTCGGTCGAGAAGCCGAACAGCTTGGGAAGCTGCCCCACGAGAATCGTGAGCGCAAGCCCGTTCATGTAGCCGATCTGCGTGGGCTTGGAGAGCAGATCCGCGATGAACCCGAGCTTGGCCACCCCGGCCGTGAGCTCCACGACGCCCACGATCAGCGCGAGCGCCGAGGCCAGCGCCACCGCCTTCTCGGGGTCGCCGCCCGAGCCGACTATGGGCAGGATCGTGGCCGCGATCATCGGTCCGAGCGAGGAGTCGGGGCCGAGCACGAGGATGCGCGAGGGGCCGAAAAGCGCGTAACCCGCGAGGCAGAGAACGCTCGTGTACAGACCGGTGATGGCTGGCAATCCGGCGAGCTCCGCGTACGCCATGCCCTGCGGCACGAGCAGCGTGCTCAGCACGAGCCCCGCCACCAGGTCGCGCCGCAGCCAGGAGTGCTGGTAGCCCCGCAGCGCCTCCACGCCGGGTGGCGCGGGCAGGCGCATCAGCCCGCCTTCGCGGCCTGCGTGGCTAGCCCAGGAGCCGGATCGCGGTAGCGCTCGTGCCCGAGCTGCACGAGCCAGAGCCGCAACTGCCGGTGTACGGCCTCCGCCCCCACGAGCGGCTCGCCAGGCGGCTTCAGCTCCACCGGGTGGAGCAGGAACGGGAACGACTGCGAGCCGCCGAGACCGCCGTGCGAGCCCACGAGCTCCTCGAACGCCGCCACCTCGTCGGTGTCCTCCCAGTAGGCGCTGTTCACCAGGATGTCCGGGCAGTGCGGGAAGCCACTCGTGCGCCGCACGTGGGCGGCGGCGTGGGGCCCGAACGGACCGAGCGGGTCCTCCCCATCGACCGTGCCCGAGTCGAGCGCGTGGATCCCGTGTGCGCCGATGGCGAGCGGCCCGCGCCTGTTCGAGAGGACGAGTACGAAGCCGATGCCGGGGTGGTGCGCGAGCTCGCCGACCAGTCCCGGATGGAGCGCGTCGATGCGCTCGAGCGTGAGCCGCCCGGGGTGACGCGGAAACGAGATCAGGCCGAGGCAGCCGGAGGCCATCACGGAGATCTCGGGCAGGCCGTCGCCGTCCGTGTCAGACGCGTTGTCGTCCGCGCGGCGCCGCGACGCCAGCCGCACGGTCTTCGACATCGCGGTGTCGCCCGCCGAGGCTTCGGCGAGCGAGGCGCCGAGGAACGCCGCCGCCTCGTCGGGCGGAGCCGCGGCGGCCACCTCGCCGCGCTCGGCGCCCGCGGCGCGGTGCACCAGCTCCTCGAGCGACACCCCGTAGCGGTCGCGGAACGTCGCGCCCTGTGACTGGCCGTGGTCGGACAGCACGACGAAGCAGTAGGGGCGGGGCGCGAACTCGGCCGCGCGCACGATGCGCCCGATCTGGCGGTCCACCCGACGCAGGGTGGCGAGTGTGTCCGGCCGCTCGACGCCCGAGTGGTGCGCCACCTCGTCGTAGGCGAGAAAGGTGGTGTACGCCACCGGACGGCCGGCGTAGAGGTCCGAGATGATCGCCTCGACCTGAAGATCCCGCTGAATGACGGTGGCCCACGCGCGAACGAGCGCGTAGGCGAAGCCGCGGCGGATGCGCGGCTGCACGTCGAGGCGCCGTTGCTGCGCGGCGCTCCACATCTCCGACGCCACCTCGCGGGCCACGAGCGCGAGCGTTCGCAACACGTTGTACGGGCTCGCGAAGTAGGCGAAGTAGTCCTGCCCGATCCGGCCGGCCCGGTCGCGCCGGAGCACCGTGCTCATCGTCAGCAGGCTGTGCGGCGCGTCGCCGGACACGATGTTGGCCCGGCTGGCGCCGTCGTCGAAGAGGAGGCCGCGCCCGTCGGAGTGGCGGCGCTCCAGCTCCATCGCGTCGCGCGGGTGGTTGGTCACGATCGGCCCGCCGCGCTCCTTCTCCCACCAGCGGAAGGCCGGCATGTCGTGGTTGTCGCC
>Ga0070683_100004236_pt1 | contig 11762 bp, 10 predicted proteins | sample KBSC713LmetaG_FD_64662 | JGI IMG/M metagenome (GOLD analysis project Ga0070683, IMG submission 64662) | Corn rhizosphere microbial communities from Kellogg Biological Station, Michigan, USA - KBS C7.1-3L metaG | ecosystem: Host-associated > Plants > Roots > Rhizosphere ...
ACGCCGACCTCGTACGGTTCTGGTGGGACTGAACCCTTCCCGCCGGCGCCGTTGGTTGTCGTGTCGGGTATACCGCTGACGTTTCCGCGCCAACCGCACGTCATACAGAGATCTCGGCGGTGCCCGCGTAACTCCTGCGGTCCGTCCAATGTGGAGCAGCCCGTGGCCTGGTCCGGATCCGCCGGAGTCGGGGTAGTTCACTGCCGGGTGTGTCAGGTCGGGGGTCAAGGTCCAACGGCGTCGGCGTGCCGCCGGGTCCATGCGCCACGGGGTAGCAGTCGCCTGCGTTTCCGTGGACGAACCCTATTTGATGAACCCGCAGAACAGTTCGATGACGGGGAGAGGGCCGGTCAGATCTACCGGCTGCTGCTGCCCCACGCCGACCTGTTCGTGTGCAGTGGCGCAGGTGTCATCGTGATCGGCGGCTCGGTCCGGTACCCGCTCGGGATAGCAGCCGCGGCGATAGGCCGCCTGGACGACGCGATCCGGCACCTGCGCGCGGCGATCGACAGCGGGGGCGGTTCCCCAGTTCCAGCAACTCGGGATGACCGCCGCAGAGGCACTCAACGCCTGCACCGCGCGGGCCGCCACCGCGCTCGGGCTCGGACATCGCAAGGGACGCCTGCGCCCCGGATACGACGCCGACATCGTCGCCGTCGACGGCAACCCGCTGTCAAATACCGCCGCCCCGCACGCCATCCGCGCGGTGTACGTCCGCGGCACGGCCGTACCCCGCTGACCCGGACACCGGGTCGGGTCGTCACCGCTGGTGGTGCAGATACCAGCGGGTCAGTTCCGTGCGTGAGCTGAGGCCGGTCTTGGCCAGGATGCGCCGGACGTGGCTTTCCACCGTCCGCTCGGACAGGACGAGCGCGGCGGCCACCTCGCGGTTGGTCAACGCCTGCGCGACGAGCTCCAGCACCTCGCGTTCGCGTCCAGTGAGCGGATCCTGGGCGCGGGCTTTGCCGGCGGTCGTCGTCAGGAAGGTGTCCGCGGCACGCAGCAGGCCGGGCATGTCCAGGCGCCGGGCATCGGCCGCTGCCGCGCGGGCCAAGTCCACCGCCCGTGGGAGCTCTCCGGTTGCGGCGAGCGCCTGGGCGAGCCCCAACCGTCCGTGGGCGAGGAAGGGCCGGGCGCCGAGCGCCGCGTCGACCTTCAGCCCGTCCTCGAAGTACCCGATCGCGGTGTCCGGCCGGCCGGCCGCGAGGGCGAGTTGGCCACGCATCCGGGCGACGGATCCGTAGTACACGACGACTCCGGCACCGATCGCGGGGGCGTCACCGAAGATGTCCGCCAACCAGTCGCCGATGGCGAGGCAGGCGGGCACGTCGCCGAACGCGGGGGCGAGGTGGTGCAGGAACGCGACAGCACCGGCGTCCATCCCGGTCCGGGCAGCCAGCATTGCCGGCACCAACGGTTCGTACAGGCTGCGCGCCTCGTCCCGCCGCCCGGCCAGCATGAGCGCGGCGGCCACGATGGCGCGTGCCACCACCGGGTACCGCTCGATGCCGTCGACCACGTCGGTCCACTGTGGAGCGACGTCCGACGGGTCTCCGCGCACCAGGGCCAGCGACACGGTCTGGCCGATGTGGGTGGACAACGCGGACTGGTCCTGCAACGGTTCGGCCAGCTGCATCGCCTCCCGCCCGAGCCGCCGGCTCTTGTCGAAGCTGCCGGTGAGCGCGGCCATCGAGGCCTCCCGGCGCAGCAGATGCCAGCGCACCAACGGCAGGCCGGTACCGTCGGCCAGCGCCCGCAACCCGTCGATCTCGGCCTGTGCCGCGGCCGGATCGGCCCGCCGGACAGCGACATCCGACCGCCAGACGTGCGCCCACAGCCGGGCCAGCGGCCGTCGCGTCGTCTCGGCCAGCGCAAGGGACCGCCCACCGAGCTCGAACAATTCGGTGTCCTGCGACGAGCGCCACAGCAGCATCACGCGGGCCCTGATCGTGTCGAGCTCGGCGTCCGGGTCACCGCTGGCCTGGGCCTCGGCGAGCGCACAGCGGGACAGGGGGCCGGCCTCGTCAACGGCGCCGAACTCCATCAGCGTGCACGCCAGCTGCGCCTGTACCCGCGCGCGCAGGCCCGGCATCGCCGGGTCGCCCAGCATCGTCAGGGCACGGCGGCACAGCTCGTCGATCTGGACGTTGGCGTCAGGATGACCGATGCCCTGCACGGTGATCGCGGCCCGCGCCACCACGTCCGCCCGGCCGCTTCGTTCACCCTCGTCCGCCGCGCGCCGGCAGGTGTGCAGGCTCGTCGTGATCCGGCCGGCGAGGTACTCCACGCGGGCAAGGTCCAGCAGCAACTCCGCCCGATCCGCGCCGGCCGCGGCAGGACCGGCGCGGTCGACCGCGTCGAGCGCGAGCTGGAGGTACGACGCGCCATCCTCGTAGGCGCCGGCCGCGCGGGCGGTCTCGGCGGCGCGGATGGCCCAGCCGACCGCCCGGGCCGGCTCCCCCGCCCGGACCCAGTGCCGGGCCACCGCACCGGCCCACTCGTCCCGCCCCGCGGCCACCGGTTCGAGCAGCTCGGCGGCGCGCCGGTGCAGGGCGGTGCGGCGCGGGGCGGACAGCGACGCGTACGCCGCGTCGCGTACCAGCGCATGGGCGAAGCGGACCGAAAGGCCGGCGGACGCGAACTCGACCAGTCCGGCCGGTACCGCGGGCCGCAGCACCTCGATAGCGGTGCCGCCGTCGTCCAGGCCGACCAGGTCTGCGACGAGCTGCGGCTCGACCTCGGAACCGAGCACGCTCAGCGCCGCCACGGCCGCGGCGGCCTCCGGGCCGGCCGAGCTCAGCGCGGCGTCAACCAGGTGGCGGAACGCCGGCGCCTCCCCGACCGCGTCGTCCCACGAACGATCGCCCCGCAATCCGTCGGCCGCAACCCGGGTCAGGGTGCGCAGGTACAGCGGGCTGCCACCGGACAGCTGCGCCGCTCGGTGTACCGCGGCGGGATCGGCCTTCGCCACCGCCGTCGACAGGAGCGTCCGGGCGTCGTCATCGTCGAGCGGTCCCAGGTGCAGCTGCTCGGTCGCACCCTGCCGGTGTACCCCGTACAACGGCTCGCCGGCCCCGTCCCGGTGGGTACCGACGACGAGCAGCGGAAGCCGCCGCACCTCGGTGGCCACCCGCTCCAGCAGCCGCAGCGTGGCCCGGTCGGCCCAGTGCAGGTCGTCCAACACCAGCAGCAGGCCGGCAGCGGCGTCGGCCACGTCAGCGAGCGCGTCGACCACCCGGGTGTCGGCGGCGAACGTGGTCGCGGCCGCGTCGTCGGCCGAGCCGTACGCCGCCTGTGTGTCACCGGCGACGAGCGAGGCGAGCGCGGCGTGCGGACCCGGCAGGCCGCGCACCGCCCGGATCCACGGCCACATCGCCGGCGCGCCGGCGTCGGCGACCGCGGCACCCCAGCCGGTTCGCACGCCGCCGGCGGCCGCCACGAACTCCTCGACCAGCCGAGTCTTGCCGATCCCCGCCGGCCCACTGATCAGGACCACCCGGCCGGTGCCGGCGCGCGCGTCGACCAACCGCCGGCCCAGCACAGCCAGCTCCGCCTGCCGGCCGACGAACCGCTCCTCCCCCACCACGCTGTCAGTATCCGCATCGGTACCGCAGTGCAGTACCGGCTTTGCGTACCACCACTGATGTGCCCGCAGCCTGGGTCGGCGACGGTGAGCCCATGGAACTTGAGCAGGCGGTACGGAGGCTGTTCGCACCGGCGCGCCGGCCCGGCCGGGTCGGTGTCGAGGTCGAGCTGATCCCGGTCACCGCTACCGACGCGCCGCAGCCGGTGGATCCCTCGGTACTGGTCGAGGGCTTCGACGCCGGCTTCGTCGCCTCGGCACGACCGTCGTTCGAGCCGGGCGGCCAACTGGAGCTCAGCCCGCCACCGAGCGGCACCGTCGCCCGCCTCGTCGGCGAGGTCGACCGGTTGCTGGCCCGGGCGGCGGCGATCGCACAGCAGCGCGGTGTGCGGCTGGAAGCCACCGGCACCAACCCGTACCACTCGTGCGCCCAGGTACCGCTACGCACACCCACGCCCCGCTACCTCGCCATGCAGCGGGAGTTCGACCGGCTCGGGCCGGACGGACGGCGGATGATGCGGCTGACGGCGTCGCTGCAGATCAACGTCGACCTGCTGCCCGGCCCGGCCGGGCGGGAGCAGTGGCTGGTCGCCAACCTGGCCGGACCGCCACTGACGGCGGCGTTCGCCAACTCCACCGTGGTCGATGGCCGGCCGACCGCCTTGCCTGGCGCGCGTACCCGGATCTGGCGGGGCATCGACCCCCGCCGTACCGGGTACGACGGCCGCCACCTCGACGTCACCGACCCGGTCGGCGCGTACCTCGCGTTCGCCGCGGCCGCGCCTCGCCTGCCGATCCCTGAGACGGCCGACCCGGCCTATCACGTGTCGACGCTGTTCCCACCGGTCCGGCCGCGCGGCGGCTACCTCGAGCTGCGGTACCTGGACGCCCAGCCCCCGCATTGCATCGGCGCGGCGGTAGCCGCGGTCGCCGGCCTGCTCTACCACCAGCGGGCCCGCCGCGACGCACTGGACCTCTTGCTGCCCAGGGCCACCGACCAGCAGCGGGCGTGGAGCGAAGTGGCTGCTGGATATTCGCCCGAGAGCGCCGAGCTGCTGTCGATCGCGGGAACCGTACCCGCCTCGACCGGGCCGGTGCCGATCCTGGCAGGCTTGTCATGAGAATCGCGTTCGTCGCCGACCCGTTGGCGTCTCTGGACCCGTCGACCGACACCACCGTCGGGCTGATGCACGCCGCGCAGAACCGTGGCGCCGAGGTCTGGGTCACCGAGGTGGGTCGGCTGGAAGCGGTGGCCGGGCGCGCCCGGGCACTGGCCCGGCCGGTACGGCTCGCTCCGTCCCGCCCGGCCGGTGGGCACCTGTGGGCCGTACCGGACCCCTGGTTCACCGCCGGCGACCCTGGCCACGTCTGGCTGGACGAGATGGCCGCCGTCTTCATGCGTACCGAGCCACCGCTCGACGAGGCATACACCACCGCGACGCTCATCCTCGACCTGGTCGACCCCGCCCGCACCGCACTGGTCAACGACCCACGCGGACTGCGCGTGTGCAGCGAACACCTGCTCCCGTTGCATTTCCCCGATCTCATCCCGCCGACCGTCGTCACCGCCGACCCGCACACCATCCGGTCATTCCTCATCCAGCACGGAACGGCCGTAGCGAAACCGGTCGACGGGTACGCCGGTCGGGGCGTGCTGCGGCTGGACCGCCACGACCCCAACCTCGCCTCACTGATCGAGATCTGCACCGCCGCGGGTACCCGCGCCACGGTGGTACAGCGGTTCCTGCGCGAGGTGTCCGAAGGCAACAAGCGCGTCTTCGTCGTGGCCGGCGACCCGGTCGGCGCCGTATACCGCTACCCCGCCGCCGGGGACTTCCGCATCGGCAACCCGTCGGCAGAGGCGCCGGTGACCACCCGCGACCGCGAGATCTGCGCCCGGCTCGCGCCAGTTCTCCGCGACCACGGCATCCTCCTGGCCGGCCTGGACGTGATCGGCCCGTACCTCATCGAAGTCAACGTGACCAGCGTCGGCGCCCTGCGCAAGGCCGACGCCCTGCTCGGCTGGACCCTCTGCGCGGACCTGCTCGACAGCGTGCTGTCCGCGCCCGACCAAAGGAGATCGGCATGACCACCGCCGTCATCTGTACCGCGATCCTCGCCGCCATGCTGTTCCTGCTCGGCTTCAACGTCTCGCGGCTGCGGGGCGCGACGGCCAAGGCCGGCGGCTCCCAGATGCCCACCGATCCGGCCAGCCCCCTGCTGATCGCGATCCGCGCGCACGGCAACGCCGCCGAATACATCCCCACCTTCATCGTGCTGTTCCTGCTCGTCGGCACCCGCACCCACAGCTGGATCGCCGTGCCGCTGATCGTCGGCGCGACCGCGACGCGGCTCACGCACGCCTACGGAATGCTGACCGCACCGAGCCTGGCCGCCGAGGTGCCGCTGCGGCTTGTCGGCGCCCTCGGCACGTACCTATTCGGTGTCGCGCTCGCCGTCGCCGCGGCGCTGTCCCTGCTGTGAGCCCCACGACCCTCAGCTACGGTCCAAACGACACCTGCCTGCCGGGTAGCCCTGGTGCATTGCCGCACCGGGCCACCTCAGGACCGTGCATGCCAGTCATCGCGGCACGCGGCCGCAACCGGCCCTACGACCCGGATCCGGCCTCCGGCGGGCCAGGCCGACCGCGCGGTCTAGGTCGTGGGATAAGGGCCGGCGGTGATGGTATGGCCGCTCCGGCGGATTATCGGATATATGGGATGGGAGTGGTGTCAACGGTGATATGCCTACGAGTAGGACCAGATCACTAGAGAAGGTGACCTACTCATGAAGAAGAGCCGTATCGTCCTGGCTGCCACCGTCGCCACTGTCATCGGCACCGCCATCGCGGTTACATCGACCGCCAACGCGAGCACACCGAACGGGGCCACAGGCGCATCACACCGGGCGAAGCCGGTAAGGATCGAAGTCTTCGCGCCCGAGCGGGGCGCCAACGCCGGCGCCAACGGATTCGGTTGGTTCGTCGACATGGAAATCGACTTCCTCGGCAAGAACCTGCAGCAGGCCGGTTTCAGCGGTCTACAACTGACCGGGCCAGGGGTACACAACAACGTTCCGCCGTTCCCTGGCACCTTCTCGACCGGCCGGGACGACCGCCTGCCCGGCCTGGTCGTTCTCACCTCCACCACCAACAACACCCTGCCGGGCTTCTCCGGCCCAGGCACCAACCTGGCCAACCTGTTCAACCTCACCGGCATCACTAACCGCGACAACAAGGAAACCGAGTTGTGGGACACCTGGATCGTCGGTGCGGCCATCGCCGGCCAGAACGTCAACACCACGCTCACCGTCGCAGTCATCGACGACCTCAATCACGACGGCATCTTCAACGACGCGCCGAACGTGGTGACCGACCTGAACAACGACGGGCGCATCGACGCCGCGGACCTCAAGCTCCTCGGGGTCGCATCCAACATCGCCACCGTGCCGTTCCGGATCAACGGCGCCCCGGCCCAACCCTGATGCTGAGGGCGCGCTCGGCCGACGCCTAAACGAGCCGAACCCGGGCGCGCCGACAACCGGTTGACAGTCATTGCGGGCCGCGTGGTTGCCGCAAGTACCGACCGCTCTCAGCCGCGCGGCCACACCCGCCTTCCATACGCAGCCCCTTGTCGCAGGGACCGTACTGGGCAGACGTTCCAGCTTGCCTGGATCTCTGTGGCGGTGCCGTGGATGACGCCCGGGATCAGACGGTGAGGGCGCGCCGATGAAGACCCTGCCGCACCGGGCAGCCCCATCCAGTGGGGAGTACGGCACGCCGCCGCAACCGTCCGCTCCGTACCTCGCGCCCATCCTCGCCGCCGCCGCAGGCGTCCCCCAGTGGCAACGGCACATCCAACAGATCGCACCGATGACAGCCGGGCTCACGATCCAGGCCACCACCGGACTGCGCAGCCTACCGCTCACCCCCTGGGCCGGGCTCGGCGTGCTCGCCGCCTGGGCCGCCACAGCAATCCTGGCCGGCACCCTACGAGTACAAGCGGGCGACGCATGAACCGACCCGGCGGGCACGGCACGTGAGACGAACGTGCTTGTCAGGCTATCCATCGGTGATGCCGTTGCGATTCCAGGTCGCTGATCGTGGTCAGGCGGGGGCCGCCGCCTCAGTTGCCTGACCGGTACGGACTCATGGGGTAGTTGCCGAAGTACGGGTACGGGATGAGGCGGTGGTGGGTGCCGCCGCCCGCGGACTGTTCGTAGCCGGTAGCTGGCCGTGGTGGTGTCGACCCACCGGTCGAAGATCACGACGTGGCCGGTGGGTCCGTCGCCGGGGTTGATGAGCAGGTCGCCGGGGCGGAGGTCGGTCTTCGTGATGGGTTCCCGGTCGAACTCGTCGAACGGGAGGCACTCCCCGGCGATACCGGCGGTGGTGCGGAGCTGGTGGTCGACCCGGCGTGGCAGTTGGCTGAACTCCTTCACCCGCGGCCGTTCGTCGTGGTGGGCGCTGACGAACACGCCGAGGGTGGACAGATCCACATGAGTGGCCACAGTGGACAGACGCACTGAGACGACGTCAACAGGCCGGCGATGATCCAGACGAGGGTGGCACGGAAAGGCACTGGTCAGCACCGGTCGATACAGACCCGACTGAACCAGCACGCCACCCGGGCGCCGCCGGTGACCACGCGGTTGCTGACGGGCGCGACCGTCCCTGGTGGGAGACCGACGCGTCGGAGTTCGGCGACCGGGCCGGTCAGTTCCAGCGCGCGACATCCACTGACCCACCGGACCGGGCGGCCCCCGGTGACCGGCCGCCCGGTACCCGCGGGGTCCGGTGCTACCGGTTCGCGCGGATGTCCTGCGCAACCCCGAACCCGTCCACGTTGTAGTCGACGTTGGCCACACCGAAGACGTCCTGCAGCGCCTGATCCAGCAGGCTGCCCTGGACAAATCGCGCCGAGCCCGGCGCGGATGAGGACCATGCTGGTGTTCACGCTGTCCAGCAAGCGGTGGGCGGTACGCGCGGCGGTCAGGCACCAGCCCCGGTTGGCGAAGAGGTTCCCGGGCAGGTTCTCGAAGTAGATGAGCCTGACGGCCCCGCCGGGCAGGTCTTCGGTGTGGTCGGCGATCCAGAAGCTGCCGACGCGGTGGGGCGTCATGGTCGCATTGACGTCCATGCTGTAGGCGCCCAGACCGATGCTCACGTTGGCGTGGGTGACCGGATTGCCCTGCGGCACCAGGTGCGGCTGGCCCGGGTGCGTGGCGGGTTGGGTGCCACAGCCGACCACCATGATCGGCTGATGGGTGTAGGGCAGAAGGTCATCCGGGGCTTGGAAAGCGGTGGGTTGCTCGCACGGGCGGCGGATGCGCAGTGCCGGACGGCGGGCGTATCCAGAAATGTGAGGCATACGCCCGCCTGTCGACGTCACACCACGAATGCGATGACGAACGACGCGGTGGCCGGTGTCGCACCGTTGTTGTCCACGCAGCTGACCCGGATGCCGTCGAAGGAGTTCCAGAAGACAATCTTGCAGCGGCCCCTGGTCGGGCTTGACGAGGTGAACCAGGTGGTGAGCTGCACGTCGCCCGCGTCGAGCGGGACCGCGAGATGCACCGCGTACTCGCCCTGGCCGAGGACCTCGATCGTAGGGTCCGCCGCCGGGTTCGTGTCGTACCCGGTGGTGGTGGAGTCGACTCTCACGCCGTAACTTCCAGGTACCTGCGCGGTGGACGACCCGGGGGCGCACCTCATCCGCGACGCGCGCACCGGCGCCGTGGTTGTAGCCGTTGGCGCCGGTGCGCGGGTCGGGTGAGGCGGTCAGCTCGCCGTGACGACGCTCCACTGCTGGTTGTTGCTGTTGGTGTCGGACCACTGGCCAAGGTCCGAGCCACTGCCGGTGCGGCCCATGCCGTCCGCGTACAGGCCCGTGGCGCGGTTGCGGATCCGCACGTTGCTTCCGTTGGTCACGAGCGTCCACTGCTGGTTGTTGCTGTTGGTGTCCGCCCACTGGCCGACTGCGGAACCGTTGGAGGTGCGGCCCATGCCATCGAGGAACTGGCCGGTGGCGCGGTTGCGGATGCGCACGTAGCTTCCGTCGGTCACGACCGTCCACTGCTGGTTGTTGGTGCCGCTGGCGCACGTGGACTGCGTGGCGTTGGCGCCATTGGTGGTTGCGCCGGCCCCGTCGACGCACAGACCGGTCGCGGCGTTGCGGAGCTGGACGTATGTCCCGCTGCCGCCACCGTCACCGATGCCCCAGGCGTACTGCAGGCGCGCCAGGCCGGAGGCGTTGACCAGGGAGAGCTTGATTCCGGCCCCGGTCCCGGTCTTGCTGGTCATGCTGTACCAGTCGCCATCGCGCAGGCCTGGCCAGTAGACGCTGCCGACACCGAGGGAGCGCAGCTCCGTGCTCATGCCCCGCACGTAGTCGTCGAAGTAGTTCGTGCCCGGGACGCTGTAGTCGATCGTGCCGTAGTTAACGCCGTTCTTGCTGCCCGGGCTCATCGGGCCGCCCCATTCCGTCACGACCGTCCGGCTGGCGAAGGCGCCGATCTCGCCCGCGAGGTGGTTGGCCCACTGCGATTCGCTGGTGTAGGGCGGGCTGACGAAGAACGAGTAGTCGTGGATAGCGATCAGAGTGTTGTTCAGGCGGCTGTCGTTGCCGACCGCGGCCCCGTTCTGGGCCAGGCCGCCGCCGTCGAGGACCACCCGGCTCCGCGGGACGCTGGGGTACCGGTTGAGCCAGGTGTTGTAGAGGTTGTCCAGGTCGGTGGTGTTCAGTCCGTACGGTTCGTTGATGACCTCGAAGTAGGCGTTGGAGTTGCTGCCGTACTTGCCAACGATCGTGTCCCACATCTGGTAGAAGGTCGTCGTGTTCGGCGGCTTACCGCCGGTGTACGCCCAGTAGGCCAGGATCACGTTGCCTTTGGACAGCGCGGTGTCGATCGCCCCGGTGTAGGTACCCCAGTAGCTGGAGATGGTGGGTTCGTTGACCGGCATGCGGACCGTGTTGGCGCCGGTGATCGAGTAGAGCTGGCCGACCACCTGGTTCGCCACCGTGGACGCCGTCGCGTACGTGTCCGAGGAGCCCAGGCCGGACGGGTAGAGCACGCCGTTGACGAAGTTGTCCCGTTGGTCGGCCCAGTTGACCCCCCGGAACTGGCCCGTGGACGCGTGGGCCTGGCGCGGGCCGACCGTCGCGACGGCCGCGGCGGCGAGTGCGCACACCATCAACAGCCTGACTGCGGTGGTCCGGCGGGCGGTCATTGGCGTGTCCACTTCTGGTTGCTGGCGCCGTTGCAGGTCCAGATGTCGACGGCGGTGCCGTTGGTGGTGGCGGCGTTGGCGACGTCGAGGCAGAGTCCGGATTCGCGTCCGACGATGGTGCCGTCGGAGTTCAGCGTCCATTGTTGGTTGGCGCCGCCGTTGCAGTCCCAGATTTCGACTTTGGTGCCTTGGGCGGTGGCGTGGCCGGGGACGTCGAGGCACTTGTTGCCGTAGACCTGCAGCGCCCCGTTGGACAGTGATGTCCATTGTTGGTTGGTGCCGCCGTTGCAGTCCCAGATTTCGACGGGGGTGCCGTTGGTGGTGGCGCGGCCGGTGACGTCGAGGCAGCGGCCGGAGCCGTTGCCGCGCAGTACGAAGGAGGTTCCACCGCCGCCGCTGCCGCCGCCGGGGTTGGTGCCGATGCCCCAGCCGTACTGGAGACGGTCGAGTCCGGACTGGTTGTTCAGGGACAGGGACAGGTTGGTGCCGCTGCCGTTGACGGTGGTGATGGCGCAGGAGGCGTTCTCACAAGGGCCGGGGCCGGAGGTCTGGTTGGTTTCCTTGACGCCGACCCATAGGACGGTGCCGATGCCTTGGCTGCGGGCGGCGTCGGTCACGGCGTAGAGGTAGGACAGGTCGTTGTTGCCGTCTTTGGGGCCGTTGTAGTTGACGCCGGTGTTCATGGGTACGCCGAATTCGGTGATGACGGTCCGTGAGGCGTAGCCGCAGAGGTTGTTCTGCAGGTCGGTGACCCAGCCGGCTTCGGTGGAGTGGGAGTCGCCGAACATGCCGTAAATGTGCAGCGACAGCAGGGTGCCCGACAGTCGGGAGTCGCCGCCGACGGAGCACAGGTTGGTGTCGGAGTAGAGGCCGGGCAGGATCAGGCGGCTGCGGGGGACGCTGGAGTACCGGGAGACCCAGGCGGCTTCGGCGTTGGTCAGGTCGGTCGCG
>Ga0070683_100004238_pt1 | contig 11760 bp, 11 predicted proteins | sample KBSC713LmetaG_FD_64662 | JGI IMG/M metagenome (GOLD analysis project Ga0070683, IMG submission 64662) | Corn rhizosphere microbial communities from Kellogg Biological Station, Michigan, USA - KBS C7.1-3L metaG | ecosystem: Host-associated > Plants > Roots > Rhizosphere ...
GGCAGTTCAGCAAATAGGCGCTGTCCTTACACCCATTTATCCTACTATCAATATCAATGAACTAAAATTCGTTTTGAATGATGCGCTTGTGAAAATGGTGTTTGTGAATGATGAAGAGCTTTTTTTAAAGGTGCTGAGCGTAAAGGACCAGGTACCCTCTTTGAAAGAGATCTACACATTTGAACATGTCCCCAATGCAAGACACTGGAAAGAGATCTTCGCACTCAGTACCCCGCAACTGAAAGAGCAGGTAAAAAATGCCGCCGCAAAAATTAAGAATGAAGACCTGGCTACTATTATATATACATCAGGTACAACCGGCACTCCAAAAGGTGTTATGCTTTCGCACAAGAATGTCCTTTCAAATATTATCGCGAGTATGGGCCTGTTTCCTCCAGGCATGCGGGCGATGAGTTTCCTGCCATTGAATCACATTTTTGAGCGAATGGTTACCTATTTATACATGTTCAAGGGAGTTTCTGTTTATTATGCTGAGAGTCTTGATACCATAGGGGATAACCTGAGAGAGATAAGACCAAATATGTTCACGACTGTTCCAAGGTTACTTGAAAAGGTTTATGAACGGATCATGACGAAAGGAAATGAACTTTCAGGAATTAAAAAGAAACTTTTCTTTTGGGCTCATGGTCTTGCAGAAAAATTTGAGATCAATGAACGGCAAAGCCTTGGATACCGAATGCAACTGGCAATGGCAAATAAGATTGTATTTAATAAATGGAGGGAAGGATTGGGGAATGACCTAAAGGCCATCATTACAGGCAGTGCTGCCTGCCAGGTGCGGCTGATCCGGATATTCACGGCCGCCAGGATCGTGATCATGGAAGGGTATGGTCTTACCGAAACCTCACCGGTTATCAGTGTGAACAGGTATGAAGAAAATGATAGAAAATTTGGTACAGTGGGACCATTGATCGATGGGGTAGAAGTACAGATCGCCGAAGATGGAGAAATACTTTGTAAAGGTCCAAATGTAATGATGGGATACTATAAACGGCCCGACCTCACCAATGAAGCGGTGAAGGATGGGTGGTTTTATACAGGGGATATCGGTATGCTGGTAGACAACAAATTTTTGAAGATCACTGATCGCAAAAAAGAGTTGTTTAAAACGAGTGGTGGTAAATACGTGGCACCGTTGCCCATTGAAAACAAACTGAAAGAATCCAAGTTCGTAGAGCAACTGATGATAGTTGGATCAGAAAGAAAATATGTGGGCGCCCTCATTGTTCCGTCTTTTGCTAATCTCAAAGACTGGTGCCGCAAAAATGGTATTACTTACACCTCCAACGAAGAGATGATCCATCATCCCAAAGTGATCGACATGATGAAGGATATGGTTGAAAGCTTCAATAAATACTTCAATCATGTGGAACAGATAAAAAAATTTGAGTTGCTCCCTACTGATTGGACGATAAACGGAGGTGAGTTGACGCCTACCTTAAAACTTAAGCGTAAGGTGATCATGGAGAAATACAGGGACGCTATTGACAGGATCTATGAATAAGTGTGTATTCAAATTTCCTCTGAAGATTTAACATTCCTCCTCGTCTGATCTTCTATCTATCAACAAGGATGGGGAATAAATTCTACATTAATTTACAATCTTTTCAATTGCACTGAAAATAGATTCCCGGGTAAAGGGTTTGCCAATAAACTGATCCACGCCCTGCTCATAAGCCCTGTTCCTGTCATTGTTTGTGTCGTGCGCAGTGATCATCACTATTTTTATCTGAGGATTTAATTTTCTGATCTCATTAATGAAATTTATTCCGTAACCATCCGGTAAATGATTATCAAGAAAAACAATCGAATGATGACCTTCGTTCAATACTCTTTTCGCTTCGCCGATTGAATTAACGTAACTTGTCTGCAGATTTTTATATTTCAAAATGCTGGTAAGTAAGTAACACACATCGAGCTCGTCATCTACAATCAGCGCTTTTGTTTTTTCCTGTAGTGCACTTCGCATAGCCATCCGGATTAACTAAATTATTCTCTATCAAATCAATAATACTACCAAATTTTTGGCAAGAAAGAATATCCATAAGTAAAAAAAATTATCTATTGATGCCTTTGATCCAAAGAACGGCAAGGAAATTGAAATAGTGACGTCGAACTTGATAATATTTGACTCCATTAATTGATTTAACTCAAGGTCTTTTACTAATTTCATATAAATAAGTGTAAGCTTATGAAGAAAAGAGTTTTGATCATCGATGACGACATGGATATGTGCTCTTTACTATCCAGGTTTTTAACAAGGAACGGTTACGAAACAGATGTTGCTTACTCAGGCCAGAAGGGGATAGCAAAATTCGAAGAGGCAAGTTTTGACGCAGTCTTGTGTGATTTTCGCCTCGGAAACATGGACGGCAAAGAGGTGATGCTGGCTATCAAAAAAATAAAACCTGAAACGATAGTATTGATCATTACCGGCTATTCCGATATTAAAACAGCCATCGATGTAATTAAACAAGGTGCCTTTGATTATATAACGAAGCCACTGATACCTGATGAAGTACTTTCTGTGCTTAATAAATCGCTCAATCAGCCTCTTGAAGCATCGGCGGTAAAAAATAATACCACAAAGGGAAGAACTGGGCAGGGTAAATCCCCCAAACAAGATTTCTTAATTGGTGAAGCACCTGCAACAAAAGATCTGTACCGGCAAATCGAAATTGTAGCTCCAACAAACTATAGCATCATTCTATATGGAGAAAGCGGAACAGGAAAAGAAGTAATTGCCAAGACCATTCACCAGTTGAGCAGTAGAAAGGATAAACCATTTGTGGCAATGGATTGCGGTACTCTTTCAAAAGAGCTGGCAGGAAGTGAGTTGTTTGGACATGTTAAGGGCGCTTTTACAGGAGCACTGGCAGATAAGGAAGGACATTTTGAATTGGCAAACGGTGGCACTTTGTTCCTGGATGAAGTTGGTAATTTATCAATCGATATCCAGGCCGCCTTGTTAAGAGTGATCCAGGAAAGAAAATTCAAGAGAGTAGGAGGCAACAAAGAAATGGATGTAGATGTGCGTATCATTGTAGCTTCCAATGAAAATTTACAGGACGCCTATCAGAAAGGGAAGTTCCGTGAAGACCTGTATCATCGCTTCAATGAATTTTCAATTAATCTTCCTCCATTGCGTAACCGCAAACAGGACATTCCTCCATTTGCTGAGTTCTTTTTACAAAGAACAAATGATGAGCTTGAAAAAAATGTAAGTGGTTTTGAGCCCCAGGTAATTGAGATGTTTATGAACTATAGCTGGCCGGGTAATTTGAGGGAGTTTAGAAATGTTGTTCGCCGGGCTGTGCTTCTGACGCAGGGGGATTTGATCTCTGAAAAAACATTGCCATGGGAAATTACAAATGTTAACCCCCTTACTGCTACGCCGGACCCCGTAGCAAATAAAGACCAGGGAACAACTACCATCACGTTAAAAAAAGACATTGGGCTAAAAGGTGCCGCCAGCAAAGCAGAATATGAAACGATCATGAACGTTCTGAAAGAAGTAAAATTCAATAAGAAGAAAGCTGCAGAAGTATTGAACATAGACCGCAAGACGCTTTACAATAAACTTAAGAGTTACGAAGAATTCTTTGAACAATAAGTTCTACTGAGATCATATTTAATGAAGCTGGTCTCGAAAGTCGTTATTGCGTCTCGATGTCGGGAGAAGTGAAGCCTACCTACCGTCAGGCAATTTAAAAAATCATTGTTGACTATCAAATAGCGTCAGTCGTTCCTCGTTCGCAATTGACAGCGACGACTTTTGCGACAGCTTATTCTTTGATTTATATTTTTCTTTATGACGCGTCTCTTTTCATGCGCGGTCGTGTTGCTTTTTCTTTCGAGCCCCATTGAAATTTTTCCATAATTACATTTTATTTATTTACAGAAGTCATTCCCCACTCAAATTATGCTCAAGGCTTCGTGGCATAGTTTTTCCTCATAATAGTTATAGTCATCGGAGAAAAGATCTTTCAACCGTTTAGCGATACCAGGGTATCCATTGGATAACGCCGTTGAGAACTTTTTTCTACATTTTTCATTATTTATTGTTCTTTAAAATTTTTTTTATGGAAAGAAACGAAAGAGCCATTGACGTGCTTAATGATTTGATCAGGATTAATAATGATCGAATCGAAGGTTACGAAAAAGCGGTTGACAAAACAAATGAAACTGACATTGACCTTAGAGCTATTTTTAACCGCATGGCCGACGAGAGCCGAAAATATGCAAGTGAATTGACTACCCAGGTAAGAAGATTGGGTGGTGATCCTGCATCAGGAACAACAGCTTCTGGAAAAATATATCGTGTATGGATGGATGTCAAATCAGGTATAAGCAGTTCGGACAGAAAATCTGTTCTGGAAGAGTGTGAATACGGCGAAGATGCGGCACAAAAGGCTTATGAAAAGGCCCTCGATTCTGATAATGATTTGCCTGCAGACCTAAGGTCGTTGATACAGGAAGAGAAAATGAATTTGAAGAACTCGCATGACACGATCAGGAATTACCGCGACAGGCAACGTGCGGCCGACAAATAGATCTTTTTAAAACCTTTACCGAGAATGGGCTGTCTCAATGTCGTTTTTGCTCCTTTCAATGACGAGGAACGATTTGGGACAGCCCTCTTGATTAATTAAAATATATTTTATGCCTGCTTCAAATAACCCCGATGAGATGAAAACCCTCGCAGCCGTTCTTAATAAAATTGTGAAAGATGGTTATGAAGAAAATTTCAAGGTGACGGATAAGGGGCTTCAATCACTGGAAACAGAAAAAATATATCTCCCGGAAGAAGTTCACATTGTAAATTTTTTCCGGTTTGAAGGAGCGAGTGACCCATCCGACAGTGCCATTTTGTACGTGATAGAAACCGCCGACGGCGCTAAAGGTTCATTAACGGACGCCTATGGCATGTATGCAGACCCCGAAATAGATAAATTTATAAAGGAGGTAGAAAATATCTCGAAAAAACATGCTCATACCGTCGAAACACATCATTGAAAACTGGGTGAGGTTTGCATCTTTATGGTTCAGGCGACCATTTGGCGTTTATGCTTACTCTGAGGCATCTTTTTTGTTGGTCTTGATATTCAAGAAAAAATATTCTTATGGCAGCCGATCAAAATCGAAACAAGAAACCTACTGACAAGGCCGGAAAGGACGACAATGGCAGGAACGGGGGACCTGCCGGCAAATCAAGAAACGTTGATGACTCTTTGCATCGCCCATACGAAGGATACGATAAAGAGGTGAATACGACCGATTACAGTAAGCAAATTGGTGAATTCAGCAACTGGAGTAAAAGAAGATCAAGTTGGCCGACTTGAATTCATAAGTCTGCCAATTAAGATCCCTATCGGATTGATAGCAACAAAAACTCCAGGTCCTTGTTGCATTGGACATGTGAGCTCCAGGTTGAGGAAGGTATCATTCGATCTTAACGATAGCACTCTGAATTCCAGGTCACCGCTGATCTCGCTTTTAACAGGGTTTACTGCTTTCGCAACCTTTCCTTTGATTCCCAGCGATTGTGACACATACTCAATGAGCTGGTCACATTCATCCTGTAATTTATCGAGGTTAAAAAATAGCTGCATGGTTCTGCCTCTCCGATATGGGCCTGTAATTTTGTGATCTTTTTCGCAATGCTTTCTTGCTTTTGCATCAAATAACTTTTCCCTTTTCATCAATAACACCACCCATCAAAGTGCAATCGAATCATTACCGCGGTCGTGAGAACATTTTTGAATATCATAAAACCCCTTTACTTCTGGCAATTGAACGAATCTTTAGCCTTTATATATGAGCCTGTCAATAGAATATTTACCGCTTCCGTTTATGAGTGTTGCAATTGATAATCCAACAACCAGCAAAGCATACTCAAACCCTTCTCCTTTTTGAGTACCAAACCAGTTCATGAAAAAACCGTTATCAATGTGTGCTGTAAATATTGTTCCGATAAAAATCACACCCGTGGCTATTGACCAGAGTCTGGAGGCAAGGCCTGTAACCAGGGAGATAGAGCCAAAAAATTCAGTAATAATAACGAGGAACGCAATGAGCCAGGGCAAGCGCAAGGTATTTGTTAAAAAACCCATCGTGCCGCTAAAACCATAACCACCAAATATGCCCAACATTTGTTGAGCACCATGAGGGAATAAGACTAAACCGATTGAAAGACGGGTTATCAAACCTGTCCAGTCGTTGTTTGTGTGGAAGATTTTATTTTTCATTTCGTTTTTATTTTTCGAATAGCGCAATGCCGCTAATGGATGATAAATTATCTTTCTAATTGATCTACAGCCTTTTTCAGCTTCTCTGAGAAGTTTTTCTCTTTAATTTGCATTCCGACGCTGGTGAATGATACATTTTCGAAATAGTTTACTAAAGAAATAGTACCGGTAAAAAGTGTCGCACCAAAAGCTCTCAACATAGTTTCAGCACTTCCCAATGCACTTCGTGCACCCCCGGGAGAAGGAGAAGTGCTAATGAGTAAAATTGTTTTTCCTGACAACAGGTTAGTGTAGTCTTTATCGATTCGGGAAACCCAATCCAATGTATTTTTAAATGCCGCTGTTACAGAACGGTTATGTTCGGCAATTGAAATCACAAAAGCGTCGTGGCGCACGATCTGATCCTTAAACAACATAGCATTTTTTGGAATACCTTCCTGCGTTTCGGTCACAGGCGAGTAGACGGGAAGCGGAAAATCATGTAGTCGAAGAATATTAGTTTTATGCTTTTTAAATAAACTGGCTGTGTAGTCAATGAGCTTACCATTAATGGATTCGGGGTTGTTGCTTGCCGCAAACAGTAATACACTTTTCATATCTTATTTCATTGTTTGATTTGTTTGACCCGGTAAAGTTGAGAGCGCCACCGCTGCTAAAAAATAAAATAGTTTAAGAAATCAATTTTCCGGGAAGGCCTTTCTTACAAATATTCCTATAGATTTTTCCAAATTCGCGGATGCCCATACGCATCGACATCAGCAGCCGCGCCAAATTGGTTATTTTTAAAATCAACACCGATCCTTACCTGCTGGAAACTCCGCGAATGAATTGAAAATCTATTCCACTCAGTAAGTATTTGTGTGTTTACCCAAAAATTCCATTCACGTTTTATGGGCTTACTATATTGTAACTGAAAAAATAAGCCACCGTTCATACTGTCATCATTTTCGTATGAAAGATGGCAGGAATAGAGACAAATACGATGTGACGTCCACTTATAAGAATGAGAAATGAAAGTCTTTCAGAAAAACCGGAAACGCTGTTATAATAAAGGGACGAACCAACACTTAGATTTTTCATAAAATTCCAATAGGCAGAAGCCTGCACGCCCGCTTCGTCAAACTGGAAATCTTCTTTGCGATAGAATTTTTGAAAGAATGCAAAGGTTGATATAGAGAACTTATTTTTCTCATCAATGGATTTCACGGCAAACGAGCTAAAGTCGCTTTTATAAAGGGTCGTCGTCAATTCAAGGTGCGTAACCTGCGCCGTTATCGATTTGGAGAATATAGACAAGGCAAATAAAAATAGCAACGCTGATTTCTTTTTCATACTGCAAAGCACATTCAGGCGCCGCCATCACCAAATAAACTAATTTAAGAAATCAGCTCTTTGCAATTTTATTTCTAATCATGCTTAAAAATTCGGGAGTAATACCGAGAAACGTAGCTATATGCTTTTGAGAAATGCGTTGTTCCATTTTCGGATACTTTTCGATAAAATTCAGGTAGCGTTGTTCTGCGGTAAGAGAAAGGTTTTGATTGATACGCTGACGTTCTGCTATCAATGCATTTTGAAAAACTATCCGGTAAAAGCGTTCAAACTTAGGAACGGTTTCTAGAAGTTTGTCAAGGTTGGGTTTTGTAATTTGCAAAAGTTCAGAATTCTCCAAAGCATCAATAAAATGGGTCGAGGGAGTTTGTGTCCAAAAACCTAAAGGATCTCCTATCCACCAGTCCTCGATGGCAAACATAAGTATGTGCTCAAATCCATTTTCGTCTATTGTGTAGGTTCTCAAACAACCTTTAGTTATAAAATTTTCTGTTTTGCATACGTCACCTTCCTTAAGCAAATACTCTTTCCGTTTAAGTGTCCTGCGTTGTAGCAAAGAGACAAAGTAGTCTGCCTCAGGTTTACTGAGCTGAATATGCTTGCCGACATTTTGAAGGATCAAGGCAACGTTCATTATTTGCAATGTGAACTTGACATAGCTAAACTATTGGCCAACGAAAAATATCACCAGGGTAAATATTGGATTATCATAGCCCTATTAAAACTCGGGTAGTCCCGTCCAGAATCCCCGCCTGAACGAAGTCATTCGGGCAGGGAACTGGAATATCAAGTTCCGGAGACTTGCGTACTATCCCCGCCCGAACGTACCACTTTAGTACCAGAATGCATTGATCTACGACGTCAATTTCTTTTTTAAGAATCTTCTTCCTGCTGCTGACTTAAAATATTTTTTCTAGCATGCTTCCGGCTTGGTCCTGAAGGCTTCAAAATAAACTATCACAAAAGGACGGTAGGCCTTATCGATTTAGTCATGCCGGAATTATGGCCTTTATAGTAATAATCATGTTCAATGCTTTTCATTACATAAGCATAAAACATTGCAACGGTTTTGTAGCCTCGTCCAGAATCGAACTGGAATATCAAGTTCCGGAGACTTGCGTACTATCCATTGTACTACGAGGCCAACCCATCATTGAAAAAACTGGATGCCATCTCAGTCCGAAGGCGCCGTTCGGTACGGGCGGGCATTGTACTACGGGACCAATACGGGCAAAACTACAGGAAAAAATTTTGGGACAGGCTATGGGTCTAATTGCAATTCCGTTTTCCTTGATGTCAGTTTTTTCTCCAGCCACAGTGAAAAAATGACCCAGGCAATGGCTAAACAAAAACCGGCTATCACATCTGATGCATAATGATAACGCAACACTATCCGGCTAATGCCAATGCAAACAGAAAATAAAATGAGCAGTACCGATAAGATCCATTTCCACGTATTGTTTAATCCTCCTTTCCAGACAAGATAGACAAGTACACTGCAAAAAATGAATGAGCTCAAAGCGTGCCCGCTGGGAAAACTGAAATTATCAAGTGTCCTGATCAATGGAAGATCAGGCCTTTTGCGATGAAAAAATTCTTTTAGTCCAAACATCAGCGCAGTGCTGGTAACTGCAATGATGGCTATGTTGATGCCATCAGCTTTTCTTCCGCTTGAAAATAAAATAATAAGTAAAATGATATAAGCAGAAATAGAAAAATAAGAAGCTCCGAAAAACGTAAAGATCCTGTTGACCGTTATAAACCCCGGACTACTGAAACCTGCAAAAAAATGGAATGCTTTTTCATCGAATGCTGTTTCATTCTCTCCCATTATTTCATGGGCCAAATAACCAAAGACAAAAAGAGAAATGATGAACAATAGTGAAACCAACAAGGCCTTTATTTCAATTTCTGTAATAAGTCTTCGAATGAACTTTTTCATTACACGTATTAGTTCCTCTCCTTATCTAATCAAAAATATTGCCTGTATTTATGATCCGAATGAGCGGCCGGCTTTTGCGACACAAGAGATACCTGCCTACGGATAGGCTGGTAATCCACTTAAACTTATTTTACTTGTATGTCTTGTATTTCTTGTATGGTTCATTAAACGACTTCAAAGGCATTATTGAAGCTTAAAACCGGCTTCTTTCACTTCCTGTGAATTCCCTCCTATATAAACTTTAAAATCACCAGGTTCGTAAATGTATTTGAGGTCTGAGTTATAAAATTTCAACTTATTGACATCAATCGTGAAACTTACCTGCTTGCTTTCTCCTTTCCTTATGAATATTTTCTGAAATCCTTTCAATTCTTTGACCGGCCTTACCACAGAACCGACAACATCCTGTAGATATAGTTGCACAGTTTCTTCTCCATCATAATTTCCTGTGTTTTTTATTGTGACAGTTGCTTTGATAGATTGATTTGCTTTCATCGCCGCATTACTTAATGTAACATCACTATAATCAAACTTTGTATAACTCAATCCATATCCAAATGGAAATTTTGGATAGATAGACAGATCAATATATGCCGACCTGTAAAACCTGTCACTGTCACTCGTAGCCGGTCTGCCAGTTTTGAAATAATTATAATAGATCGGGATCTGTCCTTCTGCTCTCGGAAAACTGATCGGTAATTTTGCGGAAGGATTATAGTTTCCAAATAACACATCGGCAATGGCATCACCTGCTTCTGTTCCGAGCCACCACGTGTATAAAATAGCAGGAACATGATCTGCGGTCCAGTCAAATATCAATGGCCGCCCCGCATTGATCAATACAACCATGGGCTTGCCTGTCGCATAAATAGCCTTTACTAATTCTTCCTGCATCCCAGGCAAATGAAGATTGCTCCGGCTTTTTGCTTCTCCGCTCCAGTCACTTGCTTCACCCACGCTCATTATTACAACATCTGCTCGTCTTGCAATGTCAATCGCCTCTGCAAAGCCAGCCTGCGAACTATCATTGATCTCACAGCCCTTTGCATACAATAGTTTTGCATTTGATCCCACTTTATTCTGAATGCCCTGCCATTGTGTAACAATCCGAACGGAATCATCCGGCCATTGATACGACCAAAAACCAAGATTATCTCTCACTGCTTTTACAAATGGACCGATCAATGCAATTGTTTTAGTTTGTTTATTTAAAGGCAACAACTGATTGTCATTCTTTAATAACACAATACTTTTTTCAGCGATCATCTTTTCTGTCTTCAAATTTTCAGCATTGTTCCATTGTTGTTGTTCTCTTTCCTTATTGCAAAATCTAAAAGGATCATCAAACAAACCCATTTCAAACTTCTTGCGAAGAATTCTTCGAACTGCATCATCGATCAACGCCATTTTTACTTTTCCTTCTTTTACCAGCTTTGACAAATTATTGATATAGCTGCGGCTTTCCATATCCATGTCACTTCCTGCGGTAGCTGCTTCCCACGCCGCTTCATAATTATCCTTTGCATAGCCATGATTGATCATCTCCCCGATCGATCCCCAGTCGCTCACGACAAAACCTTTGAAACTCCATTTGCCTTTCAAAATATCCCTCTGCAAATATTTATTTCCCGTTGCTGGTATGCCATTCAGATCATTAAATGAATTCATGAATGTGGCTGCACCTGCATCTGCAGCGGCTTTGAATGGAGGCAAATAAATTTCCCATAACATTCTTTCACTCATATCGACCGAATTATAATCACGCCCGCCGATCGCTGCCCCGTATGCAGCAAAATGTTTGGCACAGGCCATCAATGCATCTGTATTTCCCAAACCCTTTCCCTGGAAACCTCTCACTCTCGCTGCAGCGATCGCTGATCCGAGATAAGTGTCTTCACCGGAACCTTCCATCACTCTCCCCCATCGCGGGTCCCGAGCTATGTCTACCATGGGTGCAAACGTCCAGTGTACACCTGCTGCTGCGGCTTCAGTGGCCGCAATTCTTGCCGACAATTTGATGGCCGCAGTATCCCAACTCGATGCCTCTGCTAATGGTATTGGAAATATCGTTCTGTATCCATGAATAATATCCTGTCCAAACAGCAGTGGAATTTTCAATCTCGATTCCATGGCTATTTCCTGTAATTGGCGTGTATGCTCGACACCGGTTACGTTCAGCATTGAACCCAACATTCCTTTCCTGATTTGGTTTTGCTT
>Ga0070683_100004240_pt1 | contig 11759 bp, 11 predicted proteins | sample KBSC713LmetaG_FD_64662 | JGI IMG/M metagenome (GOLD analysis project Ga0070683, IMG submission 64662) | Corn rhizosphere microbial communities from Kellogg Biological Station, Michigan, USA - KBS C7.1-3L metaG | ecosystem: Host-associated > Plants > Roots > Rhizosphere ...
GCCGGGCATCGGCGGGGCCGCGCGCCGGTCGTGCGCGAGCGAGGCCATCCAGCCGGTCGCGCCGGTACCCGTACCCACCACCACGCCGGACGAGGAGTGCCGTTCCCGCCTTCCGTCCACAGTGGACAACGTGTACCGCGACGACTGGTGGGTCGGGTGCCCCACGTACACCTCGTTGAGCCCGACCAGCTCCTGCCCGTCGTCCAGCCGCGCGGCCACCATGGTGCGCGACACTACCGTCCGGGGGCCGCGCAGCAGCCCCTCGACCGCGTCCGGATGGTGGCGTACCAGTACCCCCGGGTTGCGGCGCGGCTCGGGATTGACCCCGATCACCGGCTGCTCGTCCAGGTATTTGGCCACGTTGGCGACCAGCCCGTCCTGACCGACCGCGATGACGATGTCCTCGGGCCCGAACAGGAACCTCGGCAGGTCGTCCCGGTCCACCTGGCCGCGCCGCCAGTCCGCCGGGATGGCGGCGCCGACCTCCGTCAGCGCCGCCTGCTGCGCGGCGTGCCGCCGGGTCACCTCGTCGAGGTCGCGACCCCGCTGGCGCAGGAAGTAGGCGGCCGCCGCCCGGGTGCCGTGCCGGGGGAGCAGCTCGTCCAGCTCGCTGCGCCGGGACACCACCACGACCCGGGGCGCGAGCGTGCTCATGACGAGGCGCCGAGCCGGGTGACCAGGTTGGTGAGCACGTCGGGGGTGAGCGTGAGCTGTCCGATCTCGGGGAGCTGACCGGCCAGCTCGCGCAGCGCCAGGCCGTGCAGGACGGCGGGCGGCAGGTCACGGTACGCGGCGAGCCGGGCCGCTTCGGCCTCGCCCTGGGCCAGGCCGACCGCGCGGACACCGGCGGCGCGCGCCTCGTCCCGTACCCTCGTCGCCTCGGCCTCCGCGACGGCGAGCAACCGGGCCTTCTCGGCCTCGGCGGTCGCCGCCACCCGCTCGCGCTCGGCGGTGCCCTGCGCGGCGGCCAGCGCCGCCTCGGCGTCCAGCTCGGCCGAGCGCCGCGCGTTCGCGCCGTGCTGCTCGACCAGTTGCTGCTCGCGGCGGGCCAGCTCGATCTTGTTCTGCAGCTCGTTCTCGGCGATCGCGCGCTCCTGCTCGACCGCGCGCGCCCGGCGGCCGTAGGTCGCCCGGTCGGCCTCCTGCTGCACCGCCTCGCGGGTCGGCGTCTGCAGCGCGCGCTCCATGTCCGGCTCGGGCCGGATCGCCACGACCCGGGCGCCGACCACGCTGATGCCGGTGTCGGCCAGCCGGGGATCGTCCGTCAGCGCGGCGCTCACCGCCGCGCGGACCGGCCCGGTGCCGACGGTGACGGCGTCGGTCATCGACATCCCGGCGAGCAGGTCCAGGGCCGGCTGCTGGGACAGCTCGGTGAGCAACGTGCCGAGCTGGTCCAGCGGCTGGCCGCGCCACGCGCCGGTGCTCGGGTCGAGGGAGAAGTCCAGCCGGGTGGCGGCCGTGGCCGGGTCGCTGACCCGGAAGGTGACGGTCGCCTGCACGGTCACGTCGGCGAAGTCGGCGGTACGGGCGTGGAACAGCAGGGGCAGCTCGCGGTCGTCGACCGGCACCTCGCTCAGCACCGCGGTCAGCGGCCGGTACCAGAACGCCTGCCCGGTGCCCTCGTGCTTGATGCGGCCCCGCACCAGGTGCCTGACCCAGGCGGTGGGCGCGCCGCGCAGGTGGCGGAGGAACAGCAGCCGCGTCACGTCGGCCATTGGGGTGGCTCCTCTCTTTATCGTCAGACTGACGATAAAGATGTGATAGGGTTCTCGTCAAGGTGACGAAAAGTAGGGAGTGCGACAGTGGCGGGCTTTTCGGTGACCGTGGACCTGGTGATGCTGACCATCCGGGACGGGGCACTGTGCGCGTTGCTGGTCCGCCGGGGTATCCCGCCGTACCGGGGGCGGTGGGCGCTGCCCGGCGGCTTCGTGCTGCAGACCGAGGACCTGGACTCCGCCGCGGTACGGGAGCTGCGCGAGGAGACCGGCGTCGACGCCTCGGCCGGCCATCTCGAGCAGCTTGCCACCTACGGCGACCCGAAGCGTGATGTGCGCGGGCGCGTGGTCACCGTGGCCTACCTGGCGCTGCTGCCCGACCTGCCGGCGCCCGTCGCCGGTACCGACGCGTCGCACGCGGTGTGGCGTCCGGTCGAGGACTGCCAGCGGCTGGCCTTCGACCACGGGCGCATCCTCGCCGAGGGCGTGGAGCGGGCCCGCGCGAAGCTGGAGTACACGCCGCTCGCGACCGCCTTCTGCGCCAACGAGTTCACCGTCGCCGAATTGCGCGCGGTGTACGAGACGGTGTGGGGCGCCGCGCTGGACGCGCGCAACTTCCACCGCAAGGCGACCACGACCGAGGGGTTCCTCACGGCGACGGGGCGCAGCACGGCGGGGGAGCGCGGCCGCCCGGCCCAGCTGTACCGGCGCGGCCCCGCCACGGTGCTCTTCCCGCCGCTGCTGCGCCCGACCGCGTCCGGCTGAGCAAGTAGTGTCGCGACCGTGGATTGCTACACCTGCGCCCAGGAGGTCGCATTCGACCGGTTGCCGCCGCGGGAGCTCATCGCGGCCGACGACCACTGGCGGGTCGCCCACGCGATCGGCGGCGCGCTGCCCGGCTGGCTCGTGCTGCTGCCGCGCCGGCACGTCACCGCGATCGCCGACCTCACCGACGAGGAGGCGGCTGCCCTGGGCACGTGGCAGGTGCGGCTGTCCCGGGCGTTGGCCGGGGTGACCGGCTGCGCGAAGACCTATGTGGCGCAGTTCGCCGAGGGCGAGGACTTCAGCCACGTCCACTTCCATGTGGTACCGCGGATGGTCGACCAGCCCGCCGACCGCCGGGGTCCGGCCGTCTTCGGGTACCTGACGGCGACGCCGGACGAGCGGGTACCGGCGCAACGGATGGACGAACTGGCGGTGGAGCTGACTCGGCGGCTGAGGGATCGGTGATTGCTGGTCCGGCCGGCTTCAACGGCCGGCGAGCGCATGCATGCGCCCGCGTACGTCATTCAGCACCCGGTCGTTCCCAGTCTCTTCGATGGCCGGGAGCGCCTGCTGCCATGCTGCGACGGCCTCCGCCTTGCGGCGCAGCAGCGCGTGCGCCTTTCCCAGTTCGACGAGGGCCAAGGCCTGCCACCACCGGTCCGCAACCTCTTCGAGGGTGGGCAGGGCCGCGGCGATTGCTCGGACCGCCGGCCGGCCTTGGCCGAAGTCTGCGTAGGCCCGTCCAATGTGGACGAGCGCGACTGCGGCCCGGCGTTGGTCGCCGAGTTCGCGCATGGCCAACAGGCTGGATCGCAGTTGACGTAGAGCGTCGTCCTGCCGTCCCTGACCGCGGAATACGTCGCCTATCCAGATACCCGCGTTCGCCTCCCACCACCGGTCGCCGTAGGCTTGGAAGATCGGCACGCAGAGGGCGAACTGCCGTAGTGCGCGGTCCCACTCGCCCCGCTGGTGGTAGATGTCCCCGATGTTGGCCGTCACGTACGCCTCGGCGTGGTGGTTGCCGATCTCGCGGTACAGGTCGCGGGACTCTTCGAACAGGGGTAGCGCGGCGTCGATGTTGCCTAGTTGGTCTATCTTCCCCAGAGCACATAGCGCGCCGGCCTCGACGTCCCGGATCCGGTCGGCGCGAGCGATCTGAAGGGACCGGTTCAGCTCTGCGGAGGCCTGCCGCCACTGGCCGAGCAGGTGATGGATGCGGCCCAGCGTGTACAGCGTGGCGCAGACGAGTTGACTGTCGCCGAGCGATTCTGCGGCGGCCAGCGCGCACCGCTGGGCCGACTCCCACTCACGCCATAACGAGCGTTCCTCGCAGAACGCCGACAAAGAATGGGCCAGGGCCACCGCACCTGCCGCCAGGTCGCATCCAACCTGCTGGTCGACGACCAGCAGAAGGCTCGTCAACTCGCTGTCGAACCACTCGAGCGCTTCCACACGGGATGCCAGAGCGATGGCCGGTGCGACGGCGGCCTCTGATTGTGGTACCCGCGGATGGAGGTCGAATCTGTTACCGACCGTACGTACGAGCGAGTCGGCTCTGGCGGCGATTGCCGCGAACGCGGCCCCGGTCAGCATGACTGTGTCGTGGAACTGTTGGCCGCCGGTGGGTACCGCCTCCAGCCGCTCCCGCGAGTACTCGCGGAGCAGGTCGTGAAAGCCGTAGCGACTGGTACCGAAGCTATCTACGCCGACTGACTGGAGCAGGTCAACCTGGATGAGCGCGTCAAGGCCGCGCATCGCTGCCTCTTCGCCGTCCGGATGGATAACGGAGAACAGCCAGTCGGGGAATGTGCGGATCGTAAGGGCGCCGAGCGAACAGAAGATCGACGCGCTCGCCGGATCGAGTCCCAGGTAACTGATGTCCAGGGTCGCTCGCACCGCCCGTTCGCCGTTCTCCAAATGGTCCAACAGCCGGTGTCGGGTCTGTAGCCGCTGTACGAATGCGTCGAGCCGCCAGTGCGGATTGGCCGCAAGTCGGCTCCCGACGATGCGGATGGCCAAGGGTAGGTAGGCGCACAACCTGGCAACTTCCCGCGCTGCCAACGGTTCCCGTGTTATCCGGTCATCATTGATGATCTCGGCTAGTAGCCGTAAGGCATCGGGCTCAGGCATAACGTTCAGCCGCAGCGTCCTGATGCCCTCCAGGCCGACGAGCGGCGCCCGACAGGTGATCAAGACCTTGCTCGACGAGTCGCCGGGGAGCAGCGGTCGAACCTGCGACTCCCGCAGCGCGTTGTCCAGGAGGATCAGTACGTGCATACGGCCCAGTACCGACCGGAATAGCCGGGAGCGTTCCTCAAGGTCGTCGGGTACCGAGCTTGGCGGTACGCCGAGGTCCCGGAGCAGTCCGCCGAGCACATTGAACGGTTCGAGCGCCTCCGACTCGGGTCCCCGGAGGTTGACGTAGATCTGACCGTGCGGAAACTGTCTCGCTACAAGGTGCGCGACATGCAGCGCGAGGGTCGTCTTACCGACGCCGCCCTGTCCGGCGATCGCCGAGATGACTACAGCGCTGCTGTCCGGGCTCCGCGAGGTCAACGCATCGACCAACCATCTGGTCTCGGGGGAACGCCCGATGAAGTCGCGAAGGTCTCGAGGCAGTTGCATAGGCACTCTCTGCAGCGTTGACTCGCCGTGGCTGGAAGGACCCGCGGATGAGTGGCGGACAGAAGGAAAGACTTGGAGTGACGTGAGGATGCCGGCAACCGTAGCAGAGCCGATTGCCAAGACCAGACGCCAACCGTGCGAGAGACCGAGCGACCCCGCGGCGAAGGCGGCATAGGTGGCCACCGAAGAAAGTACGGTGATGAAGACGAAGCTCATCATACGAAGGCCACGACGCTTGTCTGCGTCGCCGCGCCATCTCGGGCCTGCCAAAAACCGAATCACGACGTCGGCCATCCTCGGCGGGATGATCAACGAGAGAGCCCTTCCGCATCCGGATCGCGCCGAGCGACCAACTGCAACCACACGCAGTATTCGGCGGTCAGGTCCAGGGAGCGCGCCATCTGTAGTCCTTGCTCGTCGCTCGGAACCCAGGCGCCCTCGGCCGACTGCCGCTCGCACAAGTAGCGGCCCACCCGCGCGGACAGTTCGGCGTAGCTGCCATCTCCCGTCAACTGATCGAGAAGGCACAGACCCCAGAACAACTTTCCGCTGTAGTCGTGCGACAGCGCGGTCATTGAGATGGCAAGACTGGCGTCGACGTACTGCCTGGCAGTCGGAAGGAAGCTGAGGTCACCGGTTACGAGGCCGTATCGGGCAAGCAGGCAGACGGCGAGCCCCAGCGCGTAGAACAGCGGCCGGTGCTGGTCGCGCCGGACAACGAAGAAGCGCTCCCGATCCTTGGCGAACTCGCGGACTATCGCTCCGTCGGCGTCGCGAACAAGGTAGAAGCCGGTCGGGTCCAGCGGCTGATCGAGCAGAAGATGCGCGGTGAACTGCGCAGCGCGTTGGGCGATATCCGCGTCGCCGAGTTCGAGAGCGACCAGTCCGCCCAGAGCGGTCGAGCGTAGGTCGAAAAGCCGCTTCCCGGGCGGGGTGTCTACAGTGGAGCTGAGGCCGCCGCTGCGGCGGTCGAAGAAGCGCTCCACGTAGGAGAAGGTGCGTCGGGCGCTTGAGCTCTCGCCCAATGCCAGGGCCCCCCAGGACAACCAAAGATCCTCGTAGAGGTCGCAGTACCGGAGTCTGCGGCCCGGGTCGCGGTCCACGAAGTGTCCTTCCGTGGTCCGGAACTTCTGGGTGGCAAGACCGAGGATCCGGCGACCATCTTCGTGCTGGGCGGCCAGCGCGAGCGCCAACGGCAACTTGTAGTATGCCGTTAGTCCGCATTGATCGTTAAGCACTCCCGTACGGCTGACTGCGCGGACAAGCCAATCCACACCTTCGGCGACCGTGCATTCGAGAGTCGCAGCCAAACGCACCACACTCCGCACGCGCCGATGGAGATGGTTTGCGATGTCTATCGACATCAACCCAAGCGTAGGTGCGGTCCGCTCTTGGCATCGATAGATGATGATGTAGCCTTTGTGTCAGATCAATGACAGTGCTCTGCTTGCCCAGCAGTTATCCGGACATTTCCCAAGCGGCGGGGTCATGGTGGTCCTATGCAAGAGCTGCCTTGACCTGCTGCTGAAGGACGGAGGCGACCGCGGTGGGGCACGCCGTACCGGGTGCTGGCTACACCCACCGCCAATCCGTGCCGCGGTACGCTTGCGCCTCGCATTCGCGGCGTCTTGAACGACGGCGTTGCGGCCTCGGCCGGTCGACTGTGTTGAACGGGGAGCCACCTTGGAAACCACGATGACGACAGCGATTACGTGGGACTCCGTCATGATCCTTTCCGACCGGCTCGCGGAGCGTGTAAAGGCCGACGGCTACCGGCCGAACATGATCGTGGCGGTGGCCCGCGGAGGCTTCGTGCCCGCACGCCTGCTCTCATCCAGGCTGAGCATCGCCCGGCTATCGAGTATCGGCGTGCGCTATCAGGGCGAGAGCCGTCGGGACCACACGTTCTACAGCTTTCCCGATCCGATCAACGAGCGGGACTACATCTTGCTCGTCGAGGATGTCCTGGAGACGGGTCGCACGTTGCGGGACGCACGGCAACTGCTGCGTACCAAGGCTGCCGAGGTGCGTACGGGTGCTTATTACTACCAACAGGGATCCGTGATCGTCCCGGACTACTCGCTGGGTGCGACAAGGCACGTGCCCACTTTTCCCTGGGAGTAGTCCGGCGGACTCCGACAGGCGGTCCCGCTCGTGCGGCGGACGAGCGGGTTGCCCATCGTCGTAATGAATGACATCACCGGCTCAGTGCGCCCGGCAGGCTCAGCGCGTCAAAGCGTCACGCACCGCGTTCCGGTCCACAGACTTCGCCGCCTGGGACAGCCAGTCCAGCGGCGTGCGGCCGCGGTCGTCGGGCGCGGCCGGGTCGGCGCCGTGTCCGAGCAGTACTTCGATCGTCCGCACGAAGCCCGCCTTCGCCACGTAATGCAGCGCGGTCGCGCCGTTGTACCGGTCGTCGACGCGCGCCCCGTACCGCAGCAGCGCGGCGACGTACCCGGGATCGTCCCGGCGGCCGTGGTTGCCGGTGCAGCTTCCCCGCACCCAGTCGCCGGAGTCCTCGCCGTCGGTACCGGCACCGGCCGAGGCGCCCGCCTTTGCCAGCAGCGGGGCGATCTCCGGGTCGAGCACCCAGCGTCCGGCACCGACGGCACGCGCGTCGGCTCCGTGCTCCAGCAGGAGCCCGATCATCTCCCGGCTGCCGCGTTGGGCCGCGGCGCGAAGGGCGCGGCCCGGAGTCAGCACAGGCTCGGTGGCGTGGTCGAGCAGAGCGCGCAGGGTCGCCGGTTGACCGCCGGCCACGGCGTGGTGGATCGGCGTGATGGTGAGCACGTCGGTCGCGGGATCGGGTACCTGCGCCAACGACGCCCGTACCTCCAGCAGCCGCCGTACCAGCGGCAGGTCGCCCAGGAAGGCGGCGGTGAACACGTCGTGTGCGGCGCCCCGGTCAAGCAGCAGCGCCGCAATCTCCGCGCGACCCGTCATGCGGGCCGCGCACAACGGCGTCGCGAACAGGACGAGCTCCATCGCCCCGCCGACCATCCGCACGGGCAGCGACGACGGGGTGTTCGCGTCGACCCCGTGGTCCAGCAGCCACCCGGCGACCGCGGTCCGGCCCGCGAGTGCGGCGCTCTGCAGCAGCCGGGCGGCGTACGGTGCGCGCCACAGGACGTCGGGTACCTCCACGACGAGCGCCGCCAACTCGTCCGCCCGGCCGCGCTGGGCCAGGAGCGCCGCCTGGTTCAGCGTTCTGGCGCCGACGCCGCACGACGCGACCTGGTTCGAACGGTGCCTCGACGACCCGGGCGCCCCGCCGTCGGGCCCGTCCGCGGAGTTCACGAGGGCGAGGGCCACCGCCCGCGCCCGTTCGAGGATGGCGGCGGCGTCGCCCCCGTCGGGTACCGCGTCGCGCAGCGCGCCGCCGAGATGGTCGAGCCATCGCCCGGCGGCGGCCGGGGTGATGGGCAGGTCCTCGTGGTGCCGGTGCAGCCCCCCCAAGCCGATTCGCTGTAGCGGGGCGGCCCACCGAGCCACTCGACGAAGAACCGCCTCTGCCGGTCGCGTCCGTTGGTGAGGCTGCTGCCGAAGAACGGTCGGATCACGGGGTCGGCCTCGAAGCGGTCGTAGAGGGAGTCCACGAGGCGGTCGACGGTGGGCTGCCCGCCGATGCGGTCGAACACCGTGCGGTCGCGCCCCGGCCCCACATCGGGCGCGAGGTCCAGGAGGCGACGGTGGCTCACATCCGCGTCGACGAGCGACTCCTGCCGCGTCACGCCCCGATGCCAATCCTCAGCGTCCGAGATAGGCCCCGCCGTTGACGTGGACGACCTGACCGGTCAGGTGGCCGGCCTCCGGAGAGGCGAGGAAGGCCACGGTGGCGGCGATGTCGTCGGTGGTACCGGGCCGCCCGTTCTGGGTGGCCGCGACCCGCCGGTGGATCCCCTCGTCGGTCAGCCGGTCACGGAAGAACTCGGTGGCGACGACCAGGCCCGGGGCGACCACGTTGGCGGTGATGCCGCGTGGCCCCAGCTCCCTGGCCACCGAGGCCGTCCAGGCCTCGACCGCGGCCTTCGCGGCACCGTAGGATCCCGCTCCCTGCCTCGCGGCGATGGAGCCGATCGTCACGACCCGGGCGTTGTCGCGCAACCTCGGGGTGAGCGCCGCGGTGACCAGGACGGCGGACATGAGGTTGGCGTCGAGGTTGTGACGCCAACTCGCGGCGAGCGCGGTGAGGTCGCCGCCGTCGACCTCGGGGTGGTCGAAGTCGGTGTTGCCACCCGCGTTGTTGACCAGCACGTCGACGTGTGCCGGCAGAAGCGGCAGGGCCGCTCTGATCGAGTCCGGGTCGGCGGCGTCGAAGGCCACCGCCGTGGCGTCGATGCTCGCCGCCGCGTCCTTGAGGAGCTGCTCCCGCCGGCCGGTGACGATTACCTGATCACCGGCTCGGCTGAAGGAGCGCGCCGTGGCGTACCCGATCCCCGTCGCGGCTCCGGTGACGACGACAGTCCGCACCCGTACGCTCCTTTAGGTCTAAAGTATCTCGCCGGACCGAGGCTAGCACGAGGAGAGCAGCGTGGGCGACGACGTCGATCACATCCAGCGGGCATGGGCAACGGAGCGCCCGGACACGCCGGTCGAATCGATCGGCGTCATCACCCGCATCTGGCGCATCGCGAAGATCCTCGGCGACGAGCGCCGGCGGACGCTGACCCGGCTGGGCATCGACTCCGCAACTCTCGACCTGCTCAGCACGCTGCGCCGGGCCGGCCGACCCTATCGGCTCCCCGCGGGGGAGCTGGCACGCCAGTCACTGGTCAGCGCCGGCGCCATCTCCCAGCGTGTCGCCCGGGCCGAACGCGACGGCCTGGTGCACCGGCAACGAGCGGGCCAGGACGGCCGGGCGGTCGTCGTCGGTTTGACCAGGGCCGGCAACCGCCTGCTGGATCGGACCGTCGACGAACTGCTCAACCACGAACAGAGCCTGATCGCCGCTCTGACGGCGGCGCAACGCGGCCAACTCAGCGACCTGCTTCGCGTGCTGCTCGCCGACCTCACGGCCCGGTCGGGCGTACCGCCAGCACACAGGTCACCGGTGGATCGAGGTCGAGCCGCTCGTCCCGCAGGTCGACGAACCCCGCCCGGGTGAGCAGGTCCGCGAGCTCCTGTGCGGCGAGGTCCGTGGTGTCCCGGGTGGCGCCCGGGCAGCGGGGCTGGCTCACGAGCGCGATCCGTCCCGCCGGCCGCAGCAGGGCGCCCAGTTCCCGCAGCCGTTGCTCCGGATCGGGCCAGAATCCCAGGCTGTTGACGGCGAGGATGGCGTCCAGCGGCTCGCCGAAGCTCGGCAACCGCTCCGCCGAGGCGCGCGTGAGGTGGACGCGACCGGCCCGTACCGCGGCGGCGTTGCGCCGGCTGGCCTGCCGCACCATGACCTCGGAGTGGTCGACACCGTAGACCTGCCCGTGGGTGGCGCACCGGGCCAGTTCGGCGATGGCGATGCCGGGCCCGAAGCCGATTTCCAGTACCCGGTCGGTGGGCCGCACCTCCAGCAACCCCACCGCCCAGCGATTGCGTTTCCGGTTGGAGCCGCGGTAGGCGAACAGCCAGCCTTCGAGGTGCCCGACGACGCCCCGCGGGCGGCCGGCCTGGCTGACCAACGCACTGATGACCCGCTGCTTGAGATCCGTACCAGTCCTCGTCACGACCGCCAGTGAAGGACTTCAAGTACCCTTGAAGTCAAGATGTCCGACGAGCAGTTGACGATCGGGGAGTTGGCGGGCCGTACCGGCGTCGCCACCTCGGCCCTGCGCTACTGGGAGCAGCTCGCACTGTTCCCCGCGCCGACCAGGGTCGCGGGCCGGCGGCGCTATCCGCCGTCCGCGGTCACGCTGGTCGGCGAGATCCTGCTCCTGCAGGAGGTCGGCTTCGCGCTGAACGACATCCAGGTGCTCATCGCGTCCCGCTCGTCGGCCGGCACCGACTGGCGGGACCTGTACCGGCGCAAGCTCGTCGAACTGGATCAGCGCATCGCCCGGACGCAGGTCGCCCGTACCGCGATCGAGCACGCGCTGGCGTGCCGGCACGAGGACATCCACGACTGCCCCAGCTTCGTGGGCGTGGTGGCCGCCCGCCTGTCCGGAGCATCGTTCGTGGACGCCCATCCGGAGCATTGCCGGCGGACCTCGGCGCCGGAGCTGAGGCCGTCGAAAAAATCTTGAGGACCGCTGTCGAAATCGCGGTCGGCCGTTCGAGGAGCGGGTGAAGGGCCGGTAGAGCGGCCCCCCTCGAACGGAGACGACGATGACTGCGAACATCGTGGCCCGCCCGGCGGCCGCGTCCGGTACCGCCTGCGACCCGGCCACCCGCGTGACCCGGTCCCTGCTCGGGTACGGCGTGATCGCCGGCCCGGTGTACGTGACGGTGTCCCTGGCCCAGGTGTTCACCCGGCGCGGCTTCGACCCGCTGCGCCACGAATGGAGCCTGCTCGCCAACGGGCACCTCGGCTGGATCCAGATCGCCAACTTCGTCCTCAGTGGACTGATGATGGTGGCGGCCGCCGCCGGCCTGCGCCGCGCGATGGGCCGTCAAGCGCTGATCGGGCGCCGCTCCGACAAGCTGCGCGGCGGCCGTCAAGCGCTGATCGGGCGCCGCTCCGACAAGCTGCGCGGCGGCCGTCAAGCGCTGATCGGGCGCCGCTCC
>Ga0070683_100004241_pt1 | contig 11758 bp, 13 predicted proteins | sample KBSC713LmetaG_FD_64662 | JGI IMG/M metagenome (GOLD analysis project Ga0070683, IMG submission 64662) | Corn rhizosphere microbial communities from Kellogg Biological Station, Michigan, USA - KBS C7.1-3L metaG | ecosystem: Host-associated > Plants > Roots > Rhizosphere ...
CTACCAAAATTTAAAAATGACAAAAAGCAGGTTTGATGCTGCCTTGGCTAAATTGAAAACTTATAGCCAGGTTGACACGAATAACATTGCTGCCATTGGATATTGTTTTGGTGGCGGCGTTGTATTGAATGTTGCGAGATTGGGAGAGGATTTAAAAGGTGTTGTTAGTTTCCACGGAACTCTGATCGGCGCACCTGCCAATAAGAATTTGCTAAAGGCTAAGATACTGGTATGTCACGGAATGGCTGACCAGTTCGTTAAACCGGAAGATGTTGAAAAATTCAAGAAGCAAATGGATTCTATTGGCGCTGATTATACCTTCAAACAATATCCCAACGCAACGCATGCCTTCACCAACCCGGCTTCCGATGCCAATGCTGAAAAATTTAAAATGCCGATAAAATATAATCCCGCAGCGGATTCCGCATCGTGGAATGATATGAAAGAATTTTTTGCGAGGATATTTAAATAATTGCCTCCTCAATTTGCAATCTGTGGAGTCAGGGCATGCCCTGTCTCTACAGATTGCCGTGTCTTTTCGCTACCCTAGCATTTCTCCCATTTGTTCAATCGTGCTCGACTAGTGTCCTTATTTCACATTTCTCCAGGTCATGATCAGCCGGCCCTGTAAGAACCTTACCATCATACGAAAATCGTGAACCATGACAAGGACAATCCCATGATTGTTCTGCATTATTCCAGGCTACCGAACATTTCAAGTGAGTGCAGACCGGACTTAAAGCATGAAGTTCACCCTGTTCATCTTTGTACAATGCTAATTTTTCGCCGCTGTATTTTGTCACCCTCGCTTCACCGCGAGCCAACTCAGCAAATTCTTCCAGTTTCTCTTTGTCAAACCATTTCCCTACAAAATTTTTAAAAGCGTCTACGTTCTGTTTCAAAAATGTAGTGAAACCTGCGATCGGTTTTACCCTGTTCGGGTCAAATAACCTTATATAAGGACTTTCCTCTTCGAGGATCATTTGTCTTAAAAGCAATGCAGCCACACTGCTATAGGTCATTCCATTTCCGCCATACCCGGTTGCTACAAAAATATTACCCGGATGGCCAGGCAAATGACCAATATAGGGGAGACCGTCACCCGGTTCGAAGTATTGTGATGACCATTTGAAAAGTATCTCGTCGACTTCGAAATGCTTGCGGATATAACTCTCCAGTCTTAGAAAACATGCTTCTGTGTTTTCCTGCTCGCCGGTTTTATGGTCCTCACCACCCACGATCAAATATTCATTTCCATCGATCTTTTGAGAACGGATGTAATGATAAGGGTCGTACATGTCGTAAATCAGATCGCGGGGATACTGCTTATCTTTTGTAGTAAATGCTATGGCATAACTGCGCCACGGTTCGCAGCGCATCTGCAAGAGATTTACTCCGGGTGGTATATGCGTTGCATAAATGAGATTTACCGCCCTGAAATTCCCGTTGTCTGTTTCAATGGTGATGCCTTCAGTGTCTTCAATTCCGGTTACGCGTGTTTGTTGCAAAATGATTCCGCCGGCTTTTTCAAATGCATCCGCAAGGCCATATACATATTTTACCGGATGAAATTTTCCTTGCCCTCTTACCTCAATCGCCTTTTCGAAATCGATACTGACAGGCAATGCAAGATTGTATGACACATCAAGCCCCACTTCCTGGCAGGCTTCATCAATCTCATCCAGTTCTTCTGTTTGTTCGTGTGTTTGGGAAAAAAGATAAGCGCAAGCATCTTCAAATTCACAATCGATCCCGAGTGCTTCTATATTTCTTTTTATGAGATCAATTGCTTCAGCAGCGGCCTTTGCTACCAGTTGAGCATTTTCTTTTCCAAAGTTCTTTATAATTCTAGTGTAGGGTACATCAAGCAATGTATTCAGATGAGCTGTGGTGCCACCCGTGGTGCCGAAACATAAATTATTTGCTTCAATTAGGATGCATTTTTTGCCAGCGGCTTGCAATAGATAGGCGGCGCTAACTCCAGTTATCCCTCCCCCGATTATGGCAACATCATAGATCGCATGGACATCAGGATCATTTTTGGGTTTATAAACAGGAATTTCGTTTTGCCACAAACTTATGCGTGAGCCATCTCTTTGTATCATAAAAAAAATTTAGATAAAGAGTTCAATTTTCCTGCCACACTGGATTCAAGAACCAAGGCACAAGGAACAAGAATGAAGGCATAAGCACAAGATTCAAAGCAGAAATGTATTGCAGAAGGAAGAAGGCTGTCTAAAAGGCCGTCGCTCGTCCTTCTCGGCCACTTTTCGTTGCCGCAGTTTGTTGATCTCTTGCCGCGCTTTTTTCTGCAGTGCCCTTTTTTGTCACCATAACTTTTTTGAGAAGGGTCTGCGAACCCCATTCTTTGAAGCACCTTACCATCCCAACATTCATTATTCGAATTTTAAATGAAGGGAAACAATGTTAGATTGTAAGCCATCGCTTCGGTTGTAATGCCCATACCTGAGCTCGATGCTGTTCCAGTTCTTTATGCCGAATAAACCTTTAGGCGGTGAGAGCCGGATACTTGTGCCAAAAAAATTGCTGGTGAATTTCGAAAGATCATAGTCGCTGGTGAAGTAAGTTTCGTTAAGTGTGTGCTGACCGAAAGCTGCAAAATAATCCGCCGCGGTTTGTTTATAGAATCTGAAAAATGGACTTATGGAAATGAACGGTGTGATCTTTATGGGAGCTTCGAGATCAACTGTGTGCGCCTTTACGCCCCAATTGTCTGTATAATACCGGTAAAAACTTCGAATGATAATTCGGTCACCAATAAAATAATTTGCCCGAAATCCGATAGGAATTTTGTATCGGTTGTCTGGCAGGTTTTCCGCCTGCACCGAACCATCGGTGAAATAAACCCTTTGATATTTTGTAGCCAGTAAACCGCTTTGGTATGTTGGCTCCGCAAGTAAGAGCACTTGCAATTTTTTATTCACGACTTGTCCAAAAGACAGCGAAGCGCTGTATGAATTCCGTGGTGCAGAAGGGTAATCATCCTCTTCACCTGTGAAACCAGTTCCTGCTCGAAGTTCTATTGGGTAGATCACCTTCCAGGTATCGAGATATGCCTGCAGCTTACCCGTAAATTCAGTGTTGTGATTTTTTGACGTTTTCGTAAAACTTGTTCCTATGCCGAGGGATGTGTAATCAAACTCACTGGAAAATGATAAGTTTACTCCCACAGTCGTTCCTTTCGCTTCGTTTTGGAGGCTCCACGCCGCAGAAGGATAGAAGCGGGTATCGGATCTTGAAGCAGATGAAATAGTGTGAGGATCGATTTTATCGGATGACGCCGACGTGTAGTGATCTACTCCCACTTCCAATGAAAGATTATGTTTTCGGTATTTAGCGTCATATTTAGAAAGTTTCAGCTCGATCGTGTTTGCAAAATCGGTAAGTTTCTCCGTTCCGATTCCGCCCGTAACAGCAGAATTGTTTCCGTCCTGGTTATAGTATCCTGAAACAAAGTTGATCTCATCTACGTTTAGCTTTTTGCTTTTATAAAGACTGTCGTTAGCAACGTTTCTTTGAGAATAGACAAGCATGCTCAAATACATTGCAATAATTGTAAACGGTATCCTGATCATTTAAAGTAGTCGTTAAGTTTATCAATTGCAGCCGCAACCACCACCGGTCTTTCCTCCATTTGCACCTGATGCAGCCTCACGGTATGATTGGAAGCTGGTTTCAAATTTTTGAACCTTTCGTGCTGACAATTCCATTTCCGCGTCATTCAAATGCTGTTTTTGATATTCTTTTACGGTTTGGCATGAAGGCACTGCAGTACCTGCGATGATTAAAGCACCAATTACCTTTACCATCCTTTTTGTTTTCATGTTTATCTGATTTTTATGTTGTCTGAAGTGTATAACTTATTATTGTCATCAATGATGATGCACGCGATGTCGTTCATTTGATTAAAGAGGCAAAGGCCGGCTCCTACGCCCATTACCATAACGGGTGTCGCCATCGCATCCGCTAATTCAGCGCTTGGGCAAATAATTGTCACACTCTTTATACCTGAAACCGGAAGACCTGTTTTTGGATCGATAGTGTGGGAATATCTTTTCCCATTGATCACCGCATACTTTTCATAATTTCCGGACGTGGCCACGGCCATATTGCTAATATTGAGATAAGAGAATGGATGATGTTGGATGTTGGGATCGGCAATGCCAATGGTCCACGGTTTGCCATTAATCTGACTTCCCCAGGTAACAAGATCACCAGCCGCGTTGACAACACCATCGGCCACACCCATTTGCTTAAGTATGTTTTTTGCACGGTCGGCGGCATATCCTTTGCCGATTCCGCCGAACCCGATCCGCATCCCTTTCTCTTTGAGAAAAACAGAATTGTCTTTCTCATTAAGGATCACATTTCTGAAATTTATTAGCTTAACCGATTGTTTTGCCGTCTCTCTGTCCGGCAATGAGGTCATGCTCGTGTTGAAATTCCAAAGATTTTTGTCGATCGAACCATAACTTATGTCAAAAGCACCCTGCGTCAGGGCAGAGATTTTCAATGAACGGGAAATAAGATCAAAGACTTCTTTATCAACTTTCACGGGCTGTACCCCGGCATTTCTGTTGATCAAATTTGTTTGACTCGACTCCTTGAACGTAGTTAGCAATTCTTCGATTCGCCTGATCTCTGCAACTGCTGCATCAATACATTCATTTGCCCATTGGGGGTCAGGATCGCCGACGCTGATCTCAAACCGATTCCCCATCAGTTTTAAAACTTTTGTAGACATCGCTGCAGATTCTGCATCAATGAATGACATGCGCAAATGTATTTATGGATGTTACAAATGATTGAGGAGACTCATTGGGGCATCCTTCCCATTCCTTTAACACTTTGCCAGTCTCATCTAATAAGATAGTAAACGGAAACTTCCCTTCCGGGTCAAATTTGTCTGCAAGATTTTCGTTTTGCCTGGTCTGCTCCTTTGATAACTGATTTTTTTTAAGACGTGGAAAATCTGCTCGCACAAGGATGAGATTTTGTTCTGCATATCTGTCAAAAACATCTGAATCAAAAATTGTTTCCTTCATGCGGATGCAGGGGCTGCACCAGTCAGAGCCTGAAAAATTCAGAAGAATGAGTTTATGTGAGTTCGCCGCATCCGTCTTCGCTTTTTCAAAATCAGTATTCCATTCAACAGGGTTAAAAATAAAAATGAATGCGAGACCTAAAATAACCTTCATAGAATTTTTTTTGGTGTTGAGTAAAATTCAGTAGAAGTGGTTGAGGGGTTTTCTGATAGCAGAAGTTCTAAGATGAATAGCCGTTTGTAATATTACAACCTTTAAAAATTTCGATCAGCAAAAGTGTCGTTGCGTTGTCCTTCTTAACAGATAATTAACTGGCAATAAAAAGACACAAAAATCTTTTTTAAATTTCATTAAAAAGCTTTATGGAATGACCTCAAATAAGAACACCTGGGTTTTCTCCAATGGAGAAAAATTATTGTCGGCGATAAAGATCACTGACTCGTGACCATTTGGTAATACGGGACCGAATGTTACACCTTCGATGTTGTCGATGTATCGACCAAGGTCATCCATATTTAGTAATAGTTTTTTTGAGACGGGTTTTGCCGCAGGTTGCGATAACAGGGAATTTGTATTGGCAATGTCGGTGGCATCATTTAGATCGGCCAGGAAAACCCTGATCGTGCAGGCTATTCTTCCAGTGGAAAAAGACCGTTCCACAACAAGCAACTTGTTTTCTCCTGCCAATGCAATAGCGGAGACCCCATTTATTTTAAATGAATTTGCGGGTGTAGCAGGGTATGCAACAGGCTCGATCTTATAAGCGTATTGGCCAACTTGTTTTCTTTTTTCTGCGTCAAATTTTAATATGCGTATCCATGCAGTGGAATCATTTGCTCCTGCCCTGGGTCCGTCTTCATAAATTGGCTCTTCCATACTTACAAAGAGATATCTATAGTCGGAAGAGAAAGCTAATCCTTCAAACACACTATTCTGTCTTGGACCATTTTCTGCTTTCTGCAAATGCATATTGGCAGGCAATTCAAAACTGTCTCTATAGTTGCCATCTCTGTCCACGGCGATCACGGAAGGATCCTCGAAAACATCATTACCAGGTTTTCTTTCCCCTTCGCTACTCCAGACTATTTCATCTTTTATTGGGTTATAGCGTATCTCTTCCGGGTCAGGGGTATGCCAAGGGTCTTGTTTTGAGTTGGGATAAGGCTTACCATCGCGCTGCCGCAACGTTCTTACGTCAATGAAGTCAATGCTGTCGATGCGACTCTTGTTAATGTGAATTTTAGCGGTATAAAATCTTGCCGGGTTGATGGCTGACCGGTCGTCCGAGATCATGTAGTAGATATCATTCTTAACATCGTGATCAATACCGGATAAACCTCCTATTGTTGTTTGTTTAAATTGTTTTCCGTTTGGAACCTCATATTCTGATAAAAATTGTAGTCGTGAAATAAAACCTGGCGATTGGTGAATGACCTTCTTTGACGAGGTACAACTTATAAAAAACAACAAACAGGCTACAACAATTATTTGATTTCGCATTAGGTAGTTTACAACAAAATTGGCCATCTCCCTTCAATTAAAAAAGCGATTATCTTTAATTATGTATCAAAAACAGGTAATGTCTGTTCTCAATAAACAAAAGCAACGTGATAGTTGGTTCCTGACAGAATATTCGGTGAACGCTTATGAAGGTTGTAGCTGCAATTGCTTGTATTGCTATATCCGTGGTAGTAAATACGGCGAGAACATGGATCATGGTCTTGCTGTAAAATCAAATGCATTGGAAGTGCTGGAAAAACAGCTGCAGGCGAGATCGAAGAAAGGTCAATATGGATTTATTGTTGTGGGTTCGGCCACCGATGCTTACTTGTATCATGAAGAGGAATGGAAGTTAACAGAAGGCATGTTGAAATTATTTTTGAAATACAGATTTCCTGTTTTTATCAGCACTAAATCAATTTTAATTCTGAGAGACGTAAAGACCAGTCGTCTGGGAACGCGCATTTCTGTAAAATACAATTTAAAAATGGCTATATTGAATCTCATGTCAAAACAGATTAAAGAGATACAGAGCATACTTAACGACAGAGCTGATAAAGGCAATATCAATCTCTTTCAGATAATGGTGCCAGGCAAGCAGAAGATATATGGCGTAAAGACTCCCGTCCTTAATGAATTGGCAAAAAAATACAAAGAAGGCTCATTTGATCTGGTTGAGCAACTTTGGAATTCCGGTGCTCTTGAGGAAAGAATAATTGCCATAAAGATCATTGAGAAGATTGGAAAGAATGACCCCTTGCGGGTACTTGCATTATTTAAAAAGTTTTCAAAGCAAATTGATAATTGGGCCGTGTGTGATGGGTTAGGTATGCAATTTTTGCGGGGTATTGTCAAATCACATCAGGAGGAAATCTTTGATCTTGCAGGAAGATTCAATCATTCAAAAGATCCCTGGCAGCGAAGATTATCTTTGGTGATGGTTGAATGGTATACCCGAAAAGCGGAGGCTCACAAAGAGATCAAGAAACTTGTGAAGAATCTTGAAGACGACAAAGAATACTATGTAAGGAAAGCCGTTGTTTGGATCAACAGAAATTTTGAAAAAGGAAAATAAAGAAAGTTCACATGCATTTCTTAATTAGTTGAGCCTGTAAAGTAATCGGATCCCCATTGGGACCGCTACCGAAACCCAACGGGAATCATGCGCCTGGTTCATAAGCTCGTTCGCATACTTATAACAGGCGTGGGGATCATTTAAGACTTGTTGGGAATTCCATCGAAAACCTAGACCTAAATAATATTCGAACCAAAATTTATTGTTCCTGGAGATGCGTGACTCTTCTCCGATCTTCAGGTTCGGTCCGATCGATTGCCTGAGATAGTAAAAGGTTGTGAACTCTTCATAACTGGCCGAACCGTTGACACAATCCCGGCCAAGCCAGTCTTCAATTGTCGAAACGACGTGTTTGTAATGTAGTTCAGCGTCAAGAAACGCTTGTTTCAGCGGACCAATGTACCGCCTGATCGCTGAACGGAGAATAAATCCATCGGCACGTTTTGTATTTGCAGAATATCTTGAATAAAAGATCCAGGCCAGGTCAGCGGTAACTGCCCAGTCTTCCTGAAATCGATATTCATAACCTGCAGAGAGATTTGGTTCAACAGGGTCAAGCAAACCGGTTGGGTTCAGTCGAATGGTATGAGTGGCCGGCAAAGAAGTTTTATTCGTGTGTTGCGCTGACATTGTCACTGTGAAATGAAAGAACAGCAACAAAGGCAGGGTTCGTTTTTGCATCAGGTTATTTTTGCGATAAATTGTGGGATGGCTGGATTTGAAATATCATACAAAACAACCCCATCACTCACCCAGCAAATAAGAGTATTATAATAAGGAATCACATCAAAGTACCAATCGCCGGGTATAGAATTTATTATGCCAGGATCGAATGGATCCTTGATATTGAAGATCATCAGCCCCTGGTAGCGATCGCATACATACAAAACGCTGTCGGCATATCCCAATCCATATGGTTCAGATACGGGCCATGAGACTCGCTGTACAGGGGCGGTGATATCCGTTATATCAAAAGCAACAAGTTTACTTTCCATTCCGCCACAGGGACCATTTGTTCTCAGCGTAGCAAATGCAACATTATCTTTGGCAACGACCGGATCACAGCGTCTCATCACTGTTGGAGAAATAGCCGTACTTAGTTTTTGCGGATTTTCCGGATCATCAATAGAAAAAATATGAATGACACTGGTGGAACCAAGAAATAATTTGTCTTTGAATGGATAGATCGTTTCTATTTCGAAACCCGCATCAATGGATTTTTTTAGGATGGGATTTGCCGGATCTGCAATGGAGAATACTTTAAGCTTCTCATTGTCGACAGTATAAAGATAGTTACCTGCAATGGTGAAGCGCGCCATTGAACCACCCTGGCCGGCGGGAGCTGCTGCTGCCATCGCATTTTGCTTTGAGCACTTTAATCCCGCAATGCTGACCAGGATAAATGCAAAGAGAGTAAATAGTTTAATCATAATTTTTTTTTAGCGACGACAAGAAGGAAGGCTGGACATTTGTTGAAGCTGCCAATCCACTACAATTCCTTTTTGTGGATCAGCGCAAACAAAATATACATTGGTAAAGGGTGGATAGTCCTGGTTGATGAGGGGGAAAGCGCCTTTTATTCTCGTTGTCTCAACCGGATGCTTTGGATCATGAATATCTAATACCACCAGGTCGTTGGCAGAATTAGTATACAGGTATGAGCCTTTCACAGCCAACTCAGTACTGTAAGCGATCTTTAAAAAGGCCACTTTCTTAGGATTTCCGAATGTGGAGTTGTCGATGATATGAATGCCACTATTTAATTCGTTTTGAAAAATGTAACTCCCATATGCATATATTTTTCCGGCCCTTACAGTTGATTGCGGTGGCTGCAACGAGATGGCTTCGAGATCGGACAGTTGAGCATAGACCGGGACGTATACTTCATTCACGCCAGTGCGATCAATTTGTCGATTGCAGCAAACTAGCGTAAGGGTTCCCAGGAAAACGATTAAGGATGTTCTCATAATGACAGGTTTGGTTTATGAAAGATTCGGGTTTTAGAACCTTAAGGCCATTATTACGACAATATGAATTGCGTCTTTTGAAAAAGTTTAAACCATAACGGGAAATTAATTTGACAAAACAAAAGAAGTCCCGCCAAACGTGAACGGGACTTCCAGCGAATAGCAAAAGCTCTTCTAACCTTAGGGTAACGAGATCACACGCTCACTATTTCCATCATTCCAGGTCAGCAGGGCTTTGTTGTCGCAGTCACCATTATGAGGAAAGCCGTAGTCGATCTTTAGTACACGATCATTGATCGCAATTTTCAAAGTACCATCACGGAGCCAGGGGCAAGCCACTTTTTTTATCAATGGAGCAACAACTTCAAACTTTACGACTACGCCATTATTGAATTTGATCGTAGCTGAACCGGTAATTTTAAAAACATCATCCCGACAAATTCTTGTGTCCATACCTTCGGCCTGTACTTTAGTCTTCGAACTTTCATAACTGTATCCCCTGCCACCGGGAAATGTAACTTTGCCGCCCGTTACTTCCACAGAAAATTTAATGGCGCCATTTTCACTCATGTTGCTGATTGTTTTTGTTCCTTCAACATGGATATGATTGATGTAAAAATTTTCGAGCGTAACCGTCAGTACTGAACCAGGCTTGCGAAGAGGAGCGGTTAGGTTTATGATGATCTTTCCGCTCCGAACTTTTCCATCAAGACCAACGCAGCTGTCGCCAAAATCTATTGTGATCGTTTTTGGATAAGTGCTGTCGTTTGGTGTGCAGGTAATAGTAGCACAAAGCCCGATCGCTTCACGCAGTTCAGCAAAGTCCGGATGATAATCACGATTCAAACGACCTGTGGTCGCGGTATTATCTGCATCGGCCGCTGTCATACTTACGTCGGCAATGTCGTCAAAACCTTCATCTGCCTGGGCGCTTTCATCAGAATACGTTGCGGCATCCTGTTCCGTAACTCCATTGTTAGAATTATTTGAGCTGTTTTCTTTTTGACAGGAAAATAGAAATGCAATAAACAAGAATAGGAAAGCAGTAATAAAGATCCGGTTAATAGAAAGAATATTCATGGCTATATTTTTTTTGGTGTTGTCAATTTTGATCACGCATTTTAAGAACGGGTTGCATGAAAAAAGTTTAAATAAGGATTAAAAAAATTATTTTCCCGTTTTAAATGAAAGAGGTATTCGGATATATACGTGATTACTTTCGGTATGTCGACAAAAAATTACTTACTGCTTGTACTTTACAATCGGCCGTTTTTATTTTTCTCAATTATCATTATAGGCTCGAGTGGTGGCTTACTACACGCCAAAGCCTTCCCTGGCCTGCATTCACGGGGCACTACATTATTTTCGTAACTGCGTTTGCGCTCCCTTATTTTTTTTGCAGCCTGACTGAAAAAAGATCTTTTTTTCACAATAAGCCCTTTATCATTTTATTGGTCACCGCGCCGGCCATCTTTTCATTAAAAATGGCTTTGAATACAGAACTCCCTTTCTCAAGCGATGTAAACTGGAATGAGTATTGGAACAGGCTTTATTATTGGCCATTGCGATTGGTTATCGTGTTAGCCTTATTGATTTTGTTGTGGAGAAGATTCGACAATGACCAACCCTTTTATGGACTTACTACCCGGAATCCTACCTGCGGGCAGGCAAGGTTTACATGGAAGCCTTATGTTATAATGTTGCTGTGCATGATGCCACTGATTGCTGCTGCATCTAGCCAGCAGGATTTTCTCGCGATGTACCCGAAAATAAAATCGGTATTGCATATCGGCAACAGCATTCATCTTTCATGGATTCATAAATTGCTATTCGAACTTTCTTACGGCAGCGATTTTTTTGGTATTGAAATTTTCTTTCGTGGCTTTTTGATCCTGGCATTTATCAAATGGGTAGGAATGGGTGCTATCTTGCCTATGGCTTGTTTTTATTGCACGATTCATTTTGGCAAACCACTGGGGGAATGCATCAGTTCTTATTTTGGTGGGTTGCTATTGGGAATAGTCGTTTATAACACAAGATCGATTTATGGAGGATTGATCGTGCATCTTGGCATTGCGTGGATGATGGAGATCGGGGGATATTTTGGAGCCGGGTAAAAAATATTCAATATTCAATAATCAACGCTCAAT
>Ga0070683_100004244_pt1 | contig 11757 bp, 14 predicted proteins | sample KBSC713LmetaG_FD_64662 | JGI IMG/M metagenome (GOLD analysis project Ga0070683, IMG submission 64662) | Corn rhizosphere microbial communities from Kellogg Biological Station, Michigan, USA - KBS C7.1-3L metaG | ecosystem: Host-associated > Plants > Roots > Rhizosphere ...
GTGCTGTTGGTCATGGTCTCGATCTCGCCGGTACCGAAGCTGCTGCCCGGACCGGTGTCGTACTTCCAGGTACCGGTGTTCACACCGGTCCCGGATGCACCGTTGAACTCGTCACTCCAGGTGAGGCTGAAGCCGGCCGGCGGAGCCGGAGCGGCGGCTACCACAGCCACGGCATTTGACTGGCCGGTCGCAGCCGACGCGACCGCGGTGAAGCCGAGGACCGTGAGTGCTGCCGTGGCGGCGGACAGCGCGGTCCATAGGCGGGGCTTGGACATGAATCTCCTCGCAACAGGGGGTGTACTTGCGGGAGAGCGCTCTCTCGGCAGGCTATCAGGTCGGGGCGCCAGAAAGTCAAGGATGTGGATCGGTCAATTCGAACCACTCATTCCCGCGAGGGGGTGACAGCCAAGAGCAGGGCGCGGATCACCTCACGAGCCTGGTCCAGCTGGAGCGCGGTCAGACCGGACTTCCGTAGCATGCTCGCGCGTTCCTTGTCGGACCGGGCGAACAGCTCCTCCAGCGTCGACCGGCCAGCCGGAGTGAGGTCGAACAGTGGCGACCGCACGTGGTCGGGGTTCGGCCGTGGCGCCAGCTGGCCGCCCCGCACCAGGTCGTCGACCACCCGCTGCACGCTCTGCGGGGCCAGGCCGAGCCGGCGGGCCACGCTCGGAACCGTCCGCGGGCCGTCGGACAAGGCGCTCAGCACGTGCCAGCGGGCCGTCGTCTGGCCGCTCGCCCGCGCGAGCTCGTCGCTGGTGCGGCGGGAGGCGCCGGCCAGTTCGTAGACGTCGGCGATCAGCAAACGGTAGGCGTCGAGCATCACATTGCCAGTGTACTGGCAACATGCCAGCATACTGTCATGATACTCAGACTGTGGCGAGGCTGGACCACCAAGGAGAACGCGGACGCCTACGAGCAGCTGCTCAACGGCACGATCGCGCCGGGCATCATGCAGCGGGGCATCGCCGGCCTCAGAGATCTCGCCGTGCTGAGAAGCCAAGGGGACGAGGTCGAGTTCCTGACCGTGATGACCTTCGACGACTGGAAAGCCGTCGAAGCCTTCGCCGGGCCCGACAAGACCGCCGCGGTCGTGCCGCCGGCCGCCCGGGCCGTGCTGTCGCGGTTCGACGCGCACTCCCAGCACTACGAGCTGCTGGAGCGGCACCTGCCGGCTACGACGGGGTGAACTGGACGGCTGGCAGCGACACGGACGGGTCGACCCGCCCGTGAAGGGCGGCGTCGATCGGCACGCCGAGCATCTTGGCCAGCGACCTCGCGGTGCGCGGATGCTTGACGGCATAGCGGCGCAGCAGCGCCCACCCCTCGTCGACGCTGAGGAACTCCTGGCGCGGGGCCGGGATGCGCTCGCGCCCGAGCCGGATCTCCAGCGGTGGATGGGCTTGCAGGTTGCGGAACCACTGGGCCTTGGGGCCCCAGGCCGACACCACGGTCACCGCTCCGGACTGCCGATCCCGCTCGATCACCTCGAGCACGACCTCGCGCCGGGCTCCGCTGACCCGGCCGCGGTGGGCCACGTAGACGAACCGGTGGCCGAGCAGCCAGCCCAGCCGGGCGCGGTACAACCAGATCGGCGCGCGCAGCAATCGGCGTAGCGACGGTCGTTGCATAGTGCAATAATAGCCGTATGCAGGAAAATGGTCAGCATCACGTCGCGCGGATCGACGAGACCGTTACCTCGGCCAATCTGCATGAGCGGGCCGAGGCGATTGCCGTCCCCGACTTCGACTACGTGCAGCAGGGCATCGACGCGGTCATATCGGCTGTGGCGCGTCACGGGCAGCGGGGAGAGCCGAAGCCGAAGGGCGGCGCCGAGCACTGAGCCCGACGCGGTTCCACCACTGCGACAGTCCCACCGCGACCAGCACCAGGAGCGCGCCGGCCAGCGCGAAGTACATGGTGACCTCGGTGTGCTTCTTGGTCAGCGAGATCGAGCCGGGGAGGTCAAGGAGAACGTCGCTGAGGGCCTTGGCGTCCTTGGCCTGGAAGTACTTGCCGCCGGTCAGGGTGGCCACCTTGGTCAGCGTCGCCTCGTCGATCTGCTGGTAGCGACCACCGCCGTAGCCGCCGAACCCGCCGCCGAAACCCCGCCCGTCGCCGCGGATGGCGGCGTCGCCACTGATCTGTGCGGCCGGGCAGACCATCGGGGACGGGTTGGTCGTGCCGAAGCCGATCGTGAACACGCGCACGTGCCGGGCGGCCGCCTGGGTCGCCGCGGTCACCGGGTCGACGCCGTCGGTGTTGCGGCCGTCGGTCAGCACGACGATGGTGTCCGGCTGGAAGTCGGCGATCGCCTGGCCCGGGTCGGTCGACGGGGCCGGTATCTGCACGCCGGTCGGCGGCACCTGCGGGTTGATCTCGGCGATCGCGTCGACCGAGGTGAGGATCGCCTGGCCGATCGCCGTGCCGCGCGCCGTCCGCAGCCCGTCGATCGCCTTCAGCAGCGTGCCGGTGTCCTTGGTCGGCGGGACGACCAGACCGGCGATGCCGGAAAACGTGACGATGCCGATCTGCGACTTGCCGTCCTGGGCCTTGATGAACTGGCGGGCCGCGTTCTGCGCGGCGGTGATCCGGTTCGGCGCCACGTCGGTCGAGCACATCGACGCCGACACGTCCATGGCCAGCAGGATTGTGGCCGAGTCCGACGGCACGAGCACCGACGCCTGTGGACGGGCCGCGCCGGTCCCGAGCACGACCAGGCCGACCGCGAAGAGGATCAGCGGGATCCGGCGCCGCCACAGCGACCGGCCGGGCAGGGCCGCCCGGATCAGCGCGACGCTCGACACCCGCACCGCCTCCCGCCGTCGCCGCCGGCGCAGCCACCACCGGTACCCCAGCAGCAGCGGGAAGGCCAACAGCGCGAGGAGGGCCCACGGCCAGGTGAGAGACATCAGAGGATCCGTCCGAACCAGGTGATCATCAGCAGGCCGCCGACGAAGAGGAGCGCGATCGCGATCCCCACGGCGACCCCGGTGAGCTCGACCGGCTTGTCCTTGACGGTCAAGCGCAGGTCGAGCGATTTGTAGACGGCGTTGAGGGCGTCGGCGTTTTCGGCGCGGTGGTAGGACCCGGCCGTGGCCTGGGCGACCTGGGTCAGCAGGTCCTCGTTGAGCGACGTCGCCACCTGGTAGCCGTCGACCTGGATGGTGGCGCCCTCGACGGTGCCGACGCCGACCGTCTCGATGTGTACCCCGGCCGTCGCGGCCAGCTGGGCGGCGCCGACCGCGTCCGGCCCGCCGGTGTCCTCGCCGTCGGAGAGCAGCACGATCGTCGCGTCGCTGAAGTACCCGAGGTTGGGCGGCGGGTCGTCGGAATTCGGATCGGGGAGCGTGACCGGCTTACCGACGATCACCGAAAGCGAGGCGAGGATCGCCTGCCCGAGCGACGTGCCGCCGTTGACGGCCAGCCGCTTGATCGTGGCGACCGTGCGTGCGTGGTCGGCCGACGGCTGCTGGGTGGTCAGCGCGCCCTGATCGAACGCGACCACGCCGAGGTCGACCGAGTCGGGCTGGGCCTCGACGAAGCCGATCGCCGCGTTCTGGGCGGCGGCCAGCCGGGTCGGCGGCACGTCCTTGGCGCCCATGCTGTTGGACACGTCGAACGCGAGGATCACCGTGCCGGCCGCGCGCGGGACCGGCACTGTCGCTTGTGGACGGGCGACGCCGAGGAGCAGCAAGGCCAGCGCCACGAGGAACAGCACCGGCGGGAGGTTGCGGCGCAACCCGGCCCGGCGCGGGTTGGCCGGGGTCAGACCGGTGCTCGCCAGCGCGCGCGAGCGACGACGCTGCTGCCACCAGTACGCGAGGAAAAGCGCGAGGATCGCGATAACCGCGACCACCGCCACCTTCGGATACTGGAAGCTCATGCTTTCCTGCGCTTCGACCGGCGGACCATGTCGACGAGGGTCGCGACGACATCCTGCTCGGTGTCGATCCGGTGGGCCGACACGTGGGCGCGCGCCATCGAGGTGGCCACGGCGTCCTCGCGGGCGTCGACCTCGTCGCGCAGGCGTTGCTGGAACAGCGGATCGCTGGTGTCGGCGAAGACCTGCTCGCCGGTCTCCGCGTCCTCGATCAGGACCAGCCCGAGATCGGGCAGGTCGAGCTCCATCGGGTCGACGATCCGCAGCGCCACGACCTCATGCCGGAGGCTCAGCCGGGTCAGCGCCGCTTCCCAGTTGCCCGCGCCGATGAAGTCGGAGATGACGAAGATAAGGCTGCGCCGGCGCACGGTCGACGCGGTCAGGCGCAGCATCGCGTCGAGGTTGGTGACCGTCCCGTCCGGCTTTCCGGTCGTGCCTTTGAGGATCTGCTGGGTCACGTAGAGCACGTGGTTGCGGCCGGTTTTCGGGGGGATCACGCGTTGGGCGTGGTTGTCGTAGAGGATCGCACCGACCCGGTTGCCGCCGTGGGTGAAGAGCCGGGCAAGGCTCACCGCGAGCTCGGTCAGCACGGAATCCTTGCCCCGCTCGACCGCGCGGTAACGCATCGAGGCCGATTGGTCGAGCACCAGCCACGCGGTGAGTTCGCGATCTTCCGTGTACTGGCGGACGTATGGCTCATCCATGCGAGCCGTCACGTTCCAGTCGATGTGCCGGACGTCGTCCTCCGGCGTGTAGGTGCGCAGGTCGGCGAAGTCGATCCCGGTGCCGCGGAACACGGTGCGATACGCGCCCTGCAGTCGCCCGTCGAGCCGCCGGACGACGTGCCACTCGAGGCGCCGCAACAAGCGGTCGGGTGCGCCCGTCACAAGGCGTCGCGCCTTCGCTGGATCTTTTCGGGCACCGGCACCGCGGCCATGACTCCAGTAAGCACCGTGTCGGCCGTGATGTCATCCGAAAGCGCCTCGTAAGAGAGCACGAGCCGGTGCCGGAAGACGTCGAGCACGAGATCGGTCACGTCGCGCGGCACCACGTAATCCCGCCCGCGCATGAAGGCGAGCGCCCGCGCGCCAAGGATCAGATTGATCGACGCGCGCGGGCTGGCGCCGTAGTCGACGTATCGGGACAGGTCGCCCAGCCCGACCTCGGACGGGCGGCGGGTCGCGTTGGCCAGGCGTACCGAGTATTCGATCAGCGCCGGATCCACGTAGACCTGGTCGACGAGTGCCTGCATCTGGATGAGCCGCTCGGGGTCGACGATCGCCTGGCTGATCGGCGCCGCCGAGATGGCCCGCTCGACGATCACGAACTCCTCGGTGGCGCTCGGGTAGCCGACGAGCACCTTCATCATGAAGCGGTCGACCTGGGCCTCGGGCAGGGGATAGGTGCCCTCCGACTCGATCGGGTTCTGGGTGGCCATGACGAGGAACGGCTTGGGGACCGTGTGCGTCTCCCGGCCGATCGTGACCTGCTGCTCCTGCATCACCTCGAGCAGCGCGCTCTGCACCTTGGCCGGCGCCCGGTTGATCTCGTCGGCCAGCAGGAGGTTGGTGAACACCGGCCCGAGCGAGACCTGGAACTCGCCGCTGAGCTGGTGGTAGACGCGCGTACCGACGATGTCCGCCGGTACCAGATCGGGGGTGAACTGCACGCGATGGAACTGTCCGCCGATCGCTCCGGCGAGCGCCTTGACGGCCAGCGTCTTGGCGAGTCCGGGCACGCCCTCGACCAGGATGTGCCCGCGCGAGAGCAGGGCCACCAGCAGCCGTTCGAGGAGCAGGTCCTGCCCGACGATGGTCTTCTTCACCTCGTAGAGGACCTGCTCCACCGGACTGGTAGTGGCGACATCCATGCGCTTTCCTTCCATCACTGTTCTGGTGCCCGTTCCCCTTGGCCGGCGGCCAGTGCGGCCCCGATCGGTACCGCGAAGCCGACGCCCACGAAGGTGCCGGCGGACGTCGGGTTGGCCAGGGCCACGACGATCCCGATCGTCTCGCCCCTGGCGTTGACCAGCGGGCCGCCCGAACTGCCCGGGTTCACCGCGGCGTCGAACTGGATCAGCCCGGTGAGCCGGATGTTGCCCGGCTCGTTTGCCGTGCGGTCCAGCCCGGAGATCACGCCGGCGGTGAAGCTGTAGGTCAGGCCGAGCTGGTTACCGATCGCCAGCACGGTGTTGCCGACCGCGATCCGGCCCGAGCTGCCGAGCACCGCCGGCACAAGCACGGTCGGCAGCGTGGCCGGGGCGAGCGCGGCGATGTCCATGGACGGGTCGGCCTGGGCGACGGTCGCGGCCGACCGCGTCCCGTCGGCGAAGATCACGCGGATCGCGCCGGCGCCCTTGACGACGTGGAAAGCGGTCAGGATCACGCCGTCGGCGTTGGCCACGACGCCGGTGCCGATGTCGTTGACGGTCTTGGCGTCGGCGCCCAGCCCCTCGATGGTCACCACGGACGGCTCGACGGCGGCGAAGATCTGCGCGTTGGTCGGGTCGCCGGACGGGCTCGGGCTCGGCGACGCCGACGGTAATGCCCGAGGCTCGCCGGACGCGCCCCAGCGGAACGCCACGAACCCGGTGAGGACGAGCGCCACCAGCACCACGGCCGCACCGATCACCATCGTGCGGCGGGGCTTCGACGGCATGGCCCCAAGATAACCGGGGTTCCTGGGAATTCGGTAAAACTCTCAACTATCGTTCGGCGTGGTTGGCGGCGCTGCCTTCTGGGTAGCCAAGTTCGATGGGCGACGGTATCGAGCGGATTGAACAGCTGCTGATGCTGGATGACCCGCGCTTCGCAGACGGCCTTCGAACGGGTATGCCCTGTTCGCCCCGCGAGTACCGGCGACGGCGATGGCTGCTTCTGCTCACGTTGCTCTTTGCCGTCACGGTCGGCGCCGTCTTCGCGCTGTTGTGGGGCATCGCCTTCATCGTCCCGGTCGTCGTGCTCACGCCGCCGGCGGAACTGATGATCTGGGTGGCCGCGGCTCCCCACTAGAATCTTGGTGTGCCGGAGTTGCCCGAGGTTGAGTCCGCCCGCCAAGTTCTCGAGCGGACGTCGCTCGACAAGCGGATCACCGATGTCGATGACAGTGATGGCTACGTCTGCCGCCCGCACCATCTTGGGGAGATCCGCGCGGCGTTGACCGGTCGGCGGCTGACCGCGGTCCACCGGCGGGGCAAGAGCATGTGGTGCGAGACGTCAGGAAACGGCCCGTTGCTTGGAATCCATCTCGGGATGTCCGGGCGGTTGGTGTATGGCGACGGGCACGGCCAGGAGGTCGACGGCGGCGACTATTGGGAACGCGGGCGGGCCGCCGGTGACCTTCGGTTCAGCCGGTTCACGCTGCGGTTCGGCAACGGCGGGTACCTGGTGCTCGTCGACCCGCGTCGCCTCGGCCGGGTGCGGCTCGACCCGCCGGTCGAGGCGCTCGGGCCGGACGCGCGCGAGGTCACGCTGGCCGAGTTCCGGGCACGGGTGCCGCGCGGCATCGCCCCGGTCAAGGCTCGCCTGCTCGACCAGGAGGTGATCGCCGGGGTCGGCAACCTGCTCGCCGATCAGGCGCTGTGGCTAGCCAAGATCAAGCCGTCCCGGCCGGTCGACGAGCTGTCCCGGCCCGCCGTCGACCGGCTCTATCAGGGCGTCCGCGAAGCGGTCGAGGCGGCGGTCGCGGGCGGCGGCGTGCACACGCTGTCGGTCGTGCCGGCCCGGGCCGCCGGTGGGGTGTGTCCCCGGTGCGGCGCGGCGATGAAGCGCGGCGTGGTCGGCGGCCGGACGACCTGGTGGTGCTCGAAGGAGCAGCGCCGCTAGCCCTTTGGGGATGCTTTGCTGCGCGCTTTTGGGGTTGCTTTGCGGGCTCGGTAGGCGTTGACCGCCGCCCGGTTGCCGCAGCCGCTGTCGCAGAACCGTTTCGAACGGTTCTTGGACAGGTCGACGACGACGTTGTCGCATCCCGGGTAAGCGCACATGCGCAGCCGGCTGAGCTGCCCATCCCGGACGACGTCGATGAAACCCATCGCCGCCTCGACCGCCATCCGGTCGGCCAGCGGGGCATCGAACGGCGTCGCGTGCAGGTGATAGGCCCGGCCGTCGTGCTTCACCAGGTAGGGCAGCGCATTGGCCTCGCGCAGCAGGGTGTTGACGATCTCGACGACCTCGTCCTCGTCGACCAGCCAGACGCGGCGCAGCCGCGGGCGGAGGTCCTGCACTTCTCGGAGCTCTTCCTCGGTGCGCTCGTGCCGGCCGGTCCAGCCGAACGTCTTGAGGAACGTGTCCAGCGCCTCCACGTCGCCCAGCCGCTCCTCACCGCGGCCGGCGGTGTTGACCAATGCGGCGGCCGACACGAGGAACTCCTCGGTGTCATTGGCAAAAACCACGTTGACTCCTGTCACCGACTAGCCTAGTGTCATCAGCGTAGCAGTTTTTTACTTATTACACCTTGGGAGTCGGTCATGCGCTCTTCCGCAGCTGGTCTCGGGCTGGCGGTGCTGTCCGCGGCCACGTTCGGCACGTCGGGCGCGTTCGCGAAGTCGCTGATCGACGCCGGCTGGTCGGCCGAGTCGGCGGTCGCGACGCGCGTCGGGATCGCCGCCGTCCTGCTGGCCGTGCCGGCCCTCCTCGCGTTGCGCGGCCGGTGGGCCGTGTTCCGCCGCTCGCTCGGCTCCATCGGTGTGTTCGGCCTGCTAGCGGTGGCCGGCACGCAGGTCGCCTACTTCAACGCCGTGCAATACCTGCCGGTCGGGGTGGCGCTGCTGCTGGAGTACTCCGGCATCATCCTCGTCGTGCTGTGGATGTGGCTGGTGCACGGCCAGCGCCCACGCCGCCTGACGCTCGCCGGCGCCGCCGCCGCCCTCGTCGGCCTCGTGTTTGTGCTGAACCTGGCCGGCGGCGCCGCCATCAACCCGGTCGGGCTGCTGTGGGGCATGGCCGCGGCGGTCGGCCTGGCTGCTTACTTCGTGCTGTCGGCGCGCGTCAACCCCGAGCTGCCATCGACGGCACTGGCCTGCGGCGGCATGGCGTTCGGCGCGGTCATCCTGGGGACTTTCGGGCTTTTCGGCGTACTGCCAATGCACGCCACCTTCGGCGAGGTGTCGTTCGGCGGGCACCGGACGAGCTGGCTGGTGCCGATCATCGGCCTGTCGTTCGTGGCGGCCGCGTTCGCCTACGTCGCCGGCATCGGCGCGGCGCGGATCCTGGGCGCGTCGTTGGCGTCGTTCGTGGGCCTGACCGAGGTGCTGTTCGCGGTGCTGATCGCCTGGGTGGCGCTGGGCCAGCTGCCGACCGCGATGCAGGCGATCGGCGGGACGCTGATGGTGGCGGGTATCGCGCTGGTGCGGCTGGATGCGCTGCGCTCGCCGGAATCGGCGCCGGCTGTTGCGGACGAGCCCGTCCCGACTCTTGCCACTACTTGGGTGAAGTAGCGCCCTGCGTCTCCGGGCGCCATCGGCGGTGAGCCGTGCCCTCGGGGCCGTGGCGGATCAGGTCGAGTCTTGGCTTTGGGCCTTCCAGGCGGCCGGTTTGCGGACGGCGGGCACCGGCTCGCCAAGGCGCGGGCCACTCCGCTGCCGGGCCGGCGTAGTCCTGCTCGGCCGCCGCGTGCAGGGTCCAGTTCGGGTCGTACAGGTGCGCCCGGCCGACCAGGCACAGGTCTGCCCGTCCAGCCAGCAAGATCGAGTTGACGTCGTCGTACGACGAGATCACGCCCACCGCCATCGTGGCTATGCCGGTCTCGTTGCGGATCCGGTCGGCGAACGGGGTCTGGTACGACCGGCCGAAGGCCGGCTTCTCGTCGGCGTGGACCTGGCCGGTCGAGACGTCGACGATGTCGACGCCGGCGTCCGCGAACGCCTGCGCGATCAGCACTGCGTCGTCGGCCGTCGTGCCCGGCTCCATCCAGTCGGTCGCCGAGATCCGCACGCTCATCGGGCGCTCGGCCGGCCACACGTCGCGCATCGCCGAAAATACTTCGAGCGGAAAGCGCAGCCGGTTGGCGAGCGAGCCACCGTAGGCATCGGTCCGGTGGTTTGTCAGCGGCGAGATGAACGACGACAGCAGGTAGCCGTGTGCGCAGTGCAACTCCAGCAGGTCGAAGCCGGCATCCACGGCGCGACGAGTGGCCGCCACGAATTCCGAACGTATCGCCCCCATTTCCGCGACGGACAGCTCGCGCGGTACCTGGTTGATCCCCGGTCGGTACGACACCGGCGACGGCGCGACAACCTCCCAATTGCCGTCCGGCAGGGGATCGTCGATGCCCTCCCACATGATGCGCGTCGAGCCCTTGCGCCCGGAGTGTCCCAACTGGACACCGATCTTCGCGTTCGACTCGGTGTGGACGAACTCGACGATCCGCCGCCATTGCGCAGCTTGCTCGTCCGTGTAGAGGCCGGTGCAGCCGGGACTGATCCGGCCGTTCGCCGACACGCACACCATCTCGGTCATCACGAGCCCTGCCCCGCCGAGCGCCTTGCCGCCCAGGTGCACGAGGTGGAAGTCGTTCGGGAGGCCGTCGACCGCCCGGTACATGTCCATTGGGGACACCACGACCCGGTTGCGCAACTCCAGCCCGCGCAGCCGGAGCGGCTGGAACATCGGCGGCCGTACCTCGCCCGTGCCGTGCCCGCGTGCCTGCTCGGCCAGCGCGAACCACTTGTCGACCGCGTCGACGAACTCCGGGTCACGCACGCGCAGGTTTTCGTAGGTCACCCGACGGCTGCGCGTCATGATGTTGAAGCCAAACTGGATCGGGTCTTGCCCCGTGTACTGGGCGAGGTTCTCAAACCACTCCAGGCTCGCCTGCGCGGCTCGCTGGGTCGACAACACGACGGGACGGCGCTCCGCTTCGTAGGCGGTCAACGCCGAGTCGATGTCCGGCTGCTCGTGCAGGCAGGCGGCCAGCGCGAGCGCGTCCTCCATGGCCAGCTTGGTGCCGGAGCCGATCGAGAAGTGCGCGGTGTGCGCGGCGTCGCCGAGCAGGACGACGTTGTCGTGGCGCCAGGTCGCGTTGCGGACGGTCGCGAAGCTGATCCACTTGGAGTTGTTGGTGAAAAGGGCGGCTTTGCCCAGTACACCGGAGAAAAGCTCCGCCGGAATGGACCGTTGTTCATCGAAGCCCGCCCGGCGCCAGACGTCTTCGTGCATCTCGATGATGAACGTGCTCGTGTGCGCGTCGAATGGATAGCCGTGGATCTGCATGACGCCGTAAGGCGTTTCCGCCACGAAGAATTTGAATGCGTCGAACACCAGATCGGTGCCCAGCCACATGTACTTGCACCGCCGCGTCTCCAGCGTCGGCCGGAAGACCTCGGCGTAGCGGTTGCGCACCACCGAGTTGAGCCCGTCGGCGGCGACGACGAGGTCGTATTCGGCTTTCAACGAATCGATGTCCGGGGCGGGCGTGGAGAAGCGGACGTCGACGCCGAGCTCGCGGCAGCGCTGCTGGAGGATCTGCAGCAGCCGCTTGCGGCTCATCGCGGCGAACCCGTGCCCGCCGCTGGTGATGACCTGATCGCGGAAGTGCACGTCGATGTCGTCCCAGCGGGCGAACTCGCGTTCCATTTGCTGGTACACCCAAGGATCGGCGTGCTCGATGCCGCCGAGCGTCTCGTCGGAGAACACGACGCCGAAGCCGAACGTGTCGTCGGCCGCGTTGCGCTCCCACACGGTGATCTCGGTGTCCGGTCCGAGCCGCTTGGCCAGCGCGGCGAAGTAGAGCCCGCCCGGCCCACCGCCGACAACGGCAACGCTCACGGTGCCTCCCTGGTCGCCCAGCAGTGCGCCTTGATCGCCGTCTTCCCTCCGCGCCGCGCACCAACTTCGTTGGCGCGTCGCGTCAGTCCAGACGCCGCACGGCGCACTGCTGTG
>Ga0070683_100004247_pt1 | contig 11753 bp, 10 predicted proteins | sample KBSC713LmetaG_FD_64662 | JGI IMG/M metagenome (GOLD analysis project Ga0070683, IMG submission 64662) | Corn rhizosphere microbial communities from Kellogg Biological Station, Michigan, USA - KBS C7.1-3L metaG | ecosystem: Host-associated > Plants > Roots > Rhizosphere ...
CCAGCGCGATCCGAAGCATCCGCGCGAGATCGGAGCTGACGTAGGGCTTCGGCAGCAACAGCACGCCGGCATCGAGCCGCCCGTGATGCACGATCGCGTTCTCCGTATAGCCGGACGTATACAGCACCTTGAGCTGTGGACGCCGCTTCAGTGCCTCGGTCGCAAGCTGGCGGCCATTCATCCCTCCGGGCATGATGACGTCGGTGAACAACAGATCGATGCGTCCGGGACTGTCGATCATTTCCAGCGCCTCTGCGGCATTCCGGGCGGCAAGCGTCTCGTAGCCGAGCCGTTTGATCTGCGCCACCACATATTCACGGACCAGCGTGTCGTCCTCGACGATCAGGATCGATTCATCGCCGCGTTCGGCCACGCCAGCTTCACGCTCGACGGCTTGCGCGGCGTCCCGGGAGGCGTGTGGCAAATACAGCTTCACGGTCGTGCCGTGTCCCGGCTCGCTGTAGATTTTGATATGCCCGTTTGACTGCTTGACGAAGCCATAGACCATGCTCAGTCCAAGACCCGATCCCTTGCCGAGGCCTTTTGTGGTGAAGAACGGCTCAAACACCTTGTCGATCAGAATGGCGGGAATCCCTTCTCCCGTATCGCTTACGGCGACCATCACGTAGCTGCCCGGGCTCACCTCGGGATTCATCGCCGCGTAATCTTCATCGAGCACGACATTCCTTGTTTCGAGCGTCAGCTTGCCGCCGTTCGGCATGGCATCGCGCGCGTTCAGGGCAAGGTTGAGGATCGCGGTCGAGAGCTGGCTTGGGTCGATCAGCGCCGGCGCGGCATCGTGCGCCAGCATGGAATCGATTTCGATCTGTGCGCCCAGCGTCGGCCGCAACAACTGCGCCGCATCGACCACGAGGGCATTGACATCGGTGCTGCGCGGCTGCAGCGGCTGACGGCGGGCATATGCCAGGAGGTGCCGGGTCAGGTCGGCGCCCCTTGTTGCGGCGGAGCTGATCATGTCGGTCAGCTGGTTGAGATGCGGACGATCCTTGACGGCATCGCCGAGCATCTCGATGCATCCAATGATCACGGTGAGAATATTGTTGAAGTCATGCGCCACGCCCCCGGTGAGCTGGCCAATGGCCTCCATCTTCTGCGCCTGCCGGACCTGCATTTCGTTGGCTTCGATCTCCTGAAAACGCCTGACCATGGCCTCCGCCTCGCGGCGTTGCCTAGTCTCTTCCTCGAGCGCCGCATAGGCTTGCTGGAACTGGACGCGTGTCGGCATCGCCAGGAACCGCGGCAGCAGCAGCAACAGCCCCGCCACGATGCATGCCGAGATTGGTATCAGCGCGGCTTTGGCGGCGGCCTCCAAGTCGTAGGCCGGGACCCACAGGGTCAGGACCGCGAGCAGGCGGCTGGCCCCACAGAGGACTGCGAAGACGGCGAACGCCCAGAATGTCACGCGAAAAACCACCAGGATATCGTGGTGGCGCTGCCATGCGAACAGTGAGAGAACGAAGGCGACCGTAAAGAAGGCGTAGGCGAGCGTGGCGTCGGAAACAGCATTCAGCCAAACCAACTCCGGCTTCCACAGCATACTCGCGCCATGGGGAAGCAACGTCGACATGTCCAGGATATCTCCGCGAAAAACAGGGCGGGCGGGCGCGATTTTTTGACCCCGCCGGTGAACCGCCCGAATCATTCAGTTTTCCGGGTACGGCGCAAGGATGGCATTTGCGGGCTGTGCGAGGCCGAAGCCGGCCACATCGGCGCCGTCGGCAGCATCGCCCGCACCATCGGCTCCACGTTCGGTCAACCGCGTCGCCACGCTGCTGGGCATCCCAACTCGGTGCAGACGTCTGTGACTTAAATTGCTGCTGTGCAACTTAACCATCGAACCCCATTTCGCTGATCGCAAATCCCTGCTGTAATTCCCGCCTGCCGGTCGGAGCGGTCATCAAGCATGGAGGCAATCATGCGACGGCGCGAAGCTCTACGACTTCTGGCCTGCACTATCGCGATTGTCCCTACCGGCATTGCGGCGCAAACCACAGCAAAGATCTATCGGATCGGAATGCTGACCGTTGGACCGCCGATACCTCCTACCCAGGGCACCGGAAAGATGCTGGTCGAGGGCCTGGCTCGCCATGGATACAGACTGGGAGAAAACCTCGCCTATGAAGCGCGTGGTGCGGCGGGAAACATCCCGCAGATGCCGGACCTGATGCTGGAGTTGAAAGCCGCCAATGTCGACGTGGTGGTGACAATTGGATACCCCTCCGCTGCGGCCGCCAAAGCATCGGGCGTTCCAACCGTGATCGCGAGTGGCTCGGGCGATCCGGTCTCGACCGGGCTGGTTCAAAGCTTTGCGCATCCAGGCGGCAATGTGACGGGAATTGCGGACGATGCCGCTGCACTTTCCACCAAGCGCCTCGGATTGTTGAAGGCCGCCTTACCTCAGCTTCGCCGGGTCGCAATGCTCTGGAATAGAGACGACCGTGGAATGACACAACGTTATGATGCATCCGCAAAGGCTGCTGAGGAGCTTGGGGTCATTGTGCAGCCGCTCGGCGTTCGCGAGCCGGATGATTTCGACGAAGCCTTCGCCGTCATGAATCGCGAGATGCCGGACGCCATTCTGATGGTGACCGACTCACTTACACTTCTCAATCGCAAGCGCGTGTTCAATTTTGCCCTCGAACATAAACTTCCTGCCATCTATGAACAGGATTTCATGGCACGAGATGGCGGTCTGATGTCGTATGGCGCTGACGCGCGCGAGTCCTTCGATCGGGCCGCAGATCTAAGTGCGCGGATTTTCCAGGGCGCAAAACCGGCTGATCTGCCCGTCGAGATCCCGACGCGATACCTGTTCGTCGTCAATATGAAAACCGCAAAGGCAATGAATTTCACGGTACCCAACAACGTGCTCTCTCTGGCCGACGAGGTGATCGAATGAGGCGCCGATGTCGGTGAGTTTCGGAGGGAACGCGGACTTGTTGTGCTCACTCCGAGTTTTGTAGGGATTGACCCAAAGGGGCGTGACAAGGCTGTCGGAACTTACGTAATATCGAGCCAGCTGACCGCCGAGAGGGTGAGACGGCGGAGCACGACATGGGTTTCCATTCGAAGACATTTCAGCGATGACCATCGAATCGCTCTCTGCCGAATATGGCCCTTGGCATCCAGGGTTGGAATCCGAGATACCGCGAGAGCACCTTCCTCTCTCGACAATGTTCAGAATCGAAAACGTTTCGACGAGCATTTCAAAAGCGTACGAATTAAGTGACTACTGTGGCCTGCCGCCTACTGAACTAGTAGCATTTCGGGCCGAGCGATTGATCATACATGAACTGCTGGTACACGTGACTACCACCATTTCTGTCCCGGACGGCGGGGATTACGAGGATTTAGGCCGAAACTTTCGTGAGATAACCTCAACTATTCTCCAACGGTATATTGCCCCTCATCGAGCGGAATTGGCAGAACTTTTCGATCGCTTCAGACGGGCAGCGTCTGTCAGCATCGAGCGCGAGATCGCAAAGAGCTTCGCAGAGCCGAGATCGTCCGGTGAACGCCGATCAAGCCATTGGCTCCGCCGCCTATTTGACACCGACAAACAGCAAGGTCGGACCCGCTTTCCGGAGAATGATCCAGTGGAGCGCGACCGTTCGATAGCTTTCGGATGGCGGAAACAAGCAAAAGCGGCAACAGCTCCGTTGGATGCTGCCTGTTTCGATGCATTACACAGAATTGCAACGGGGATCATGGACCGACATGATCGGCTCGTGGGCGACAGGGCGCTGCTCGCCGAACTTGCTCTCACGTTGGTCTCCAATGGATATGGCAGCGAAGTTATTGGCGACGCAATCACCCCATTCATTCAAGAAGCGATTTCGCGGGAGGGTTACAGGCAACTGCCATGGCAACAACAACCGGTCGTCATGAACGTCAAGGGTGCATCTGCGTCAGGCAAAAGCACGATGCGTCCTTTACAGCGAACGCTTGCACGCAAGTTGAATTTTCGTTGGGAAGAGTTCGCCTTGATCAGTCCGGATATTTGGCGGAAATTTCTTCTGGACTACACGTCGCTGGGTAGCGCTTACAAATACGCGGCAATGCTAACAGGTCACGAACTCGAGGTCATTGATCAGAAGCTTGACCGTCGAATGAAGGCCAAAGCTGCCAGCGGGGAAATATCGCACTTGCTGATCGATCGGTTTCGCTTTGACAGTTTTGTACCTGAATTCGGGGGGAAAGGATCCGATCGGCTGCTGACGCGTTTCGGCAACCTGGTTTACATGTTTTTCCTGATCACGCCGCCAGAAATGACCGTCGAGCGCGCTTGGAAACGAGGATTGAAGGTCGGTAGATATAAAGCCGTCGAGGACCTCCTGGCGCACAATGTCGAAGCATTTACTGGTATGCCTGAATTGTTCTTTACCTGGGCACTGGCTGCCAGAAAGCGCGTTCACTACGAGTTTCTCGATAACAGCGTACCCGAGGGCCAGCCTCCGCGAACCGTTGCATTTGGTTGGGATGGCGAAATGACCATCCTCGATGTCAAGAGCATGTTGGATATTGAAAGGTTCAGAAAGGTAAACATCCGCGCTAAGGGACCAGCAGAAGTGTACCGTGGAGAGACTTTTGCACCTGAATGTAACGTCGATTTTTTGAGACGATGTGTTCGCTGGATTCCAGTTATCAATTTCGCCAGTCACAAGACAGGCGCGGTCTACGCGCGAGTGGAACATGGGAAGTGGGTATGGCGTGACGATCAATATCTTGCCTGCGCGCTGAATGATCCTGATACGCGAGCCGGCCTTGACGTAATCGCTCCAAAGATCAGTGACTTGGAGTCTAACGTGAAAGGGTATCCGATAGATCTGGAGCTTGAGAAAGTGCACACCATCGGCTCTTGGGCCGAGGCTAACGGCTCAACCGCAGGCGCGAGGTAGGTGCACCCTTGTGGACGCGCGGCGCACCGATGACGCAGTTTCCGTCGACATGCCAATCTGTTGCGTGAACAGATTTGCCCGCCGTCGGGCAAATCAGTTCGCTTATTCAGAAATCATGTCAAGCCCTCCCGTGAAAAATATTTCTCTTCCGCTTTTCGGAAAAATGTGATCATCTGGGCCCATCCTGATCCGGTGAGAGGGGCGTTTGGCCAATCGCCACAGACGTTGGAACAGGATGCGATGGACGTGCGGGTCGCGCCAGGCGAGCGTGACCGGTGCGGACGGCCAAGCCGTGTGGTCCCGATCCCCCGACGCTGGGATCAAGCTCGTGGACTTTTTTCGCGGGCGACGGTGGCTACAAAGCCCGGTACACCGGGGAGAGCGCGGAGCAGCCGTTAACACCATTGCGCAGGGAATGCCGGATGATTTGGCTGAACCTGTGGTACCTGCCGCCTGCGTTTTTTGTTGCAGGCGGGCCATGGGTGCGGCCTGCACCCGGCATTCCCTGCTCCCTCTGTCTTTCGAGGGACGATGTTGATGCAGAACTCGGGCAGATCATGCCGCGGGAACGATGAGTTACATCCCCTCCGCTGTCATGCCCCGCTTCAAGCGGGGCATCCAGTATTCCAGAGGCCTCTCGACTAAAGCACTGACGTCTCTGGAATCCTGGATCGCCCGGTCCCGTCTACGCCAAGGCTTCGACGCGGCCGCGAACTCAAGGGCGCGCCGGAGCTTTAGCGAAGGCGGCAAGCCGGGCGATGACACCGTTTACTTGTTGGAAATTAGAATCCGAAACCAGCGGCTCACGCCGCCTGCGAGACCACGCGGTTGCGGCCGTCGTGCTTGGCGCGGTAGAGGGCGTTGTCGGCGCGCTTCAGGACATCGGCGACCGCCTCGCCTTTCTTCTCGAGCGTGGAGATGCCGATCGAGAGCGTGACGTCGATGCGCTTGGTGCCCTTGTGGATCGCAAACGGCTCACCGGCGATCGAGCGGCGCAGGCGCTCGGCGACCATGCCGGCGACATGCAGATCGGTCTCCGGCATCACGATCACGAATTCCTCGCCGCCATAGCGGCAGGCGAGATCGATGCCGCGGATCGACTTGCGGATCCGAACGGCGAATTCGCGCAGCACGTCGTCGCCGGCGTCGTGGCCGTAATTGTCGTTGATCGACTTGAAATAGTCGATGTCGAGCATCATCAGCGCCAGCGGCTTGCCGCGCGTGGAGGCCTGCTCGGCAAGCGTCGCCAGATGGCTCTCCATGTACCGGCGGTTGTGCAGGCCGGTCAGCGCGTCCGTGATCGCCATCTCGATCGAGTGCTGCACATTGTCGCGGAGATCGTCGGCATAGCGGCGCCGCTTGATCTGGGTGCGGGCGCGCGCCAAGAGCTCGTTCTTGTCGACCGGGCGCGGCAGATAGTCGTTGACGCCGATCTCGAGCCCGCGCAAGAGGCGCGCGTTGTTCTCGACGTCGGCGATCGCGAGGATCGGCACATGGCGCGTGCGCTCCAGCGAGCGCGCCTGGCTGCACAGCCGCAAGCCATCGAAATTGTCGAGATCGAGCGCGACGATCAACAAGTCGTAATTGCCTTCGGCGGCGTGAAACAACGCTTCGGCCGGGTTGGTCTCGACGTCCACATGGTGCTCGGCGGCCAGGGTCGGCCCCAGCCGCTCGTAGGACGATTGCCGGTCGTCGACCAGGAGGATGCGGCCGCCCTTGCCGGTATCATTGACGGCGCTGCGCTCGGGCGCCTGCACGCCGATCTCGAGCGAGGTGAGCGCGCGCATGCGGAGCTCATCGGTCATCATTTTGAGGCGAGTAAGAGAACGCACGCGCGCGATCAGCACGAGGTCAGAGACGGGCTTCGTCAGGAAATCGTCGGCGCCGGCCTCGAGCCCGCGCACGCGATCGGCGGGGCTGTCGAGCGCGGTCACCATCACGACCGGAATGAAATGCGTCGTCGGGCTGGATTTCAGGCGGCGGCAGACTTCAAAGCCGTCCATGTCGGGCATCATCACATCGAGCAGGATGATGTCGCATTCGGCGCGCTGGCAGATCTGCAGCGCCTCGGCGCCGCTCGCCGCCGTCAGCACGTCGAAATATTCGGCCGACAGCCGGGCTTCCAGAAGCTTCACATTGGCAGGGACGTCGTCGACAACCAGGATACGCGCAGACACAGATACTCACTCCTACCCAATAAAGCGACGAACGGTCTCAATGAACTTGCCGACGGAAATCGGTTTGGACAAATAGGCTTCGCAGCCGCCTTCGCGGATGCGTTCTTCGTCGCCCTTCATGGCAAAGGCTGTCACGGCGACCACGGGAATGGCACGCAATTCGGGATCGTCCTTGATCCAGCGCGTCACTTCGAGGCCACTGACCTGCGGCAACTGGATGTCCATCAGGATCAGGTCGGGACGCATCTTGCGGACAAGGTTGAGCGCCTCGTGGCCGTTGGAGGTGCCAGAGGTTTTATAGCCGTGCGCTTCCAACAGGTCGCGAAACAGCTTCATATTGAGCTCGTTGTCCTCGACGATCAGGACGGTCTTTGCCATCCCGTCCCTCCCATCTCTTGTGCTACAGGCCGGCTTGAAGGTGCTTTTCAGAGGCGCCCATTTGCGCGCCAAAAGGTAAATTCAAACTAGCGGCAGATTCGCTCTAACCCGTTAAAGGGGAGCTTCCAACTCCGCGAACTGGTTTCCGCTTGCTTGAACCCATTCGAAAGACTCGGGCATGATAGTTTGCAAATTAGAGACCATAAGTTAAGGGAAAGGCAAATCGGGCGTTGAAAAAGCCTGTTCAAAACCCCCGGGAAGTCGCTGAATTCGTTGCGATTCAGGCTCTGAGCTTCATTGCCGGCGATCCTGAGCGTTTAGGCCTGTTCCTGGCCGAAACCGGGATCGGTCCGGATACGTTGCGGAAATCGGCGGCCAACCCGAAATTTCTGGCGAGTGTGCTGGATTTCGTGCTCCGGGATGACGCGACCGTGAAGGCGTTCGCGACCTCCGTCGATCTGCATCCGACCAATGTGGCTGCGGCCCGCGAGGTACTGGGCGATCCCAAATGGGAGCGCGACGTGCCGTGAGCGCCCCGCCGCCGGCTGCCGCGACCTGCTTCTGCCGGGATTGCCTCGGCGATCTCGATTTCAGGGCGCGCCGCTGCAGTCAATGCGGCTCCCCTCGCCTGGTGCGGCATCCCGTGCTTTCGAAGCTTGCGCTCGCGCATATCGATTGCGACGCGTTCTATGCCACCGTCGAGAAGCGCGACAACCCCGAGATATCAGACAAGCCTGTCATCATCGGTGGCGGCAAGCGCGGCGTGGTATCGGCGGCCTGTTACATCGCGCGGACTTTCGGCGTGCGCTCCGCCATGCCGATGTTCAAGGCGCTGGATTTGTGCCCGCACGCGACCGTGATTCCGCCCGACATGGCGAAATATGTGCGGGTCGGCCGAGAGGTGCGTCAGGCCATGCAGGCGCTGACGCCGCTGGTCGAGCCGCTGTCGATCGACGAGGCGTTTCTCGATCTTTCGGGCACCGAGCGCGTGCACGGCATGATCCCGGCCAAGGTACTGGCGAAGTTCGCGCGCGAGGTCGAGGCCAAGATCGGGATCACGGTTTCGGTCGGGCTATCCGTGAACAAGTTTTTGGCAAAGATCGCTTCCGACCTCGACAAGCCCCGCGGGTTCGCCGCGCTCGACCAGGACGAGGCGCGCGCGATGCTTGCGGAGAAGCCGGTCGGCTTCATCTTCGGCGTCGGGCCGGCCACGCAGGAACGGCTGGTCCAGCGCGGCTTCCGCACCATCGGCGATCTGCAGCGCGCCGACGAAATCGAGCTGATGAAGCAGCTTCCGAGCGACGGCCGCAGGCTGTGGCGCCTCGCCCGCGGCATCGATGACCGGGCAGTCGTGGCGGATCGCGGCGCGAAGACCATATCGAGCGAAACGACGTTCGAGACCGACATCCGCGATTTCGCGACGCTGGAGAAATTGTTGTGGCGGCTGTCGGAGAAGGTTTCGGCGCGACTGAAGGCCGGCGACCTTTCCGGCTGCACCATCACGCTGAAGCTGAAGACCTCAGATTTCCGCCAGCGCACCCGCTCGCAATCGATCGTGGCGCCGACGCAACTCGCGGCCAAGATTTTCGCGGTCTCGCGCGAGATGCTTTCCCGCGAGATCGACGGCACCGCTTTTCGCCTGATGGGTACCGGCGTCAGCGCACTACGCCCGGGCTCGCAGGCCGACCATACCGACATGCTCGACCGCCGCGCCGCGCATGCCGAACGCGCGATGGACGATCTGCGCAAGAAATTCGGCAAGGCCGCAGTGATCCGCGGCATTGCCTACGATGGTCCGGAGAAGGAGGAGTGAGTACTTCTCTGGTGCAAACCACGGGCGCGCGGAAAGCGCAAACCCGTTGGTTTGGAAAGCGACGATCAATAGGCCGCGCCGGTTCCGGGCTGGCATGGAACATCGTTGGTCCAGGGATCGCCGGCGAACGAGCCGACGCGAGGCGCCGGGACGCAGCGATAGCCGTAGCCGCCGTATCCAGTGGCGGCATAGGCCGCGTCTGGCGTGGCCGCATATGGCGCGGGATCGGCAGCATAGGCGTCGGCCGCGGAATGACGCGTCACATGATAGTCACGGGCCATGGCGGGCGCAGCCATCACGGCCGCAGCGAAAAGAGCGGCCGACAGAAGTTTGAGCTGGGTCATTCGGTTTCTCCGTTATTGGTTCGAAGCCGATGCAAGCGGCTTCACAACGGAGATGAGAAGGGCTTTGGCGATTTACAGAGGGATGCTCCCTCACATTATTTCAACGACCCGCGAGAACGCGTGACGTCAAACGGAACAAATCAAACGGGACCGACGCCGTCACTTGCAGGGCTTCGCATCCTTCACGTCGAACTTGCCGAGCGCGCCGGAGATCACGAAATCGTTGTAGTCCAGCACCAGCGCACGGGAAACGCCGTTCTCGTAGAGCTCGAACGACATCGAATAGACCGGGGTCTGCTCGCCCTCCTTCTTCCGCGCGTCGCGGTCGTAATAGCTCACCGTGACCGGCCAGCGCGTCAGCGACTTCATGTGCTCGTCGGTGGTGGACGGATCGGGAGAGGCGACCTGCTTGTCACCGGGAATCGGCTGGCCGATCACCGAGAGCGTGTTGTAGACCTTCTCGCCATTGTCGGAGCCATCATACACGCTGAGCTCCAGCAGCGACTTGCCTTCCCTGGCGGCGGCGATGATGCGCTGGATCTGCTCGGTCGGAAACACGATCGAGCCGTCGAGCGTGAAGGTCTTGACCTCCGGCTGCTTGAGCTTGACGGTGATGTGGTCGCCGCTCCGCTCGGCGATACCATCGACGGGGCTCGAATCGTTGTCGTTGGTGCGGGAGTCGATCTTGAAACGATAACTCTTGCCATCGGCGTCCTCCCAGGAGGACGAGCGCAGATCGCTCAGCATCATCTTGCCCTCACCGATCTCGAGCTCGGAGACCTGGCGGAATTCGCTGCTGTAGCCCTCGCAGGCGTTGCCGGAGAAATCGTAGAGGATGCGGCCGCGCGCACTGTTGACGGTGTTGGAGCCGCGCGATTTGACCAGGCTCAGATCGTACAGCGCCTGATGCGGCAGGAACGATACCGCGGCGGCCTTCACCGGGGCGCAGGCGACTGCAACAAGAGCCAGCAAGGCGAACCAAGTCCGCAGCGATCGATCCATGGCAGTCCCTTGGGTGAAGGAGATTCGGCACATTACTGACCGCGCCATTGCCCCGCAACTGGGGCCGCTTCACGGAAAAGTGCTAATTTTGAGTGCCGGCGCGCGAAACTCGGACTCCGCTCGCTCGCTTGCAAGAGCCGGCGCGATGCGCGAAAGAAGCGGACCTGAACAGAAGTTGATCAATACCAAAAAAGGGGCCGGACATGGCAGGCACGATCGAGCAGAAACTGGCATCACTGGGCATCAATCTGCACGCGGCGCCCGCCCCTGTTGCGAACTACGTCGGCTTCGTTCGAACCGGCAATCTGCTGTTCATCTCCGGCCAGCTCTGCTTCGATCCCTTGGGCAAGCCGATTGCCAAGGGCAAGTTAGGTGCTGGCGTGAGCCTCGAGCAGGGCCAGGCCGCGGCGCGCGGCTGCGGCATCAATCTTCTGGCGCAGGTCAAGGCCGCGCTTGGTGATCTCGACAAGGTCGTGCGCGTGGTGCGGCTCGGCGGCTTCATCAATTCGGCGCCGGACTTCCTCGACGGGCCGAAGGTGTTGAACGCCGCCTCCGACCTGATGGTCGAGGTGTTCGGTGACAAGGGCCGCCACGCCCGCACCACCGTTGGCGTCGCCTCTCTGCCGGCGGATGCCGCGGTCGAGGTCGAGGGATTGTTCGAGGTGTCCTGAGGCAAACCCACGTGCGCGCACCTGATTGGCTGACGGCGCAGCCGGTCGCTCATCGCGGCCTGCATGATGCCGCCCGAGGCATCATCGAGAACATGCCGGCCGCGGCGGAAGCTGCGGTAGCAGGTAATTTCGCCATCGAATGCGACATCCAGCTCACCGCGGATGGCGAGGCAATGGTGCATCATGACGACGAGCTCGGCCGCCTCACCGAGGGCAGCGGTACGCTGCTGACCAAGACCGCGGCGGAGCTGAAGGCGGTGCACTTCAAGGCAACCAGTGAGCGGATGATGACGCTCGCCGAGCTCTGCGATCTCGTCGCCGGCCGCGTACCGCTCGTGATCGAGGTGAAGAGCCATTTTGACGGTGATCGCAAGCTTGTGAAACGCTTGGCCGAGGTGTTGTCGGCCTACAAGGGTCCCGCGGTCGGCATGTCCTTCGATCCCGATCAG
>Ga0070683_100004249_pt1 | contig 11748 bp, 6 predicted proteins | sample KBSC713LmetaG_FD_64662 | JGI IMG/M metagenome (GOLD analysis project Ga0070683, IMG submission 64662) | Corn rhizosphere microbial communities from Kellogg Biological Station, Michigan, USA - KBS C7.1-3L metaG | ecosystem: Host-associated > Plants > Roots > Rhizosphere ...
CCTCGAGGCTCCACGCCAGCGCCGCGACCTGGTCGAGCAGGAAATGCCGGAACATCTCTTCGGAGCAGTCGATGGTCGCGCCGGCGATGACCCGCCGCGCGGCGTCGACGTCGAACTCGGCGCAGTTGCAGTATTGGACGCGGTAGCCGCCCGGCGTGCGCGAGGCGCGCACCCAGGGATCGCCGTCGGGCCGCCACCAGATCACGAACCAGGGTCCGTCGTGCGGCGGCGGCAGGCGGCGCGTGAACCGATAGCCGGGTGCGGGGGGCGCCGCCGCCGGCCGCAGCTCGGGAAACGCCATGTCGCTGTCGAGCGCGCGCCCGTAGAGCTCGTAGACGGGCATGTCAGGCCTGGTCGAACACGCCGTAGCGCAGGACGACTTCCGAGACGAACGCCTGCGCGTCGCCGGCGCTGGCGAAGAGCGCCGGGTGCCGCGACTGGACTTCGCGCTCGATCTCGGCGAGCGATCGCGCGCCGTCGCACAGCTCGAGCACGGTCGCGCGCGCCCGGCCGCGCGCGGTCAACCGCGGGCGCGCATCCGGCGCCTGGCCGCGCAGCTCCTCGCGCGTGAGCAGCATCCCCTCGAGCGTCGAATGCGTCTCGCGCGACACGCCGGACGCCGTCCGCACCTCGATCGACCAGCGCAGCAGCATGTCGGCCGGACGGATGCGCAGGCGGATGGCGACGCGATCCCCCGCCGCGACCGCGACGGCGTTCGTCAGCGGCAGGTAGACGTGGCGGCGGTCGAGCGCGCTCGTCACGGGATCGTTGGTGAGCGTCACTCCAGGCGCCATCGCCGCGGAGAACCAGCCCACGATCCCGTGCATCGTGCCCGCGCGCGCGATCGTGACCTCGCCGTCGATGGCGAGCATCGCCGGGGCGCCGACGGTCGGAAACGTCTGCGACGCGTGCTCAGCTGAGAGCAGCTGGCCGGCGCGAAATCTGAACGGATAGCCGGTGTTGGCCGACCAGCGCATGACGGGTTCCATCGCCACGCCCGCGATCGGCGTCTGCCAGAAGTGCACGTCGCGGAATCCGTCCGGGTGCTCGACCGGCGCGGCGAGGATGGTGATCGACGACGGCATCAGGCGCGCGTCCGGCGCCAGCCACCTCCGGGCGTGCTCGTAGATCTGGAACACGCCCGCCTCGAACCCCATGTGGCCGATCAGATCGGCAAGGACGACGTCGACGCGCTCCGGGATTTCGCTGTGCATGACGTTGCCGTAGAGGAACGTCATGCGATCGGCGACGCCGTTGGCCGCGGCCACGGCACGCGCGAGCTCGATCGTGCCTTCCGCTTCGACCGCGTAGACACGGCTGGCGCCGGCGCGGCAGGCAAGGATGCCGAGGAGACCCGTCCCGGTGCCGACGTCGAGAACGACGTCACCGTGCCGCACGACACGCGGGATGGCGGCGGCGAACACGTCGAGGCGCACGCGATCGGAGAGGTACTGGCGGTGCGTATCGACGACGAGGGACATCGTCCGCGCGAGGCCTACAGACACACCATCTTGAACGTGCTGCCGCCGTCGGCCTGCAGCGAGCCGCCGCCCTGCGTGAGCTTGGCCACCGAGCCGTACTCCGTCAGTCGCGGCGCGGCATACGGCCGCTTCCGCTCGCGCGATGCGCGCTCGGGCTCGCGCGGTTTCTGCTCTGCCATTCGTCCTCCTCGCGTCACGCGGCGCGGTCGTACGCGGCGCGGAACCACACTTCGATCGCCGCCAGCAGCCACAGGCGCGAGAGCAGCGCCCCTTCGACGGGCCCCGCCGGCGACGGCCCTCGGGTGACTACATCATACCCGCGGCATGCCGCCGCCGCGTCGACCCAGCCCGCCTCGGCGAGCCGCATCCGCTCGAAGAATCGCCGGCCGCCGAGCGCGTCCGTGGCGTCGCGCAGCGAGAACCCGAGATCCGATTTGGTCAGGCGCGCGCCAACCGCCGGCGGCAGTCCCGCCGCGGCGCGCAGGACGAATTTCGTGATCCGGCCGCGGCGCCGCTGATCCTCGGGAAGCGCGAGCGCGAAGCGCACGATCGCCGGATCGAGCAGCGGATGCCGCGGCTCGAGCTGCCACTCGACCGCGTCGCGCTCGAAGCCCTCGAGGAAGTACTTCGTCCACCCGTGATCGAGATCCCACGCGATCGCCCACGCCGCCATCGGCACGCCGCGCGGCGCATCCGGCACCGTGTCGGGACGTTCCACCGGCAGGCGCAGCCACGGCGGCGGTCCGGCGACGCCGCCCAGTCGCCGGGCCGCGCCGCGCAGGCGATGACGCACCGTCCGCGGCAGCAGCGGCCACACGCCGTCGCTGAGGAGCCCGAGCGCCGTGTAGCCCGAGTCGTCGTAGGTGTTGTCGAGACGATGCTGACGGATCGCCGCCAGCACGCGGCCGGCGCGGATCAAATCGGCGTAGACGAACGTGGATCCCGAGAACACCGCATCGCCGCCTTCGCCGGTGAGCACGACACGCGCGCCGTGCGCCGCCGCCTGACGCCGCATCGATCGCCCGATGAACTGCCCGGGAAGATCCGGAGGCAGCCCACGTCGAGCGGCTTGCTCCAGGTACGCGCGCGCGTCGAACGGATCGGGAGAGACCTCTTCGCCGCCCACGCCGGTCTGCGCCGCGAGCGCCTGCCGATACTCGCGTTCGTGGCTCTCGGGGGCGTCGAACACGAGCGACAACGGCAGCGGCACCGCCGCGCCGCTCCGCTGCGCGATGCGCACGGCACTGGCCAGCACCGACGACGAGTCGATGCCGCCGGAGAAGAACACCGCCGGCCGCGCGGCCGCCCGCAGCCGCGCCGCGACGACGCGGTCGAGCAGTGCCCGGCATTCGTCCACGTAGTCGGCGTCGGAGCGGGCCCCTTCCGCGGGCGCCGGCTCCGGCCGCCAGTAACGGCGCGTCCGCACGCCCTGCGCGTCGGCGACGAGCACGTGTCCCGCCGGTAGGCGCTGGATGCCCGAATAGAGCGTCTCGGCACCGATCTCCGGCCGAAACGCGAGCAGCGCGGCGAGGGCGGCCAGGTTCGGCGGCGGCACGGCGGGAAGCGCGGCCAGCAGCTGCCGCACGTCGCTCGCGATCAGCAGCCGCGAGCCGTGCCGCGTCCAGTAGAGCGGCCGCTGCCCCATGCCGTCGCGCCCGGCCAGCAGCACGCGCGTCGAGGCGTTCCACGCGACGAACGCGAAGTCCCCTTCCAGACGTGCCGCCGCCTCGGCACCGAAGCGGACCACAATCTCCAGTGCCCGATCCGCGTCGTCGCCTGGCGTTGCCGTCGGTTGATGATCGAGACGCCCGTCGAGCACGAGGACGTGTGGGCCGCCTCGCTCGACGGCAGGCTGGGCGCCGATGCGTTGCGCCGGCAGGGAAAGGCGATGCAGCCGCGCCAGCGCGGCGCCGGAGCCGGCCCAGCGCGTGACGCCGTCGGGCGCGCGATGGCGGCCGGCCTCGATCATCGCCGCGAGCGCCGCCGACACGTCCACCCCGTCCCAGGCGACGGCCGCGGCGAGTCCGCTCATGCGAACGTCAGGAAACCGACCAGAGGCCTTTTTCGACGAGCGTGTCGGCCAGCGCGAGCAGGTCGTGCTCGATCGCGGCGGGCTCGGCGTCGTACTCCTCGGCGAGCCGCTGGCTGATCCAGCGCAGCGATCCGTTCTCCGCGGCGAGCTGCCACACGTGCGTGCCGACGGCGTCGAGGCCGAAGTACATCCCGGTCGCCAGGTTCAGCAGGACCGACTGGCCGTCGAGCTCGCGGAACACCGCGTCGTCGCTGACCGCCACCACGGAATCGAGGACCACGCTCACAACGCCGCTATTCTACCTTCGCGGCCGAATCAGCGCCGCCGAATCGTCCACGCAAAACTCGCCGTGCTGGCGCCGTAGCCGTCGTTCACCGTGACGGTCACGGTGAACTTCTTCGACCCCTTGCTCCCCGCGGCGCCCGCCGCGATCGTGCCCGTCACGACACCTGACGGCGACATCGTCAGGCCCGGCGGCAGTCCGCTCACGGAATAGGTCAGCGGCGTGTTGTCGGGATCGGTCGCGACGAACGTCACGTTGACGGCGTCGCCTTCGTCGTTGGTGCGAGCGGCAAGCGTCAGCACCGGCGCGTGCAGCCAGGCGCACGGCGTCAGCTGCGCGCCGGTCGTCGAATCCCAGCGGCAGGCGTTGTCGGCCGGCAGATCGTGCTGCCCCTGATCGTGCGGAACGCCCAGGAAGACGCTGCCGGTGCACGAGGCGCCGAGCGGATCGCTCGCCGTGAAGTTCACCTGGTAGAGCCGCCCGTCTTCAGGCACGCGCAGCAGGCCGGTGCGCTCGGCGCGCACGGCGCCGGACGAGGTCCCCACGCCGGTGGCGTCGAACTGCGGCGTGTGGCCGTCACCCAGTCCGTCGATCGGCTGATCCTGCGTGATCGAGGTGATCACGACCGTCACGCGATCGCCGTCGGGATCGACCACGTTGCCGATGGTGAACGGCACCAGCTTGTGGTTCGGCGGCCAGAGGAGCGCCGGCGAGACGGTCGCGGCGGAGCACACCGGCTGCCGGTTGGTAATCACGGTCCACGTAAACGTCGCGGCGCTGGTCAGGACCGGCTGGCCGGCGGGCGGGTGATCGCTGACCGATACGACGATCGGGAACGAGCCGCCGGCGGCGGGCGTGGTCCCGGTGAAGGTCTGCGTCGACGGGTTGAACGACAGCCACGCCGGCAGCGCCGTGGCGCTCACCGTCACCGCGTAGCCGTTCGGTGAGCCGGCGAGCGGCGAGAGCGTGTAGCTCACGGGCGTGTTGGCCGGCGAGGATTGGTTGGCCGCGCTGACGACCGGCGGCATGCGGACCGTCCACGTGAACGTCTTCGTGACGCTCGCGCCGGTCACGCCGGATCCGGCGGGCGGATTCTCCGTCACGGTAACGGTGATCGGCGTCGCGTCCGCCGCCAGCGGCGCGGTCCCGCTGAACGTCTGCGACGCGGCGTCGAACGTCAGCCACGACGGCTTGTTCTGCACCGTGAAGGTCAGCGGGAAGATCGACTGCGCTTTCGGCGCGATTGCGTAGATCGCGCTGGCGCCGCCCACCGTGAACTGATCGGCGAGCGTCAACGCCAGCGGCTGGCGAACGAACCACCTGAACCGCGACGTGGTCGACAGCGCCGCCAGGCTGCCGGCCGGATTGGCCACTGCCGTCGACCCCGCGGGGATCGCGTCCGTGACCGTGACGTCGATCGGGAACGTGCCCCCGGCGGCCGGCGTCGTGCCGGTGAACGTCTGCGTCGAGGGGTTGAACGAGAGCCACGCGGGCAGCCCGCTGGCCGACACCGTCACCGCGAATCCGTTCGGCGACGAGGCGAGCGGCGACAGCGTGTAGGTCACCGGCAGGTTCACGCCGCTCTGCTGGTCGGCCACGCTCAGACGCGGCTTCTCGTGAACGATCCACTGGAACGTCGCCTCGATCGTCTCGGCGTCGGTCGTGCCCGCGGGCGGCTGGTCCGTGATGGTGATCGTGATCGCGGGCGGCGTGGCCGGGGCCGACGCCGGCGTCGTGCCCGTCAGCGTGAGCACGTCGTTCGCCTGCGACGACGACAGCCAGGACGGCAGCCCGGCGATCGAGTAACTCAGGTGATAGCCGTTCGGCGACGTGCCGGCGATCTGGTACGACACCGCCTGGCTCACCGGGGAAATCTGATCCGACACGCTCAGTTCGGGGCCGCCGTGAACGGTCCAGTGGAACGTGAACGGCGCGGCGTTGCGCCCGCCGGCGCGATCGGAAAGCGTGGCGGTGATCAGCAGGTTGTTCGCCGGCGCCCCGGGCGTTCCGCTGATCGTCACCGACTGGTTGGTCGCCGGGGTCGCCGGATCGGGCGCGGTACCGAACGCGCCCGGATAGGCGTAGCTGAGACCCACCGGCAGCCCATTGGGACCGCACGCGGTCACGTTCGGCGATCCATCCGCGTTGGTGCAGGCGAAGGTGAACGTGACGGGCAGATGCGCGTCGGCATCGTCGGCCTTCAGCGTGTATTCCGCGCCGGCGCTCGCCAGCGACACGTCCTTGTTGCTGAACTGATCGACGCCGGCGTTGACGTAGATCGGCGCGCCCGTGCCGTCGTAGCCGGAGATGAACCGCGGCAACTGGTTGACGACGGTGACCTTGAACGTCGTGGTGACGTGATGGAAGCACACGGCGTCGAGATCGGTCGCCGGCGTGAAGCTGTCGGCGAGGCTGTTGTCGCAGTCGTAGAGATCCAGCGTCACTCTGAACGCGGTCGGATAGTTCGGCGCCGCCAGCGGGTAGCCTTTCGGGTTGCCGATGACCTGCAGCGCGGATCCCGCGCTCGGGAACATCCGCCCCGACGACAGCCGGAGGTCGTAGTCGAGCGGGTTCACGTCGGCGATGAATGCGCCCGTGATCGGGTCAATCGCCGCCGCCCTGGCGCGGACGATGAGCCCGTCGTCGCTATCGGGATCCGAGGCCGGCGTCGGCACGGCCAGATCGTGCAACGCCGTCACCGTCGCGTCCTGCGAGGTGATCGACGGCGGCGCGTTGCGATAGTGGATGTTCCAGGTGAAGCTCGTCGAGGCGCCGTCCACCGCGACCACGCCGACCGCGTAGCTTTTGCAGACCGTCGCCGGGTCGCTGGCGAGGTCGTAGCGCTCGAGCTCCTTCGGGCAGGTGTTGTAGCTCACGGAGCCGGTCAGCCCGATGACGTCGCGGGTGACGGGATCGATGTCCTTGCTCAGGCCGGGCGGCAGCCCGACGACGTCGGCGATGCGGTGCCCGTTCGTCAGCGGCAGCAGATCCAGATCCGTCGTGCCGTCGCTACCGGATCGGTCACCCTCGAAACTGCTGCGGTCGCCAATGGACAGCGGCAGTTCTCCAGGCGGGTAGCACCCGACGTTCGGGACACCGTGCTCGTCGATGCCGATGCTGATGCACACGATCGGGTTCTTGCAGGGGATGGCGATCGGCTTGCCGCTGCCGTCGAGCACGCCCTGACCGTTGTCGTCGGTCTGGAAGCACTGGTTGACGCCCGCGGTGTACTCGCGCTTGACGCAGAGGCCCTGGATGTCGATGTCGGCGCCGCCGGTGCCGAGGTTGAACGGCCCGTAGCGCCTCTGCGTGGGAATGTGGAAGCGGTAGATCTTGCCGCCGGTCACGGTCGGGTTCGACGAGTCTTCCTGCGTCGTCGCGACCCAGAACGACTGCGCGTCCGGCGTCAGGTTCATCGCGAAGGGATGCGAGACGCCGGGAATGACGTCGTAGCCAACCGCATTGGCCGGCTTGAGGATGACGGCGTCCGAGTCGAGGCGGAAGATGCCCGTGGACATCGCCACGATCATCCCGGCGCCGCCGTCCGCATGGCCGTTGCCGTCGGGCAACAGGCGGAAGCCGTAGACCTTGCCGCCGTAGGGCAGATGTGAATCGTGGTCGGTGACCGTCAGCGGCGCGAGTTGCGCCCCCGCCGCGGTGTCGAACCTGCGGACATGGCCGTCTTCGGACGTATAGAAGATCGTCTTCTGATCCGACGAGAGATCGAGCTCGTCGACGCCGGCGGTGGCGGGGGCGCCAAGCGCGCTCAACGCGGGGGCCAGCCCGGCGACGGCATCCTGCGCCGCCGATGGGCCAGCGGCGTTTCCCGCGGCCACGCCGGCCGCGGTTTTGGCCTCCACCGTCCCGACCGTGTTCGCGTACGCGTCCGCGAACGCCGCGGTGTAGGCGGCGGCGTAGGCGTTCTTGTAGTCAGCGGTCCACTGCGCGTTCGTACCGGCCGGGACCGGGCCGCTCGGCGTCTCGGCGCCCGAGTCCACGCGCCACCAGTCGAGCAGGCACGGGCTTGCCGCGGGGCACCCGTCGACGCTGCCGTCGTCGTTCTTGGCGAACTTCAGGAGATAGGCGTGCCCGAGTCCCTCGCTGCTGCTCGCGTACATCGAGCCGCCGACGTAGAAGTTGCCGCTCTGATCGAAGACGACCTGCTCGGAGTAGGCGATGTCCTGACCGAGAAAGCCACCCATCAGGTTCTGTGTGTACGGCACCGGGACGGTGCCCGTCTTGCGCTGAACGGTCGCGAGCCCGGCCGGCGAGAGATCGAGCGCGCCCACGAGCTGGTGCGTGGTCCCGCTGAAGCGGCTGATCTTCAGGCCGTCCCACGAGGTCGTGAACAGATCTCCATTGTCGACCGAGGGATCGATCATGCAGGCCGTCGTGGTCATCCCCGAGGCATCGTGCAGATCGGGGAGTGCCTTCACCGAGCCGTCCGGATTGAGCATCCGGTAGGTGCCGAAATCGCTCCACCAGGACCCGATGCCGGCGAACACATCCCCGACGTTCCAGGGATCGGGCGTGCCCGCCGACTCGCCGGCCTGCGTAATCTGCGTCCACGTCTGATTCACGGCGGCCGGCGCGTTGGTCACCGTCACCCACGTGATCCGCGTGTCGATGCCGCCGCTGGCGGGATTCACGGCGTTGGGATCAACGGTGTAGTCAATCGTCGCGGACCCCGTGGGATCGGCAGTGCCAATCGCCGGCGTGAACGTGACGAACGGTGCGTCAGCCGAGACGGCCCAGGCACAGTTCGGCTGCGTCGAAATCCTGAACGAGCCCGATCCGCCGCCGCTTGGCGCCAGCGGGGGTGGCGACGCGACGCTGAAGATGCACGCCGTACCGAGCTGGGTGATCAGGAACGAGAGCGGCGAGGCACTGGCGGCGTTGAAGGTGACGGTGATGGCGCGCGGCGCCGCACTGGCGTTGGCGGTGAGCGTCACGTTCACCGTTGCCTGGCCGGTCCCACCGGGCGCGTCGAGCGAGGCGGCCGTCGGCGCGTTCGTCGACACGGTCCAGTCGCAGGGACCCTGCGTGACGAGCGCGATGGGGACGACAGTGCCGTTGGCGGCGGCCGCGGTTGAGGCGACCTGGGGCAGTCCGAAGGTGCACGGCCCGGACTGGGCGCGAAGCGCGGTGGCGCCGGCGGCAATCACGAGCGCGCTGGCGAGGGCGGTGCCGACCTGGTAGATGCGATTACGCATTGGGAATACGGCTGACCAAATTGAGGCCAGTCTTGGTACATTATGTCCTATAGAGTCGGTTCGCGAGCGACGATAATCATAAAACAGAACCCGACCGTTTCAAGCATGAAACTGGAGGTATGCCTGAGGTCGAAATTCGTCGCCGCGCTTACATTTGTGTCGCAGGCTGTCGCGCCTTGTCACGTCGGCGGCGCCGCGACGTTTCAGGAAAGCCTTGAAACATCGCCGGTTTGCCTTGTGAGCGGAACTTGCAAGAGCTTATGATTACAGGTGCGGGAGCATGCATGTCCCGCCGATACACAGGTAGTTCCTATGCCGCTGCAACTTCGACGGGCGCTCGTCTGCGCGACGGCTGTGCTGTGCGCCGGTGCGAGCGTGGCCGCGCGTCCTGACCGTCCCGGCAGCAAGGCGCCGGCGACGCGTGCGCCTGGCGCCGCGCGCCCGGTTGGCCCGACCGGAACGGCCGCTGCCACGTTCGGCAGCCGGATGACCGGCATCCTGGGGGCGGCGTGGACCGCCGACAACAGCCCCATCAAGCAGGCCAACGTGCGGCTGCGCAACGTGATCACCGGCAAGGTGGAGGCGACCGCGGTGGCCAACGACGCGGGTCAGTTCGCGTTCGAGAACGTTCCGGGCGGCAGCTACGTGGTGGAGCTGCTCGGCTCGAACGGTCACGTGCAGGTCGTCGGGCACGTCTTCACGATCGCCAGCGGCGAAACCGTCGCCACCTTCGTCCGTACCGGGACGAAAGTGCCGTGGTTCACCGGCTTCTTCAACAACACCGTTCCGTCGGTGGCGTCGACGGCGGCCAGCGAAGGCATCACCGCCATCGCCCCGGTCGCGCGCGCGGTGTCGCCGAAGCAGTAGTCCGATGTTCGATACCCAGGAGGTGCCCGCGGCGGCGGGAAATCTGCCCGGCGCGCAGCCGCTGCCCGCTCCCACGGGGACGCCCTCGATCCACCTCCTCGATCGCCTCAACGCGGTCTTCAAGCATCGCCGCCTGGCCGGCACCGCGTTTCTGATCGTCGTCGCGCTGATGATGATCCAGACCTACTCGACGACGCCGATCTACCAGACGCAGTCGCGCATCCAGATCGACGACGAGAAGACGACCAACCTCTCGACGCTCGCCAACTCCGACGTCTACTGGCAGGACGCGGCCGAGTACAAGAAGACGCAGTTCCAGATCCTGCGCAGCCGCGGCCTGGCCGAGCGCGTGGTGCGCCGCATGGGGATCACGCCGGCCAACGCCGGCTCGGCCCAGCCGCCCAAGGCGCACGATCCGATCTCGCTGCTGCGCGACGCGCGCGTCGGCGTCAGCACCTGGGTCCGCAACCTGGTGGCCCGGCGCACGGCGCCGCAGCCGGCCGAGCCCGCGGCCCCCTCCGACGACACCCGCATGGACGGCGTCGTCAACGCCTTCCTCGGCGGCATCAACGTCAAGCCCGATCCCGACACCCGCCTCGTCTACATCCAGTACACCCACTTCGATCCGGGGTTCGCGGCCCGCGCCGCCAACACCATCGCGGAGGAGTACATGCAGATGAATCTCGAGCACCGGCTCGAGAACATCGACAAGATGATCAAGTGGGTCAACGGCGAGGTCGACAAGGAAGGCAAGCTGCTCGAGGACGCGGAGGGGGCGCTGGCCCGCTACCGCGAAACCCACGACGCGATGTCGCTGTCGCGGCAGGATCTGATGGGGCAGCGCCTTTCCGCCGCGCAGGCGACCGTGACGCAGGCGACCGGCGCCCGGCAGCAGCGACAAAACCTCTACGATCAGCTGAAGAACGCCGACGCGACCGACGATGCGATCGACACCTTCCCCAGCGTCGGCTCGAACAGCGCCGTGGTCGACGCCAGGAATGCCCTGCGCACGGCGCAGGGGCGGCTGTCCGCGCTGCAGCAGCAGAACTTCGGCGACGCCTATCCGCCGCTCGTCGCGGCCAAGACCGACGTGGCCAACGCCAAGGACAAGCTGGTGGCGGCGCGGCGGACGGTGCTCGAATCGGTGCGGCAGGACTACAACAACGCCCTCATCTCCGAACGCCAGGCGCAGGCCGCGCTCGACCAGATCAAGGGAGAACAGGGCGTCCTCGACATCAAGGCCGTCGATTACAACAGGCTCCAGCGCGAAGCCGAGAGCATCCGCAACGTCTACAACACGCTCAACGCGCAGCAGAAGGAGCTCTCGGTTCTCGTCAACAGCCGGCAGAACAACGTCTCGATCGTCGAGCGCGCGTCGGTGCCGACCTTCCCGATCGCGCCGCAGCCGAAGAAGGAATGGATCTCCGCGATCCTGATGGGGCTGGTCGTCGCCTTCGGCCTCGCCTTCGGGATCGAGTACCTCGACGACACGGTGAAGACGCCGGACGACATCACCAGGCGCCTGCGCATTCCGCTGCTCGGCCTGGTGCCGGCCATCCGCGGCGAGCGCGTGCCGCTGCTCACCGAGCCGGTGCCGCACGACTTCGGCGAGGCCTTCCGCTCGCTGCGCACCTCGCTGGTGTTCACCAGCGCCGGCGAGCACACGCGCGTCGTCGCCGTGACCAGCAGCCAGCCGCTCGAAGGCAAGACGACGACCGCCGCCAATCTGGCGCTGGCGCTGGCGCTCGGCGGCGCGCGGGTGCTGGTCGTCGACGCCGACATGCGCCGCCCCGGGCTGCACAAGAGCCTCGGCGTGCAGAACAACATCGGCCTCTCGCACCTGCTGCAGGGCCAGGCGCGCGTGCGCGACGC
>Ga0070683_100004252_pt1 | contig 11747 bp, 10 predicted proteins | sample KBSC713LmetaG_FD_64662 | JGI IMG/M metagenome (GOLD analysis project Ga0070683, IMG submission 64662) | Corn rhizosphere microbial communities from Kellogg Biological Station, Michigan, USA - KBS C7.1-3L metaG | ecosystem: Host-associated > Plants > Roots > Rhizosphere ...
GTCAAGGGGGCGTTCACCGACGCGCGCGTCGACCGTATCGGCTGCTTCGAGATGGCCGACGAAGGGACGCTGTTCCTCGACGAGATCGCCAACATGCCGATGCGGCTGCAGGCCAAGCTGCTGCGCGTGCTGCAGACCGGGGAGTTCGCGCGCGTCGGCTCGTCGCGGGTGCGCTACGTCAACGTGCGCGTGCTGTCGGCGACCAACGCCGACCTGCAGGCGGAGATCGCCGCCGGCCGCTTCCGCGAAGACCTGCTCTACCGCCTCAACACCGTGGTCATCCACCTGCCGTCGTTGCGCGAGCGCAAGCAGGACATCGACGCGCTGGCGCAGCATTTCCTGGGCATCTACGGCGCGCGCTACCGCAAGCCGCTGGCCGGCTTCGACGCCGAGGCGCTGGCGGCGATGCGCGCGCACGCCTGGCCCGGCAACGTGCGCGAGCTGGCGCACGCGGTCGAGCGCGCCGTGCTGATGGCGGACCCGACGGCGACCGTCATCGCGGCGCGGCACCTGAGCCTGCGCCAGCGCGCCGCCGGCGACGCGGCCCCGCCCGACGATCTCTCGCTCGAAGAAGCCGAGCGCGTGTTCATCGAGAAGGTGCTCGCCCGCCACAACGGCGACGTGCGGCTGGCCGCCGAGCAGCTCGGCATGAGCCGCAGCGCCCTCTACCGCCGCCTGCAGCAGTATGGCGTCCGCAGCGCCGAGTAAGCGTCCGCCGCCGCACCGCGCCGCGCGGTTCCACTGGAGCCTCGAGCAGGCGGTCCTCGGGCTGACGCTCCTCGGCGGGTTGCCGGCCGCCGCCGCGCTCGCCTGGATCGTCTGGACGGAGAACTACAGCTTCGAGGTGCGGTGGACGATCGCCGCGGTCGTGATCGTGGTGTGGGTGAGCTGCGCCGCCGCGGCGTACCAGATGGTCACGCGCGTGCTCTACCTCGCCGCCAACCTGCTCGGCGCCCTGCACGAAGGGGACTACTCCATCCGCGGCACGGGCGCCAGACCGGGCAGCGCCGCCGATCTCGTGATGAAGGAGATCAACTCGCTCGGCGACACGCTGCAGCGGCAGCGATCGGAAGCCGTCGAGTCCACGGCACTGCTGACGAGCGTGATGGGCGCGATCGACGTCGCCGTCTTCGCCTTCGACATGGACGAGCGGCTGGTGCTCGCCAATCCCGCGGCGGAGCGGCTGCTCGGCCGCCGCGGCGGCGGGATCGTCGGCTCGGACGCGCGCGCGCTGCGTCTCGAGCGCTACCTGACCGGCGAGACGCCCCGCCTCATCGAAGGCGCGTTCGGCGCGGCCGGCGGACGGTTCGAGCTGCGCCGCTCGACCTTCTATCGCGACGGCAAGCCGCACCAGCTGCTGGTCTTTGCCGATTTGAGCCGCGCCCTGCGCGAGGAACAGCAGCTGGCCTGGCAGCGCATCGTCCGCGTCCTGTCGCACGAGATCAACAATTCGCTGACCCCGATCAAGTCGATCGCGCACAGCATCAAGCGCATGATCTCGCGCATTCCCGACGTGCCCCGCGCCGCCGAGATCCAGGACGGCCTGAACCTGATCGAAACCCGGTCCGGCGCGCTCGGCCGCTTCCTGCGCCAGTACGCGCAGCTGGCCAAGCTGCCCAAGCCGCAGGAGCGGCCGATCCAGATCCTGCCGCTCGTGCACCGCATCGCGGAACTGGAGAACCGGCTGCCGATCGCGGTGCAGCGCGACGGCGACGTGCAGGTCGAGGCCGATCCCGATCAGCTCGAGCAGCTGCTCATCAACATCGTGCGCAACGCCGTCGACGCCACGCTCGAAACGAACGGAACGGTCCGTATCGGCTGGACGCCGATCGACGGCTTCCTCGAAGTGACCGTCGAGGACGAGGGACCGGGGCTGCCCGATACCTCGAACCTCTTCGTGCCGTTCTTCACCACCAAGCCGCAGGGCTCGGGCATCGGCCTCGCGCTCAGCCGTCAGATCGCCGAGGCGCACGGCGGCACGCTCAGCCTCGAGAACCGGGCGGGCGCGAAAGGGTGCCTCGCGACACTGCGGCTGCCCCTGTAGCTTCCGCCTTCAGGCGGAATCGCGTTCAGGCGGAATCGCGTTCAGGCGGAATCGCGTTCACGTGGAATCGCGCTCGGGCGGAATGGCGTTCGGCAGCGGCTATACTATTCGTCCGGCTCCCCCCACGGAGGTTCGATGATCCCACTTCAACCGTTTGCCATCGCCCTGTTCGCCGCCATGCCCCTTCACGCGCCCGCCCAGGCGCCCGCGGCAACGGCCTGCGTGGCACTGCTGCTGCCGTCGGTCGAAGGGGTCGACGACGCGACCGCAGTGGCAACGTCGGTGCGCTCGATTTTCGAGTCGTACCTGACCGGACCGTCGCTCAAGTCGGTGCTCCTCGACGCCAAGCTCGCGTCCCAGGCCAACCTGGAGGCGAAGCAGAAGGAGTGCACGCAGATCCTGACCGTCAGCGTGACCCGCAAGGCAGGCAACACCGGCCCGAGCAAGCTGAGCTCGGTCGCGCGCGCCGCCGGGACAACGGCAGCCTACACGCCGATCCCCTACGGCGGCTCGATCGCTGCCGGCGCGGCACGAGGCGGGGCCGAGGCCGTGGCCGACGTCGCCTATAACACGCACGCCAAGGACGAAGTGACGATGACCTACAAGGTCGTCACCGCGGAGGGGGGCACACTGCTCGCGCCGAAGACCGTCTCGGCAAAGGCCAAGAGCAATGGCGAGGATCTCCTGACGCCGCTCATCGCCAAGGCGTCGGAAGCCGTCGCCGGCACCATCGTGAAATGAGCCGGACGCGCCGCACGCCGAAGTCGGCGAAGCTGTTCGAGGCCGCGTCGCGCATCCTGCCCGGCGGCGTCGACAGCCCGGTGCGCGCGTTCAAGTCGGTGGGCGCCACGCCGCTGTTCGTCGCCCGCGGCAAGGGGGCGCGTCTCGAAGACGTCGACGGCAACACCTACATCGACTTCGTGATGTCGTGGGGCCCGCTCATCCACGGCCACGCGCCGAAGGGGCTGCTCAAGGCGCTCGCCGCCACGGCGTCGCGCGGCACGAGCTTCGGGGCACCGACCGAGCTCGAGACGCGCCTGGCGCAGCGCGTGTCGATGCTGATGCCGTCGATCGAGCGGGTCCGCTTCGTCAGCTCTGGCACCGAGGCGACGATGAGCGCCGTACGGGTCGCGCGCGCGGCGACGCGGCGCGACCGGATCGTCAAGTTCGCAGGCTGTTACCACGGGCACGCCGACGCCTTCCTGGTCCAGGCAGGATCCGGCGCGCTCACGCTCGGCGTGCCGACGAGCCCCGGCGTCCCCGCGGCCGCCGCCGCCGACACCCTGCTGGCGAAGTACAACGACCTGCCGTCGGTCGAATCGCTGTTCGCGAAGCATCCCGATGAGATCGCCGCCGTCATCGTCGAGCCGATCGCCGGCAATATCGGCGTGGTGCCGCCGCGCGACGGCTTTCTTGCCGGGCTGCGCGAATTGACCACGCGTCACGGCGCGCTGCTCATCTTCGACGAAGTGATCTCGGGATTCCGCGCCGCCGCCGGCGGCGCGCAGCAGATCTTCGGCATCCGCCCCGATCTCACCTGCCTCGGCAAGATCATCGGCGGCGGCCTGCCGGTCGGCGCCTACGGCGGACGTGCCGACCTGATGTCGCTCGTCGCGCCCGCGGGCCCGGTCTACCAGGCGGGCACGCTCTCCGGCAATCCGCTGGCGATGACCGCGGGGCTGTGGTCGCTGGCCGAGCTGTCACCGAAACTGTACAAACACCTGGCGAAAATTGGCGCGCGCCTGGCGGCCGGCTTCGCCGACGCCGCCCGCGACGCGGGCGTGGCGCTGCAGGTGAACGCCTTCGGCTCGCTGGTCACGCCGTTCTTCACGTCCCAGCCGGTCCGCGATCTGCAATCCGCGTTGACGTCGGACACGGCACGCTACGCCGCGTTCTTCAAGGGCATGCTCGCGCGCGGCATCTATCCGCCGCCCTCGCAGTTCGAGGCGTGGTTCATCTCCGGCGCCCATACCGAACGCGACATCGACAAAACGATCGCCGCAGCGCGGGCGGCGCTACGGGATTTGGAAGTCTGAGGATTTGGAAATCTGAATTCTCAGATTCCCCCGATTTCCAAAGCCCCAGATTTCCAAATTTGCAAATTCACCGTAAGGCGAGAGGCTGTTCCATCCGCACGCGCAGGATCGTGCCGCTGGGCAGGTTCACGTCAGTGCCTTCCGTGGCCGCGATCGTCCCGCCGCCGCCGATCAGGATCCCGAGCAGCGCGCCCTTGGCGCCGCCGAGGATGCCGCCGATGATCGCGCCGACGCCGGCGCCGGCGCCGATCTTCCCGGCCTCGCCACGGATACCTTCGCTCTCCAGCGCCTGCGTCACCGTGGCGTGAATCGGATAGGTGCGGCCGTTGATGCGCACCTGATCGAAGACCACGGTCAAGGCGCCCTTGCGTTCCGTGCGCGTCGCCGCCGTCACCGAGGTAACGAGGCCGCGCAGCGTCGAGCCGGCGGGGATCAGCACCTCGTTGCCCTGGTAGAGATCGGCCAGCGTCGTCGCGGTGAAGCGATCCTCGACGTGGACCGTGCCCGAGTTCAGATCGCGCTCGAGACGGACGTCCAGCTCGGTTCCGGCGGGAATCTCCCCCTGTCGCGCGTTCTGGCCCGACGTGGCCGTCGGCCACGTGCTCGATCCGTTGCGCGCGTCGCCGACGTCGCCGCGATCGCCGTAGATGCCGGCGTCGTCCGCCCCGTTGGGCCGGCGCTGATCGCCGGGCCGGGCGTTGGCGCGCGTCTCGCTCCGGATCGCTTCGACCTCGCGGCGCACGTCCGCGTACTCGTCTCGGCCGATCGAGCCTTCCTTGCGCAACTTCACGCGCAGGTAGATCACCTCGTCTCTGGCCTCGTCGAGCCGCGCCTGCAGCCTATCCGCGGCGGCCTGGTCCCGCTGGCGCAGGCGCCCGATCTCGTTGCCCGCGTCGTAGACCTGGTCCTGCAGCCGCTGGATGTCGGTGGCCGTCACCGCCTGGCGGCGCGCGATGTCGTCTCGCTGGTTGTATTGCGCTGAGGCGGGGACGGCGAGCGCGAGTGTCAGCGCGGCAGCCCCGGCGATGCTCATCACTTTCATTGGCCTTGCTCCTCGGGGCAAGAGCTGCAAATGTGACGCCATCGCGGATGGTATGATCGAGCTGAATTCATCGCATGGCGACGCTCAAGCTGCACAGGACCATCGGCGTACGCGTGGGTAACGTTCAGGTCGGAGGAGGCGCGCCGGTCGTCGTGCAGTCGATGACGATGACCGATACGGCCGACGCCGCGGCCACCGCGCGGCAGTGCGTCGAGCTCGCCGAGGCGGGCTCGGAAATGGTCCGGGTCACCGTCAACGTGCCTGAAGCCGCCGCGGCGGTTCCGGAAATCAAGCAGCGGATGCTCGACGCCGGCGTCACCGCGCCCCTCATCGGCGATTTCCACTACAACGGGCACCTGCTGCTGACCCGCTACCCCGGCTGCGCGGACGCCCTCGACAAGTACCGCATCAACCCCGGCAACGTCGGCACCGGCCGGCGCCGCGACGAGCAGTTCGCCACGATTTGCGGCGTCGCGCGCGATCGCAACAAGCCGGTGCGCATCGGCGTCAACGGCGGCTCGCTCAATCAGGAGCTCGTCGTGGCGAAGATGCAGGAGAACACCGACCGCGGCCTCGGCCGCACGTCGGAGGACATCATCAACGAGTGCATGGTGCTGTCGGCCGTGCAGTCGACCGAGCTGGCGCTCGAATCGGGGCTGCGCCGCGATCAGATCATCATCTCGTGCAAGACCTCGCGTCCGCGCGATCTGATTGCCGTCTACCGCGAGCTGTCGCGGCGGACCGAACAGCCGCTGCACCTCGGGCTCACCGAAGCCGGCATGGGCGTGAAGGGGCTGGTGTGGTCCGCCTCCGCCATGGGCGTCCTGCTCAACGAGGGCATCGGCGACACCATCCGCGTCTCGCTGACGCCGCGGCCCGGTGGCGACCGGCGCGAGGAAGTCTACGCGGCCTGCGAGCTGCTGCAGGCGCTCGGCCTGCGCTCGTTCTCGCCGAGCGTGACCGCGTGCCCCGGCTGCGGCCGCACCACGAGCAGCACGTTCCAGGAGCTCGCCGAACGCACTCAGGCGTACATCCGCGAGCGCATGCCGGAGTGGAAGAAGCAGTACGAGGGCGTCGAGACGATGACCCTGGCCGTCATGGGCTGCGTCGTCAACGGGCCGGGCGAGTCGAAGGCGGCCAACATCGGCATCAGCCTGCCGGGCACGGGCGAAGCGCCCAACTGCCCCGTCTTCATCGACGGCGCGCACGCGAGGACGCTGCGCGGCACGTATGACGAGCTCGCCGTCGCGTTTCGCGAGCTCGTCGACACCTACGTCGCCACGAAGTACGCACGGCGGGCGTGAGCCGGACCTGAGAGGTCCGGCCTACGCAGGTCCGGCCTACGTGATGTAGGCCGGGTCTTCAGACCCGGCGTCAATCGATCCGGCTGACGATCGTCGCGCCGGTCTTGCGGTAGAGCTCCTTGCGGTGCTCGCCATCCGCCTCGTCGAATTCGGGGATACCGTTGGCGTCCGACCCCGCGCCGTGCGCGCGATCGGACTGCTCGGTATAGTCCGGGTCGAGACGCCCACCGACCTCGTCGGCCGTGGCATCGGATTGCGCCTGCGCGCGGTTGTCTTCTGGGTTGCGCTGCATCGGATCGCCGCCCGGGCCGGGTCGTTCCGTGAAATCAGCCATCGGTTCCTCCTGTGCCGGACCTGAGAGGTCCGGCCTACGACGCCGGACCTGAGAGGTCCGGCCTACGACGCCGGACCTGAGAGGTCCGGCCTACGACGCCGGATCTGAGAGGTGCGGCCTACGACGCCGGGCCTGACAGGACCGGCCTAGGAGGTAGCGGAGCAAGCTTGGTGCCTTTGCGCGCCCAGGCGACCAGCAGCGCCACGCCGCAGATGACGAGCCCCGTCGACAGCCCCCACCACAGTCCGGCGACACCGTAACCGCGGTGGAAACAGAGCACGTACCCGAGCGGGAGGCCGATGAGCCAGTGCCCGGCCAGGTTCCATAGCATCGCGGTGTGCGTGTCGGCGAGCCCGCGCAGTGCGCCCGTCGTGACGCCCTGCAGCCCGTCGAAGAGCTGGAACACGGCGGCGACGAGCAGCAGCGTGATGCCCAGGTGCACGACGCCGGGGTCGTCGGTGAAGGCACGGATGAGCACGCCCGGCATGACGAGGAACACCGCGGCGGCGGCGGCCATGAACGAGACGCCCATGGCGATCGCCGTCCATCCGGCGCGCATCGCGCCGTGCGGGTCGCGCCGGCCCATGGCGTGGCCGACACGCACCGCTGCCGCCGAGGCGATTCCGAACGGCACCATGAACGTGAACGCAGCCATGTTCAGGGCGATCTGATGCGCCGCCAGCGCGTCGGCGGAGACACGGCCCGCCAGCGCGGTCGCGGCGGCGAACACGCCGACCTCGAACACCATCTGCCCCGCCGCCGGAAGGCCCAGCGCGAACAGGCGCCACATGCGCCGCGGATCGGCCCCCATCGGCGTGTCGCGCAGCCTCGGCACCACCTGCTGTTCGTGACGGAAGATGGTGAACAAGAGGAACGCCGCCATGTAGACGCGCGCGAGCAGCGTCGCGACCGCCGATCCGCGCACGCCGAGGGCTGGCGCGCCGAGGTGGCCGAAAATGAGGATCCAGTTGAATGCCGCGTTGACCAGGTTCGCCGAGACCAGCGCGATCATCACCGGGCGGGCCAGGTTCATCGCCTGCAGGTAGCGGCGAAAGCACACGTAGAGCAGGAGCGGCGGCAGGCTCCAGATGAGAACCCCCAGATAGGGGCGCACGAGCTCGACGACGTCGGCGGGAAACCCCCAGGCGCCGATGGTGACCTTCATCAGGTATCCGATCGAGACCGTCGGAATCGAGACCACCAGCGACAGCCAGATGCCGTCGATGAGCCAGCGATGACATTCATCGAGGCGTCCGGCGCCGTAGGCCTGGGCGACGAGCGGGTCGAGGCCGAGCAGCAGCCCCATCGCAAACACCGTCACCGCGAAGAACAGCATGCTGGCGAGGCCGACCGCGCCGATCGCGTGTGCGCCGAGCCTGCCGACCATCAGCGTGTCGACGATCCCCATCGTCACCCAGCCGAGCTCGGCGAGGACCACGGGCGCGGCGAGCGCCAGCATCGGTTTGAATTCGCTCCGCATCGATTCGCCTTATTCTAGAGTGTGCCCTTCCTGCTCGCGCTCGCGGCGGCGGGACTGCTCCTGCAGCAGCCCGAGACGATGTCGCTCGTCAAGGAGCCGCTGTATCCGCCGTCGCTCCCCCGGGGCGAGCGCGCGCGGCTCGAAGCCGAGATCGCGGACGCGCGCGGCGCGATCGGCCGCGATCCCGCGAACGCCGACGCCATCCTGCGTCTGGCGCGGGCGCAGCGCGGACTGGGGCACGTCGGCGACGCGCTGGAAACGCTGACCCGGGCCATCGAGGGAAAGACCGATACGCCGGCCATCCGCCAGGAGCGCGGCCGCGGCTTCATCCTGATTCGCAAGTTCGATCTGGCGCAGCGCGAGTTCCGCAAGGCCGCCGAAACGCTGCCGGACGCGCACTGCGACGTCGCCTTCGCCTTGTACCTGCTCGCTGATTACAAACAGTCGCACGCCGAGTACGGCACGTGCGCGCAGCCAGGCTTCTTCGGCTACCTCGCGGCGCGGCGCGCCGGCGCCGACCCCGGGTCCGCGCCGCCGTTCCCCGCCGATCCGGGTTCAGAGCGCGCGCCGGTGAAGCTGCCCGGATCCGTGTCCACGACCTCCCCGTCGCGGGACACGTCCATCGCCGCCACCTACGCCAACGCCGTCGATCGCCTGATCGCCGACGACAAGAACGGCGCCCGCGAGCTGCTCAAGCCGCTCGTCGAGAAGAAGAAGGACGAGTGGATGGACCCGACCTACATCGCCGCCGAGGCGGACTACGCCCGCGTCTTCAAGCCGGAACGAAAGAAAAAGAAGAAGTGACGGCGGGCCTCTCAGGCCCGCCGTGCAGGCTGAAGCTCTTAGACCGGCTGGGAGCGCCTACCGCCAGGGCACCAGCTTTTCGATCCACTGGATGCGCATCAGATCGTTGTAGATCACGGTGACCATCAGCATCAGCAGGAGCACGAAGCCGGCCAGCAGCATCTTCTCCTTCACCTTCATGCTGAAGTCGCGGCGCGCCAGCCCTTCGAGGGCGAGGATGAAGATGTGCCCTCCGTCGAGCACCGGGATGGGCATCAGGTTGAGCAGCCCCAGGTTCAGGCTGATCATCGCCATCAGCGAGAAGAGCTCGATCCAGCCCGCCTGCGCCGCGGTGCCCGAGAGATCCGCGATCGCCACCGGCCCCATCAACTGCTTCACCGACGTTTCGCGGGTGAACAGGCCGACGAGCGTCTGCACGATCAGCCGCGACCACTCCCAGTTCTTGTCGAGCGACAGCCTGAAGGCCTGAATCGGTCCGGGATCGACGGTCTTGGTTTCGAACGGGCTGAGCTGCGCGCCCATCATCACCACGTCGCCGATCTTGCGCGGCGTGACGGCGATCTGCTGGATGGTCTCGTTGCGCTTGATCGTCAGGACGAGCGGCTTGCCCTCGCTGGCGCGGATGGCGTTGATCAGGTGGTCGTAGCTGACGTTCTGCTCGCTGCCGGCGGCGAGCACCACGTCCCCCTTGCGCAGCCCCGCTTCCACGGCGGGCTGGCCGGGGTTCAGCTCGGCGACCTCGGGGTGCACGAGCGGCTGGACGCCGATGTCCCCCATCTCGTACTTGCCGCGGGCCTCGGGAACCACGGTCACCTGCACCGGGGTGCTGTTGCGGGCCAGGCTCAACGTCACTTGGCGCTTGGCCTTGGCGACGATCGCCAGCGAGAAGTCTTCCCAGTTGTCGATCGGCTTGCCGTCGATGGCGAGGATGCGATCGCCGATGCGGACGCCGGCCTTCTGCGCCACGGAGCCGTCGGCGAAGGCGCCGACGACCACCGGCTGCTGCTCGTAGATGGCGACCTGCGCGCCCTGGTAGAAGACGACCGTCATCACGACGATCGCGAGCAGCAGGTTCATCACGGGTCCCATGATCAGGACCTGGAAGCGCTGCCACTTGCCCTTGGAGAGGAATTCGTCGGGCGCCCCGGTCCGCGAGTCTTCCGGGTTCTCGCCGGCCATCTTGACGTAGCCGCCAAGCGGCACCGCGCTGATGCAGTACTCGGTGTCGCCGCGCTTGACGTTCAGCAGCTTCGGTCCGAACCCGAGCGAGAAGGTGATCACCCGCACGCCGATCCGCCGCGCCATCAGGAAATGGCCGAGCTCGTGCACGAAGATCAGCACGCCAAGAACGAACAAAAATGCCAGGATGGTCAAGAGAGTGATTTTACCCCAGTGGCGGGCCCGGCCGCGTAGGCGCGCGCCCATGCATCGATGGCCCGGACGTCGGCGAGCCCGGCCACCGGCCCGCCGCCCTCGCGCTCGTACGCGTCCATGGTGTCGGCGATCAGCCGGGGAATGCCGCGGAAGCCGAGCGCGCCAGCCATGAACCGGGATACGGCGATTTCATTGGCCGCGTTCAGCACAATCGACAACCCCTCCGCCCCGGCCAGGGCGCGGAACGCAAGGGCCAGGCAGGGGAAGCGGTCGAGATCCGGCGCCTCGAATTCGAGCTTGCCGGCATGCGCCAGATCCAGGCGCGGGACCGGCGCGTCCCACCGCTCGGGGTACGAGAAGGCGTACTGAATCGGCAGCCGCATGTCGGTGACGCCGAGCTGCGCGATCACGGATCCGTCGACGAACTCCACCATCGAGTGGACGATCGACTGCGGATGCACCAGGACCGCGATGCGCTCGGCGCCGACGTCGAACAGCCAGCGCGCCTCGATCACCTCGAGCCCCTTGTTCATCAGCGTGGCCGAGTCGATCGTGATCTTCGGGCCCATGCGCCAGGTCGGGTGCCGCAACGCGTCCTCCGCCGTCACGTGCGCCAGCGCGTCGGCGGCCAGGCCGCGGAACGGGCCGCCCGAGGCCGTCAGGATCAGCCGCGTGACGTCGTCCGCCCGCCGGCCGTGCAGGCACTGGTGGATGGCGTTGTGCTCGCTGTCGACCGGGAGCACCGCGACGCCGCGACGGCGCGCCGCGGCCATGACCACCGAACCGGCCATGACGAGAATTTCCTTGTTGGCCAGGGCAATCGTCTTGCCGGCCTCGATCGCGGCGAGCACCGCGTCGAGCGCCGCCGTTCCCGAGGAGGCGAACAGGACGACGTCGGCGTCGGGGTGGGTCGCGATCTCGACGAGGCACTCGGGGCCTCGCTCCGCGGCGAGCGCGGACCGCGACGGCCGGTAGATGCGCACCTGCTCGGCCAGCCTGTCGCCGTTGGCTCCCGCCGCGAGCGCGACGACGCGCAGCTTGTCGGGGTGCGTGTCGACGACGGCGAGCGCGCTCTGTCCGATCGATCCCGTCGATCCGAGGATGGCGATGCCCTTCATCGCCGCCGGCCCCCAGCTTCCGGCTGCCAGCTTTCGGCTGCCGGGTTCCAGCGCTTCATGCCGCGAACATCCGCACGAAGACGTAATACACGGGGGCCGCAAACAGCCAGCTATCGATCCGATCGAGAACCCCGCCGTGCCCAGGAATGAGATTCGAGGAGTCCTTGATGCCGGCGCTGCGCTTGAGCAGCGACTCGAAGAGATCGCCAAC
>Ga0070683_100004254_pt1 | contig 11743 bp, 10 predicted proteins | sample KBSC713LmetaG_FD_64662 | JGI IMG/M metagenome (GOLD analysis project Ga0070683, IMG submission 64662) | Corn rhizosphere microbial communities from Kellogg Biological Station, Michigan, USA - KBS C7.1-3L metaG | ecosystem: Host-associated > Plants > Roots > Rhizosphere ...
CGGCGACAGCACGTAGTTGACGAACTTGTAGAGCACCTTCTTGTGCTTCGCCGTCTTCGGGACCGCGAGGTACGCGGCGCCGCCGGTGAAGGACGGGCTGGAGATCTGCGACAGCTTGATGTTCGGACCGAGCTGACCGTTCTTCAGCGCGGTCAGCGCCTGATCCGACCACACCGGCGCCACCCAGATCTGACCCTGCCCGAGCAGCGTCAGCACGGCCGCGTTCCCGTTCGGGTACACGCCCTGGTAGACGTACTTGTTCAGGCCGTGCAGCGTGTCGAAGCCCTGCTTCCAGTTGGACTCGAGGTTCGGCACGTAGTCGTTCACCATCTGCGTGTTCACCGACTTGGACAGGAAGCTGTCGACGACGGTCTCGGCGAACGAGTAGCCCGAGCCACCGGAGTTCGGCGAGTTGTACGTGAACTTGCCGGGGTTCGCCTTGATCCAGTCGAGCAGGCCCTGCAGCGTCTTCGGCGGGCTCTTGACGTGGTCGGTGTTGTACGCGAGCACGACCGACGAGCCGCGGTACGGGATCGCGTTCCCCTTGACCGGCACGAGCAGGTCGGGGTTGACCTTCTTCAGGTTCGGCGCGGTCGCCTTCTTCACCGGCTGGTTCAGGCCCGCGCTCGCCATCGTCGTGACGAGGCCGCCGTCGACGAGGTCGATGCCCGGCCAGTGGCGACCCTTCACCGCCGCGCCGATGCGCGCCAGCGTGGTGCCGTCCTGCGTCCCGTGCTCGGAGAAGACGAACTTGACGTAGATGCCTTTGTTCGCCTTTTCGAACTGCGGGATGATGTTGTTCTGCCACAGGTTCTGCACGTTCACGTCGCCGCTCGCGTACACGACGATCGTGGTCCCTGCGTTCGCCTTCTTCGCAGCGTGCATGGAGCCGCCGGCGTCGACCGCGGAAAACGCGGCCGGGACGAAGACGAGCACTGCGACGGCGATAGCAAGCAGCCTTGCCTTCACCGAGCACCTCCCTTTCGTGGTTCGACCATCTCGATTGTTGTCCGAACTCTCATGCGGCCTCGCCCCCTACGGCGACGCCTCGCCGCGCCGCGAGCAGTGCAGCCGCCCGCTGGCACGCGACGATGTCCTGCCGTCCCTCCACGATGCCCGCTCTCGGCGTCGCATCCTCCCGCACGAACGCCGCGAATGCGAGCCACTGCCGCTCGAAGGCCTCGACCGTCGAGCGCGTCTCGCTGATCTGCTCGGACCCGCTCCCCCCGTCCTCCACCACTCGTAGGACGGTGGGCGCGTGCAGAAGATAGGGAGCCGGGAAGGTCACCGACACCGAGCCCTGCTCGTCGTGCACGCGAACCTCCTCGCGATAGGCGGGGTAGCCCTCGAGGTAGTGCCAGCGGATCGAGACGCGCGTGCCGCCCGCGAGCGTGCCGGCGAGCGCCACCGACGTCTCCCAGAAGTCGGCGTACTCGAGCTCGAGGGGGCCCCCGGCGAGGTAGCGGATCACGGCGAGGTCGTGGACGATGCTGCCGAGGATCACGTTCCCGTACAGCCGGCCGAGCTCGGACGGCACGTTGCCGAGCGCCCGACGCAGCAGCTCGCCGTCCGCGGTGAGGAGATCCGCGAGCACCGCCTCCTCGACGTCCGTGGGCGGAGGCAGAAGGCCCGCGTGCGCGAGCTGGGGCGCGTCCGGCGGATGCAGGACCGTCACCTCGATCGAGCGCGGCGCCGGCCGGTCGACGAGCAGCTGCCGGGCGCGCTCCACGGCGGGGTCGTAGACCTTCATGTAGCCGAGCATGAGCCGCGGAGCGAGCTCCGCCAGTGCGTCCGCCTCGGCGAGCGTGTATGCGAGCGGCTTCTCGCAGAAGATCGCGAGCCCGGCGCGCGCCGCCGCGGCCGCGAGCTCGCCGTGCGAGCCCGGCGTGAGGATTGCGACCGCGTCGAGGTCGTCCGCCGCGAGCAGCGCCTCCGCACTGCCGAACCGGCGCGCCTCCTCGATCCCGAACCGCTCGCCGAGGTCGCTGCACGTGGACCGCGAGAGGTCGCAGACGGCGGAGACGCGGAACAGCTCCGGGTGCTTGGCGAGCAACGGCAGGTGCACGGCCTGCGCGACCGCGCCCAGGCCGACGACGCCGACCCGCAACGGCTGCGTGTCCTGCTCCGCACCGGTGCGGTCCAGCGTCGCCAGCTCCCTCCCCACTCCGGCGCCAACGTTTGCACTGTCGCCGGACGGAGTCAAGCCCCATCTTCCGTGAGGCGGCCCTCGTGTGATTGGCTCTCCCGGTGCAAACGTTCGCACAGGCCGAGCGGCGATTCGACCTGGTCGTCGTGGGCGGCGGGATCGTCGGCGCAGCGACCGCCGCGGAGGCCGCGCGGTCGGGCCTGAAGGTCGCGCTCCTCGAACGGCACGACTTCGGGTCGGGGACGTCCAGCGCCTCGTCGAAGCTGATCCACGGCGGGTTGCGCTACCTCCGCCTGGGCGACCTGCGCCTCGTGCGCGAGGCGCTCGCCGAGGCGCGCCTGCTGCGCCGCGTCGTCGCGCCGCACCTCGTGCGGGAGCTCGAGTTCGTGCTGCCCGTCTACCAGGGCGGGCCGTACGGGCCCCTGGCGATCCGCGGGGCGCTCGGCGCCTACGGCGTGCTCGGCGGGCGCCGCGGCCGCGTCGTCTCCGCCGGTACGGCCGCCGCGCTCGCGCCCCATCTCTGCCGCGAGGGGCTCCGAGCAGCCGGCGTCTACGCGGACGCCCAGACGAACGACGCACGGCTGACGCTCGCCAACGTCCGGGCGGCGGCGGATGCGGGAGCGGTCGTCGCGAGCCGGTGCGAGGTGACCGGGATCGCACGGGCGTCCGGCGGCCTCGTGGTCGAGGCGGGCGGCACGGAGCTGCACGCGACGGCCGTCGTGAACGCGGCCGGGCCGTGGGTGGACGCCGTGCGGCGCCTCGAGGATCCGCGCGCCGGCACCTCGGTCGCGCTGAGCAAGGGCGTCCATCTCGTCGTCGACGCGCCTGAGGGCTTCGACGCCGCGCTGACGATACCCGTCGACCGGACACGGGTCTCGTTCGCGCTCCCGTGGGAGGGCGTGCTCCTGCTCGGGACGACGGACAGCGCTGTGGACGCGCCCGGCTCGCTCGGCGTCACCGCGGCCGAGGAGGAGCAGGTGCTCGCGGAGGCGGCGCAGGGATTGCCGGCGGAGCTGCTGCAGCCGGTCCGCGCTCGGTTCGCGGGGTTGCGCGTCCTCCCCCTCGGTCACGACGGCACCGCGCGGGCGCGGCGCGAGGTCACCTGCTCCCGCGGCCCACTCGGGATGGTCTCGGTCGCGGGCGGCAAGCTGACCACGTACCGGCTGATCGCGCGCAGCGTGCTCGACGCGCTGCGCCCTGAGCTCGGCGGCCGCGTGCGGAGCGAACCGTTCCCGCTGCCGGGCGCCGGCCCGGTGCCGCCGCTGACAGGCGTCCCCCCGGCGGTCGCGGCGCACCTCGTGCGCACGTACGGTGCGCTCGCGGCGGAGGTGGCGGCCTACGAGGCGTTCGAGCCGCTCGTCCCCGGTGAGCCCGAGGTGGAGGCGCAGGTGCTGTACGCGCGCGACCGCGAATGGGCGGTCGACGCCGAGGACGTCCTGCGCCGGCGGACGACGCTCGCGCTGCGCGGGCTCGTCACGCCCGAGCTCGAGGCGAGGGTCTCACGCATCGTTGGCGCAGCGAAAGCCGATGTTGGAGGCTGACGAGCCTGGCGTGTTGCCGGTGCGCGCGGACACGCGGTAGCGGTTGCAGTACGAGTCGTGGCAGAGGAAGGAGCCGCCGCGCAGCACGTGCTCGTCGCCCGTCGCCGGGCCGCGCGGGTCGTCGATCGGCGAGCGTGCGTAATACGTCGGGGAGAAGCGGTCGGCGCACCACTCCCAGACGTTGCCGACGGTGTTGTGGAGGCCGAAGCCGTTCGGCTCATACGCGTCGGCCGGGACGGTGCCGCCGCGTCCGCCGCGCGGGAAGTCGCCCTCCCAGATCGCGCACGGCCGCAGCTCGTCGCCCCACGGGTACCGCCGGCCCTCGAGCCCGCCGCGCGCGGCGCGCTCCCATTCCGCCTCGGTCGGCAGGCGCTTGCCCGCCCACGCGGCGTACGCCTCGGCGTCGAGCCAGGAGACGTGCGTAACGGGATGGGTGTCGTCTGCGCCCGAGCGCCAGCTCGCGCCGCGCACGCTCAGCCACCACGGCGTTCCCGCGACCGCGCCGAGCACCTCGGCGCCCGGATGGACGTGCAGGTGGAAGACGGCCGACGCGCCCGTGCGCTCGGCGTCCGTGACGTAGCCGGTGTCGGCGACGAACGCGGCGAACTGCGCCTTCGTGACCGGGGTGACGTCGATCCGGAACGGGCGGAGGCGAACCGTGTGCACGGGCAGCTCGCCGTCGCCGGCGTAGCCCTCGCCGAACGCGTCGCCCATCGCGAACGTGCCGCCCTGGACGAGCACCTGCCCGTCCGTGCTGCGTGTGTGCGCACGCGGCGTGGTGCGCTCGAGCGTGGCGGCCGTACGCGGCGCGCAGCACGGGCGCGTCACATCCACGCCTCCTCCTCCGTCCGGCCGCGGCCCGCGTAGTGGTCGACGATGCGACGCCACGGGATCACCTCCGCGCGCTCCGCCCAGCGCTCCCACTCCTCCGCGAGCTCGCGCACGACCTGCGGGTGCGACGCGGCCACGTCGTGCAGCTCGACGCGGTCGTCGTGCATCGCGTAGAGCTCCCAGTCCGCGCCGAAGCCGCGCACGAGCTTCCATTCGCCGAGCCTGATCGCGGCGTTGCCGGTGTGCTCCCAGTAGAGCGGCCGCTCGTCCGTCGACTCGCCGCGCAGTGCCGGGAGCATGCTGCGTCCCGGGAGCTCGGGCGCGCCGGCCGGATACGCGGCGCCGCTCGCCTCGAGGATCGTCGGGAGGATGTCGGTGAGCTGGAACTGAGTGTGCGCGACCGCCCCCGCGGGCAGCGCGGCCGGCCACGAGACGACGAACGGGGTGGCGATCCCGCCCTCGTGCACCCAGCGCTTGTACAGCCGGAACGGCGCGTTCGAGAGGTTCGCCCAGCCGGCGCCGTAGCTCGCGTAGGTGTCGGCGGGGCCGGGTGCGATCGCCGGCGAGTTGCCGACGTTGCGGATGTGCGGCGGCAGGACGTCGGTGCGCGTCTCGAAGCCCGGCTTCGGCAGTTCCTCGTCGGACGCGCCGTTGTCGGAGAGGAAGACGACGATCGTGTCCTCGCGCGAGGGCAGCGCCGCGACGATGCGCGCGATCCCCTGGTCCATCCTGTCGATCTGCGCGGCGTACGCCTGCATGCGCCGCTGCTCCCACGCGGCGTTCTTCGTCTCGCGCCACGGCGGGACGCGCGCGTCGCGCGGGCTCAGCGAGGCGCGCTCGTCGAGCAGGCCGAGCTCGGTCATGCGACCGAGGCGGCGTTCGCGCAGCGCGTCCCAGCCGTCCGCGAAGACGCCGTCGTACTTCGCGATGTCCTCCGCGTGCGCGTGCAGCGGCCAGTGCGGCGCCGTGTACGCGACGTAGAGGAAGAAGGGCTCCCGCTCGCGCCGGACGAAGGCGCACGCCTCCTCGGTGATCGCGTCCGTGTAGTAGAAGCCGTCCTCCCGCGACTCGTGCTCGACGTTCTGCTCGCCGCGGCTGAGCGTGCGCGGCTCGAAGTAGCTCCCGGCGCCGACGAGCGTCCCGTAGAAGTGGTCGAAGCCGCGACGCGTCGGCCACGTGTCGTCGGGCGTGTACGGGTCGCGCGCGAGGTGCCACTTGCCGACGAGCCCGGTGCGGTAGCCGGTGCGCTTCAGCACCTCGGCGACCGTGACGCAGCGCTCGTTCAAATGTCCCGCGTAGCCGTGCGGCCGGTCGTCGATCCCCTGCGCGAGCACGCCGACGCCGGTCTGATGCGGGTGGAGACCGGTGAGCAGCGACGCGCGCGAGGGGCTGCAGCGAGCGGTGTTGTAGAACTGCGAAAGGCGCACCCCGCTACGCGCGAGCGCGTCGATCGCGGAGGTGTCGATCTCGCCGCCGTAACAGCCGACGTCGGAGTAGCCAAGGTCGTCGCAGACGATCAGGACGACGTTCGGCCGTGTGCTCACGAGTGGGCACGCCGGAAGAGCTCGGGGTCGCGCTGCTCCTCGTGCAGGAAGCGCAGGAGATAGAACGCGAACGCCGCGAAGAAGACCGCCGCCTCCTCGAGCGCCATGGTCACGCCGGCGATCTGCTGGTCGACGAGCGGGCTCGGGCCCCAGGTGCGCGGCGCGTGCACGTAGAAGTCGTAGATCGGCCGCGGGAAGAGCGCGAGCACGAGCCCGATCGGCGACGCGAGCACGAACGCACCGAACATGTACAGCGCCTTCGTCCCGGCCGATGCCTCGTCGTCCCGCACGACCGGCCACCAGAACGCGAGCCCGGCGAGCAGGTACGTCAGGTGCTCGACGTGAAGCAGCGACCGCTGGTGCGCGAGCGCGGTGTCGTACACCCACGGCAGGTGCCAGACGACGTACGTGCCGAGCCACGCGCCGAGGGCGGGCACCATCGGGATGCGGACGCGGCGCAGGCGGTCGGTCGGGATCGCGAGCACCAGCAGCAGCGGCGCCCACTCCGCCATGACGACGTTCTGCAGCAGATGCGCCCACAGGAACGTCCCGGTCGCCCAGCCCTGCAGCGGCGTCGCGAAGAAGGCAGCGATGAGCAAGAGGCCGGCGGCTGCGGCGGCAGCTCGTGCTCCTCGCGGACGGAGTGCGACGGCGTAGACCGCGGCGAGGACCGGCACGAGGACGACGGCCTCCAGCGAGGCGTGCATGGGGCTACGCTAGCCGGGCGCGCCCGTGGTGTAGTGGGAACACGAGAGGCTTCCATCCTCTAGTCGCGAGTTCAATCCTCGCCGGGCGCTTCTTCCTTCCTGACGCCGGCGGGCTCGCTCTGTCGTCCGCTCCGCGCGAAGGCGACGGCGCGGCTCGGGCGACGTGCGGCGCGCCGCTGACTCCGACCGGCAGCGCGCCGCACCCGGGCCGGACTACGGGCCGTACCCGCCGCCGTACCCGCCGCCCGTGGTGGTGGTCGTCGGCGTCGTCGTGGTCGGAGGCGTCGACGCGGAGCGCCGGACGGCGGCGCCGGACGGCGCGACTGCCCACCACCGGCCGCCGAAGTGCTGGATGCCCTCGCCGTTCGTCTGCCCGCGCGCCGTGTCCTGGGCGAACCGGTACAGCGGGTGCCCGGCGTAGGTGAGCTGGAGCGTGCCGTCGTGCCGCTTGGTCGTCCCGATCAGCGTCCCCTTGACGCCGCCGCCGGCGCGCCCGTTCGCCGTCGCGAGCAGCGGGGGCCAGAACCCCGCGCATTGCCCGTAGCACGTGCTCACGCCGCGTTTGTCGTGCATGAACATGTACAGCGTCCTGCCCTGGGCGCTGACGAGTACGCGCCCGAGGGTCGTCTTCGCGGCCGCGACCTCGACGCCTCGTCCCGCGGCCGACGCGTGCACGGCCGCGACGAGCGCGAGTGCACCGAGCGCCGCCGCGGCGAGAGCGAGAGCCGACCGGCGGCGGGCGACGGTGCGTGTGTGGACCTGGTGCATGGTGTTCCTCCTGTCGTGTCGCTCGGGATACCGCCCCGGCGCGCGCACGGATGTGTGAATTCTCTGAGAACGGTCCGCGTAGGCGCCGCCGAACGAACCGATGCCGAGCGAGATCCGCTAGCCGCGTGCGCGCAGCGTACGGCTCCGCATGGCCTCGGCGTTGACCTCCGCACCGAGCAGCAACGCCATGCCGGCGAGCCACAGCCACGTGAGCATCACGATCACGGCCGACAACGAGCCCCACGTCTTGTTGTAGGACGCGAACGTCGCCGTGTAGACCGCGAACAGGCCGGACGCGCCGAGCCAGAGCAGCGCGGCGAGCACCGACCCAGGCGTGAGGAACTCCCACTTCGGATGGTCGACGTCCGGGCCGAGGTAGAGCAGCACCGCAAACGCCGTCAGCAGGCCCGCGAGGAGGATCGGCCACTGCGCCACCCACCACGCGATCGTCACGACGATGCCCGCGGAGCCGGCCGCGTTCGAGAGGGCGGACTCGATCGGCGGCCCGAAGATCAGCAGCACGGCGACGAGCAGGAACGCGAGGCCCATGATCCCCGCCATCACGAGCGCGACCGTGCGCTTCTTCACGAACGAGCGCCTGTCCTTGCGGTCGTACGCGAGGTTCACGGCGGTCATGTACGAGTTCATCGCGCCGGTCACCGACCAGACCGCGAGCACGAAGCCGATCACGGTCATGATCAGGCTGCTGCCGGCGTTGGAGCCGGCGCGCTGCAGCGACGAGTTGAGCAGCGACTGCGCCTGCCCCGGGATGATCCCGTTCAGGTGCTGCGTGACGAGCGTCGAGATCGTCTCCGGGCTCGCGAACAGCGTGAAGAGCCCGACCGCGACGATGATCACCGACGGGATCGCGAAGAACGTGCTGTACGCGAGCGCGGACGCGAGCATCATGCAGTTGTCCTCCATGAACTCCTTGCCCGCCCGGACGACGATCGCCTTGTAGTCCTTGAAGGAAAGGTCGCGCAGGCCGGGGTCCTCGAGCCGCGGCTCGTGCCGCTCGGGCTGCGGGCCCGGCTGGTCGGCGTCGAGCGGAGCCTCGTCGGGCTCCGGCCGGGCCATCGAGCGCCTGCTCGGCGCGACGAGCCCTTTCCGCGTTTCGTCCCTCTTCCTCGAGAGCGCCATATCCCCCCAACGCGTGCAGCCCGCCCCCGGGTGCGCGGTGGTATGAAAAGCCATGGAATCCTACGAGGTGGTCGTCGTCGGAGCGGGCTCGGCGGGCCTCGCGACGGCGGTGCTGCTGCAGGAGGCGGGACGGCGGCCGCTGCTGCTGGAGGCGGGCCCCGAGCCGGGCGCGGCGTGGCGGGGCCGCTACGACCGCCTCCGCCTGCACACGCCGCGGCGGCTCTCCGGCCTGCCCGGACTGTGCATCCCGCGCCGCTACGGCCGTTGGGTGCGCCGTGACGACCTGCTCGAGTACTTCCGCGACTACGCGGCGGAGCACGACCTCGACGTGCGGCTGAACTGCCGCGTCGACCGGCTCGAGCCGTCGTGGACGCTGCACACGAGCGACGGGCCGATCGATGCCGACCATGTCGTCGTCGCGACCGGCTACAACGGCGCGCCGTTCGTGCCGGACTGGCCGGGGCGCGAGCGCTTCACGGGGGAGTTGATCCACTCGTCGGAGTACCGGAGCCCGGAGCCGTTTCGCGGCCGCGACGTGCTCGTCGTCGGCGCCGGGAACTCGGGGGCCGAGATCGCGCACGACGTCGCCGACGGCGGCGCGGCGCGGGCACGCCTCTCGGTGCGGACGCCGCCGCAGATCGTCCGCCGTGCCACGCTCGGCGTCCCGGCGCAGCTGCTCGGGATGGCGATCCGCAAGCTGCCGCCCGGCTGGGTCGACCCCTTCACGAAGGCGCAGCGCCGGGTCTCGATCCCCGACCTGTCGGCGCAGGGGCTGCCCCGGCCGGAGCACGGCGTCCGCACGGCGTTCCTGACGACGGGGACGACGCCGATCCTCGACGTCGGCATCGTCGACGCGGTGCGCCGCGGCCGCGTCGAGGTGGTCGCGGCCGTCGAGGGCTTCGACGGCGCCGACGTGCTGTTGGCCGACGGCTCGCGCCTCCGGCCGGATGCGGTGATCGCCGCGACCGGCTTCCGCGCCGGGCTCGAGCCGCTCGTCGGGCAGCTCGGCGTGCTCGGCCGGCGCGGGCTGCCGGAGAAGACAGACGGGGAGCCTGCGCTCCCCGGTCTGTGGTTCGTCGGCTTCACGCCGACGCTCGGCGGTCAGCTGCGGGAGGGGTCGCTCGCCGCCCGCCGTGTCGCGACGGCCCTAACGGCCGAGCTCTCCGGAGGGGTGGAGCCGGTACGTCGCGTCGACGACGATCCCGACGGCGTGCCCGGTCCGGATCTCGCGCAGTAGCGCCTGGTCGGCGTCGACGAGCTCGCCGTCCGGGCGAACCACGCGTGCGGCGATCAGGTTCGCCGGCGCGAGGCCGCGGTGGTCGGAGAGCGGAGCGAGGCGCCACACGGCCGCGTGAGCCTCGAGCTCGGCGGCGCTCACGCCCGGCTGGACGCGCGCCGTCCGCTCGGCGGGGTCGATCACGATGCGGCGCATGGCGGAGAGGTCGAGCGACACGGCCTGGCCCTCGTCCCGCGCGTGGGCGACGGCGATCGCGACCTCGCGGCCCGTCAGCGGCCGCACGACGTCGCGGCGGGCGGCCCGCATGCGCAGATCGAGCGCGTAGTCGTACTCGGTGGTCGTCATGGGAGTCCTTTCAGCCGGCGAGGGAGATCCGGCGCACGCCCTGCACCGTCCAGCCGCCCACGGCGAGGACGAGCAGCGCCGCGACGGCGAGGGAGATGAGGAGCACCTGCTTCATGCCTCCATCCTGCGCCCGGCGAGGGGGCGCCCGCCTCGTGGCCACCCCCAAGATTCGACCCCCAACTTTCAGTCGGGGCGGGCAGACTCGAACTGCCGGCCTTCCGGCCCCAAACCGGACGCTCTACCAGGCTGAGCTACGCCCCGCGACCCGCACAGGATACGACGACTGGGGCCTGCATGAATGCAGGCCCCAGTCGTCCGTTCGCAACCCCGACCTCCGGCCGGGCTACTCGTACTGCAACGCGGAGAGGACGTTCAGCTTCGACGCCCGCCTCGCCGGCGCGATCGCGGCGAGCACACCGGCGACAATCGCGACGAGCGCGAACTTCGCGAGCGTGGCGACGGACACCTCGAACTCGACGCCGAACCGCGACAGCGCATGCGTGACCGCATACGCCAGCAGCACGCCGAGCGGCATCCCGAGGCCGGCGCCGATCAGCGCGGTGACGATGCTCTCGTGCCGCACCATCCGCCGCGCCTGGCGGCGCGACATGCCGACCGCCCGGAGCATCCCGATCTCGCGGGTGCGCTCCCACACCGACAGCACGAGCGTGTTCACCATCCCGAACAGGCTCACGACCACCGACAGCGCCAGCAGTACGTAGACGAGGTTCAGCAGCGAGCCCATGAAGGACGTCTGGTTCTTCACGAACTCGGCGTGCGTCTGCACCTTCGTGTCGGGGAAGGCCGCGAGCGCCTTCGCCAGCGCCGCCTTCGACGGGTTGCCGTCGATCAGCGTGAACTGGTTCTGCGCGCGCGGGAACGCGGTGTCGAACGCGTCCTGCGAGACGACCACGCCGCCGAGCAGCTCCGCGATGCGCGGCGGCTGGTAGAAGCCCGCGACGTGCAGCGACACCGGCTTGCCGCTCGAGCCGAGCAGGATGAACTGCTGGCCGAGCTCGAGGTGGCTCTTCTTCGCGAACGACTCCTTCACCAGCGCGCCGCCGTTCGACAGCTCGGCGAGCGTCGACTCCGACGAGCCCCGCTTCCACTCGAAGTGGTAGAGCCCGCTCACCGTGGACGGGTCGACGCCGTCCACGTTCACCTGCGTGTCGCCGATCAGGCCGCGGTCGCCGCGGATCGACGTCACGCTCGTCACGCCCGGCGTCTTCGCAGCCGCGTCGCCCGCGGCGACCGGGAAGCCCGACCAGCCGTTCTTCGACGTCACGACCCATGCCGCGGGGAACTGCTGCGCGATCGCGTTGTTCATGCTGTCGTGCACGCCGCGTCCGAGCACGGCGACGAACGAGACGAGCGCGATGCCGATCATCAGCGCGGCGGCTGTCGACGCCGTGCGCTGCGGGTTGCGCACCGCGTTCTCCGACGCGATCCGTCCGGCCGCGCCGCCGAACCGGCGGAACGGCCAG
>Ga0070683_100004255_pt1 | contig 11742 bp, 10 predicted proteins | sample KBSC713LmetaG_FD_64662 | JGI IMG/M metagenome (GOLD analysis project Ga0070683, IMG submission 64662) | Corn rhizosphere microbial communities from Kellogg Biological Station, Michigan, USA - KBS C7.1-3L metaG | ecosystem: Host-associated > Plants > Roots > Rhizosphere ...
CGCAGGTTCCGCCAACACTGTAGGAAGCTCCAATGTCTTTGTCGGGCCCTACTCAGGGACTTCCAATACCGGTGGCAACTCTAATGTACTTATGGGATATAATTCCGGAAGCAATACCACCGGTGATGCCAATGTTTTTTTAGGGACCTGGGCCGGGAATGCTAATACTTCGGGAGGATACAATGCTTTCGTAGGTTATCGGGCCGGGGAAGGAAATACTACAGGCGTTAGAAACGTTGCGGTAGGAACTTTGGCTGGTAAAACGATTACTATCGGTGACAACAATACTTTTGTTGGAAACGGCGCGGACGCAGCAGCCAACAATCTCACCAATGCTACAGCGATCGGTTACGGCGCTATAGTAAGCACCAGCAACAGTCTTGTGTTAGGCGGTACGGGTTCTTTAGCGATCAACGTAGGGATCGGAACCTCATCTCCTGCCTCAAGACTTGAAATTGACGGTGCTTCAACCAATAAGTCTGCTTACAATGCGGGAAGCAGTACGACCATCGATTACAGCAAAAGCAACCTGGCGTACACTTCGGCTTCTGCGGGGAACTTTACGCTTCAGAATATCAAGGATGGCGGAACCTATACCTTAAGCGTAAGAGGAGCCGCTTCAGGGACCTCTGCATTTACAGCTACGGGATTTACCATAAAGTATGTGCATAATACAGCAACCATAGCCGATAAAGAGACCCTGTATACGTTGATGGTGATGGGAAGCACAGTATATGTCCATATGATTTCAGGATTCTAGACATGAGAAATGATATGATAAAAAAATACGTCCTTACCTGTATCTTTTATGCTGTAATGGCAGTAACGGCACATAGTAAAGCACAGATGGCTGGGAGCCCCCAAATGTCTTTTTACGCGGTTACGGCCAAGTATGGCGGGACCGACCAGGATTATTTGTACTCCGTGAATAATACTTCAGACGGAGGCTTCATCATGGGTGGCTATTCTGCTGCGGCATCATCCGGATCACAGGATCAGACAGGAAGCACCGGCAAAGGCGGACTGGATTACTGGATCGTAAAAACGGATACTGCCGGAAATATCCAGTGGCAGAAACGATATGGAGGAACCGGAGATGACCAGCTGTACAGCATTGTCCAGACCAGCGATAACGGATATGTCATGCTGGGAAGGTCAGACGCCAGTTCTGCATCTACCGGAGACCAGGCCGGAACTGCAGGAAAAGGGGGAATAGATTACTGGCTCATTAAAACCGATGCTTCCGGCAATATCCAGTGGCAGAAAAGGTATGGCGGAGCAGGGGATGATATAGTGAATGGTGCTAATTCCCTTGTCCAGACTGCTGACGGAGGGTTTTTCATCGGGGGGTATTCCGTGGCAGCCTCAGCGAATACGGGAGACCAGGCAGGAAGCACCAATTACGGAGGATATGATTACTGGGTACTGAAAACTGATGCATCAGGAGCCATTCAATGGCAAAAAAGGTATGGAGGCAATAACGACGATTATCTGTATTCTGTAAAGCAAACACAGGACGGAGGATACGTTATAGGTGGAAATTCTAATGTAGCAGGAGGTAATCAGTCCGGGCTGAACACCAACGGCAATATAGATTATTGGCTGGTAAAGGTTAATAATGCCGGAGCGATACAATGGCAGAGAAATTACGGATCTATGGGTGATGATAATCTGAGTGATGCCAGACAAACCAGTGATGGCGGTTATATCATGGCAGGGCATTCATCTTATGGTCTTGGCTTGTCTGGTGATCAGTCCGGTATTACACCATATGGGAATACTGACTACTGGATTGTTAAAATCAGCAGTACCGGCGATATCCAGTGGCAGAAAAGGTATGGAGGTGCATCTACTAATTATTGTTATGCGATCCGGCAGACTTCAGACGGCGGCTATATGATCGGAGGATTCTCTGATGCCAACTCGGCCAACACAGGCCTTCAGGCCGGCTCTCCCGGATACGGCGGCAACGATTACTGGGTATTGAAGACAGATAATTCAGGAGCCATCCAGTGGCAGAAGAGGTATGGAGGCGCTGCCGATGATTTCCTGTACAGCATTTCTGAAACGCCTGATGGCTATCTGTTCGGAGGCTTTTCTGCGGAAGGATCGTTCAATACCGGCAATCAGGCAGGAACCAATAAACAGGGCGGATTCGATTTCTGGGTCGTGCGGACTGATAAAAATGGTCATGTAGGGATGGTGCGATAAGAGTAAAATCATACCGGAAAATTTTCGTTTTGCCGGCCAAAATGTTAACTTGCATCCCTAAACATTAAAAAACACAAATGATGTTCAAAGACATTCACATCGGCAAGCTGATCGTGAGGAAAGTCCGTGAAAGTGGTATAGAGATGCCCAGGATCATGAATTTCCTTAAAAAGACAGAGGCGGAAATTTTAGCAATGTACGATTCCCCGGATCTGGAAACCGGGATACTGCTCCGCTGGAGCAAGCTTCTGGAATATGATTTCTTCAGGCTGTACAGCCAACACCTTATCCTGTATGCTCCGCCATCCGGAGCCGATAAAAAGAAAAATGCTTCACGCAACACTGAAGAGTCGGGTCTGCCCGTGTTCAGGAAGAACATTTACACCCAGCAGATGATCAGCTTTATCCTTGAACAGATTCAGACCGGAAAAAAGACGCCTAATCAGGTGATACAGGAGTACAAAATTCCCAAAACCACATTGTACAAATGGATCAGTAAAAACAAATAATATGGTACAGAGGATGAAAAATACACCTGACTACAAGAAGATCTATCGTGATATGATCGCTTTGAAATATCCTGATAAAGAACAGCTTTGCCAGCCTATTTTAAGCAAAAAGCAGATACAGATTATGGATGTCATCCGGCTGGATGAAATCCTCTCAGAAAAGGCGGATACCGAACAGGTAAGGAATAACCAGAAACTCAAGGCCTATGATTTAAAAGCCATCAGGGAGATTCTGCAGTTTCAGAAAGAATCCGGGTTTAACAACAGGCAGCTTGCAGCCCACTTCAGGCTCAGCAGGAATACGGTTTCCCGATGGAAAAGAATGGTAGAAAACAAAAGCTGATGATCAGTGATGATGCATAAATATTGCAAACGCCGGACAATACGTCCGGCGTTTGCAATATTTTTAATTTCAAGTTACAGTGTCACAGTTTGATCAGCACCCGGACCTGAAGTCTTCCGTTCCCCGATCTGCTGCCGCCACATGGCATAATACAGCCCGTTTAAAGCCAGCAGGTTTTCATGGGATCCCGTTTCAATAATCTGCCCGCGTTCAAGCACATAGATCCGGTCTGCATGCATAACGGTACTGAGGCGGTGGGCAATCAGCACGGTGATCTGGTCTTTTTCCCGGGAGATGTCTTTAATGGTAGAGGTAATAGCTTCTTCGGTGATACTGTCCAGGGCAGAAGTAGCTTCATCAAAAATAAGGAGATGTGGCTTTCTGAGCAGAGCCCTGGCAATAGCAATCCTCTGCTTTTCGCCTCCACTCAGTTTCAGTCCTCCTTCTCCGATAACGGTATCAATGCCTTTCTCAGCCCTTTCAATAAGCGCAGTACTGCTGGACCGTTCCAGGGCCAGCTGAAGATCTGCTTCTGTAGCATCCGGATTGACGAATAGCAGGTTCTCCTTGATCGTCCCCGCGAAAAGCTGGGTATCCTGGGTAACAAAACCGATCTGGTTTCTCAGTTCATCGAAATCAAATGCATTGCCGTTGATATGATTATAGAAAATGGCCCCCTCTTTAGGCCGGTACAGCCCCACCAGCAACTTGACCAGAGTGCTTTTTCCGGAGCCGCTCGGCCCTACGAATGCTATGGTCTCACCATTCTTTACGTTAAAGGAGATGGCATTCAGGGCTTTATAGGATGCTGTCTGGTGCTGAAAAGAAACTCCTTTGAATTCAAGTTCGCTGATCGCTCCGATCCTCTCTGGGGTAAGCGGTTTTTCCTCTACGTCTTTCTTCATGAGGCGGTCGAAATTATTCAGCGATGCCTCTGCTTCACGGTAAGAAATAATGATATTCCCGATTTCCTGCATCGGCCCGAAAATAAAGAAACCGTAAAACATCAGCGACAGGTATTCTCCCGGCGTCACGATGTTTTTGAAAATCAGAAGCAGCAAAGTCAGGGTGATCAGCTGTTGCAGGAAATTCACCATGGTTCCCTGGATGAAACTCAAAGACCGGATGCTTTTTACTTTCCTCAGTTCAAGACCGAGGATTTTGTAGGTATTATTGTTCAGCCGCCTGATCTCCTGCTGGGTCAGCCCTAAACTTTTTACGATTTCTATGTTCCGCAGACTCTCAGTGGTGCTTCCGGCAAGCGCGGTGGTTTCAGAAACTATGGTCTTCTGGATGTTCTTGATCCTCTTGCTCAGCAGGTTGGTGATAAAGGCAATCAGGAAAATCCCTACCACATAGACCGGCATAATTGACCAGTGCAGGCGGATGGCATAAATAGAGACAAAGATGATGCTTACCAGGATCCCGAAAAAGATATTGATAAAATTGGTGATGAATTTTACACCGTCTTCCCTTACTTTAGTCAGTACGGAAAGCGTTTCCCCGCTTCGCTGGTCCTCAAATTCCTGATAGGGAAGTGCCATTGAATGCTTGAGCCCGTCTGTGAAGATGCTGGCCCCGAATTTCTGGGTAATCACATTCACCACATAATCCTGAAAGGCTTTGGCAATCCTGCTGACCATGGCTGTGGCAATCAGAAGCCCCAGGAAATAAAATACACCGTGGTAGATATCCGTACCGTACAGGTAATCATTCAGGCTTCTGGGGAGAGTTTTTTCCTTATCGAAAAAGTTAGGATGCGTCACCAGCTGATCCAGGATCTTTCCGGTAATGGCAGGGCCAAACAGGGAAAATACCTGGTTCACGGTTGCCAAAAGTAAGGATAAGATCAGCAGCCATTGATGGGGCCTCAAATATTTTAGTAATGTCTTCATTTCAATTGTTATAAGCAGCCGTAAAAGTACGGATATAAAAAGTAGGAAACACAGATAAATGCAGGCTTGTAGCTGCCTAAAGATCACCTGGCCAAACCCTATATGAAAGTTTTAAACCAAAAAAAATCCCGATCGATCAGAATCTCAGAAAAATAGCGGAATTAACCCTTTGTATTTTCTTCCAGCTTCCGGATCAGGTTGCCTTTAACCATGGTCAGCGCGTAATCTTTAGCTTCAGCGAAAGAAATACCGTATGTACGGTCTACAGCTCTGAGGTCTTCCGGAAATCGCGTAAGGAGGTGATCATAATAACGGTCCAGGAATGCTTCTGATGGCAGTTCATACCTGATTTTAAGCTGAAAGCGCCTCAGCAGGGCGGTGTCTATGATCTCAGCGTGGTTGGTCGCACAGATCAGCAAGGCATTGTCCGGGTAATAATCGATCAGCTGGAGCAGTGTATTGACCAGCCGCCTCATTTCGCCGACATCTTTATCATCACTTCCCCTTGCTTTCCCGATCTGGTCCAGCTCATCGAGGAACAGGACAGACCTTTCCCGTGCTGCTTTGTCAAAAATCATTTTAATATTCTGGGAAGTTTCACCGATCCTGGAGGAAACAATATTGCTCAGGTTAAGGATAATAATGTTTTTTCCCAGGGCATGGGCAATCGCTTTTGCCGTCATCGTCTTCCCGCAGCCCGAACTTCCTTCCAGGAGTACCTTGGTGTTGACAGGGAGCCCGTATTCCCGGAGCTCATTGATATAAGTGTGTTCCTTGATCAGCTGCCGGAACTGATGATGATTGCCTTCACTGAGGAATACTTCATCTAATGCGATCTCTTCCTTGTCCTGGATGATAAGATTGTACAGGTTCATTAAGTAAAAATAAATTGGTGTACAAAGATAAGGGGAAATAAAAAAAGCCGGACCTGGGATCCGACCTTACGGCTATAAAAATTAAAATTGTTCTGTATGGGTCTTTTGCAATGTTTTGTATGCTCTTTTACTCCCTGAGTAAAAGAGCAGCCTCCGTAAAGGCTAAAACATTAACAATATAATTTCATATGGAGGCTCTTAAGAAGGCTCAAGAGCAGCTCACTAGTTTCTTTCTCTTCTTACGGTAGTAAAATAAGAAGCAAAAACTACTAAACAAGTTGCGATTCCGATGTAAGTGATCATTTTGATTAATTTTTAATTATTTGACTTTTTTTTATCATTTTTTCAATGACAAAACTACAACTTTCAAATGGGATGCCAAAACGTATAATGCTGATGTATATCAGTTTATTACACTATAGTAATGTTAATATGCAGTGCATTTTGTTTACATTAATTTAATGTATTATTAAGAAATTATATATACTTTTATTGTCTTATCTGTAAAAATTATTGATCTGTTAAAACTTTCACAGACTCTGTTTGATAATTGATAAATCTCAAATCCGGCAGATTTCAATAAATTACATCGTTATAGGTTGATAAAAATCATGTTTTAGGTTCCATATGAACAAAATTTATTGTTCTTTGTCCTGACAGTAAACGGGAATAAAGGTGCAAAAATGGCCGTCAGATACATTATGACAGGATTTGCTGTCGGAATTGCTTATTTTTGTCAGTAAGAAAAACTGATATGGGAAAAAGTTATGTATATCTGTTACTGGCTATTGTCTGCGAGATTATGGCCACAACATTTCTTAAGAAATCGGAAGAGTTTACCCGGCTGCTGCCTTCTGTAGTAACGATTGTTGGCTATTCTGCAGCATTTTATTTCCTGAGCATTACGCTCAGGCATATTCCGGTGGGAATTACGTATGCCATCTGGTCAGGAGTAGGTATTATAGCGATTACCGTTATCGGAATTATTGCATTCAAGCAAATTCCCGACTGGCCTGCCATTATAGGAATGGCGCTGATTATTATCGGCGTGATCATCATTCATCTGTTTTCAAAAATGGGAACACACTGATATATAGACCAGATATATTGTGCTGATCTGATTTTTGAAAACGGTTAATTATGAAGTGAAATATAAAATACTATACAGTACTGATACATCAGATGGAGATTCAATGATAAAGCTTCTGATCTTTCTCACAGTAGAAACTCCTTCTCTTTCCTAAACCGGTCTGTTTATTGATCATTTTTCCGCCGCAGATCGGACAGGTTTTCTTAGTATGCGCGAGCCAATGCTGTTTCAGGACAGAATCCCTTTTCCAGCGAAGGAAATCAAAGCTATAGTTCCGGGCCTCTTCCATCAGTTCTTTCAGTTTTTTATCAGGCATCTTTCCCAGCAGGCTTTCAGGCTGTACACCGATGCGGAACAACACTTCATTCTTAATGATGTTGCCTACGCCTGAAAAAATGTCCTGGTCCATCAGCGCATCACAGACCATCATGTCCGGATTGGACTTCAGTTTCTTTTTGGTCTTTGCAGGATTCCATGAATCGCTCATTACATCCGCTTCCCAGTCTATCGTATCCAGAAATTCCGGATCGACCAATTTTACGGAGCAGGTATAAAAGTACATGGAATCTTTCCCGAAAAATAAAGACAGCCTCAGGCGTGCATCCGGCCGGATCTGCTCATCGATGCTGAATGAACCGAACATCAGCAGGTGGATCCTCACGACCATGGTATCAAATACAAGGTAGGTCTGCTTCCCGAACGTTCTGATATCCTGTAAAGTCTGCCCTGTTAAGGGCTCTTTATCAAATTTTGCATCGCCGCCCGCATCGGTAACGGTTTTACCTTTAAAGGGCTGCAGGCATTCTTTCATTAATAGTACGGTAGGACCTTCGGGCATGATCTGGTTTTTCTACAAATAGTCAAATAGTGTTCCGTAACAATAAAATTTAAAGTATTTTTGAACAATGATGAATTTAAACCAGATTTTCACCAATCAGCGCACCGGCAATAATCCGCATACGAAAGCATCCCGAACAGACTTTCAGAGGGATTTTGACAGGATCATTTTTTCATCCCCTTTCAGGAGGCTGCAGAACAAAACGCAGGTATTCCCGTTACCGGGGAGTGTCTTTGTGCATAACCGCCTTACCCATTCACTGGAGGTGTCTTCCGTGGGGAGGAGCCTGGGAAGTGTGATCGGGGAATTCATCACTGAACATTATGCTTCTGAGCTTACCGAAGAATCCAAAAGCTTTTACCTTCATAATTTAGGGAACGTCATCGCTGCGGGGTGCCTTTGCCATGATGTGGGCAATCCTGCATTCGGGCATTCCGGTGAAGATGCGATTGCGAGTTATTTTGAACGCAATGAAAACAGCCTGAAGCCTTTGTTTTCAGAGAAAGAATGGGCAGATCTGGTGAATTTCGAAGGGAATGCCAATGCGATCAGGGTGCTGGGACAGCAGCAGCAGGGTAAAGATGCCGGCGGGATCCAGCTGACTTTTGCCACACTGGCCAGTATTGCCAAATATCCCTGCGAGGCAGTGGCAAGGGACAAAAAGATCCTGCACAGGAAAAAATTCGGGTTTTTCCAGAATGAAAAAGAGATATTCCTCGATATAGCCAAAGCCGTTCATCTCATCACTGAAAATGAAGAACCCTACATTTTTAAAAGGCATCCGTTTGTATGGCTGGTGGAAGCGGCAGATGATATCTGTTATAATATTATAGATATGGAAGATGCCCATCGCCTGGGTATCGTTTCTACCGCCGACTGTAAAAACCTGTTTTTTGAACTGGTGAAGTCTGAAACGGATGATGCAGCAAGAATAGAGCGCAAGCTGAGCTCCATTTCCAATGAGAATGAACAGATTTCCTATCTGCGTGCAAAAGTCATCAATGCACTGATTAACAAATCCATTGAAAGCTATAAACAGAACTTTGATGCGATCCTGTCCGGAACACTGGATAAAGCCCTGCTGGATATGTATAAATGTGAGAATAACAGCCTGAAAGACATTGAAAGCTTTTCCATTGAAAAGATTTACAACCACAAAGCAGTGGTGGAAATTGAGAATGCCGGCTATAATGTTATGTATGAACTGCTGGATCATTTTATCCCGTCAATCGTTAAGCCTGCACACCAGCTGAAGTCCTATGATACAAAAGCCCTGAAGCTGATTCCGAAACAATTTATTTACCAGGAAGGCACGGATTACCAGAAGGTGCTTGGAGTGGTCGATTTTGTTTCCGGTATGACCGATAATTATGCTACCGACCTGTACCGGAAAATCAAAGGGATCGATATCGGGATGACGGTCTAAGTTTTAAAATAAAATGGGTATCTTTAGGGAGCATACAATATTTTAATCCAAAATTTAAACTATGACTTACCTTTTAGTACCCGTCTTTTTCTTCGGACTCATTATTTTCTTTGCTTCTTTTTTCGTGGTAAAGCAGGAAACGGCAGCCATTGTGGAGCGTTTCGGAAAATTCCTGGCCGTACGGCATTCCGGCCTGCACCTTAAGATCCCGATTATTGACCAGATCGCCAAAAGGCTGAACCTGAGGATCCAGCAGCTGGATGTGATCATCGATACCAAAACCCTGGACAATGTTTTCATCAAAATGAAAGTTTCCGTCCAGTACCAGGTGATCAGGGAAAACGTGAAAGATGCATATTATCGTCTGGAAAACCCTGAAAACCAGATCACATCGTATGTATTTGATGTGGTACGTGCTGAAGTCCCGAAAACAAAGCTGGATGATGTTTTTGTAAGAAAGGACGATATAGCCATTGCCGTGAAAAGCGAGTTGCAGGATGCGATGCAGAGTTATGGGTATGATATCATAAAGGCCCTCGTAACGGACATAGATCCTGATGAGCAGGTAAAGCATGCCATGAACAGGATCAACGCTGCAGAAAGGGAAAAAACAGCGGCAGAATATGAATCTGAAGCCCAAAGAATCAGGATTGTAGCTGTAGCAAAGGCGGAAGCTGAATCTAAAAAACTTCAGGGGCAGGGAATTGCTGATCAGCGCCGGGAAATTGCCAGAGGTCTTGAAGAATCCGTACGCGTACTGAACAGCGTCAACATCAATTCACATGAAGCCTCTGCATTAATCCTCGTAACGCAGCATTATGATACCTTACAGGCAGTGGGTGCGAGCAGCCGAAGCAACCTGGTGCTGCTTCCGAATTCACCTACAGCGGCCAGCAATATGCTGAATGACCTGGTCGTGGCGATGACTACTGCTACCACAGTAGGAGAGGCCAGCAAAGGAAACTATCCTGCACCGGAGAAAAAAGACCATGAAAAATAATACGGAATTCTGCTATTTATAATGATGAGGAAGAACCGGACCTTAGAAACATACAATCTGCACCATCATGGAATATGACGTGCACATGACCGCTATTCAGCATCACTTCAGGGAACTGACGGATATTTCCGAGCAAGATTGTCTTCTGTTCTGCCCACAGCTGCGTAGGACTGAGTTCCGCGAAAAGCGCTGATCCTGGAAAGCGGTAAAACAGATAAGCACCTCTCATTGATAGAAAAAGGGATGGTCCGGTTCAATATACTGGAACCGGATTATGACCTTACTTTTGCCTTCGCCTTCGAAAATTCTTTCGTTAGTGCGTACAATTCTTTCTTTATTAACAAAACATTATTCAGATATAATTTTTCTATCTGATAGAAACTCATTTTAATGTATTAATTTTATTGCAACTTTATTGCATTAAAGAAGATTAATTTTTATTTTTGCCATGAATTGGCCTGGTCGGGATGCTTAAGAGTTCGGACAAAATGGATCTGGATATCCTGAATTCTTCCTATGTCTTTGATCAGTCAATCATTGTTAAATAGAAAATCAACCTCAAAAATGCAAAAAAGAATTCCCGTAACCGTACTGAGCGGTTTCCTGGGGGCCGGAAAAACAACCCTGCTCAATCATGTCCTCCATAATAAGGACAACCTGAAAGTTGCCGTTATCGTCAATGATATGAGCGAAGTGAACATTGATGCACGACTCGTTAAAAATGAGAATTCGCTATCAAGGACAGAAGAAAAGCTTGTGGAGATGAGCAATGGCTGTATCTGCTGTACGCTGCGGGACGACCTGCTGTTGGAAGTAGAGCGCCTGGCCCGTGAAAACAGTTTTGATTATCTGCTGATTGAAGGAACCGGAATCGCTGAACCGGTTCCCATTGCCCAGACATTTTCCTATATTGATGATGAGAGTGGGATCGACCTGTCAAAGTTCAGTTATATCGATACCATGGTAACGGTAGTCGACTGCCTGAATTTCTTTAAGGATTTCGGTTCGGATGAGTTGTTGATGGACCGCGACCTGACTGATATGGAAGGGGATTACAGGACTATTGTCAACCTGCTGACCGACCAGGTGGAGTTTGCCAATGTGATCATCCTTAATAAAACCGATCTGGTGAACGGAGAAACGGTGGATTTCCTTAAGGCTGCCCTCAGGAAGCTCAATCCGGGTGCAAGATTCATCAAATCAGAATTCGGAAAGATAGACCCGAAAGAAATCCTGAATACGGGGCTGTTCGATTTTGAAACGGCACAGCATTCGGCCGGCTGGCAAAAAGAACTCCGGCAAGACCATCACACACCCGAAACCGAGGAATACGGAATAAGGTCTTTTGTATTCAGGCATAAAAAGCCGTTCCATCCCATGCGTTTCTGGAACTACCTGAAAAGTGAGTATCCTACAGGAGTCATCCGGGCTAAAGGGCTTTTCTGGCTGGCTTCCAGGCCGGATGATGCCTTGAACTTTTCGCAGGCTGGCGGGTCTTTCCGGCTGGAGAAAGCAGGCGTATGGTGGTGCAGCATGCCGATGAGCCAACGCGCCA